>FWWM01014236.1_pt1 | contig 12560 bp, 14 predicted proteins | sample 2228351 | NCBI WGS metagenome assembly FWWM01 (sample SAMEA103939774, study PRJEB20133) | metagenome | reverse complement strand
CAACTTACCAAGGAGACCTTTGGCAGATTTTCGTTGGGGACTGTCTGGAAATCCTGCCACAATTGCCGACGGAAAGCGTTGCCCTAACGGTCACATCACCACCTTATTACCTTCAGCGGGGCTACTATTCTGCATTACCGAATGACATTGAAAATGAGCCCACCTTTGAGGGTTATCTTGGAAAACTGAAACAGGTAATGCAGGAACTCTATCGGCTGACAGTGCCAGGCGGAAGGGTTTGCTTTGTCATTGATGATAAACACACTTCTCCAAAGGTGACAGGTGAAAACCGCAACTTGGGCACCCACGCTTACTTGATTACAGCAGGCATTGAAATAGGGTTTATTTACAAAGGCTTAATCATTTGGCAAAAGTTGAGGAGCGCCCACGCCAGCGGGGGTGCCCGCACAATGCTCGGAAGTTTCCCCTACCCACCCAATATCCCTATCGTGGAAATGTTTGAGTTTATCCTTATTTTCCAAAAGCGGGGCAAACGGGAAGTGCCACCAACGATTAAAGAGCAATCCAAACTAACCTATGAAGAATTCAAATGGGCAGCAACGGGAATATGGGAAATCCTACCCGAACGATACCCTTATGGCAGTTGCCCTGCCCCCTACCCTGTGGAAATCCCCTATCGGCTCATCAAGTTGTTTTCCTTTGTCGGAGATACCGTCCTTGACCCCTTCATGGGAAGTGGCACAACCCTTGTGGTAGCAAAACAACTAAACCGTAAGGCTATCGGAATTGAAATAAACCCAACCTTTGCCGCCGAAGCCAGGGATAGGCTCCAAACGCTACTGTAACTTGATTTTGGGAGAGACCCAAAAACTTTCAATCCTCATTTGCTTCTCTCAGACGGTGTATTTTCCTTGCAGCCCTAATTCCCGTGTTCGGGGCGCCCCGAAGCATGGAACGAAAAGGTCTATCCGACGCCAACCGTTCTGCTCCAGTGGCTCGTAGATAGGGTGCTGATAGCCTGCCAAAACGGCTGCCCCTTTTAACCCTAACAGCAAGGAAACTAAATCTTTATGGTCATCATTCGTCATCAGGTGCATGTAAATGTCGTCTATCTGTCTCAAAGTGTCAGCAATGTAAGGCGGGTCACAAAAGAAGAAAGTATCGGGGCTATCCCATTCCTGCAGGACTTCACGGAAATCTTTCTGCAGGATAATGACACCTTGTAACCGTTGATGCACAGAAAAGTAGCGTTCCCAGCGGGATAAAATTTGGTGGACCTTGTGGGGCATGCCCCTTCCTGCTCTAAGGGCAAACCCCCAGGTCTGAATAGGTATGCCGACCATTCCCATATTGATGGCTACTAAACTGTCCTGCGCTAAAGTGAGGGGGTCACTACAGCCTTGTCGGTAAGTCTCCCGTGTGCGGTAAAACTCTTCCCGACTGTGGGGCGTCATCACGGCAAACCTTAGCAAGTGTGGAAACTGTTTCGGGTCCTGGAAGGCTCGGAAGACGGATACCAACGCAGCATCAATGTCATTGTAAACTTCCACAGGGCTCCTTTCCTTAGAAAAGAGGAGGTGGGCTGCCCCGCCGAAGGTTTCCACATAAACCCTGTGCGGTGGCAGTAACCGCTTCAAAAGCGCTAACCGATAAAATTTACCCCCATACCATCCGAACGGCGCCTTGATTTGTCTCCCCATTGCTCTCACCCTTCTTAGTTTAGCATAACGGGAACCTCCCATAACCTACCCAACAAGCAGCGCCAATCATACCCCTACCCCCAAACCCTTTATTGCAGAATTGAAGCCCTTCACCCTGCAAAGCCAATTGGAGCGTCTTTCCCTGCAAAATAACAGTGCCCCCTTCAAGGAAGGGGGTAAAAAAAGAAAAGGGGTGATAACGATGTCAAAAATGACAGTGACGCTGGCAACGCAGCAACGGATGAAGTTGATGGCAAGAGCCCTGGCAGCCTCCTGGAAGTTGGCGGAGGGGTTGGAAGAGAAGGTGAATGTCGGGATTTATGAGAAAGACGATGAATGGCTCCTGAGAGAAGGGGCTGAAATCCCCTTTGACCCCCCCACCACTCCCGTATATTGTGCCGAATGTGACGATGCGGTGGCTTCCTGGGCTATCGTAACCCCAAAGCAAAAACATTATCTCTGTCGGCATTGCTATTGTGAAATGTTGCGGGAGATTGGGCGTTGTTGGCTCCGACGGGGGCAAATCTAACCCGCCTACGATACAACGCCCCCAGCGCAGCAACCGCTGGGGGCTCTTCTTTTTTCCCTACCGACGGCGCCCTTGACTGCCCCCTATCTTAACCCCCTTTTCAGATTAGGAGATACCCAAAGGCTTTCCAACCGTTCGGACCTCTTCTTTGTCTTGCGTGGGTTACTGACACGCTCATAGACGGGAATGTCAATCCGCAACCATCCTGTCTGCTCCAACGGCTCATAAACAGGGTGAGCATAACCAGATAACAACACTTTGCCTTTAAGAGTTAACAGCACCGATACCAAATCCTTATGGTCTTGCAGAGACATTTCGTGAACATACTGCTGTGGAGACTTACGGGTTTCAGGAACATAAGGTGGGTCACAATAGAAGAAAGTGTCGGGACTGTCCCAGTCATGTAGAACCTTGCGGAAATCCTGCTGCAGAATGATAATCTTCTGCAACCGTCGGTGGGCGCCCTGCAAACATTCCAAAGAAGTGAAATACCGACTTATTTTACTTGGCATTCCACGACGGCTGTGGGACACTGCCACACTCCAAGATGCCATGTAGCGCCCCGACATACTTCCATTGACTATTACCCAAAACATAACCGCTTTCATCAAAGCATTGTGCTCCTGCTGACCCTGCTGAAAGTAATAAAGCGCCGTCTGATACTCTTCATGACTATAAAGGGTTAAAAGGGCTTGACGGAGAAAGGTAGGAAACAAATCAGTTCTCTGAAGGGTCCGAAAAAAGGTGACAAGATGGTCGTCTATGTCATTGTAAACTTCAATGGGGCTTGGGGGTTTGGCAAAAAGCAAATGAGCAGCCCCCCCAAAAACTTCCACATAGGTGGTGTGAGGGGGCAGCAACGGCAACAAAGTGCTCAAAAGGTAAAACTTACCCCCATACCAAGTGATTGGCGCTGCCTTTCTTTTCATCTTCTTATCCCCTTGCTATAATGTTAACACGGAACAAAGAGACTACACCCCGAAGGGAAAAAATGAAGAAGGGGGTTATTCCTATGCCTGCCGAAGCAGTGTTACGAACTGCCGACCTTGCTGACTTGCCGAAGGTAAAAAGTGTTGCCGACGCCTTGAGGCGGTTTCTGGTGCCACCTGCCCTAAAAGATTTAGCCGAAAGCGTTATCCATGACCTTATCATTGTTGCTGAACACGAAGGTGCCATTGTCGGTTTTGCCCGCTACGACCCCCGCTACACAGGAGAAGCCTTCCTGCAGAACCTAATCGTTTTACCCAACCACCAAGGGCAGGGCATTGGCAAGCGGTTACTGCAGGAAGTTATTAGGCGGGCGCAGCGGTTGGGGTGTCGGGTTTTGATAGTGGATGTGCCCGTGGCGTTGCCGTCCAATGCCTTTTTCCGCCACCTTGGGTTTGAGCGCATTGGGGTTACCGTGAAGCCCCCACTAAAACAACCTCATACTCGTTGGCAATTACCCCTTTACCCACCAACTCCCGACGCTCCTATGCCTGCCATTACCCAACGCACAGAGCCCCTTCCCTTAACTTCCCAAATAGCCGCTTTGCTACCCCCACAGAAAATCTATGTGGAAGTTTTTGGCGGCGCTGCTGCTGTCATCTTTACAAAGCCCCCCTTCCCTGTGGAAGTCTATAACGATTACGACAGCCGTCTTGTCAATCTCTTTCGGGTTCTCAGAGACGAAGCCAAGTATGCCCAATTGGTCAAACTGTCCCAGAACCTTGTTGCAGAAAAGGATTGTGCTGATGATGTCGTGCAGGCGTGGCGCTTTTTCGTTGTGGCAAGGCAACACATTCAGGGGCGTGTCGGAAGCATCTGGCAGTATGCTCACTGGTCAACACAGGAAGGGTTAGCCCGCTTAGTGCAGCAGTGGATTGGAGATATCCCGTTGGCGCCCGAACTTCACGGTCGGGTTATGAGAATTCAGATAGAGCACAACACAACACAGCGCATCTTCAAACTTTACGATACCCCCGAAACATGCTTCTTTTGTGACCCACAAAACCTTCTGGAGCCAACGCCAAAGCCCCCACCTTCGGAACAGGACATTACTGATTTGGTCAATCTCTTACTCAAAGTCCAAGGGAAAGCCTTGCTCTTAGACACCAGAAAGCCTGCCTACGACACTTTGGAACAAAACAACTGGTTGCGCCTGGATATTCCCAATAGTTCCCTTTCCCTGTGGCTCAATTACCAACCCCCCTGCTACCCTTTGCTGCAACCTTAACCGTTAGACACACGGGAAAGACAGAGATTTACGGCAGAATGCCACAAAACTCTTTCGGTCCTGCAATAAGGAACATTGGGACACATTTACGGCAGGATGCTGCAAAGGTTTCGGTCCTGCAATAATGGGTGCTACAGACAAAAAATGGGGAGACGGATTTACCACTTGCAAGGAACAAGGGATGGTGATGCTGTGATGTTAATTGGGTTGGTTGGCACGCGGCAAAGTGGGAAAGACACGGTAGCCCGCTACCTAAAGGTCAAGTATGGTTTTACCCCTGTGAAACTGGCGGCTTCGTTAAAAGGGTTTCTGTTTGTCACGGGACAGGATGTTTTGGCATGGTTACCAGAAATGTCAACGGAGACCCGTCGGCAACTTCAACAATTAGGAGATAAAGGGCGGTCGTGCCACCAAGACTTGTTCGTTGACTTTCTTTTTGCCCTTGCCCCCGACAGTCGTATTGTCATTTCCGATGTCCGTTACCCCAACGAAGCCACTGCCATTAAGTCCAAGGGGGGCATTTTGGTGCGCTTGGTGCGCCCAATTTCTGCCAAACCCTCAATCGTTGACTTCCATCCATCCGAACGAGAAGCAGACACCATCAAACCTGACTTTTACCTGTTTAACAGTGGTTCCCTTGCCGACCTACTTAGCAGTGTGGATGTCCTGTTGACACAACAATTAGGGATAGAGCCCAAGCCCCGTGCCCCCCGACTTTACCTTTCTTCAAATATTTCCGACACCAAAGAAGCCGAAGACCGCTTAGCCTACTTTGCACAAGTAGCCCAAGAGCATGGTTTTGACCCTCTGAACCCGTTGGATTACAGTGATTACAGCACTTACTTTGATACCCTGTTCCGACAGGATAAAACTGCCCTTGACGCCAACAAGGAAATTTTCCTGTCCAACTGCCACTTATTGCAGAATGCTGACTGTTTGCTCGTCCTGCCTTATAGCCCTTCCTTTGGGATTGGCGGTGAGGTTGCCTTAGCGGCGTTGTTGGGGTTACCAATTGTTGTCACCGCAGCCCTTGATACTCCTTTTCCCGCTAACCCCCAAACTTTGTTGCACCCCTGGCTTATTACCCTGTCCAACGGACACCTTTACGGAACCCTCTCCCAAGCCCTAACCGCACTGAAAACACTCTTTGACCCTTCCTGCAGAATTGCCGACACAAAAGGTTCGTGAAAATCTGCAATAAGGGACACTACAACAGATTTACTGCAGGACGCTACGATAAGCCAAAGGAAATCTGCCAGAAGGGGTGACTTGTGGTGAAGTTTGACGAACTGGTTGCTGTTTTTCGTTCCCTTGGCGTCCCGAACCCTGAGCGGGAAGCCCTTGGCTTTTTCCTTGGCAGTGCCGAGCGCACCGACTTTGACTTAGTCATCACGCTCCTTCTCCCCAATGTCGTGCTTCAATCTATCCCTATCCCAGCCTTCCTTTTAACCCCTTACCTGAAAGCCTTGAACACGCTCCTACCCGACCTGCAGCCCGCTTTCCAAAGTTTAGCCGATTTATGTGTTACCGACATAGACCGACGCCCTGCGGGCACTGGGCTTTTCTACTCCCCTTCCAAAAACATCTATGTCCGCATCCAAGCCGAAGGCGTTCAGTTTCACCGTGCCACCTTTTTCTTTGACCCCAACACCTTTAACTTTCCTACCTTCCAACAAGACTGGCTGACCCTTACCCACCAACACCTTAGCGGCATCGTCCTAACTTACGACCTTCTCTCCTTTTCCAAAGAAAGCAATCTTATCCCCTTAGACACCTTACCCAACCTTGATGACATTGAACCCAATTACCCACCCAAAATCCAACTCCAAATCAAGCGCATCAAACACGGGCTCTGCCGTGTCTTCCACGACAATGCCGACAAATTCATCACCCTTCTCGTCGGTAAATCTGGCGTCGGTAAAACCTTTCTGGCAGGTGCGCTCCTTCGGTGGGCTGCGGAAAAGTTAAAGGCTACAGGCGTCAAAGTCTCCCCAGCACAATTCATTGATGCCAGTGACATTATTCCCCGCTTCGTGCCCCGACCACTGGTTCTGGTAGAAGACATGGAAGCCTTAGCCGCTACCCGCAAAGAAGGGTTCGTGACAGGAGCCACGCTTCATCTCTTAGACAAGTTCGGCGGCGTTGCCTCTCCCCGCTGGGGCGCTATCCTAACGACGAACCTACCACAGTTGATAGACAAAGCCATGTTGCGCCCTGCCAGAATTGATGAGTTGGTCGTCATGGATACCCTCAACGGTGGGCTGGCTTGGCAAGCCATTCTCTATTGGCTTCGGAAACACGGAATAGACTGGCAAGACGAACCACCATCACCAACAATACTGGACGGGTTAACCTTTGCCGAATGCGCCGCCATTGCCGAACGAATTTACCACCTTTCTGCCTTAGGGGTGACACCAAAAGTGCCCGACATTGTGGCAGATATCAAACAGTGGCGTCGGGTCTCTAAGTGGGATTTTGACCAGCAGCCCTGGACAGTAGAAACTTAAAGCAGGATGCGGAAAAATAGAACTGGTTGGTTGTAGAAATTCTGCAGAATAGGAGGGATTAGACAAAATGAGTTGGCAACGACGGTTCCGACACGGTCAAGGGTTGTTAACTTGGCTGGCAATCGTGGCGGGGGTTTGTGTGGTGATAGGGGCGGTGATTGTTTACCTTCGGTCGGGTTGTCAGAATTGTCAGGCTCGGGGCGTTGTGGAAAAAACGAGGGTTTGTCATGTTTGTCGGGGGTATAAAATGCTGGTTTGCCAACACTGTGGCGGGACGGGGCAATGCACACATAAAGAAGTAGAAGTGGGGGTTGGCATGGGGGCTCTCTACGGTCCTGCAATAAGTGGTGGGGCTGCGGGTGGGAGTGTGAAGATGAAGCCTTGTCGGTTTTGTGGTTTGGACACTTTTTGTCACCTTTGTCGGGGCTGGGGACGGGTTGTATGCACGACTTGTTATGGGTTGGGCACTATTCGGGTTAAGGAAGTATGTCCAGTTTGTAATGGAAAGGGAAGGTGGTTGGGGGCGGTATGGGCGCCGAAGGGGGCTACTGCTACAGGTCGGTAACGGGTGTGTCAACGATAGCGGGTGGGGTCATGGCAATTAGGTGTAGAACAAGGGCTATGGCGGCTGCCAGTAGGAGAATGAGTAGAATGTTGGCATAAAGGGGGTGGCGGGCTCGGAACTCCCCAAACCTTCGGGACAGGGTTTTCCCTGTTTTCTTTACGACAATCCATTCGGCAAGACCCAGTAGAAAAGTAAAGGCAAGCAGGAAAAGCGCCCAATCGGCAAGACCCGCAAAGAGAAAGGCAAAGACCAATAGGAAGCAAACGGTCATGACGATAAAAGCGTCAGCGCTCATTGGAGTTCTCCCCTTTGTTGGCATTCCCTTTGGCTACTGTGATAATGTCTTTCCATTTGATTTGGAAAATAGGGGACGGGGCAAGCAAGCCAATGATGACAATGCCAATGCCGACAACAACCCCGTCAACTCCTTTTAGCAAGGCTATGGTGCAGATTGTTGTAATGGCAATAACTGCCAAAGTTAGCAAAAACACTTTTTGCTTTTCCATGCTACCCCCCCTTGGCTATGGGCTTGTCGGTTGGCTACCATACTTATGACAAGGTGATGCGGACTTGCAGGACCCAGACTTGCCCAGACGATTTTGTGCCCATTGAGGAGACCTTGCGGTTAAGCAGGATACCCGAAGTTGGGGGGTTATTACCGTTAGCCACGCCGCCTTCGTTCCAGGCAAAGTTGGCTTCGGTGCCGCCGAAAGTAGCCTGCCAAATGGCAGTCTGGTTGTTCACTTGGGGATAGCCGCTGTCAACGATTTTGAAGAGTTTGTTGGTGCCCTGCAAAGAAGTTTGGGTGGCGTTTTCTGCCGTTGTGCCGTCCCCGACACCGACATAGGCGTTGGACGCATTGTAAGCAGTGCCCCCTGTGCCAGTGACCAGTTTCCACAGTTCGTTAATCCCTGCATTGAGCAGGATGTTGTCACTAAACTCCAAAACTTCGTAGGGGCGGTTTTCCTTCCAAGCCCGCTCGTCTTCATACTTGATAACTTTCCAGTGACAGCGCCAAGTAGCAACCTCGTGGCGTTTCCTCTTTGGCATGGTTTCTGCCTCCTTGCTACGGGATAATCCTTAAGGGTTGCCGTCAAACAATTTTAGCACAGGAAAGCGTTCACGGTAACCATAAAAATAGGGGTGATGTCCTATGAAGGTGCGCTTCCAACGACGGGAACTACAAAGCGTTCTGCAGCAAGCCAAGTCGTTTCTGCCACAAAAGAGTTACCTTGCAGCCCTGCAGGGGTTTCTGGTTCGTGCGCAAAAGGGGGCAGTGACCATTGAAGCAACGAACAAGTATGTCTGGGGTCGGTGGCGCTTATCGGAAGTGGAAGTCATCAAAGAAGGGGAGACGATTGTGTCAGAGCATTTGGCTACCCTTGCTGGGGCTGCTGACTGTGAAACGCTGCTGTTAGAGCAGAAAGTGGGGGTTGGACGGGCAACGGTTTGGCTTGAGGGCAAAGAAGGAACTTTTTACCGACTACCAGTAATGTCCGTTGACGACTTCCCGACTTTTGTGCCCCCTGAAGGGGGCGTGACCGCAAGTGTTGACGGAGCACAGTTCCTTGAAGCAGTCAAAAAAGTGCAAGCAGCAGGGAAGAGATTTCGGGACACCTTAACTTATCGGACGGTGTTGTATGGATTGAACTTGCAGGGAAAAGAAGGCAGCAGCGCCTTATCCGTAGCCGCTACAGAGGGACGGTTACTTCTCTGGACACAGGTGCCTACGCTAACGCCCCTTGCTGCTGACTTCAATGTATCCGTGCTGCTAGGGCACCTTTCCATGCTACCAAAAGCCGACCGCTACACAATCGTTGCGCCTGCCCAAAAGGGAAATGCCAAGAGCCAATACCTTTATTTCCGTGCCGCCGACGAGCGTTGGGAAGTGTTGTTACCCCTTCTAACGAACTCCTTTCCCGCTTACGAACACTTGTTGCAGATTACCCCCTTGTTGGAAATTGTGTTAGATGTTTCTGCAGTAAAGCAGGCAATGAAGCGGTTGCTGGCGGTTGCCAGGGTGTCGGGTCCCTTGTGGGAACGCCCCCGCTACCGATTGGTTTTGAAGTTACCGCAGGGGGCTCCTGCTGAAAGTGTGGTTTGGGCGCTTGAGGAATTGGAGAGATACGATTGGGTTACCATTGGGAAAATAGCAATGAAGGCGGAAGTTCGGGCAAAAGAAGGGGCAATCCCACAGGTGGCGTTAAGCCCAATGTTGTGGAAAGAAGCCGTTGATGCTGCAACACCGACCGAGCAACTTGTCATTGGACTTCGGACGCCGACCGAGCCTGTAAAAGTGCAGCAAGGTGAAACCTTTGTTGCCTTGTTGCAGCCGCTGGCAGTCTTTGACAGCCCTGACGAGGGGGCAGAAGAGAATGACTAACGATAAGGGGGCACAAAGATGAAAGAGTGGAAAAAAGTGGAAAAGCAGTTGGCTAAGAAAGTGGGGGGCAAGGTGATGGCGGGTTCGGGGGCTCCGTTCCGCACGAATGATGTTGTCACGAGCAGGTTTTCCATTGAAGTCAAGTCACGGGCTAAGAGCATTACGGTTAGTGAAACACTCCTTGACACCGTTTTCCGCAAAGCGGTCAAGCAGGGGCGCCGCCCAGCCCTTTACCTGGCAATCGGACGGTTTCGGGTCTATGTCTTCTTTGAAGATGATGTGCAAGTGACAGACGACGGTTTCTTTGTCGGATAGCGCTTCGTGTTTCTTGTCGTTAAAATAAATGCGGAGGTGTAGGAGATGCGTGGTTTCGGTCTTGAACAAATTACAACCGAAGAACAATGGGAACGGTTCGTGCGGTTCTACACGAAGCGTGCGTTTGCTGTTAGCATTTGCGCCAAGATTATCAGCGCTTTAGACCCCAGGTATCACTTTGTGCAGTCTTATCATGGTCACCTACTGTTTTGCCCCCTTTGTCGGAAAGTGACAATCAGCAATGACAAACTGTGTCAATGCGGTGCGGAACCCCCAGGGGGCACTGTGCGGGTTACCAGTTGGGATGTTGTTTGCCCCATGTGTCAAACAGAGCAACGATACTTTGCCGACGGAGTGACTTCATGCCAGTGTGGATGGCGGGACATTTTCTACTTGGCTTGGCGGGTCATTCAAAAGGCATTGCGTGCTAATAAAGATGCCGCCGTGCACCGCACTTTGATGCAGTTGCTGTATTCGTTACACAAACCGCAAGGGGGGCAGGAAAGTGTCCAAAAAACAAGTAGAAAAACCGACAAGGATGGAAGCCCTTTACTTGGTGAGTGACACCCACATTGGGAGACGCACAGCAACCTTTAACCTTGAAGCAGCAGGGCAGCGGCTACGGGCAATGTCGGAAAAAGTTGTCACAATCCTACAAAAGCGGTTCCCCGAAATCTCCAAAGTCACGGTAGCCTTGTTGGGAGACATTGTGGAAGGAGAAGGCGTCTATCCCACACAAACCCACCTTCTGGATTTCATCAATCCCAAACACTTGCAAAGCGTCTTTCCAACTCTTTCCCAAACAACCTTCTTAGAGCCGACAACGGCTGGGGTTATCCTGCAGACATACCTTGCTGCTTCGGTTATCCTGCAGGATGTTATCTTGCCCCTTCACCAAGCGGGATTTGAGATTGCTGTGGAAACTTGCGTTGGCAATCACGGGCGCCTGGGAAAATACCTTCACCCATTGTCTAATGCCGATTTTGCCTGTTACTTGTTCCTGCAGGAAATGTGCCGACGCTTATCCAAGGTGACTGTAAGGGTTAGCGGTTCAGAGTTTCATCTTTGTCACATTCAGGAGCACCCCGTTTTGCTTTGTCATGGCACAGGCATTCCTATCTATCAGAGAGTTCCTTACTATGGGGCAGAGAGACGGGCAAGGGATTGGCATGCCATTGAAGTTTTTGGGGACCGTCTTGCAGCAGTTTGTCTTGGGCATTTCCACACCGCCTTTTTCCTTCCAGGACCGCCGCCTGTCCTTTGCAACGGCACCCTTGTAACAGACGACTTGTATCCTGTCCGCAAATTGGGCAACAAAGGGGTCAATGTTTTCTGGCTCGTTGTTGCTACAAAAGAAAACCCCGTGTCAGCACTGTGGCAGATTACCTGGTAATTGCGTTACAATTGTAAAGACAAAGTAGCAAAAGAGAAAGAGGGCATGGGCTGCTGGTTATTACTTGAAAAGGCATTGGACATTAGCAAGTTAGTTCCCGTGTTGACGACGGTTCATAGTCAAAAGGGCACCTATCATGCCATCCGCTACCATCGGCGGGATGAGCCGATACACGAACAGACACCTTCCCAAGTGCCCCCTGAATATCAGCAAGTCATGGAAAGGGCAGTGGATTGGATGCAACGAGCCACCGCCGCCCTTTTGGGACCCCCTCACAGTTCGGAAGAGTGGGCAATTCTGCCTGACACGAAAGACCACAACATTTCCAGGACCCTTGAAGGGGTTAAGAGTTCGGCAGCCCTGCAGGGCGTCCGCAGCCGCACCAAAGAAACTATTTCCCGATTACGAAAAGGAGCAGGTTGGAAAACCTTTGTTGAATGGCTCCACGAAATCCCTCACAGTCTGCAAGAATTGACAGGAGAGACCACTATCGTCATACCTGTGGAGCCTGCAATAGAGGACAGCCCTGAGCAGGCTGCCGTTGCTATGGAGATACAAAACATAATTAACCGACGCTATTCAGCGTTGGGTTCGGATACAATCTTGGAGAAATGGCGTGAAGTGACAAGCAGGGCGTTGCTGCGGGAACCGTTTGGGGCGTCATTATCTCCGAACATGCAGTTGGTTGTCAAAACTCTCAACGAGCAAGCCCCTTTGGGTTACCGATTAGGACCCTTGACTTACCAAATTGCGGAGTATTTAAAGTTCTTGGATGTGCCCCCCAAACCCACCGTCGTCGTTGGCAATGTTTCAATGAACACAGACAAGTATGTGCAGAAGCAGGCTATGGAGTGGGCAAGCAGAATTCAAACGCTGTGGCGGCTTACGGCAGAAGGGGAGAATTACGAATTACCGCACGGGACACCTGAGGCTCTCCAATGGTTCCAAGAGATAAAAAAAAAAGAAAAAAGACGGGAACAATATTTGCGGGT
>FWWM01007919.1_pt1 | contig 12561 bp, 13 predicted proteins | sample 2228351 | NCBI WGS metagenome assembly FWWM01 (sample SAMEA103939774, study PRJEB20133) | metagenome | reverse complement strand
GCCCGCCAGTGTCCTATGTATGGATAGGAGAATCCAAATATTGCAGGCGATTCTGAATTGACCTCAAAAACCAATCTATTATATGAACTATAAATAAGCTTCGCCTCCCCTTCTATCATACCACCAGCATCCCCTGTTATCCTCCTTGCCCGTTCTATATCATAATCCTCAATAAACACCTGGTGTGGTAACCTCATATCTTTCATCATTCTGTAGGCCTCGTCTTGACTCTTTACAGGTATAACCTCTGTGAATATCTTCCCCAAGAATGGTTCCATAAATGAATTCTCAAGTTGAGTGATAACAACAGAAGAATGCATATTAATAAATTCACCTGACCACCACCAAACCCCCTTCCTTTTTAATTCCTTTAAATCCTCAAATGTTGGTTGTCTTTCAATCGGATCCGTGAATGTCCCGTGCCTCAAGACTATTCCTACTTGAAGAAGTGCCATCAATGATAAAACAACTCCATATATACGAAGGGCATCCCTGCCTTTATCATAAATAGCAACTCCAATAAGGGATAGCGAACCTGCAAAAATCATCAAGATCAGTTTGGTTTTGCTTATCTCATTAATCCCAACAGCTGGGAAATCCCCAATTGGCGGTTTCAGAATGAGATACACCAGTATATACAATGGAATTGCCAATAATGAAAAGAAAACAAATATAGAATAAGGATAAACAACATATCTTTTAAGTCTAAGAGGGTGTTTATATTGTCTTACATTTGTTATCCATATCAAGATAAGCAAAAATAAAGAGGGAAGAATCATGGATACTCTCCCCTGGTGTCTGAATGAAGAAACAAAAGGGATATACTGCCATGCCAGTTTATAGACAGGGGTCTTCTCCCCTAACATATATAAGAAAATGGTCACTATTACCCCCCATATAACCCACACAGAGCGTGGGATATGGACATTAAAACATCTTATCACTGGTAATAATAAAACCATGATAATTATATACGAACCACCAAATGCTCCATGTATATCAGCATGTAGCGGCAAAAAGAAATTATTTAACAATTCTGCTACACCAATATCAGCAGTACTCCAGTCAAGGCTCTGTCCAACCCTCCCTACATTCATGACATAGAAATCAAAATAAAAAGGTAAGATATAATTGGAAGAGAGTATTATCCCTATAATTATAAAGAGCCCAACCTTAATCCAGAATCTCACCACTTCATAAAATTTAATCCTTTTAACAAGAATATCTGATAAAAAGAATGGTGCAAAGAGTAAAAATATCCCATAGCCTAAAAGACCATAAAACATCATCTGTGGATGTCCACTAACAACGAGTAGATATGTCCCGACTATAATGCATAAAGGATGCCACCTTGAAGGACTTATAAAATACATACCTGTAAAGGCACAAAGGACTAAGTAAGTAGTATAGGATTCAAGGGATGCCCCAAAACGGAAGAGGTCAAGCATTCGAAGGTTATATATAACAACAAATGAAATAAGAAATGAAAAGAATGAATCTATCCTTAACCTCCGGATAAAGATAAACAACACGAGTTGTGCAACACCTAACGAGAGGAGCTTGAAGAATTCATACCACTGTAATGCCTTTCCATTCCAGTATCCAGGCATTACATAGCACAGATATGCAATTGGATGGAAGATCTGAGAAAATGTCAATGTTATTGATGATGTTCCAAGAGCATAAGATGGATGATAAAGAGGGAAGGTTTTTGTTTTTATAGCAAACATCATTTCCATTTGTTGATGAACTGAATAACGAAAGTCATTGCCCATCATTAAATCCGACACAAAGGGTGCAATCCAATAAAAAAGGAGAAAAGGTAGGATAATAATAAAAAAGGATATTAAGGCAAACTTTATATCTTCAGATTCAGATAACTTTGTGAACATAGCATTTATAATGTCCCTTGTAGAAAAGCCCGTGTCCTGAACTCCATTTGTCAAGACATTCTTTACAGCCAAAAGTTGTAGAGGTCATGCTACTTTTCTTAACGCCTCCTTATAGCAAGAATTTTCAAATTCTTCTGGACTCATATATCCCAATTCACTGTGGACATAGATCATTACTGTCCACTTAAAATAACTACTCTTGCAAGTCGGGTTCTCTCATCTTAGAGGTATTGTAATATTTACAGGAAAGCAGGTCAATAATACTTATTCTCTCAAGGATCGTTTCTGAGAATATCCATGACAACTCCAGCAGGGAATAGGAAGAATCAATTAACAAAGCAAAAAAACTGAGTAGGATAAAAGAATATCGTATCTCTCAAAGACTGTTTATCAAGAATATTCGCCTTATTGTTAGAGAAACCAAAAGTTGCTCCGTATATGAAAATTCAATGCTTAAAAACTTAGTTTTTCAACAGCCTGGAAATATTTGACCCCTTTAAGTTTTTCACAATAGACTATCACTTTTAAAATAGGGGAGTGTAATTGTTAGGGGGAAAATTAGGGGTCATTGAGATTGAATTTTTCTATGCGATAAAGAAATGCCTTGTAATTCATCCCCAGGAGGCGGGCAGCCTTTGTTGCCACACCCTCAGCCTTTGTTAGGGCCTTTTTGATGAGTTCCTTCTCAAGTTCCTCAAGGTTGATGCCTGTATCAGGGATATCAAACTGGAATGGCCTCGGTGATTGCCCCAACCAGAGTTCACCCTGTATATCAGATTTTGTTATTACATCACTATCATTCATCAGTACAGCCCTCTCGATTAAGGTCTCAAGCTGTCTGATATTGCCAGGCCAGTGATAATCTGCGAGGAGCTTCAATGCCTCAGACTCTATGGTCCTTATTCTCTTGCCAAATTCTCTGTTGTATTTCTTTATGAAGAAGTCAACAAGCTCTGGAATATCCTCTGCCCTCTCCCTTAAAGGAGGTAGTTCGATTGTTACGACCTTCAGCCTGTAATAAAGGTCTTCCCTGAAATTTCCCTTTTCAATCTCCTTCTCAAGTGATTTGTTTGTAGCAGCTATAATCCTTACATCTACCTTTGTTGCCTCTTTACCACCGATGCTCCGGATCTCCTTATCCTGGATGACCCTGAGGATCTTTGACTGCATCAGTAACGGTAAATCTCCTATCTCATCAAGAAATATCGTGCCACTATTTGCTGACTTAAACAATCCTTCCTTCCTCGTCACAGCGCCTGTGAATGCACCTGCCTCATATCCAAATAACTCGCTTTCAAAGAGATTTTCAGGAATGGCAGCACAATTAATGGCGATAAACGGTTTTGTACGTCGGGGACTTTTGTAGTGAATGGCCCTTGCGATAAGTTCCTTTCCAGTGCCACTCTCTCCACAGATAAGCACGGTTACAGAGGAAGGGGCAACCTTCTTTATGACTTCAAATAACCTCTGCATCTTATGTGATCTGCCTATCATTCCCTCTATGTTGAATCGCTCAAATAGTTCTTTATGTAACCTTATGTTCTCTCTCAGGAGATTTGCACGTTCAATGCCTCTCCTTACAGTCAGGAGGAGGGTTTCTTTGTCAACGGGTTTTGTCAGATAATCAAATGCCCCCTTCTTCACAGCCTCCACGGCTGATGAGATGGTGCCGTAGGCAGTTATTATAATAATAGAGGGTTGGAAGGGCTCCGTTGGTATTGATTCAAGGAGTTCAACACCATCCATCCCATCCATTCTGAGGTCTGTAAGGATAACGTCAGGATGGATTCTTTTTACTATGCCCAATGCCTCTTTGCCCGAAGATGCGGTATGAACTTCATACCCTTCTGAATCGAGTATGGTCTTCAGTATCTCTCTCTGTGGTTTTTCATCATCTACAACAAGAATTACTGACATCTTGATTTGCCCTCCTGATAAATCTCTAACCCATTGGCAGGGTAAATGTTACTGCACTACCTATACCTTTTTTGCTTTCAAATAAAACTTTACCACCGTGTTCTTCAACAATCCGTTTTGTAAGCGATAGTCCAAGACCAAGCCCTCCCTCCTTTGTTGTAAAGAAGGGTTCAAATATCTTTGGTATTTTTTCCTCATCCACACCTATTCCTGTATCCTCAATATGAAGCTGAAACCTTGAATCAACCTCATTTGTCCTGATAGTGAGTGTACCACCATTTGGCATCGCCTCAAAGGCATTGATTATAACATTGTAGATGCATGTCTTTATAAACTCAGGGTCTAAGGATAGGAATGGCAATGAGACGTATTCTTTCGTGATGAGGATATTTCTTTTCTGAGCTGTTATCCCTGCAAGCTCTATAACCTCATCAATAAGCCCTCCGATGTTTATCCTGCGGGTATTAAGCCCGATCGGCTTACCATATTCAAGAAAGCTCTCAGCAAATTTACTCAAACGATGTATTTCGTTCTTCATGCTGACGATGAGCGATGTGTATCTATCCATATCGGTTGAGTTACATCTATTGAAGTGTTCTTTTATATGGTCAATAGAGAGGCTCAGGAAGTTAAGCGGGTTCTTTATTTCATGGGCTATGCTCTGTGCCACCTGACCTATTCCACTAAAATGCTCTGCCTTCCTCAGTTTTTCACTCAACTCACGCTCTTCTCTTAACTTCCTCACCATGTAATTAAAACTCCTTGCAAGCTCTCCTATCTCGTCGTTTCTATTTGTATAAAGTTGTTGATTGAGGTCCCCACCTGCCACATTTTTTGCTGCAACCACCACCCCTTCTATTGGCTTGGTGTATCTCTTTGCAAGTATAAGTGAAAACAGGATACCTATCCCGAATATCAATGCCGCTGCTATAACCCTTCTTATGATGCTCGTCCTGAGAAAAACAGAGAAGTCCTCTGTATTCATGGTTAGATAGATATAGCCCATATGTTTATCCTCAGATATAATAGGTATTACTACGTTATATACCTGTCCATCACCAGTCACAGGCTGTCCGATATCTGCCTTGACTATGAGTTCCTTCTTCCTCTTGGTCACCCACTTTCCTATGTTTTCAGGGTTTGTGCTTGCTATGATTCTATCTGATGTGCTAATAAGTGATATCTCCCTTACACCCTCTGGATTGAGTTCTTTAAGATATGCCTCAAGTCTTTTGGGGTCGGTTAGTGTACTGCTTGTTGCCTCTTTCAAACCGATCTGTATGGCCCTTGATAACTCCAATGTCTGGCGCTCAAATTCATTATAGAGTGCCTTCTCTGTCTGATAATAGAGAAAGACGAGTATTGATATGAGGCTCATGCTTAAAAAGAGCATCATCAAGACAAGCCTCCCGTGGAGGGATGATTTAAAGAAGACCTTCATAGTAATTACTCCATCTCACATCTGTCCAAAATAAAGATTAACATTTTAGAATATCTTGGACAGCAATGACTCCATCTTATATTAAAATTGAATCACTGAAACAAATCAAGATGGATTATAGACGATGTTTTCAGTCCCTTCAGGTAGATGCCAGTAGAGGGAACGCGCATCCTCTTTTCCCAAGGTTATATATATGGCTGTATAGGGCTTATTCCTGATGAAATTCCATAAGCCAATGATAGGGGTTGCTATGTACCATCTTATCTGAGTCAAGATTTCAAGCACCTCTCCAGCCAGCCCTTCTGATTCAGCCCTTACAGATATGATAACATCCTTCTCAAAAACCAGGGTATAATTCGATGGCATATCCTCCAGCTCAAGTGCCTTTATCTCAAATTTGCTACTATGTTTATCCTTTTCTGATTTTTTAGGTTTTATCTTCTCTCTCTTTGGTGGAAAGAGCGCAGTCTTTTTGAGAAGGATGATAGGTTCTATCTCAACAGGATATCCCCAGATCTTTTTATCCTCAATTCGCAACTCCTTAAACATGATACCCTTTGACTTTAAAGATATAACTCTGTTCTTAAGATCGAATATAAAGTAAATTTTAGGTTTCCTTGCGAGTCTGAGTTCTGCCTCGAGAAGGCGATTTTCCATATCTATTTCCTCTGTGGTTACAGAGTGTGCAGGTAGCGAGAGAAAGAGATTGAACACTGTATAGAGAGAAAGAAGGATAAGGACGTGTCTCATCTAAAAGATAATCACCTTTGTCCCTATTTGGACTGTGCTATAAAGCTCCCTGAGGTCTTGGTCACCAACCCTTATGCATCCATGGGTTATGTTTCTGCCAAGGAGCCTTGCGTAGAGGGTACCATGTATTAGATAGCCATTGCCAAGGCTAAGGGCATATTCTCCAAGCACACCTTTTTCAATCCTCTCTTGTGAATTCTGTGGGATAGGTTCTCCCTCCTCAATAAATGCCCAGTCAGGCTTTATCCACACTGGATTTATAGTCTTTGCTTGAACCCTCAGTTCACCCCTTGGGGTATCAAATATCCATTTTCTATCTCCTGCAGGGTCAATGAGTATACTTCCACTACCTGTGGATACGACCATCTCCCTTAGCATCCTGTTTCCATCTTTAAGATAAAGTCTGTTAGATGCAGTGTCCACAACTATATATATCCCCTTTGGAGAAAGGGCAGAAAGTTTCCTCTTCATATTTGCCTTTTTTGCCATCATCTGATTTAGGGATAATGCCTTTTTCCTCACATCAACAGTATGGACTTTTGACTTCATGTGTTGTGAAAGAATATAGATGCCAGTTGCTTCTGTGATCAGAAAGATGGAAAACATGGCGATAGCAAAAATTAATAATAGCCTTCCCAGAGACCTCTGCCTTTTTCTAATTAATTGTGCCTTACCCTCCACTATCTCCTGTCCCTGTATGGTAACTTGTGTATCAGGCATTATAATTCCTTTATGGCATAGGATATATCATTTTCGTATTCAGTGGCCCCAACAATAGTTACAGGTGTTCCTTCATGAACAAGATCGAACAACTCATCAATGTGGTCGTTCTCCATTGCAATACATCCATGGGTCATCCCAGCCCTTCCACCTCCATGTATCTCTATAAGACCACCGATAGCTATCTTTTTGGGAATAAGCCCCTTCTTTTTTGCCATTGCAAACTGCATCCTATCATCTTCATTTGGATAGTTTAAGAGTAATGCCTTGTAATATTTGCTCTTAGGTATCTTTTTTGTGATCCTATATCTTCCCTCAGGTGTTGCCATATCTCCAGCATGGAGTTTGTCCCTAAACCCGTACTTTCCTAATTCTACATTGTAAAGCTTAAAAGGCTTACCACCTTTGTAAAGGGTCAACCTCTTATCTATCTTACTCACAACGATTGAGTATGAACTATTTCTTCTTGACTCTTCAATCGTCTCGGTGACCCATCTCTGCCATTTTGCTATCTGATCTCTATCGGTGTAACGGCTGAGGATAGGTAATATCTCCTCCAGAGCGCTGCCTATATATGGTCGTATACCTTTGAGTTTTTTTTCAGCATCTGTGTATCTTCCTTTATTATTCAGCAGGCGTGCCTCATTTAGGATGAGTTCAGCCTTTATAAGTTGCCTTCTCGAGAAGTTGCCATCACTATTTAATAATGCGGTTAACTTTTTGAGTATCTCGATTCTGTTTTGGAAAAAGACTATCTGATTTGCTACCTTGGAGGATATGATGTTCCTTTGCTCATGCACCTTTTTAAGGATATCCTTCCCTCTCTGGATTATATCCATAAATTCCTTCTGTATGGGATCATAATTCCTGAATAGGACAAACCTTCTCCTCTCCTTGACAAGGTTATCCTTTGCTCTTCCAAGTGCTGATTTATACTCTTCATATTCACTGGGTGCATAGATGTAGGCTTCATCCCTCCAGAGGTCATGTTCTTGATTTTCTGCCTCCATGACCTCTGGAGGGATTGGTGGAGTGCTGCATCCTGTAAGGATACCCAAACATACAATTATAAATATTATGAAGGCAGGAGACATCTACCCGTATTATACTATTTTTTGGTAGCCTGTGCCTTCTTCGCAAGTGCTTCGGTAACCTGAGTTGAGATCTCCTCAGCCTTGGTCTTTATACCAGTTGCCTTGTCAATAACTGCGAAGTAGTCTTCACTGTCCATCAGGCCATCAGCCTCTATGATCGCCTCCTCAAGCCCTATGATATCAGACTTGAGTGCTTCGATATCAGCCATAGAGCCCTTGCCTCTTGGTGCCTTCTCAAGAATGCCCTTTGCATCAGCTACAGCAGTCTTTGCAGCATCCAGTGTAGTCTGTGCATCAGTCTTGGCCTTTTCCTTTCTTAGGGGTAAGTCAGCCTTGAGTGATTCAGCCTTCTGTCTTGTGCTATCAAGGATTTGCTTTGCGGTATCATAGTTCTTTAAGAACTTACCTTCCTGAGCCTTGATCTCGTTCATGGCATTGGTGTACTCATCATTCAGAGCCTTAAGCTCATCCGCTGCGTACTTCTCGCCACCTTCGGCAACGACTGCGTCTATTGCTGCCTTGGCAGCATCCATTTCCTCTGTCGGCTGTTTAGCACATGCTGTAAATACTACTGCTATAGCGAGTGTGACTAAAACAACCGTTAAATACTTTGGCAGGTAATTCATCTTTCCCTCCTCATTTTTTGGTTGGCCATCTGATGATGGCTAATATGTGATAGCAATTTGTATGCCAGCATAAAAATACCAAAAATTAAGACCATTCACCCACGATGTGATTCCTCATTTCAGGAATGATTCTCCATTTGAGGAAAGACAAGGTTGCCTCTTTCCATATTTCATCAATTTGGATTTAGATTACAATAGTGGAAATTCTAAAGAAAATTTATTTGCCCTTAAAGAAAGAGGTTGAATCACATCTGTCCAAAATAAAGATTAACATTTTAGAATATCTTGGACAGCAATGAGGTTGAATTAAAACTTATGGGAAGAAAAGCACCTATGCCAGGGGATTTCTTACACTTGACTTTGCCTGTCCGAACTGTCACAAGAACAAGGACAGAGAATGAGCAGTGGCAAAAGGCAAAGGGCAAAGGGCAAAGGGCAAAGGGCAAAGGCAAAGGCAAAGGGTATCCATTCCTATGGTAAATAAACATATTTGATAAAATCCTGGCATAGCGCCAGATTTTTAGTAGGGTAAGAAAGTGAGAGGCGGGTTGAGGGAATTTATCAAACCCTGATCAGTTTTCCCTTTGCGTCAGCAATAATAACGTTATCCCCTGTGACAGCCTGGGCATGTGCCTCGATTATTTTCCGTGATTTTTTCACTATCTCAGCCGAAACCGTTATCTTCTCATCCACTTTTGCTGCCTTTTTGAGGCGTATATCCATCTGTGCGGTGATCGCTGGCATCTGCATTGCAATCGCAAGCTTCACCATTGCCTCATCAAGAAGCGTGGAAATAATCCCTCCATGCACAATATCCATATACCCCTGATGTTCCTTCCGAGGGATAAATTCTGCCTCTATCCTCTTGCCGTCAAAGGAGAAGTGAAGTCTCAATCCTATTGGGTTTCTCTCACCACATACAAAACAATAGCCATCATCTTTAAGTATAATGTTAAGGAATTGACTTGACATCAGAAGATAAGAGTAGTAGTTTAGTTGCGTGAAAGTCAAGAAATCCATAACCCTTTCAGAAGACCTGATTCATAGCATCAATGAGAATTTTGGCAAACAGAAGAACCTGCAGAGAAGAAATAAACAAATTTAATCATTAAATCCCCAGTCTATTTCAGGTTGATAATTTCTTATTTGCATAGTATTGCTGAACAATAGCGAGGATGTTGTTTACAAGCCAATAAAGCACAAGACCCGATGGGAAGGTAAGGAATAAAAAGGTGAATACAATGGGCATGAGCATCATAATCTTTGCCTGTCTTGGATCCATTGATGAAGGTGTCATCTTCTGCTGGATTACCATAGAGATTCCCATCACAATAGGAAGGATATAATAGGGGTCTTTTACTGAGAGGTCTTTTATCCAGAATATAAATGGGGCACCTCTTAATTCTATTGCATTCAGAAGTACATTGTAGAGTGCAATAAATATAGGTATTTGAAGTATCATGGGCAAGCACCCGCCAACAGGATTAACCTTATGCCTTTTATAGAGCTCTGTCAATTCCTTCTGCATCTTCTGGGGGTCTTTCTTATATTTTTCCTTTATCTCTGCCATCATTGGCTGTAATGCCTGCATCTTCTTCATCGATTGCTGACTCTTGTGCATAAGCGGGATAAAGGGGATCCTTACGATTATCGTCAGGAGTATTATTGCCCAGCCATAATTACCAAGGAAACTATAGAAGAACTTCAATACCCAGAAGAGTGGCATAGCAACTATGGAGAACCATCCAAAATCGATAATATGTTCGAGTCCGAGGTTCAGTCTCTTTAAACCATCATACTCCTTTGGTCCTGCATACAGTACAAAATTATTCTTCCGGGACTTCAGTTTCAGGGCTATTTCAGTAGTATTCCCTTCCTTCCATATACTTGCCCCCTCAATCTCGCTCATAGGGACAATCGCTGCTGTAAAGTACTTGTCCTCCTGTGCTATCCAGCGAATGCCGTCCATGAAATATCTTTCTCCGTTGAGTTTTTCATCGAACTGCTTTCTGTCAGAATTTATGAGAATAACAGGTCCTTTATGAGCCCTGTCTTCTCTGTCAAATATGCCAAAATCTGTCCCAATAGGGAGAAGGTATGAAGGTGTATTGAAGGTCTCTATGGAAAGGTCGACCTTATAGAGACCATTATAAAAGATAAATTTTTTCCTTATAGATATTTCCTGATAGGTAGCGATAAACACCAACTCTCCTCTATCTTCACTACTACCTGTAAGTACAAGTTTGTACGTATTTACCTTATAGATAAGCCTCTGTGGAAGATCACGCCCTTCTCCCTCAAAGAGAAGGCTTAATGGTGGGATGTTACCTGTGGTCTTTAAAAGGATAACAGGTGTTCCTGCTTTGTCTTTGTATCTCTTCAGTTCCCACTCTTTTATCACCGCACCTTTTGTTGAGAATACAGCCTTGTATAGATCGGTCTCAACTATCACATCTTCACCTGTTATACTTTCTGGTTCTTTCAGGGGCTGTGTGGGTAGTTCAACCTTTATCTCAGGTGAGGGTTCTTCTTGTATCTGTGGTTGTTCGGTGGTCTCTGCCTTCTTTGGCACCTGTTTTGGTGTAAAGAAGTATGACCAAACAATCAGTACAATGATGGAAAGAATTATTGCAAAAAGTGTACGTTTTTCCATGATTAATTACTCTCGTTTATCTTCCCCTTCAGGAAAGCTACTTCGTTTATCTTCCCCTTCGGGAAAGCTACTTCGTTTATCTTCCCCTTCGGGAAAGCTACTTCGTTTTTTACAGGGTCATATCCTCCAGGATTGAATGGGTGGCATTTTGAGAGTCTCTTCAGCGTAAGCCACAACCCCTTTCTAACCCCATACCGCTCAATAGCCTCTGCAGAGTAGGTTGAGCAGGATGGATAGAATCTGCATGAGTCAGACAGAAATGGTGAGATGTATTTCTTATAGACTTTTAGAATAAATATTATTAATACCTTCACTATACGGAAAGCCTCTTACGGCCCTTAGCTCTCCTTCTCTTCAGAACCTTTTTCCCTCCTTTACTGCTCATCCTCTCAAGAAAACCGTGTGTCCTCTTACGTTTTTTATTATGTGGCCTGTATGTAGTGTATGTCATCTTTCTCCAAAATATCTTCTAAAAGATTTGAAGTTAAATTTTACTAATTTTATATCAAAAAAATCAATCAACCGAATTGCTTCACCAAAAATCTACTCCAAGTTGAAAGGGCAAAGTGGAGACAAAAAGTGTTTCTGGGGAATGCTCAGGTATGGACTGCTCTGAGATAAGGGTTCTACAGGCTTCCTACGAAGCCAATTTTATCAGCTTTAGCTTGAAAATACCTTTTTTGGCAATATAGACCTTCTAAAAGAGATTCTTTCAGGAGGTCTAAATGGGGTTAACAATGAATGAAAAGAAGGCAGTGACAATGGAAGTAGCCAGGAGATATCAAAAGGTGAGTAAGAAACAGAAAAGAGTATATGTATAATTTCAGATTATCTTTGTGGAAAGAGGCTTAAGGCATTCATCAAGTCTGCATTGCCTTCTTTTGAGAGGTTTGGTGAGCTCAAGCTCGATTTTGTGAGATGGACCTTGTAGGACATGATGGAGGAGATACAGGCGGTGAGTTTGCATGTACCCTTAATCTTACAGATGTCTCAACAGGATGGACAGAGACAGAGGCAGTAATGATAACTGTTTTGTGGAGCAGAAGAACTACTCAGTAGTCCGAAGGGCAGTGGGATACCTAAGATATGATACAGAGGATGAGCTTAAGATCCTTAATGAGCTATATGGATATCTCAGGCTTTATGTGAACTTCTTTCAGCCAGTGATGAAGCTTAAGGAGAAGAGGAGGGTCGGAAGCAGGATTATAAAGAAACACGATGAGCCTAAAACACCATATCAGAGGGTCATTGAGTTAGAGGATATAGAGGGTGCTGTTAAGAGAAGACTTAAGAAAGAGTATAAAGCCTTGAATCCTGCTGAGATTAAAAGGGCAATTACGAAATTACAGGATAAACTTATACGGCTGGCAACCTCAAAGATAAGGAAAAAACAAGGTGATTTCGAGTATATTTGTAGATGAGGCAATGAATATTATTTCAAGTAGATTTTTACGTGAGGCAACATGTC
>FWWM01014233.1_pt1 | contig 12564 bp, 10 predicted proteins | sample 2228351 | NCBI WGS metagenome assembly FWWM01 (sample SAMEA103939774, study PRJEB20133) | metagenome | reverse complement strand
TGATATGTGTTGGATATCTATCAAGTTGATATGTGTTGGATATCTATCAACTTGATATGTGTTGGATATCTATCAACTTGATATGTCTTGGATATTTATCAAGTTGATATGTGTTGGACATCTATCAACTTGATATGTTCTGGATGTTTATCAGTGTTAATATGAGTTGGATATTTATCAACGCTGATAAGACTCCAATTTCTATCAACTTGATATACCTCCAATTTCTATCAACTTGATATGTTCTGGATATCTATCAACTTGATATGTCTTGGATATTTATCAACACTGATATACCTCCAATTTCTATCAACTTGATATGAGTTGGATATTTATCAACTTGATATGTGTTGGATATTATCAACATTGATATATGACTCTCATTTCTATCAATGTTGATACGTTTTGGATATTTATCACAACTTGATATGTGTTGGATATTTATCAACATTGATATATGACTCTCATTTCTATCAATGTTGATACGTTTTGGATATTTATCAAGTTGATATGTGTTGGATATTTATCAACATTGATATATGACTCTCATTTCTATCAATGTTGATATGTGTTGGATATATATCAAGTTGATACAACTCCAACTTCTAGCAACTTGATATGTGTTGGACATTTATCAACACTGATATAACTCCAATTTCTATCAAGTTGATATATCTTGGATATTTATCAAGTTGATATGTGTTAGATATCTATCAAGTTGATATGTGAGATATCTATCAAGTTGATATGTGTTAGATATCTATCAAGTTGATATGTGTTAGATATCTATCAAGTTGATATGTCTAGGATATTTATCAAGTTGATACAACTCCAATTTCTATTAACTTGATATAATTGACTCCAATCTATCAACATTGATATGACTCCATTCTATCAACTTGATATGTTCTGGATGTTTATCAGAGTTGATATGGGTTGGATATCTATCAACTTGATATGAGTTGGATATTTATCAACTTGATATGTGTTGGATATTTATTCACACTGATAAGACTCCAATTTCTATCAACTTGATATGTGTTGGATATTTATTCACACTGATAAGACTCCAATTTCTATCAACTTGATATGTTTTGGATGTTTATCAGTGTTGATATGTGTTGGATATTTATCAACGCTGATAAGACTCTCATTTCTATCAAGTGAATATGTGTTGGATATTTATCAAGTTGATATGTGTTGGACATTTATCAACTTGATATGTTCTGGATGTTTATCAGTGTTGATAGAAGTTGGATATTTATCAACGCTGATAAGACTCTCATTTCTATCAACTGAATATGTGTTGGATATTTATCAAGTTGATAGAAGTTGGATATCAATCAACTTGATATGTGTTGGATATCTATCAAGTTGATAGAACTCCAAAATCTATCAACTTGATAGGTTTTGGATATTATCCACACGAATACGTCTCCAATTTCTATTAACTTGATATGACTCCATTCTATCAACTTGATATGACTCCATTCTATCAACTTGATATGACTCCAAATATATCAACATTGATATGCCTCCAAAATCTATCAACTTGATAGGTTTTGGATATTTATCCACACGAATACGTCTTGGATATTTATCAACACTGATATGTTTCCAATTTCTATTTCCACGAATACGCTTTCGATATCTATTATCTATCGACATCGATAGATTGGATATTCATCATCATCATCATCATCATCATCATCATCATCATCATCATCATCATCATCATCATCATCATCATCATCATCATCATCATCATCATCATCATCGATATATTGGATGTTTATCAACACGAATAGGTTTTGGATATCTCAATGCTGATATATATATTGGATATCTATCAACACTGATATATATTGGATATCTATCAACTTGATATGTATTTGGATATTTATTCAAGTTGATAGAACTCTCATTTCTATCAATACTGATATGTATTTGGATATTTATTCAAGTTGATAGTACTCTCATTCTTTCAATACTGATATATTTTGGATATTTATTTCTGGAAATATGTCTCCGATTTCTATTCATGGAAATAGATTGTATATTTATTTCTGGGAATATGTCTTGGGTATCTCATTCCTTATAAATATAAATAGATTCGAATAAAGTAAATCCGTGGGACTCTGTAAATATACAATATTTCGGAAATATTTGATAATTTGATTTGATTTTGAAACTTTTCCCAATTTGAGTTGATTAGGATTGATAGACCCGTTGCATCTTCCAATACCCGGGAAAACTAGGCCGGAACAAGTTCCCTGGGTATCGGAAGACTCGTTTTCCTATGGGAAAAGATGCTCTATCGGTCTTGATCATCAATAAGTTCAACTTTTCATCTCCATCTGCACGTTTTTATCAGAATGAATTCCCACTCTTTCGACAATTATTCGAAAGGATAGGGTAGGGTATCACCGCTCATTCGACAATTATTCGAAAGGATAGGGTATCACTGCTCATTCGACAATTATTCGAAAGGATAGGGGATCACTGCTCTTTCGGCAATTATTCGAAAGGATAGGCAATCACTGCTCTTTCGACAATTATTGATTTATTCCATGGGAGAGGGAATCGATGGGACTGAGTGATGTGTCAATGGTATTGGTAGATTCAGATTTCATTACATCGACATAGAATGAACATGAAGTCAATGTCGACATGCCATACTTGTCGACATTGATGTTTATCGGATAAACGATTTAACATTGAGTCGATGTGTTAGATGGTTAAGTCTAACAATATCGAACATGTTCTGAGAAGATTTAATATTTTCTTCAAAGTTTCTAAAGTCAGGGGAAATAGTTGATATCGAATCTTTTTGGTCAACCGAAATTCATTGACTTAATTTGGTTGAGTGAAATTCATTGACATAATTTGTATCGAATCGATTGAAATCTATGGCCGATATAGAATCGATTTAGTTTGGCAGGTTACGTTTACTTGATATAGTCAATCGATTTACCTCGAGAAAATAGATTTCAGTCGACTGGTGGGATTTTGTGTCACTATTTCATCGCTTAAGATCGAGTTAATAAAGGAAAAATTATCTAGTTATGCGACTCGATCTCAAGCGATGAAATCAATATTCATCAGTTGGATTTTCGTCAAATGAGAAGAGTTCAATGATTGACTTGACTCGATTTGACGTAACTGATAAAATTTTTAGCCAGTCGATTGATACAATCTTCCTTAATTAACTCGATTTTTCCTCGGTTGACATGATTTCGTTCGACGAACTTGATATGATCTCAGTCGGTTGAGTAGATTTTCCTTGACATAATTGGATTACAATCGATTGAGTAGGTTTTAGTCGACTGATTTGATCTCGATCGACTGAAATCTTATCAATCGATTTAATAAATTTAAGTCATTTGTCGAATCTTCTTACGAACTCTATTAAGTTGACTGGGTCTCGGTAAGCTAACTATATGAATTTAGCTGACTGAGATCTTATCGATTCACTCAGCTGGAATCCAATTAAGTTAAATGAAATCGTATCGATCAAGGAAAATCGTATTAATCAAGGAGAATCTTCTGGATTGAGGAGAATCGCATCAGTCGAGGAAAATTCATTGACTGAATATCAGATCTATTCAGTCGACGAAAATCTCTTGACCGAAATTGGATTTTTGTCGACGGAAACCAATGATTGAATTTGAGAAATATTCTGATGAGGAAGAGTCATGAACTTGGTTTATATTGGGTCGATTCTAGATCTTCTGATTTGAAACCTAATTTATTTCGTTGGCGAAGATCTACCGACTTTAATTGAAATTCCTTGACCGAATTTGGATCATTGAATCTATTCGATTCGTCAGACGATCTCCTGATTAGATATCAACATGGATAGAATAGATTTGTATTTCTGGAAATAGAAATTGGATATTTATTCATGTTGATAGATTGGAGCCGTATCAACATGGATAAATATCCAAGACATATCAATGTTGATAGATATTGGATATCTATCAACATGAATAGAAATCAACTGACTTAATAGACATCAGGTGAATAATTGGACATCACTTGATGAAATTATATGTCAAATAGGAAATAGACACAGCTGATTACATATACATAGATATTATATGTTATATGAGTGAATGTATATTAAATGAATAAGACTGTGACCGATGTATGATCAAAGATTTCGGGAAAAGAGAAATAGAGTTTGGGACTCTCGATAAATACTTAAAAGAGTATGAGACTTTTTTAAATAATAACGGAAATGTCAATAAAAACGGAACCGATTGGGAGTCTTCCACGGCCATTATCGCTCTTAAAATCAAAGCCGGATCTGGATCTTCAAGAGGAGGTGGTACGTGAGACTCTTCGAGAACTTGATCAGACTGGATCTCCTATTCTTACAGATGGGGAGCAACTTAAACCGAGTTTTCTTACCTATCCTTTGTCTCTGGATGATAATCTAGCTTCCGGTGGAGTTGTTATCTTCTTTAAAGATGGTCATACTCGGGATCTTCCCAAGTTAGTTCGAGGGCCTTTTCGGTATGCTCACTATGCTGTCGAATATTATACTTTTGCTTCAAGGTGTTTGAGAAAGGAGGGTATCTTCAAGCCCTTGAAACAGGCTGTCATTGCTCCCTCAGCGCTAAGTCTTTTGTATCCGGAGGAGGGTATTGCTGACTATTCTCGGGAGCAGTTTCTGGAAGATCTTCTTAATGAGGCGGAAAAGGACATTCGATTTCTTCTTTCTGCGGGTGCCTATAAAGTTTCATTGGATTTTACGGAGGCGAGACTCTCACTGAAACTCGATTCGTCGGGGAGGCTCTTGAAACGGTTTCTTGATTTGAATAATCGACTTCTGGATCGTTTTTCTGAGACAGAGCGAGAGAAACTTGGAGTTCACACATGTCCAGGAGGTGACTGGGACTCGACACATAGTGATGATGTACCTTATAATCAGCTTCTTCCCCATCTGTTTGAACTTAAGGTGGGGAACTTTTATCTGTCATTTAAATCGGAATCGAATAAAAAGGAGGTGCTTTCGTTAATTCAACAATACCGTCCTCCGACCGCGAATGTCTTTTTGGGTGTGACGGATGTTCTTACTTCTCAGATTGAGACACCGGAAGAGATTTGTAATTTGCTGTTAGAAGCCGCAAACTACATTCCAGTCTCATATCTGGGATCGACGGACGACTGTGGATTCTCTCCATTTGCCGATGACACCTCAACATCTCGACATGTCGCTTTCCAAAAGATTCGGGCTCGGATTCTCGGGACTCGCCTTGCAGAGGCAAAGTTGACTCAACGTCACATTTAGTTTTTCAGAAGTAACTTCGTTGAACTGAATCGAAGAATGAGTAACGGGATGATATCGACTCCCTGAAATGAGAGGTTGTCGTTAACTCTTCTGAAAATTCTTCTGAAAATTTTTCTGGAAATTCTTCAAGAAGAATTTCTGAGGAAACCGATGACATGATTAGAAGGGAGATTCGGTTTCTAGTAATATAAACTTCCGTTTTCGATATTTTCCTTTTCTCCGGAAGAGAATAATAGGAACCGGATTTAAAGATAAAGAGAAGTGTCGAATATGATGTTGTTCTCGACAACATCATATTCGAAGATTGTTTCTACTTTTGAGAGTTACAGATTAGGATCCAGAGTCAAACCGATATTGTTGAGATCACGAAGGAAAGGAGAGTAGAAAACAGGATCGACGTTGCATTCTTCCGAGGGAGTCGTTGATTCTTCGAGTTCCATTTTTAATAAGTCGGTGTCGATATGGATACCCCTTCGACGTAGGAGTCTCTCCTCGTCCTCGGGGAGTTTTACAACCTTGTTCCCTTCGATTTTTCCCAAGATCGTTACGGTTGGAATGGGATCTCCAATTGAAGATCACGAAAAAAGACTGACCTTGTGTTGTTCTCGAGGCTGGACGAGATAGCCATCACTTGTGACGGCGAGAAGTCCGGATCGTCGAATGATACGTTTGGCAATCTCGGATGAGGCATCGACGGCTTCATTGTATTGACGCCACTGTTTTCCCTTTCCCATGAGTGTTCGTTATTTGTTTTCGATATTGACAAAAAAGGAATATCTATTGATAGATATTTCAATTTTCTTAGATGAGAATTTAAACTTTAATCGAGGACTGTATCCGAGATCTTTTATCATTTTACGAGGACGGACTAAAATGGAGGAGCTACCGTATGAATTGAAAGTTTATATTGCCTCCTTTCTTGATTTTTCGTCGTTATTATCATTGTGTCAGGTTTCTCGGAGATTTTCCCGAATTACCCAGGATAATGTTTTTTGGCAGGATCAGTTTAAACGGAATTTCTCCGTGTTTCTTTTTGCGGCGGTGTCACCTCTCTCTTCCGATAAAGACTCAAGGGAGATTAACTGGAGACAACTCTATGGAAAGGCATGTCGGAATCTCATCTATAATTCTTCTTACTTTCGGCAAATTTTTCAAGATATCCAGAATTACTATCCTTATGTGCAGTTCTATGATCCTGTTTTGGATTCTGTTGTGTCCTTTCCGTCATTTAATGGGGAGAAAACAGAGGTTGATGTATATCTTTACTTAAATCGATGTGATGATGATGAGGATATTTATCAGAGTATGATATTATATCTGTACAAGAAATATGACATTTATTCGTTGATTTCGACGAGGTATCACTTGACAGTTCCAAAAAGGAGTAACATTATTCTCTTAAGTGGTTTCATTGAGGAAGAGTGGATACCCTATAAAAGTAAGAGAATTCGGGACTCAATTAAAACGGTTGAGCCTGATCGGATGTTTTTTCCTTTTTAGACGGGGGAAGAGCAAATTGATGAAAGAAGAAGAAAAAAGAGATAAGACAGAGTATAAACGACAGAGTATAAGATGCCTCTCTTTTACATTTTGATTTCAGGAAAGAGGTGTGTTGGGAAGGATACTGTAGCCTCGATGCTTCATCGAGAGATTCCGGATAGTTTTGTTATGGGATTTGCCGATATTCTTAAGTATCAGTATGCGAAGAGGATTGCTCCCGATCAGGTTGAGGAGTGTTACGAACGACTTCTCAATGACTATGAATTTAAACAGAAGCATCGGATGGGTCTAATTGAGTTAAGTCAGGAGGAGAAGAGACGTTATGGGAATGATATTTGGGTTCGACGTCTTCTGAATTATGTTAGGGAGGTTTATGGTTCAACTGAGAAGTTTGTGACTGTCATCATTGCAGATACACGATTTCGCTATGAACTGGAACATCCGGCATTTGTCCGAGACAATTCTTCGAAGATTCGGGTGGAGTGTCCAGACAATCTTCGAGAACAGAGGGGTTGGACGTTTGATTCTCGATACGACTGTGATGAGAGTGAGACGGATCTTTCCCCGACAAATTCTGCGTTTGACAGAATTGTGGTCAATGATGGAACTCTTGACGACTTGGAGCGAAAGTGTGTCGAAATTTTGTCTCATCTGAAGTTTCTGAAAAGTGGCGATGATCTTGATTGAGATCATCGACATTTCAGAAGAAACAGTTAGAGGATAAGACAGTGACATATCCGTCGAGAGAAGTTTTTGGACTCCTCTTGACGTTTAGTGGACACATTGGATTCGGTGTTATAGGTGAGTAACTGACCATAGGTATTAATTGGACTGGAATAGGCGGGAGTAAATCCGCCTGTATAGAGTTGTGAATAGATATGGAAAGATTCATAGGTGCTCATTTCAAAGAGGAATATTAAGATTTAAGATGGGAGTTTTCATCTAACGATAGAAGCGGAGAAAGAGAAAAAGTCCAACAAGAAATAGAATTATGAACAGAATGAAGAGAATGAGCCAGACGATTTGACTTGACCAAGTTACCTGAAAATTTCTCTGACCTGGACAGGGACAAGGACACAGACACCCGGTAAGTCCCGAATATCCCGGAAGTATCGTCGTTGACGGAGTTCCCAAAGGTGTACCATTCGTAGGACCCAAAGGAGTACCATTCGTAGGAGTTAAAGGTGTACCATTCGAAGGACCCAAAGGTGTACCATTCGAAGGACCCAAAGGAGTACCATTCGTAGGAGTTAAAGGTGTACCATTCGAAGGAGTTAAAGGTGTACCATTCGAAGGAGTTAAAGGTGTACCATTCGAAGGAGTTAAAGGTGTACCATTCGAAGGACCCAAAAGAGTACCATTCGAAGGAGTTCCGGAGAGAGGAGCCATCATAGGTTCAGAAGGAGAAGGTCCGGTAAGTCCCAAAAAACCGGAAAGGTCTGGAGTTTCAAAGAGACCCATGTTTCCTTGGAGATTTTGACGGATGACGGAGTCTGACAGATTATTGGGTTCAATAAATCCGAATCCATTGGTAGTTTGTTGAGGAGTTGGCATGGAGGTTGAAGAAAAATTTCCTGACAGAGCTCGTCCGCCAAAGGTTGTTGCCCAGTACCACTTATATGTTGAGTTTGGGTTGTATGATCGCCCGATGCCAATGACAGTGTAATTGGGACTTAACATGTTCATTCGGTGAGCGTAGGTACAACGTCCAGATCCATTGGGATCACAGGCGGTTTGCCATTGAGTGAAGGCTCCTTGGGCATCGGAAGATCCAGCACTAATGTTTTCACCTTTGGTGGAGTCTGTATAACCGAAGGACGTGAGGCGGTCGAAAGTGTTACGTCCCAGACTATCTGTGTGACTGAGGTAGTTTTTCGATGCCATGTCCCGAGCCAGCCACTTGGCGGCATTTGTGAGGGGAATTGATAGTGAGAGAGGTGGAATATTGTTTTGTCTTCGAAAGTTGTTAATAATGGTTAAGAGGGCTTGTTCTTGGTCATCGAGAATTGCTCCTGACATCGACATTTATCTTTAAAATATAGATCGTAAAATTAAACCGCTCTTCGAAATTATTTTCTTCTTGGAAGAGTCTTTGTTTTGAAATAAAAAGAGATGTTCTTTCTCTTCTCTTGTCGAGAGAAAAGAAAGATATTTTCAGGAACATGTTATGGATAGTAATTTCTGCATTAGAAGTCCTCTTGGAGGAGTCTCCGATTTCTTTTTCAGGGGATTGAGATGAGGAATATCTTTTATTCCTCGTTTGAGTCGGATTCTTTGCTGGAATCGGAGAAGTATGAGTGAAGCTGATTACAGTTGGGACATAGATAGAAGTTATCATTCTCCTCTTGAGATTCCAGGTCGGACTTGGATAAGAGGGGAACGATATAAACAGGTGAGGACATCAGAAGAATAAGATCCGAAGAGAGGAAATTCATTTTATTAAAATTTTAAATTTTTTATTGTCTCTTCTTTTTTTCGAGAAGAGAGAGAATTGATTTTCCTACGATTTGACAGAATTTAACTGGTAATATATCATGAGCGATAATTTAAACTTGAAGGGGAAGGAAAGGGTCCAAGAGAAGAAGTCTCCGGTTGACTCGGTCGGAGACATTGATCTTGAAAAACAGATTGACATGGGAGATAAGGTGGAGCGCAGCTTAATTGAGAATCGGAAGGGCTGGGTGACAGTATCTCGAATTTTAACATTCTACTTCCCTGACTGTCTCCTTCATCGATGTCTTGGAAATAGCGAGAGAGTTCAAGCCTGGAGAGAAAAGGTGGCCATTCTGATTATTATGACGGTATTAAGTCTCTCCTTTTTAGCTCTTTATATTCTTACGCCCATGTATGCGTGTAAACAACCTCCGGAGTACCGGTGGAGAGAGATACATGGGAAATATCACGATCAACCGTGGGTGGTTATTGATGGGTACATTCTTGATCTGAAAGAGCTGATTCCGATGCATCCGGGTTCCCCGCGGTTGATACAAGATTCCATTGGTCTTGACATATCGGGATACTTTTATCGGCGGCCTCTCAATCAAGTTCCTCCGGAATGTGCCTTCACGAATGAAAGTGCCCTTGAATATCGTCAATATGAACAGATGCGCTGTACCGGATACCAGTTTCAAGAACAAGAGCGTCGAAATGAGACCTTTCCAGAAAATGAGACGGAAACAACTGGCTACTGTCACACGTATGTTGATCCTCCTCTATCGAGATATTATCACGGAAAAATTGTCTACACGTGGGAAGATCTGGCCTTGCTTAACCGGGAACAGCACTGGCTCGTTATTAACGGGATCGTGTACAATACGACTGACTACATTAACGGAGACTACCACTTTCTGGATTCGATGTATGAAGCGGTCATCTTCGATCGAGACAAGGAGGATGCGACGGGACTGTACTACTATTTTTTTAAGAATGATCGGTATTTAAAGTGCTTTGACGCTCTCTTCTACGCTGGAAAGATTGACAAAAGGAGTTTTTTGAATTGTTTTGTTGCCAATGTCATCTTATTCTCGTTTCTGGTTCTCGTTGCAGTCATTGTTGGAGTTAAGTTTATCATGGCTCTTCCGGCTATTGGGACCATTTGTGATGATCTGGAAGAGGAGCGCTATGTTATTATCAATATTCCGTGTTATACGGAGGGTCTTGACTCGATGGAGAAGACGATAAAGGCGGTGGCGGAATCGACCTATCCAAATACACATAAACTTCTTATTGTTGTATGTGATGGTATGGTAACGGGAAAAGGTAATAGTCAGTCCACGCCGGCGTTGGTGCTTGAAATCTTTGGAAGGACGTTGGACGAGTGCCCTTCTGTGTACTCCTACTCCTCTCTTCGAGGAGACAACACGGCGAAGGTCTATGCTGGCTATTACAAGGAGATGCCCTACGTTGTCGTAGTTAAATGTGGAAAGAAAGGGGAAAGTGGAGATACGGGCAATCGAGGTAAGCGTGACTCACAGATTATTCTGTTGTCGTTCTTGAATAAGCTTTTCTACAACTCCACGAGTCTGGATAAGAGGAATTTCCGACGGTATAATGAACTTGAACAGAGACTGTCCGAGATCATTGAGGAGACGTTTAAGATTGATCCTCGTGTCTATGAGTATCTCGTAAGTATTGATGCGGATACTCACATTGAACCCAGCTCTCTCTCAAACATGGTTTATAGTATGGAGAAAGGAAGAAAGAAAGTCATCGCCTTATGTGGAGAGACGCGACCCGAAAACAAGTGGGATTCCTGGGTCACTGCCATTCAAGTCTATGAGTACTGGCTCTCCTATAATTTAAACAAGGCCTTTGAGTCATGTTTTGGAGGCGTCTCCTGTCTTCCAGGATGTTTCTCCATCTTCCGCATCAAGTTTGTTTCACATCGACATCCGAATGAGCGTCAGAAACCCGGAATCATCGATGACCGCATTCTTACAGCGTATGCCAATCGAAATGTCAATAATCTTCACACGAAGAATCTTCTTCATCTCGGAGAGGATCGCTATCTGACCTGTCTTATTCTTCGCTTCTTTCCATATTTGAAGACGAAATATCTGCCTGAGGCAAAGTGTACTACCATTGTTCCTCGATCTTGGAGTGTTCTTCTCTCCCAGAGGAGACGCTGGATTAACTCGACCATTCATAACCTGATTGAACTTCTTAATATTCCCATTTTACGAGGCTGTGGCCCGTTTTCTGTCAAACCCATCTTCCTTATTGAGCTGATTTCAACGTTTCTTCTGCCAGCCTCTGTTCTCTATCTTGGCTACCTCTTCTATAGTATCTTCTCTGATGAAATTCGTTTTCCTCTTATTCTTATTGTCTCCTCATCGGTTATACTCGGGTCTCAGCTTCTTCTCATTATTATAAAACGTGACTACAGTTATCTCTTCTGGTTTGTCATCTACATGCTCTCTCTCCCCATTTGGTTTGTCATCATTCCACTTTATGCCGTCGCACATATGGACCAGTTTTCCTGGGGCTCAACTCGACGTGTCGTTCAGGAATCTTCTCAAACGAAGTCTTAATCGAAGTCTGAACATTTGTTATATCTGTCGAAACAGACAGACATAACATCGCATCCGAAATTCCTCTTATTTCTTCCGGAAGAAAGTCTAAGAACTCGAATCACATCGCCCAAACGTCTTTCTTATAAATTGAGTGATCGACTCGGTATCGTGACTACTTGAAGTCGTGATAGAAGACTTCTCTTTCTTTCTCCTCCTAACTCGATCAATACACACTTTGTGTTTGGGCCGAACCCCAAGAACATGTACCACCGACTTAAGTCTCGCCAATAATCTCTTCTCAAGTCGTTGCTGTTTCTGTAATTGTTGTTGCAATTGTTGTTCCAGTTGTTGCTGTTTCTGTAATTGTTGTTGCAATTGTTGTTCCAGTTGTTGCTGTTTCTGTTGTTGAATCTGTTGTTCCAACTGTTGCTGTTTCTGTTGTTGAATCTGTTGTTCGAGTTGTTGTTGTTTCTGTAATTGTTGTTGCAGTTGTTGTTCGAGTTGTTGTTGTTTCTGCAATTGTTGTTGTAATTGCTGTTCTAACTGTTGTTGTTTCTGTTGCTGAAGTTGTTGTTGAAGTTGTTGTTCCAGTTGTTGTTGTTTCTGTTGTTGGAGTTGCTGTTCCATCTGTTGTTGTTTCTGTTCCTGTCCTTGTTGTTGCTGAATCATGATCTGTGGACTTACCGTGACACTTGGTGTTGGCGAGGCACAAGTACTGGGACACGGACTGGGACACGGAGTTTGATAGGACTGAAG
>FWWM01014224.1_pt1 | contig 12568 bp, 7 predicted proteins | sample 2228351 | NCBI WGS metagenome assembly FWWM01 (sample SAMEA103939774, study PRJEB20133) | metagenome | reverse complement strand
AGATTGTGCATCACTGGTGGATCGGGGCGGCCATTGTGGCGGGCTTTGCGGTGGGGGTTCCCCTTTCCCGGGTGCCGCTGACCGCGGTTCCCCAACGGACCGCCCTCTCGCACGCCTTTGGGGGGTTGGCGGCTGGGTTGGTGGGGACGGCCAAGTACTATCTCTGGCTGGGGCAAAGCCCCGAACAGCTTACGCCGTTTCGGATGGCGGCCTTGTCGGCCGAGGTGCTTTTGGGCTTTGTCACGCTCACCGGCAGCCTGATGGCGGCGGCCAAGCTCCAGGAGATCAAGTGGATTCCCCAGCGCCCCGTGACCTATCCGTATCAGAACGTCAGCAATATCGGGCTGTTGCTGCTGGCGGTGCTTTTGGGAGTGCTGATGACCATCTGGCCCACGGGCAGCCTGGCGGCGGTGGCGTTTCCGCTGCTGATTGTCCTTTCGCTCGCCTTTGGCGTGCTGTTGATCATACCCATCGGCGGGGCCGACATGCCCACGGTGATCTCGATCCTCAATTCCTATGCGGGGTTGTCGGCCGTGGCGATGGGCTTCGTGCTCGACAACAAGCTTTTGATCACGGCCGGGGCGCTGGACGGTTCCAGCGGGCTGATTCTTTCGATCATCATGTGCCGGGCGATGAACCGGTCGTTCACCAACGTGCTGTTCGGGGCGTTTGGCAAGGTGCAGGCGTCGGCTGGGGGGAAGGACGAGCGGGTGTACAAGTCGGAGACCATCGAGGGGGCCGCCCAGGTGCTCGAGCAGGCCAACTTCGTGGTCATCGTGCCTGGCTACGGGATGGCGGTTGCGCAGGCCCAGCACCGGGTCCGCGAGCTTTACCAGGAATTGACGCGCCGGGGGATTACCGTGAAGTTCGCGATCCATCCGGTGGCCGGCCGGATGCCGGGGCACATGAACGTGCTTCTGGCCGAGGCGGATATCCCCTATTCCGACCTGGTGGAGATGGACGAGATCAACCGCGACATGCCGCAGTGCGATGTGGCGTTAGTGATCGGGGCGAACGACGTGGTGAATCCCGCGGCGCGGTACGACAAATCGACGCCCATCTACGGCATGCCGATCATCGATGCCGACAAGGCGCGCACGGTGTTCGCCATCAAGCGGAGCAAGAACCCGGGGTTTGCGGGCATCGACAACGAGTTGTATTTCCTGGACAAGACGTTTATGCTCTTCGGCGATGCCAAGGCGGTGGTGGGCGAGCTGGTCAAGCAGCTTTCCGGGTCGCGGCGGATCCACTAGGCGCCGGGAGGCGGGCTGCAGGGGAGGCCAGGACCAGGCATCCTGGCGGCCCGGAGCCCCATGAGGACGCACCAGCCATGGGAAAAACCAAGGCCAGCGCGCGGCGGATCGTGTTGACCGGTGTTAGCCGGGGGCTGGGCCGGGCCATGGTCGAGGGATTCATCGCCGCCGGTCACACCGTGTTTGGCTGCGCCCGCTCGCAGAAGGCTTTGGAGGAACTGGCCAGCCGGTTCGGACCGCCGCACCGGTTCGAGGTCGTGGACGTGGCCAACGACGCTGCCGTGGCGGCCTGGGCTCGCCGGCTCCTCGAGATCGGCGTGCCCGATCTGGTGGTCAACAATGCGGCGGTCATCCACCGCAATGCCCCCTTGTGGAAGGTGCCGGCCGACGAGTTTGCCTTGGTGATGCGCGTGAATGTCGAAGGGGTGGCCAACGTGCTGCGGCATTTCCTTCCGGCGATGGTGGCCCGTGCTCAAGGGGTGGTCGTCAATTTCAGCTCCTACTGGGGGCGGAGCGGAGCGGCCGAGGTTGCCCCTTATTGTGCCAGCAAATGGGCCATCGAGGGGCTCACCGCGGCCCTGGCCGAAGAACTCCCCCAAGGCATGGCGGCCGTGGCCCTCAATCCCGGCGTCATCCACACCGAGATGTTGGAAAGTTGTCTGGGCCCCGAGGCCCGCCAGTACCTCCCACCCCACCAATGGGCGCAAGCGGCCGTGCCGTTTATCCTGTCGTTGGGGCCGGAGCATAACGGCCAGGCCCTGACCGTGCCGGGCCAGTAGGGGCAAGGAAGCCGGCCGAAGCCGGAAAAGCGTGGGCCGTTCCGCCGCTGCTCGGCCGGGTTGTTGTCCTAGCCCTTGACGCGGAGGAAACCGTAGCCCGCATGAAACAAGCGCGGCCTTCTTCATGCTTGGGGCTTTTGGGGGCGAAGAGGGTACCGCGGAGGGTCGAGTTGGAATCGCCGTTGCGAATCGAAGCCTGGCACTCCTCGTCGAACCCAATACGAGATGCCCTATGGTCCGTGCCTCGATGATCATTGGCGGATTGCTTGTGGCCCTGGGCGTGGGGGCCTATTACGGCACGAGTCGGGCGAGTTTGACGGCCCTCATTCCTGCTGCCTTCGGCCTGCCCATTTTGGTGCTCGGAATCGCGGCGCTTGGCCAGCGGTTTCGCAAACATGCCATGCACGCGGCCGCCCTATTGACCGTGGTGGGTTTCCTGGTCACCATCTCTGGGCTGGTCGATTTGCTGCATATGGTCCTGGCGCAGCCGGCGCTATTGGCCAAATCGGCCATGGCCATCCTTTGCGGCACCCACGCGGGCCTGTCCCTGAAATCGTTCATCGACGCCCGCCGTCGCAAGCCGGAGTCTCCGGGCACTTAGGGCAATATCCCCAGCGAGGCATGGTGTACCGGCAAAGGTTCGTGGTGGCTTATCGCTTTGGCTTTCGCTGTTTGGCCCTGACGTCTCCGCGGTTCGGCCTGGCCCATAGTTAGTACTCGGTTAGGGGCATTGCACCCGCGCCGGGTGGTGTTCGCGTGGGTGGCGAGCAGCCATTGTACGCGGGGTCGCACGGCGTCAATCCCCGGTGGCAATCTGGCCGGTCCCTTACGGTCGCGGCTCGGTTTGGGTTGTCGCGGCTCGGTTTGGATTGCAATCTGGCCGGTCCCTTACGGTTGCGGCTCGGTTTGGGTTGTCGCGCGATGGCGTGGGTGCGGAGCACTCGCCCTCGGTGTGTTGGGTCGGAGCCCGGCGGCAGCGTGGGGACCGGCAGCGGGCGGGATTACCGGAGGCGGAGGGAGAACGGCATGAGCATCAGCGTGCGTTCGGCACGGAGCCGGGCCAACAAAGCGGCCCGGCCCAGGACTTCGCGGACGTGGGGTAGGACCTCATCGGCCCCTGGGGCGGCGGCGGCCGGGTCGCTTAGCAGTTGCTCGATGATCGAGCGGGGCTTGGGGAGGATCAAGAGTTCGACCTTGTCGTCGGGTTTCAGGCCGGCGGCCGTTTTGGCGTAGGCGACGGCGTCGGCGAGGGTGCCGAGGGCATCGACCAGGCCGTTGGCCGCGGCCATGCGGCCGGTGAAGACGCGGCCCTCGGCCAGGGTTTCGAGCTTGTGGCGGGGCATGCGCCGCGACTCGGCCGCTTTGTCGACGAACTGCCGGTAGGTCTCGTCGATCAGGGCGCCCCAGGCGGCCCGTTCCTCTTCGGTGAACGCTTGCGTGGCGGACAGCACGCCGCTGTTGCGCCCGCGGCTGATGACCTCGGTGGTGAGACCCAGTTTGTTGTACAGCCCGCTTACGACCAGTTTGCCCCCCAGCACGCCGATCGAACCGGTGACGGTGCCCGGCTCGGCATAGATGCGGTCGGCGCCCATGGCCAGGTAGTACCCTCCGCTGGCGGCTACGTCGCCCAGGCTGGCGACCACCGGCTTTTGGATCCGGCGGAGCTCGCGCCACACCAGGTCGCTGGCCACAGCCGAACCGCCGGGACTATCGACCCGAAGGACGATGGCCAGCACATTGGGGTCCTCGGCGGCGCTGCGGAGCGCCGAAATCAAGGTGGCCGACCCCAGCACCGATTCGCCGAACAAGCTGGTCGCGCTTTCCCCCTCGACGATCATGCCCACCGCATAGACCACGGCGATTTTCTTGCCGGGGGTGGGCTTTTCCTTGGAGCGGCGTGCGCCGAAAGCCAGCTCCATGAACTTCATGAACCCCGGCAGCCCGCCAGCCTCGCTTTCCGCGGTCCGGCTGGGCTGGGTGACGACGGCCAGTTGGTCGGCCCCCAGCCGCTTGCGGAGCGTCTCCTGGAACTCGTCGAAATAGCACACGTGGTCCACCAGGCGGGCCTTGTGGGCAGCCTGGGCGGTGAACATCCCCTGGTCGACCAGCGCCCGGACTTCGGCATTGGTAAGTTTGCGGTCGGCGGCCACGGTGGCCAGCAAAGCCCGGTACGAGTCCTCGACGATGGCCTCGATGCTTTCCCGAAGCTCGGGGCTCATGGCCGTCTGCGTGAAGCTCTCGGCCGCGCCTTTATACTTGCCTTTCTGAAGGAGCTCGAACCGCACGCCCAGCTTGTCCAGCAGGCCCTTGTAGAAGGTCATCTCCGCGCGAACGCCGGGCAGCATCAGCATTCCCGAGGGGGCCATCACGATCTCGTCGCAAGCGGCCGCCACCAGGTACTGGCTGGTGTTCGCCCCGGTCAATTGGGCGATGACCGGTTTTTTCCTGGCCCGTACCCGCTGAATAGCCTGCCGGAACTCGTGCACCTTGCCGGGCCCCAGGTCGGGGTCGTCGAAGTCCAAGAGCACGGCCGCCACCGGCTCCTGCGCGGCGCGGTCCAGGCGCTCGATGGCTGCCGCCAGCGAGGTGCGGGGCTCGCCGAACAGTCCGGTGGCCATCGGCCCCTCGGGAAAATCGCCCCGGAGCCGAATCCGCCAAACCGTAAGCCGGGCCTTGCCCTCCGGCGATTGGCTTCCGCCTGGGTTTGCCGCTTGGGGCTTTGCCTCGGCTTTTTCGGCCGGTTTGCTCTGGCCTGGGCGGTCTTTGCTTTTCGCTGGGGGCCGGGCCTTTGGTTCCGCGGTTTTCAGAGGCGACTGCATCTCGGCCTTGACGGGCGGATGGGCGGCGGCCTCCTGGTCCAGGACCCGCTGGATGATCTCCTCCGTGATGTCCGCCGCAGCGTCGTTCCAGAGCACCGCTTGGGGCAGAGTGCCGGACGCCTCGCCGGGCGAAGGTCTCTTGGCCGGCGTGCGATCGGCGCGCAGCACGACGGCCAACTGGTGATCGCGGGCATAGTCGGCCACCAGTTCCATCACCCGGGCATAGTACTGCTGGTAAAGGCGGGCCTCGCGCTGGGCCAGCTCCTTCTGCTGGAGCCGGCTATCAAGGTCGAGAGCCGCCTGCTGCGTGGCAAGCTGTTGTTTGAGCGATTTGTGCTCGGGCGTATCGGGCTTGAGGCCTTCGAGCTTGCGGGCCAGGCCGGCCAACTCTTCGCGGCGGCGTTTGAGGAGTTCGTCGGCCCGCGCGGCATCGGCCCGCAGCTCCGCCAGTTCCGCCTTCAGTCCGGGATGCCGCCGCAGGACTTCCCCCATATCGAGGACGGCCACCCCGGACGGGGCGCTTTGGGAAAGCCTGCGTTCCGCCGCAAAGACCGCGGATGCCAAAGGGGTGTTGGCCCACACGCCGGCCAGCAACGCCAAGCCGTACGCTATCTGCCATCGCGCCCGCATGATGCTCCACTCCACTATCCTGCCTTGTCGCTGTGACCGGCAAACCCGCCACCTTCAGTCTAATTTCCCGGGCGGAAAGCGGCCAGCGCCGCTAGGATTTTTGGGACATCGAACACACAGCCGCCCCACGGCCCGCCGCTGAGCTGCTGGAGGGCCGCCCACAGGCGGGTTTCTTCGGGGAGCTGCGGGTCGGGCGACAGTTCAGGATGGGGCGACCGGGCCGCGAGCACGGCTCGGGCTTCCTCGGCGGTAAAGGTCCGCTGGGCATCGCCTACCAGGTCGACGGAACCTTCAAGCCGATGGCGGTCGATTACGATTCGCACCTGGTCGCCGTCGCGGAGTTTGCCGATAGGCCCCCCTGCCAACGCCTCGGGCGCCACCAACCCGATGCACGCCCCCGTGCTCACGCCGGAGAAGCGGGCATCGGTCAGCACGGCCACCTCATGCCCCCACGAAAGGTAGCGCAGGGCCGAGGTAATCTGATAAATCTCCTCCATTCCCGAGCCGAGGGGGCCGCGGCCGATAAGCACCAGCACGTCGCCCGGCCTGATGGGTGGGCGGGTGTGGCCCTTGATGGCGGCGATGGCCTCGGTTTCGCGGCAGAAGACGCGGGCCGGGCCGGTCTTGCGGTACTCCCCATCGGCGTCGAGGACGCGGGGATCGATTGCCGTACTCTTGACCACCGAGCCTTCCGGCGCCAGGTTGCCGCGGGGAAAGCACACGGTGCTGGTGATGCCCAAGGCCGCGGCCTGCTCCGGGGTGAAAATCACCGCCTGGGGGTCCACCCCCTCGTACTCCCGCAAGCGGCGTTGCAAAGCATGCCGACGCGCCGAGCCTTCCCACCAATCCAGAACCTGGCCCAGGGTGCACCCGGCCGCGGTGAGCGCCTCCAAGTCGAGCAGCCCCAGGTCGCGAAGGCGGAGCATGACCTCGGGGACGCTGCCGGCCAGATAGACCCGCAAGGTGGGATGATTGGCCGGCCCGTTCGGCAGCGCATCGACCAGGCGGGGCACGCGCCGGTTGACTTCGGCCCAATCGTCCAGCGTGGGGCGGTCCAATCCGGCAGCGTAGGCGATAGCCGGCAGGTGGAGCAACAAATTGGTCGAGCCGCCGAAGGCTGCGTGGACGACCATGGCGTTCCGAATGGCTGCGGGGGTGAGCACATCGGACGATCGGATCCCCCGATGATCCAGGGCCAGCAAGGCCCGGGCGCTGCGGCGGGCCAGGTCGGTCCAGATCGGCTGGCCGGACGGCGCCAGGGCCGAGTGCGGCAGTGCCAGGCCCAGGGCTTCGCCCACCACCTGGGCGCTGGCGGCGGTGCCCAGGAAATGGCAACCCCCGCCCGGCGAAGCACATACCCGGCAGCCTCGCGTACAGGCCTCGTCCAATGTGAGTTCGCCCTGGGCGAAGCGGGCCCCGATGGACTGGATTTTTGCGGTATCCTCGCCGTCTTCCGAAGGCAGTGTCACTCCGCCCGGGATGAGCACGGTGCTCAGGCGGCGGAAGCTGGCCAGGGCCATCATCACCGCCGGAAGCCCTTTATCGCATGTGGCAACCCCCAATACGCCCCGGGCTGTTGGCAGGCTGCGGACCTGGCGGCGGAACACCGCTGCCGCGTCGTTGCGGTACGCCAGGCTATCGAACATCCCAGGGGTGCCCTGGGTCCGGCCGTCGCACGGGTCGGTGCAATAGGCGGCATAGGGCAGTGCCCCGGCGCGGCGAAGCTCATCGGCCGCCGCGGCAATCGCCAATCCCAATTCAAAATGCCCGGTGTGATATCCCAAGGCGACCGGCCGGCCGTCGGCATCGCGCAATCCGCCCAGCGTGCTGAGGATCACGACTTGAGGCCCGGCCAGGGCCGACGGGTCCCAACCCATGCCTGCGTCCTCGGTCATGCCAAAGAGGTCGCCGCTGGGCCGATACAGCAGCATCTCCTCGGTCAAAGGGAGCCGGCCGGCGGGGCCCGGCCCTCGGGTGCGGACCTCGTAAAGCGTGGGGTCGCCGCTATCCAAGAGGGATAAGATTTCAGGCCGGATTGCGTCGGGTGCCATCTTGGTCAGCTTCCTAAAGGGGTTATCCATTCCCACCCAGGGCCGGACTCGGTCTGGGTTGGGTGCATGCCCGGGACGCGGGCCCGTGGCCTCCTCAGGCTATCCGGGCGCCAAGGCTACCCGGGTTCCAGGTGCCCGTCGGTGTGTGGATCGCGGCGGACCGTTGCCTGCCTGGCGTGTGGCACCGGCGGGACCGAGCGTCTCTGGGCCGAGAGCCGGCCCCCTGGGTGCCGCGCGGGTACCCTTATGGCACGGATGCGGCGAAGGGGGCGTTTGGCGGGGTGCCGCGGCCTAAAGGCCCATGCCCAAAAAGCCGCCCCGAGCATCGCTTTCCTTTTGCACCCGTTCGATGCGTTCCAGGGTGCGGCGGAGGTCGCCGGCCGCGGCAAACCGGTCAAATTCGACCATCACCGCCCGGCGAACCGTCTCGGTAAACCACTGGACCACCGGCTGTGTGAGCCAGTCGCACGTCTCGCCCCGCAGTTCCACATGCAAGTCGGCCGACACGGCGTGCCGGTCTTCGGCATCGGTCAGCACCGTCCCCTCGAACCCGAAATCCAGCATCCCCACCTGGGGGTCGTTGGTCAGGCGGAACACGCACCGGGCATGGTGCAGATAGTAGGCGTTGTGCGTGCCGTGCTTGGTGATAGCATGTTTGACCCGCTCGGCAAACTGGCGGAAACCGGGCGAGGCATCCAGGGGGACATCCAGTCGGCCGACGGTGCGGAGGGGTAAACACTCGAACTGGATTTCGACATGCGGCATGATTGGTTCCTTCGACGCGACAATGCCACGTCCCAGGCCCATGAGCCGGGTGCGTCAGGGCCCGGTGTGGCCCGGTGCCCCTGGAGCTACCTGCTCCCAGGTCATCACCAGCCAGCCGCCGAAAGCGTCCCATCGGCTCAAACGCAGTTCCAAACGGTGGGGCGTGTCTTTGCCGATCACCACGTTCTCGGGGGCCCAGGTCTCTTCAAAAAACCGGCCGAACCGCCGCCGCAGCGCATTGCGCAACGCGATTTGCCGAGCCGAAAGTTGCCGCCCGGAGCCGCGCACAAACCCCGGCGGATAAATCTCCAGGTCCCCCTGGCGCATCGCGCGGAACCCCTCCGGCGTGTGTTCGATGCGATAGTGGGCCGATACGTCCATCGCCTCGTATTGACGCCCTTCGTTCATGTAACGCTTGCCGCGGATGGTGATCCGCAACCCGCCATCGGCAAAGCGGACCGTAACCGGCTGCTCATCGGCGAAGGTGATGGCCCAGTTCTCCTCATCGGCCTCCTTCTCTTTGCGCAGGGGCAGTCCCAGCAAGCGCGTGGCGATCTCGTCGAAGCGCTTTTCGTCCAGGAAGACGCCGGCCAGCGCCGCGGCCGCCAGATTGTTGATCGACGATTCGTGGCTGCGGACCGCCAGGTCGGCCGGATTGGACAACTCCGGCGGCGCCGTCGGCGCGCCCAGGCCCGTGCTCCCGGTGGTCATCAGAACCAGCGTGACGTTTTGCGGCGTGGTGCTGGCGCGGAAGTATTCCGGAAACAAACCCCGTTCCTCCAGCGGCTGCCGAAAACGCTCTTGAAACCCCCGGTTGGCCCGCGCCACCAACTCGTCGGCCTGGGCATCCATACGCTGGTTGAACCGCTGTTGGGCGTGGTCCGACGCGATCGCCTCGGCCAGCGACTTCTGCCGGAAAGCCCGCTTCCAGGCGATCCGCTCGACCAGGGCCCGGCCCCCCGTGTCGATCTGGTGGATCACCGTCGACGTGACCGCGCTGGAGACAGCGGGGAGGGCAAATACCCCCTCGGCGTTTAGATAAAAGCGCTTCCGGGCGGCCAAAGCCGTGTTGCCCGAACTGTAGATCGTCGCCGGACCGTTGTACCCGACGTTCTCCGTCGTGCTGGTCCCCTCGAAAAGGGCGTCAACCAGGGCTTGTTCCTCGCAAGGAACCAAGACCCCTCGCACCTGGCCGGTCGTGTGGGCCGTCCCGTAAATCCTGGTCCCCAAAATGCAGTCCTCGACGGGCGAAATGTCCTCGACGGGGCGAGACAGGCGGGCGGCCACCAGCCGGTCGGAGACCGTCACATACACGTTCGGGTGCGACAACGTGCGTTGGACCGCCGCCACGACCCAGGGCGCCTGGCCTGCATCGCCAAGCCAACGCAAATGCCGGCTGACGGCCGCCGCCTGCTCCGGGGTGGAGCTTTTCGCGTAGGCCTCCAATTGGCCGGCCAGTCCGTCCAAGGCCGACTCGTACTGCCTGCGCAAGGTGGCATCGGCCAGCAGGCGGGCGCCCAGCACGTAGGCGCGGAGGGCCCGGCGCACATCGGCGAAACACACCAGTCCCAGGCTGTCGTATCCCGCGGCAAAGCGGCTGTGGATGTCTTCCAGCTCATGGAGATCGGGCTCGGCTCGGGCCAATTGGGCTTTCAGCGGTTCGGTTCTCAGATAGCTCCGCCAGCGGTCCGCTTCGGGCCCGGCCGCCTGAAGCCGCGATTCCAAGCGCTCCACCGCCGCATGCAGCGCCAAACGGGCTTCATAAAGGTCGCTGGCCGTCGGCCGCAGGAAGATCGCCTTGGCCTGCCGTGCGGCTTGCGGCAATTGGTCCGGCCGAGGGGAGTAAATCGCAGCCAACCAGCGGGCCAGCGCATTGCGGACTTTGACGAACGGTGCGGCCTCTAACCCCGGCACGTCGGCCGAGAAGCGCCCCAGGATGTCCATCACGACCCGGCAATCGGCCTGGGAGCCCAGGTCCATCTGGGCCCGCAGCGCGTCGGTCTGCAAATAGGTCATCCAGCCGGGCCCCTCCGGACTGGTTTGGAGCCAGGCCTGGAGTTCCTCCAGGGCGGTTGCGACTGCACTTTCAGGGGGTCCGGCTTTGGCGAACAAGTTCCCTCCAATCGCAACCCCCATGCTGGCTAATAGGCAGACCATCCATTGGGCGGGAGACCGCATCCTTTTTTGCTCCTGAAATGTTATTCCGTCTTGCACAATCAGTGGGGGAGAACAAAGCTATTTACCGCACCTATGAGGGGGACGCTATGGGGCTTAGGTGCGGTGGGGAGGTTTCGACCTTTGGCGGCCGGTTGATTTTCCTTGATTTCCCTATTACAACTAGAGTCCTCAATCGGCACAGACTGCCTTACCGATACGCTCTGCCGAGTTTATATATCGTGCGGAACGGGGCAGCGGGCGCCAATAGGGGCCCGGGGTTAAGGCAGGCCCAGGCCGCCGTGGTCCCGTGCGGCGGCAGGCGGTGCCGTCGCCTCTCGCTGAGGAAGGCGGGAGCGCTCTCACGGAAGCCCGACCACTTGACGCTTTCGGCGCCGAGGCACGGAACTTCGGTTTGAGACTTCCACGGAAGCGCGGCGGACTTTACGCGCCGCCCGGTCACCCCACCCCGGCCTTGCTACGGAGCCCGCGATGTTCCGCTCTATGCGCTTCGTCTTCTTGGGGCTTGCGGTTTGGTCCTCTTGCTGGTTCCTGGGCCCGTTACCGCAATCCGCGGCGGCAAGCCCCGAACCCTCTGCAATGGCAGCAAAACCCGATCCCCCCGAAAAACCCTCCGCCTCCTCGTGGCGGCCCGGGATGTATCTGGCCCAAAGCCTCCGCCGGCTGTTCCAGTGGCTGCATCACGGCCACCGCAGTGTAGGACTCCCCGCGGGCGAAGTAAAGCCTTTTGCACGACCGGCCCGGCCGATTTCTCTGGACTGGCACACCGATTACGGCCAGGCCACGCGCGAGGCGCAGCGCCGGCAGCGCCTTCTGGTCCTGCTGTTTCGTGCGCCCGTAGACCCCTGGGCCGCCGAGCGCCTGGCCAGCCAGGCGGCCGAAATCCCGGAAGTGTTCGACGCCTTGCGCCAGGCCACCCGCGCCGCGATGCTGGTCAGTGCACCCCTGGAGAAATCGCCCGAGGCCGGCCGGCTGGTCGACCACCCCGCCTTTGCAGGGCTGTTTGGCAACCCCGGAGTGGCCGTGATCGACTACACCACCCAGGAGCTTTCGCATCGCGGCCAGGTGCTAGGGACGGTCATCACTGCGGCCGATGGTTCCTGGGACCTTGGACGGCTGGCCGAAGCCCTCCGGGCCAAGGTCCCGCCCATCCGCTGGCAAAGCAATTACTTCGACGCGGTCCGTACCGCCACCCAGCGCCGCCAGATGCTCTTGGTGCTCTTTCGCACTCCGGGGGGCTGTGCGCTTTGCGACCGGTTTGAAAAAGAGACGCTGGCCGATGTCCAGGTCCGGTTCCGCCTGGCCCAGACCGTATGCCTCAAGCTGCCGCTGGATGCCAAGGTGCCCGAGGGGGACCGCCTCGTGGCCCTTCTGGACCACCCGGCGTTTGCCGAGATGCACCACACGCCGGGCCTGGCCATCCTCGATTACGCGCACCCCGAGCCCCATTTGTTCGGACAGGTCGTGAGCGTATTTCCCTTTCTCGATGGGCAGGTGTACAGCGTGGACCAGATGAAGGCGATTCTCGACCTGCCGCCGGGCACACTGACCCAGCGGACCCTGATCTACGCGGTGCGGACGCATCCCGAGCGGCCGGCCAGCGCCAACGGGCGATTCGATCCCCTGCTGGCGGCCGAAGCCGAAAGCCACAGCCAGTACCAGGCCCAGATCCTGCGCCAGGGGCATCATTTTTGGGAAAGCCGTTTTCACCGCATCAACAGCCGGCTGCCGGCCGGCTGCCTGGCCTTCGAGGTCTGCGCCGAAAGCTGGCCCGGCCAGGCCCTCCTCCCAGCGGCTATCGAATGCGTGCGGTGCTGGCGGCTGTCGGCGGGCCACTGGCGTTCGGTCAGCAGCCCCTGCACCGTGTATGGCTATGACATGAAGCGGGGAGCCAACGGTGTTTGGTATGCCACGGGGATCTTCGGCCGGTAAGGCCGCTGAGGCGGCGGTTCCAAGTCCCGCCGCCCTGCCGCCCCTTGCGAAGCCCGGGGCGCTGCCAATGGTAAACGGTTTGGCGCGAATGAGCCCGCGGGCATCTCAAAGGGCCCCCGCCACCCACCACCTACCACCCACCACCTACCACCCACCACCTACCA
>FWWM01014223.1_pt1 | contig 12570 bp, 24 predicted proteins | sample 2228351 | NCBI WGS metagenome assembly FWWM01 (sample SAMEA103939774, study PRJEB20133) | metagenome | reverse complement strand
AAAGAAAGTAACTGAATAACACAAAGGAATAACACACAAAAAGTCGCTATAGAAAACCAACAAATAATGTTGGTTAGTTAGCGGAGACTCTAACGTGTAGTAGTGTAGTGTGTGTTATTCACGTGTGTTATTCACTCGCAAAAAAAGGAGACCCGCAAAAGTGACAGAAACAAATCAGAAAATACGAACAAACATTTACACGGTAGAATCTGTTTGGTCAGCATTCAAGAAAATCTGCAAGCGGGAAGGCATCAACCCAAGCAACAAGCTTACCGCGTTCATGCAGCACTACGTACAGGCGCACAGCAACGGGAACCCTCAGCTAAAGATCAGCGTGTACGCGAAGCCTGAGGAACCGCAACCCATGCGGGTTCTCTGCCTGTTCTTGGATGGTGCCTTGTCGGACGGGCGGATCCATTGCCGTCGTGCGGCAATGTGGATTCCAGGTATACGATGCTACAGTTGCGAACAAAACAGGTTGAGGAAGCAACAAAAATGAAAACTAAAACTTGGAGTGAATTCGGTGCTGTCCGCTTCTATCATTGGACAGATTTCGGTTGGAAAATTCATGTTGAAAGTGATGGAAGGTATAGGGGAGATAGGACAATCTGAAGATTCAGAAAGCGTTAATCGTGAAGCCTCAGAACCGCCCAGACCAGGATCTCGGCGACGTCCTCGCCCTTGCACGCAGCATAGGAAAGAAGCTGCTCAAAACGGATGAGAATGTGCGTGTGGTCTGGGTTCATGAATCGCCTTACGGGTATGTTGTTATCGTTGAAGGATGAAAGTAAAAGTGAGCGTAAACATAGATAAAGAAACATACGAAAAAAGCAAGAAATTAGGCGTAAACGTCAGTCAAGCCTGCACAAACTACCTCAAATTCCTAAACAGTCAAATAGAAGCCACGCTTTCAGCAAAAGAGGGCTTTCTTGGTAAAGCTTCTTTCACGAAAGAAGGTTTGGTGCGGTCGCCGGGATTTGAACCCGGGTCGTCAACGTGGCAGGGCACCGCGGAAGATTGGAGCAGCTTCCGCGTTTGGCTTGAGAAAAAGAATTACCGAGGTAGCTACCCGACCACGCTATACAATTACGCCATGCAGTACAGTGATTGCCTCTTCAAACGCGACCTCAGCAGAATCCGCGATATGCCGGATTCCATCCGGCCGAACATTCTCAAGGCACTTTCAGCTTTGTCAAAGTTTGCCGGAGTCTATGAGGACTGGAAAATCCTTCTCAAAAACTACGACTTGAGTTGGGGAGGGCGCAGCGCAGACGACATAATCATTGATCGTATAACAAGCACTGAGGACCCAAATGAAGTTTGGGTTTGGATTAAATCAGTGAAGCAAGAGCGCCCAGAACTCACGGAGCTGCTGGACCTGATGGCGGTTAGCGGCCTGCGGTTTATCGAAGGCATAAACAGTTTCAACATCATCATTGGCCTGTCAAAGCAAGGGAAGCTGATTCTCGATAGAACTGGCAAGGAATACCGTAGCGGTTATTATAACCGCGAGCTTTCAAGCCTGGAGCATTTTTGGATTAAAGACGCGAATGGAAAATCTGTCTTTTTACGATGCAGTAAGAAAGCTTTCGTCAGCTTCGTTCCTGAGCAACTCGTCACACGGATCACTGAGATGGAGCAATTACCTAATGACGACGCCGTTCAGAAGATGGTTCAGAAACGCGGCTTGCCGCTAAGATTCGGGGATATCAGGGAAGCGCATGGAACGCTTATGACCAAACATCTGAAGGAAAGCGAGATCAACTTTCTGCATGGCCGCGTCACGTCAGGCGTGTTCATGCAGCACTACTTCAATCCCGCGTTGATTGGTGACCTCAAGGCGCGGGTTTTTCGGGGCATCGCGGAGATCCAGGAGAAGGTGAAAGTTTGAAGGTTGGCATACTTTTCAGAAAAGAGGGTAGATTACCTGAGCTCACAAATACCCACTTGTGGCGCTTCATGCGAAATTGTAAATTAGATGTAGAAAATAAACCAAGTATGCCAGCTACATTTAACATTTTCTTGTGTAAGCGTTTTTGGAAGGCAAAAACTGGAGATGCCGTTTTCCCATGAAAAAACAAGTTTTAGGCATAGAAGAGCACGCAGACCTCACGAAGTATATAAGCTTCCCAAAACGGAGATACCATAAACTGAAAGAAGCCACTCGCCAAATCACCCGTCAGCAAATCGCCAAGCTTCAAGCCTGCAAAGAGTGCCAGGCGCACCCCGTTCTGTATATCCGCGTCAAGCTGTCGAAGAGAGACAAGCGTGACATCGGCGTTTGTGCTGCTGATTGGGAGCGACTGTCGGACACGGTTATCGGATGGAGCGGAGAGTAGTATACGGCCCCCTTATATATAGCTTAAACCGTTGATTGTTCTAGAATCTGCCCTTGTAGAAAAGCTTCTTTGGTTACGTAGCGGTCGTTAGCCTAAGGGGCTTACGCATGGACTTTTACCCTATTAACGAGCAAAAAATAACAAAAACTGAAGGGGTACCTCATCATCACGCATTGTTAGTTAACAAGCCTAAAGCTTCATTCTTCTTTGCTTGTTTCATGAGCTCGCAGCGTCTGCCGAATGTACTGCTGCAAGGCACGCTTCACCTGCATAGGCTTCCACGTCCTGCCAGTCTCCTCTTCTAACTGCTGACAGATCACAGAGAAATTCCCTGTCGTAGCGTAGAGATATGCGATCTTGTTAGGCGTGCCCTTCAGCTCCAGCTCCGCATCATTGAGCTGACGCTCCAACGTGAACGGCGCTATGTCCCAAGTATCGTATGGCAAAGTTGCCTTCGGAAAGTCCCTGACGGTTATGAGGTCCTCGCTCCATTTGCACTTGATCTTCGCTACAAACTCGCTGCCGAACACTTGCTTCTTGACGATCATGCCCGTGAGCTCGCTATTCTTCCACTTGTCCAGGTCCTCGAGCTCCTGCAAGATAAATATAACGTGACCCTTGAATTTGCGGATAATGAAGATTTCATGGCGGATCCTGCGGTTCATCATACTCAAAGGCGAACGCGCATCATCATGGATCCCCGCCTCATCCAGGATAAAGAGTTTCTTTCCTACCTGGTGCTTGAACCAGTAGTCAACCTCGTCGAGGCTTGTTATTCTTTCGCCGTGGCCGTGCGTGTCGATGTTGCTGGCGAAATAGTCTAAGGCTTTCTCGTTCAAGCCGATTTCCGCGAAGAGTAGCGCCGCATCGGTTTTTCCAGTATCAGGATTCCCGTAGATCACGCACACAGGATATTTCCATTGCTGAAAGAATCTGCAGATTAGCGAAGCGAGCTCTGGACTATAGGTCGGCGTCTGAATCGTTTCCGCGTTTTCCACGGATTTCCCTCATTCCCGTTTTTCCCACTTTTAAGCCCAAGTTTGTGAGCACATCGGCATTCATTATCCATAAGGCTTCGCCCTGGCGTTTGAGTTGCTCGCGCAACCCCTTCAACCAATCCACGAACTCAGGACCCTCATCCTCGTATGCGAGAATGTAGAGGTCCAGGATGGCGAGTTTGTCGGCGTTGAGATTGCAGGCGTAATCGCTGAGGTCCCCGCGTTTCGCTGCTAGTTTCTGCGATAGCGTTTGAAGCGTCTGCATCTCGATGTCGTACTTCTTTTTAGCTCCGTAGCTCATGGCTTGAACCTCTTATGGCATTTTGGACAACGTTTCGGTTTCTGCCCGATAATGTAGTTATGCGAGCAGAAATGTCCGCATGTAGGACAGCGGAAAGGTATCTCCGATTCCAACTGATTAGGTCTGTGCGAAGAGGATAAGGGTTTAGGCTTCCAGGTTAGCCGTTTCATTCCGTCCTTTTCCGCTTCGACCGTCAAGTCCTGAATCAGCATATAATAAAATTCTTCTGAAGCCATTTGCCGCATCATACCTCTTCACCGTTTACGTTGATGTTAAACGAGAAATCAACTATTCCCGTGCAGTTCTCATAAATCGTCAGCGAAAACAGAATCCCCATGCTCACATGCAGCGGGTTCTGATCGTAGTCCTCATAGACGAAGTACATGTACTCGGTGGCGTTCTCTGGGTTCCAGTTGGAAGTTGTGACCGTCAGGTTCCACGTTTTCGACTGGTCCAGGTTGAGGATGTAGATGTCGCGTGTCGCGGTTTCTCCAGGAGCCAAGGTTCCCCAGTCAATCGCGGTGAGCTGCTGCATCGTGTCTGGATCCAGCACTTTGAAGCCGCTTTCGGGGTTAGACTGTACTCGACTGATCGGCGAATACTGCTCTGCCATTTGCGGTAGGATGGCCATAGCAATCGTCAAGCCCAAAACGCTCATCAACATACTAATCACCAACGCGAGCGGTTCCTTCCTTGCCACTACTCCCGCCTCTTCTTTTCCATGAAGACGATTATTGGCACCGTGAAGGCGAGAATCCAGAGTACCCAATGCACCTTTACTCGAACTCCTCGTAACCGCGTTTTTTATCTTCGTTCCGTCTGAAAATGCGCGCGAGAAGGCTTTTGCGTTCCTGCTTCATTTTCTCCGTGGCTACGGCAACTATCTGGTTTGCTCGCCATCCGTTAACGCTCGTGCGGAGCTTGAGTTTCATGCGGATCATCTTTTTCATCCAGTTGATGTTGTAGCGTTCGGCGATGCTGTACATCATGGCTAAACTGTCGTCTTCCATCGGCACCAAATTGCTGAAGTACTCCAGCTTCTCTTCATCGCTTAAGTCGCTGATGCCTTTGGCAATTGCCTCTTCCCTGCTGCTTAGGCCTATGCGCTGCATGATTTCTTTCTTCAAACGGGCTTTGTCGACAGGTTCCATGGCGATCACCTATAGGCCGAGCTGCATTCCGAAAACCAGTTTCAAAATCAACACAATAAGTGATAGTAGTCCCATGCCGGCGCCAAGCAAGATTAGTATCGTGCTCAAGGGCAGTTTGGCTTTAGCGATCAGAGATTTCCAGAATTTCTCTTCGATGAGGAAGTCAAGAGTGTTTTTTTCTTTGCCGTCAATAGGCTTGTCCGTGTGGATTTGGTGGCTTTCTCCAGTTTCGACGTTTTCCTTGACTGTCTCGGTTTCAGTGCGTTTCTTGCCATCCTCGATGATTTCGCGGGTTTTGACGTTTTCGACTGCTACGCTTTTCCTTGAGGCGTTATCGACGAAGCAGACGAAGTCGCTTCCGCGGCGATATCTCTCTTCGTAGATGTGGTCGGGGTCAACGTGGAACCGCGTTGGGAACGGTTGCCTCAAGCCTCTTTTGACTTGTGCTAGTCGGGTTTCAGGGTAATATTTTGCTTTCAAAGGAAAGATTTGTCGTTTGTCCACGAGGTAGATTCTCAGTTTGATTGTTGGCATGTTTTCACGTCCAGAAAGTTATCGCGTCCCAAATGAGCTCGCCCAGATGAATTATCGTATCCCAAAGCTTGAGACAGAACTCCCAGATAGTCATCACCAAATTCCCGATTGGCTTGATGCTTCCTGCCATGACGCTTGAGACAGCGGCGTCGATGCACCAGAACAGAAACATGAAGGGCAATATGGGAATGAACTGCCCCATGAAGGCGCCGACAAGCTGGATTCCACCCATGAGGAAAGCCACGCCGCCACTTAGGAAGTTGTACAGGTCCGTAATCCAGTTGGTTGTTTCCTGCACTACTTCAGTGAGATTCAGGTTTGCGGGTATGTCGGGTAATTCGGTGCCTACATAGTCTTCCGCGTCGACCGAAAGCTCAAAGTGTCCGCTTCCTTCGTGGATGACGCCTAAGCCGATGATTATGGAGCTATTGAAGAAATCAGGGTTTATGCTTGAAAGATCCAGGGTTTCTTCGAGTATGCAGGGAATTAATTCGCCAGTTTCAGCGTCGTACACGCCGGCGTCCAGGAACATGAAGATTATTTTCACTGAGGAAGCGTTTTGCTTGATGAAGTAGACGTTCACCTGGTAGGGTATCGGGTTCAAGTTGTGGCTTTTCTCATAATCGGGACCAAAGTACATTTTGTCCTCGCGAGACAGGCCAAACCAGTAGATTGCGCTGTAAAATTTGAAGTTGAATTGGAAGGAGCCGCCGAATAATCCGCTGCTGACCGTGATGTTGATTTGCGTGGATTTAAAGTCGCTGAAGCTCCACGGTCGCAAGGTTGCGCTATAATTTTTCACAGTGCAATTCAACCAGAAAGCGTTAAAATCGTCTATTGCAGGGGTCCAAAAAAAGCCTTGGTGTCCCATGTTGTCGCCTGTCGCTTTCAGGTTATCGTATGTTGAGGATTCCCAGTAGCCTTCGGGGTAGCCTTCAGGAACTTCCCATCCTGCGCGTGCTTGAGAAACAAGCAATGCTAAGAAAAGCACTGTCAAACAAGTCAAAACTTTATGTTTTATTCGCGTGTATATTCCCCCTCTATAACGCCAAACTCGATGTTTACGCCGCCGAGCGTTTTCGACAAAACCTTGAGGACTTTGACGTCGTCAGCGCACACCTTGACGAGCTTGTTTTCTTTTTTGGCGTACTTGCCGATTTTCGCAGAGAACTTCATGACTGCGATGGAGTCGTGTTCGCTTGTGGTTTCAACGACTTTTTCGGTGCCGTCTGGAAACTGGATTAATGCGCCGATATACATGGAGGCGCCTCCTTGGTTTTTTTGTGGTTTTCAAGAAGTATGGTGACGTAGTTGTTTAGGCTTCGATTGTTGCTTTTGGCTTGGCTATTTAGCCATGCGATAAGCGTTTTTGGTAGGTAGAGGTTCACTCTACCGCATTCATTCTTAGCCATAACGATCGGTTTTATGTATGATTTTGTACCAATTTAAACATTGTTAAACAATTTTAACAACAAATGTTTTATTTGGCACATCAGAGTAATTCTTGGAGAATCCGCAAATGAGCACAGACATAACAAGCACCGTCCTTGAATGGATGCCCCTCATCATAACATTCGCAATGCTCGGCATGGTCTTGGGTCTTCTGAAGAAATTCGGCAAGATCTAAGGGAGGTCACCGCAAATGAACAAGCGGCGAGCTCTCCTGACCGTGACAGCGCTGGCCCTGCTTCTAAGCGTATCCGTAGCCTACGCGTCGTACGCCACAAGCATAATCTACAGCAAATTCAACAGCACCGACTGGACAGACTACGAGCTCGACCAAGACTACATGTCAGCAACCATCGACATCAAAAACGCGCTAACGTATAACGTAACGGGCACCTGGGCGAAAATTGCCTTCACCAACCAATCCACCGCCAACGACTCAACAAGCGACCCGCAAGGAATAATCATTATTTTCAGCGATGATGACAAAACCTTCAAAGTTTACTACATGCTCGGCATGTCTGAAGTGCAGATAGGCAACGGAACCTACACTAATCCCGCTTCTGGCGGCAGCACACTAAGCACTACACGAGTCATTCTAAGCGGCAACAAAGTTACCGTGTACGCTAACTACGGCGACAAGACCAACCAGGCAAAAGCCGTTGACGACTTCAGCTTCAATGAAGAATTCAGCGTTATGCGTGTGAAAGGCACTGATTTGAACACCGCCTCCGACGGATATGTGCAAGTGAACGTCAACGTCGGCACCGCTGGAACGTCGACAATCATCAACGCGTGGATACCCGTGATAGTCACTTTCGCGTTGTTAAGCATCGTGCTGGGGTACTTGAAGAAAATTGGCAAATTTTAAGGCATCCATCCCCATTTTTTTTCTTCTTCTTGTTCTGTTTTTTATAGTGATCGCTCCTTTCGTGCATGGTGAATCCTCCGCATCCACGCCTGAAATTGGCGCCTTCTACTACGTCTGGTACGACCCTGCAGATGCCGCTTCGTGGGAGTACCCTAAAATCATCGACAAGCCAGTCCTAGGCTACTACAACAGCTGCGATCCAGCGGTTATCACGCAGCATTTCGCGTGGCTAAGCGACCTGCACGTGGACTTCGTAGCCGTGTCCTGGTGGGGCATGTACAATCAAAGCGACTGGCACAGCTTCATCAACAACGCTACCATGCAACTCTACGAGACCGCCAGAGCGAACATAACCAACGTGAAGATCGCGGTCATGGTTGAGCCGTTCAACGAAGCGGAAGGCTACAACTTCACCGAAATCTATGAACATGTTTATGTTAATTTCTTTGAGCGTTTTCCCGTGGAATACTATAAAGTTGATGGGAAGCCATTGATTTGCTTCTTCAATGCGGAAAACATGACGGCGCCTGGTATTTTCCAACGAGATAGTCGTTTCACGGTTAAAATTGTTGGCAACAGCGCCTATGCAGAATGGCAATATGACGGCGTAACCGAGAAGAACAACCCATCCACAAATATTCCTTTTCCGCGTGATCGCCAGATCGCCGTTAGTCCGCGGTTTGATGATTTCTACGTGCGCGAGAATAATGAGACAGTTGACGCGGAACTGGAGTACCTATATGCTGAACAATGTACCAAAGCGCTGAACCTGACAAAGTATAATGCCGTTGACTTCATAACGATCACGAGTTGGAACGAATTTCCAGAGCGCACAGCGATTGAGCCGCATTATGACGCGACCGCCGCGGATCACGATCCGTACTTGCTATACAACATGACTAAACAGTATATTGCCGAACTGAAAAACCTTGAACCGCCGCCCTATGAAACGCCTAAGTACTGGTACCAGAACCCCTACGCTTTCGTTGCAATTGCCGGCGTGCTGGCTTTGGCAGTTTTAATCGCCATAGAAATCTACAAACATTATTAAGCTCAAGCATCTAAGATTCTGTTGGCGAGAGGGAAATGATTGACCTCGGCTCTATAATACTCGCGATGTTTCTAATAGTTCTGATATTTGCTGTCATTGCCGCTACTATTTGGTTTTACATCCCTTTTCTAATATCATTGACCGCTGCGCGGTGGGTCAGAAATCCAAAGAAACAATTGGTTTCTAAAATCGCTCTATGGTCGATACTTTTGTATATTTGGATTTTTCTAGGAACCTTTATCTTTCGTGTTTTATTGCCTTCAGTGAGTACGCCGATTGAACCATTAACAGCGGCTATTAAATACTCAACCAGTCTTTGGATAATTGTCGTTTATGTTCCAATTTGGTTGGTTGGAACTGCTTTATTCTTATTCCGAAGAAAGAAGAATTCACTGTAACTGATCTCTCTATTCTTCTGGAAGCTCAACCTTCCAACCTTCCTTCCGCCGTTTTCTAATCAACTCCAAGACTTCTGGAAGACTCAAAGCGTACTTGACGTGCTCGCAGTTATCGGTCTGATGGAAGTCGCATTTTATTCCGTTGGGTTTGATGGAGACGTGTACAGCTTTAACGTCTTCGAGTTCGCGGTCGTAAATCATAACTCCCGACGCATCTCCATCTATTTTGTCGAAGCGTGGAAGCGTTTTGATTTGGCTTTTCAGCTCTTCCAAGCGCCTTCTTGAAGCATCTTCAAGGAACTGGGCGATGCTTCTGTACCCCAGTTCTGGATGCTCTTTTACGAATTTTTCTATGCTTTCTGCAAATTCCTCTTTTATGCTAATGGACTTGAATTCAGGTTTTTTCGACATTAATCCTCTATTTTTAGTGTATTAATGCGTGATAAAAGCGTTGTTCTCACATGGCAACATTGCGCTATTCTTGTGCTAAAAATTTATAAAGCGAATCCCTAGATAACATGACATTATTACCGCAATAATGCGTGAAAAAGGTGTAAGAAATGGAAGAAAGAAAATATCGCAGCGTCAGTCTGAGGGCGGAGCTCGTGGAGCAGATCGAGCAGTTCATCAAAGAAAACCTCGAGTACAGCACCATAGCAGATTTTGTAAACGAAGCGGCGCGGCTTAGACTGCATGAGCTCAAGAACAAGAAGGCTATCGCGGTGCAGGAGGCTTAGCCGTTGGATCAGCTCTTCAACAAGCTCTCGCTGAACTGGTACTGCCGCTGCCAAGAAACATGCCGCCGAAAAGCCTGCATCGTCTGCGGACAACCGTGCTTCTACCTGGAAGCCCGCACGAACAGGCAGCTCAGCACAGACGAACCGCTCAAGACGCCTGAAATGAAGCAGGCGGAAGATGCGTACGTGAAACTTGACGGGGAGGAAACACATGGCCAAGAAAGCAGGTAAGAAAATCACCTACCTCTGCCAAATCAACTGCCCACAATGCAACGGACAAATCAACGTTCTCAAGGAAGTCGAAATCGTAGTTCCCGCGAAACCCGCCGAGAAACGAGAGCGGTACTTCGCTGAGAAAGGCGTGCAAACCACGCTTCCAACTTGAGGCGAGAATATGACTACGCCGACTGTGAGACGCGCCAAAGCTAAGCCCGTTTGCACCGCGCGGCTTTGCCCCAACGATCCCCGCGGAGCCATAAGAGTTGGAAGGCGCAAGTGTTCAGGTTGCACGTGGGCGAGGTGGCCCTGAAAATGGTTGATGTCTGCTGGCTTCTGAGCCCTGAGAAATGCCGAAGCCACGGTCCAGGCAGAACCTGCACGGATGCGCTACCCTGCTTCTACAAAACCGAAGAGGCCAAGGCCTTGCTGAAACGGTTGCATCCAGATTTTCGGGAGGCGGAAAAAAAGTGAGCTTGGAAGAACGCTTGGCCCTCTTGGAGAAAGACGTCACCACGCTGAAAGATGCGTGGGAGCAGCTCGCCCGCGACTTTGAACTCGTAACCGTCAACGTTTCGCGTGCATTCAAAGGCGGAAAGAAATCGCAGGAAAAGCGCGAGTGGACATGGAACCCTGACAAAATAGCGTGGACACGTGATGAAGGCTTCAAGGGACCCTACGAGAAAAGCGAGGACGTCAACTCGCTCGAATTCAAGGCGATGCTGAAGGATCTGCAGGAGCATAAGGGCAAGCTGAATCGTGACGGCCGCTTCTACTGGATCTTCCAGAACGGATCAACCGTAGGGAGGACCATGCCGAAATGAGCTGCCATGGCCACATGACGGAAGCTGAAGCGCGGCGACACTTCATCGAACACAACCTGAAGGTTACGCTTGTCCTGAAGAACGTCACCATCGAGGAGATCGCAGAGATCCGCAAGTTTCTGAAAGAGTACAGGGAGCGGAAGAAGCAATGACGCGGCGGTACTTCCACGTTTACGCTGACCGCAAAACCGTGCGCGAGCTCACAGGGCAAGAGTACAACCGCTTAAGCCAAGAGCTCGGTTACGCATGCGCCTGGATGGACGACGCGGACATAGTCTTCGTCAAAGGCAGCAACGTGAATTTTCTCTCGCTTGAGCAGCTACGGCAAATCCTCAACGCCGCCGAAAAACAGGAGTAAACTTCTTGGGGAATTGAAAACATGGCGCCAGAGCTCTCTCACCGCAACAATCTTCTCGATTTATCCCCTCAACCAGGTTCAAATCACGGAGAGTCGGATCAAGCAGCTGGGATCCGCCTGGAAGCCGACGGCGCCAAGCATGCGAGCGCTTCTCCCAAACAGGAAGCCAAACCAGACGAAAGAATCTGCAAACATGTTCCTATTGAAGAGTTAAATGGACCCGTTTTCTGTCGAGACTGCTCTATTGAACAGCAGAAAGCTTGTTGGGAGGCTTCGCCGTGATGCAGCAGCAGAAGCGCATCCCCGCGGGAACGGTTTTCGGCGAAGTCCCGCTTGAAGCCTGCAAGGCTTACCCGACCCGCATCTGGAACGGCACAGGCTTGCCGCCGCGCATCGCCTACGCCGACCTCAACACGCACGGCGAGCACAACACCCTTTCGGTGAAGCTGCTTCCTGACGGCGGAAAAACGGCGCCGCACCCACAAATAGTGTTCTTCGTTAATGGCCCCTACCATGTGGAGACGCTCGGCTACCAAAAAAGCAACCCGTTTGCGTGGACGACGTGGATGGAGTTTCACCTTGACGCCCGCGAGCTCAAGCGCCTAATTGACGCGGTGATTAAAGCGGAAATCGCACTGGAGGCAGAGTTTCCAATATGAAAATCTACACGGATGACCCGAATCTGCCCTACAAAACCACCAAATTAAACGCCCTACATACCAAAGCAGAAATTGACGGCTTATTCGCCCGATGGGGCGTCAAAGACGTTTACTGGCACTGGGACCCCGAGCACAACGACGTTTACGTCATGTTCAAAATTCGCGAGGAAATCGACGGCGTACCCGTCAACGTCTCAGCTCGCGTCGACTGCCCCGTCATCTGGAACCACAAAACACGCAACAAAGCCGAAGACGTCAACTGGAACATCAGCATGCGCGTCATGTACTGGTACATCAAAAGCCACTTGGAAGCCGCCTACCTGCTGCAGAGCTCGAAAGCCGCAGCTTTCCTGCCCGACCTAAGCGGAAAAGACGAAAAAACCACGCTCAAAGACATCCTCATCCCGCATCTTTCGGATTTGAAGGCGTTGACTGAGGTACCGTCAAGGAAACCCATAATCATCGACCAGGAGACAGAAGAACATGCTTGAATGGTTCCTAATCGGCTTCCTCACAGGCACAATCGCCATGCTCCCCGTCTTCCCTGAACACCAAAGCCTCTACGCTTGGCTTTGGACTACAATCAAAAGAAAGTAACTGAATAACACAAAGGAATAACACACAAAAAGTCGCTATAGAAAACCAACAAATAATGTTGGTTAGTTAGCGGAGACTCTAACTGTAGTA
>FWWM01014221.1_pt1 | contig 12571 bp, 9 predicted proteins | sample 2228351 | NCBI WGS metagenome assembly FWWM01 (sample SAMEA103939774, study PRJEB20133) | metagenome | reverse complement strand
GGAGCTGCACGGCGTCAGCCCCTGGTGGCAATCCGGCCACTTCCTTGCGGTCGCCACGCCGTTTGGATTGTCAACGGGCGGCGTGGCTGCAAAGCGTTCGGGCTTTATTGCGGGGCGAGGGGGTCCAACTGCGTCCCCCACAAGGCATACCACTCGGCCAGGCCGGCCAGGTCGGTCTTTGCCCGTGCCGGAGCATTGCGGAACCGTACCGGGCGCGGCGCCACCAGGGCGGCGATTTGTTTTATGTCGGCCAGTTCCAACAGGCCAAAGCAGAACAGTTCCGGTTTTTCGTTCACGCCCACGTTCTTTTCGATGAGCTGTTTGAGGCTCGTCAGGGGGTTCTCGACCTCCACCGCCGCGATGGCCTCGGTCTCCAGAGCGGCGGCCACCAGGGCGGCGGTACCGGTTCGTGGTCCCCAGGCCATCAAGGTGACGGGCCCTGCTTTGTGGTGGCCCACCGACCAGCGTGCTACGGCCGCCAATTGGCTCGCTTGGAGACCAAGCGGCCGGTCTCCCACCGTGGCCACCAGAAGCGCGAACAGCCAGTCGTGGCTGGCGATCTTCGATTCGCCGAGATAGAAGGGGTCCACGGCCAGCACCCGGCGGCCCGAGGCCAGCAACTTGTCGATGGGCTCTGCTGCGCTGGAGCGGCCACCGTCGGCCAGGGCGATAACGGTCGGCCGGCTCGCGCCCGGCTCGTCCTTTGCGCGAACCAGCTCCACCACGGGCACGGTCCAAGCCGTGCCCATTTGAAGTTTCCAGAAAACGGCCGTGGTGCCGGCTTTCTCCTCCTGGCCCACGCGGAGGGCGGTGGCGGGAAAGTCCTTGGCCCGCACCACCTCGCGGAGCCTGGCCCGGCGTGCCTTTTGCCATTGCTGGGCGGCGCCTTGGTCTTTGGGCCATTCCGCCTCCCGGGGCAGCGACTTCATCAGCTCCAGGGCCAACGTGTGGAAATCGTGGTTTTTTTCCGGCAGCGGCACGTGAAGCTGTTCGGCGGTCTTGAGTTCCTTGTCGCAGGGGATTTCCCGGGAATTGAAATCCGGCGCGCCGGCATAGAAGAAGTCCTGAAAGGCGCGGTACAGAGCCTCGCGGTTATCCCGGCCGAAGTTGTGGTCTCCCGGGTCGGCGTTCACGTGTGCCCGGAGGTTGTCGGGCTTGCCGTAGAGCTTGTAGATCGGTTTGACGGCTGCCAGCAGCGGCGGCAGCGCATGCGGGGCTGCAAAGCAGCAGTTATCGGTCAGGTTTTTGGTCAACAGCGTGGGGCGCGGGGCCCGCATGGCGGTCAGGTGGATGTAATCGGCGAGCATCCCCAGGTCGTTGGGCGTTTGTTCGGGATCGCCGAGGTCGGAGAAGTTCATGGCCCGCGTGCGGAAGCTGGAATAGCCCGCCACTGGGTTGGCCAGTGTTACCCGCGGGTCGAGGCCGGCGATGAAGATGGTTTGCCAGCCGCCGCCAGAAAGGCCGGCCACTGCCACGCGCTGCGGGTCGGCATGCTCCAGGGCCAAGAGCAAATCAATGGCCTTGCTCATGGCCAGATAGTGCACGGCCACGCCGCTGGTGCCGCAGAGGTCCAGTTGGTTCATGCGCACATGGTGATAGCCGGCACTGCTGAGCTGGCCCATGCCGATCCACTCGACGTTCAGGGCGATCATCCCGCGTTTGGCCTGGTTGATGCAGCGGATTTGCTTGGCTTCGTACGCCTTGCCCGGCGCCCCCACGTGACCGTTGACATTGAGGACCACGGGCACTTTGCCCGAGAGCTTTTCCGGCTCATAAAGCACGGCGGGGATCCACAGGCCGGGAAGGGCCTCGTAACGAAGTTTCTTGAGGCGGTAGCCGGGACCGCCGGGGAAGGTATCGAGCCACTCGACCCGCACGGGGGCATCGCGCCAGCGGGCGGCCTCGCCGCAAAACACCACACGCTGCAAGACCTCCTCCCGCAGCCGGGCTGCTTCCTTATCCCATTCGGCCGCGGTCTTCACCTGGGGCATGCGCACCACTGCGGCGTCGCAATACCGTTGGACCTCGGTCAGGGGCAAGGCCGAGCCCACAATGGGCCGGTCCAGGAGGGCCTTGACCGGCTCCCAGACCGGCGGCTTGGGCTTGGGCTTTTCGGGCTGGGGCTTGGCCGGTTCCGGCTTTGGCGGTTCGGGCCTGGGCGGTTCCGATTTCGGTTTCGGCTTGGCCGGCGTGGGCTGGCCCGGCTTGCCCTCGGCTGGCTTGGCCACGCTTGGCTTGGCCTCACTTGGCTTGGCCTCGGCTGGCCTGGCCTCGCTTGGCTTGGCCTCGCTTGGCTTAGCCTCGGCCGCCTTGGACGGCTGGGCGCCGGCTTTGGCCGGCTCGCCCGATGCAATTGCGCCAGTCGGTTTGAGCCTTCCGGGCAAACCACCCTCGGCCCGAGCCATACCGCCAACAAGAATCGTTCCTGCCACCGCGAACACCAGGCAGAGAAATCGCATGGGAACCTCCTCGTACCGATCCAGCAATCACGCCTAGTACCCTAATTGCACGGACTGCGGCCTGCAAGGGCCGACCGCTGCCCCAGCGCGGACCGGATTCTGGGGCGCCCAAGGCTTGCGGGCGGGCTACGGGCTCCTCGGGCGGCCGGGGCCTGCGGGCTTCAGAAAGCCGGTTGCGGTGCGGGCGACAACGTGGGTTGAGAGCTTCTCGGGTGGCCAGCGCGTGCAGCCGGTGTATAATCCGGATGCAGCGTCGAGGTCCGACGGCGCCCCCCCGCATTGGTCGTCCCCGCACCGGTCTGGGCCCCAGGGCTACTGTTGGACGGCCTGAGGGGGTCCCGGCAGACCCGACGCCCCCAGCCTACGCGGAGATGCAGGCATGAACTCCCGGGAGCGGGTAATCGCGGCCTTGGAACGGCGCGTGCCGGACCGCGTGCCGTACTTCGAATGCGTGATCGATCCCCGGGTGATCGAGGCCCTTTTGCCCGGGGCCGACTACTTTACGTTCAACGACTGGATCGAAATGGACACCGTGGGGCAGAACCGGAGTTCGTGGAGCCGCGAGAACGTCGAGTTCGTCGACGAAGCCCGTGGCCTGTTCCGCGACAAGTGGGGGGTGATCCGCGCGTTCGGCCCCGAAAGCACCCCCGCTCCCATCGAAGGCCCCATCAAGCATCCCGACGACCTGAAGACCTACCGCCCCCCGGACCCCGAGGCCGCCGATGTTCTGGGCAACATTCCCGAAATCGTCGCCCGGTACAAGGGCAAGAAGGCCATTGTCGCCATCTGTCGCGATGCGTTCTTCAACCCCGCCTTCCTCCGCGGCACGACCCAGTTTCTGATGGACATGGTGGATAACCCGCGGCTGGTCCACGAGCTGATCGAGCTGACGCTTAGCCACGACTTGCGGGTCATGGAGCGCCTGATACAGGCCGGCGTCGATGTGGTCGTCTTCGGCGACGACTACGCCGACAAGAACTCGACCCTCATGTCGCCGCGGCATTTCAAGCAATTCATCCTGCCGGGGCTCAAGCGCTGCGTCGATGCTGCCCACGCTGCCGGCGCGTACGTGATCAAACACACCGACGGCAACATCATGCCGATCATCGACATGATCATCGAGACCGGCATCGACGGCCTCAACCCCCTGGAGCCCCAGGCGGGCATGGACATTGGCCTGCTCAAAGAGCGTTACGGTAAGCGCGTGGCCCTGGTGGGCAACATCGACTGCGGATACCTCCTCAGCCAGGCTTCGCCCGAGGAAGTCCGCCGGGTGACGCGCGACACCATGGCCAAAGCCAAGCCGGGTGGCGGCTACTGCCTGTCCAGCTCGAACAGCATCCACTCCTCGGTCAAACCCGAAAACTTCCTGGCGATGATTGAGACCTGGCGCCAGTACCGCGATTATCCGGCCGCGGCATGACCGGCTGGGCTGGCGCATTGCCCTCAAGGCGCAATAATAATATAGATGGCCCGCGCCTTGTGCGTGCATGGCCGTGCGAGGAACACCGGCAAGGCGCCAGTCGCCCTCCTTGCGGCACGGCGAAGCGCCCCCGGCACCGGTAACATGCGGAGAACCCGGAGCATTGATCATGTTTGTCCGAGCTGCAATCGTTTTGGCGGCTGGTGCTTTGGTCCTGGCTTTGGTTGGACGCAGCGAAGCCGCGGCGGGCCGACAGCCGGAATCGGGATCCAAAGCCGGCCCCCAAACCAGCGCCCAGGCTGCCCCGCGGCCGAAGGCCCAGGCCAGCGACCGCGCCAAAACCCAGGCCGGCACGCAAAAGGCATCGGGGTCCAAGATGCAATTCCTTCGCCTGGTGCGCGATGCCAAGCGCAATCTGGTCTCCATGGAAACGGCGATCGTCACCTATGCCCCGCGCGATTGCAGCCGGAACCATCCCACGGTGGACCTGGTCTCCGCGGTCCACATCGGCGAGAAGGCCTACTACCGCGAACTCAACCGCCGGTTTGCGGAGTACGACGTGGTCCTGTATGAGCTGGTGGCCCCGGAAGGGACGCGCATCGCCCCCGGGGGCAAGGACGTGGGCAAGCACCCGGTCTCGATGCTCCAGTCCTTCATGACCGACGTCCTGGAACTGGAGTTCCAGCTTCGGGCGATCGACTATACCAAATCCAATCTGGTCCACGCCGACCTTTCGCCCGAGCAATTCGCCGAGGCGATGCGCAAACGGGGCGAGAGCTTCTGGAGCCTGTTTTTGCGCATGTGGGGCTATGCCATGAGCCGGCAGGCCGACGCCGCGGAAAGCGACGCGGCTTTGTTGTTGGCGCTTTTTAGCAAAAACCGCGCCCTGGCCCTCAAGCGGGCCTTCGCCGAACAGTTCGAGCAGTTTGGCGGGTCGCTCACCGCGATCGAAGGGCCGAATGGCTCGGCTCTGATCGCCGACCGCAATAAAAAAGCCCTCGAGGTGCTCCGAAAACAAATCGACGCGGGCAAGAAGAAAATCGCCATTTTTTACGGCGCGGGACACATGGACGATTTCGATAAGCATCTGCGCGAAGACTTTGGATTGACCCCGGTCGAGACCCGCTGGCTGCTCGCCTGGGACCTCAAGCAGCCCGGCAGTGGCAAGCGATAGCGGAGGCGACATCAGAAGCCCCTTGCGCCGGCTTGGCGGCGCAGCCCGGCAAACAAAGCCCATCGGGTACCGGTGCTTTGGACCCAGCGGCGCAAGCCCCCGCGGGCAGCTCTCAAAGGGTTTTGTTTTGTTGCACACGTGGCACATCACTGTCTGTGCGCGGCCAAAGCAGACCCGTTGGATGTGAAAAAACCGCCTCCGGCCGCATTTAAAATGGCACGCCCCAGCCCCCGAGGTGAATGCGGGTGGTTGTAAGCATCCATCCTGCTTCGCCATCCGAATGGTCGGGGCGGGGTGTTGCTCAAGGTTGCCAGACCGCGAAGTTTTTCAAGATTTTTAGACCGTCGGCCTGGCTTTTTTCTGGGTGGAACTGGGTGGCGGCGACATTGTTTCGCCAGATCATCGAGCAGAATGGCGCGGGATAATCGGTAGTGGTTGCCACCACCTCGGCATCTTCCGGGACCACGTAATAGGAATGGACGAAATACATGAACACACCGCTTTGCAAGCCTTCCAGGAGCGGGCAGGGGCGAACGATGTTCAACTGATTCCACCCCATGTGGGGAACGGAATAGTCTTTGGGCACGTCGAACCGCACCACTTTGCCGCGGAGGAGTCCCAGGCCGCGATGCCGGCCATTCTCGTAGCTCTCGTCGAAGAGCAATTGCAATCCCAGACAGATGCCCAGGAAGGGTTTGCCCGTTTGGATGGCATCCAAAAGGGGTTCCACGAGGCGCCGGCGATGTAACTCGGCGATCGCATCCTCGAACGCGCCGACGCCGGGGAGGACGATCCGGCGAGCGTCCCGGACAACGGCTGGGTCGCTCGTGACCACGGCGGGGTATCCCACCCGCTCGAAGCCTTTTTGCACGCTGCGCAAATTGCCCATTCCGTAATCGACGATGGCGATCATGGGTTGGCACATCAGGGGCGAGGGAACCAAAGCAGACAATCAAAGAACGGGACGGCGCAAGGGCCGCGCCAAACCACACAATGTCAAAACCGCTTGACGTATTCCACGGCGGCGGTGGCGGCGGCAATGGGATCGTTAGCCGGGGGCACCTGGATGGCAAAATAACCGCGATAACCGATTTCGTCGAGTTTTCCCAATAAAGCGGGAATATCGGCATCGCCGGTCCCCAGGGTCCGGGGCTCCCCCAGGCCGGGCAGGGGTCCACTGGCGGCATCGGCCAGGATCGCGTGGACAATCCAGGGGGCCAGGGCCTCCACGGCTGCCAGGGGGGAGAAGCCTCCCAGCACCAGTTTGGCCGGATTGAGGGCAACGCCCAGCGTCCCCGCGGGTATGGCTGAAAGCAGGCGGGCAAGCTCTTCGGCCGATTCGAGTCCTGTTTCGGCGGCCAGCATGGCACCGGCTTTTTCGCTATGTTTGCCCAGGTCGGTCAGGACTTCGAGGAGGAGCTTCCAGGAGTCCGAATCTGGCGGGGGGACGCGGCCGATGTGATTAACGATGACCCGGGCGCCAAGATGATAGGCGAACTCCATCGCGGCTTTGGTGGCGGCAATGCGGCGGTCGAGTTCCGCCTCGGTGGTGTATCCCCTGCGCGTGGGGAAGGCCACTGCGGCAACCCGCAAGTTGCAGTCGTCCAGCATCTTGCGCACCTGCCGCAATCCGGTCCGCGAAAGGTCCGTAGCGGAAATCTCGCCCCGGCCGTCGATGACCACAGCCGGAACCCCCAACTCGGCTGCCACGCGGATGGCTTTGGCGAACGGCAGCCGCAGGCCGGCCAACTCCAAAGCGAGCTTGATCATAGGTAGCCCGTTGCTGCGAGGATCTCCCCCTTGAACGGTCTTTTTTTGATTCTAACGGTCGTGCTTGCAGCGCCTATCGAGCCGCGGTATCCCGAGGCGACCGCGGTCTTCCATGCCACGTTCGATGTCTCGGAGGATCGCGATTACGATAACTGGCCCGATGGGTGGCGCCGCCGCCAGGGACCCGGTTACCCGCATTTCGTGCGGATTGGGATCGAGGGTGGTGGCGGGCCGGGCAATGGCCGCCGGCTGGTTATGGTGCTCGATGGCGGGGCTGCGGCCGCCTTGAGCCCCCAGTTTCCGGCAGCACCGTTGCACGATTATGTGGTGGACGGCTTCATTCGGACCGAGGGCCTTTCGCACGACTGGGCGTGGTTTTCGCTGACTTTGCTGGACCACCAGGGGCGGGTGTTAGAGACCTTCCGCTCGCCCCGGGTGCAACGGACCAATGGCTGGCAGCGGGTCCGGCTAGGCCCTGTTTCGCCGCAGGGCGATCAAATCCGCCACGCGGTGCTCGGGCTCCACCTCGAGCCGGGCGAACAAGCCGACCTGCATGGCCGGGCCGAGTTCGCCGACATCTGGGTGGGACGCCTCCCCCGGATGACACTGGGCTGCAATCGCCCTTCGGGCATTTTCACGGATCCCAAGGAGGTGACCGCCGTGTGCCGGGCGTCGGGGCTTCCGGCGCGGGGGACCACCGTGGCGTTCGAGCTGTTGGACCCGTTCGGTCAACGGCTGGCCGCCGCGGAGGGCCGCTTCGTGCTGGAACCGGGCGAAAGCCAGCCCGCCGACCGTCCTCCACCGCCCACCGCCGGTGCCCCGGCCGGAAAGGCGGCCGAGACCAGCCGACACCCCATCCCGGGTTACGTGGGCAAGGTGACCTGGAATCCGCCGGTCCCCGGGCCCGGATTTTATCGGATCGCGGCGGCCATGCCCGCCGAAAGCGGCCGGGTCCATCGCCGCGAAATCACCTTCTGCGTGCTCGAGCCGACCACGGGCCCGGCAGAGGGCGAGTTCGGTTGGACTGTCAATCCGGCCGCAATGGCCATTCCCCAATCCCGGCTGGCTGAGTTGGTCTCCCAGGCCGGCATCGGTTGGGTCAAATATCCCCTCTGGATCGGTCCGAAGACCGGCTTGGACAGCTCAGAACAGATGCTGGCGTTTATCGAGGCCCTTCGTGGCCAGGGGATCGAGGTCATCGGCCTGTTGGAGTGCCCGCCGGACGAGGTGCGCAGCAAACTCGATCCCTCCCGGCCTGCCGCGGCCGCCGATGTGTTCGCCCTGCCCCGCCCGGTCTGGCAACCCTCGCTAGAGTCCACGCTGACCCGCTTTGGCCCACAGGTTCGGCGATGGCAATTGGGCGGCGATCGCGACCTCAGCTTCGTGGGATTTCCCACCCTGGTCGAAACCCTCCGGCTGGTCCGGGCCGAGATGCAGCGCATCGGCCGCGACCTGGAACTGGGCATGGCGTGGAGCTGGATGCATGAGATTCCAACGGTTCCGGGCAGCACCGGGCCGTGGCAATTCTTGACCCTCAGTGCCGAACCGCCGTTGGACGGCCGGGCCTTGCGGCACTACCTGGCGGCTGCCGGCCGGACGCAGGTCCGCCGGCTGGTACTTGTCGAGCCTTTGCCTCGAACGGCTTTTGCGCTGGAAGACCGCCTCGCCGATTTTGCCGAGCAACTGGTGTCGGCCAAAGCCGCTGGGGCGGAGGGGATTTTTTTGCCGGCCCCCTTCGAGGCCGCGCGCGGCGTGGTCCAGCCCGACGGCACGCCCGGCGAACTGTTCCTCCCCTGGCGGACCCTGGCCCTGGCCCTGCGCGGGGCCGCGTTTTTGGGAAGCATCCCCCTGCCTCAACACAGCTCCAACTACCTCTTTGCCCGGCAGCACCAGGCGGTGCTGATCGTTTGGAACTGCCGCTCGGTGCGCGAAGAAGTGTACTTGGGCGACAAGAGCGAGGTGCGGGACCTTTGGGGCCGGGCCGTACCCGCAACCCCCACTCCAAGCGGACTTTCGGTACCCGTGGGCCCGGTGCCCATCCTGGTTTTCGGAGGGCCCCCGGCGCTGGCCGAGTGGCTCGTCCGCTTTCGACTGGCCCATGACCGCCTTTCGAGCGCGTTAGGGCAGCGCCAGGCCAATCAACTGGAACTCCAGTGTCCCTTCGAGCAGGGGGCCGAAGGGACGGTCGAACTCACCGGCCCAGAGGACTGGCTCATCGTTCCCCGCAAGACCCGCTTCCGCTTGGCGCCCGGCGAGAAGTTCCAGCAACCGCTGGAAATCGTGTTGCCCCCGAACGCCAGTTGCGGCCAACACCAAATCCGCGCCGACTTCGAGATGCTCGCCGGCCAGAAATACCGCTTCACCGTGTGGCGGACTGTGACCGTCGGCCTGGAGGATGTGCGCCTGGAGGTCTCGACGCGCGTCACGGAAGACGGCCAGCTCGAAGTCCAGCAGCGGATCATCAACGACCGCGAGGAGCCTATCAGCCTCCGCTGCCAGCTTTATGCCCCGGAGCGCCGCCGGATGTCGGTCCAGGTCGTCGGATTAGGGCGGGGGGAAGAGGTGCGGGTCTACCGCTTGCCCGAGGGCAAACAACTGGTGGGCAAAACGCTGTGGCTCCAGGCCGAAGAACTCGGGGGACCGCGGGTCCTGAACTACCGCTTTGTGGCCGAAGAGTAATCGCCCGCTTTCCGTGCGGTTTTGAAGCCCCAGCCGGCTTTCAAGCCCGCTCGAACGGAAAGGCCAGCACCTCGTCGATCGTCTTGGCTCCCACGGCCACCATCACCAGCCGATCGAAGCCCAGCGCACAGCCCGTGCATGGGGGCAATCCGGCCTCCATGGCCCGAAGCAGCCGGCTTTCCTCGGGCAGGGGCTCCTTGCCGTCGCGCTGGCGCCACAGGTTGGTCCGCCGGATGCGCTCGCGGAGTTCCTCGGCCGAAAGCAGCTCGTGATACCCGTTGGCCAACTCGAGGCCATCGACATACAGCTCGAACCGCTCGGCCACGGCAGGCGGCCCGGGTCGGACCTGAGCCAGCGCCGCCTGGCTGGGAGGGTAGTCGTACACGATGACCGGCCGGCTCCGCCCCAGATGCGGCTGCACCCGCTCGGCCAAGAGCAGGTCGAGCCAGCCGTCGCGGTCGTCCGCCGCCAGGCTGCCCGGGGCGGCAATCCCCCATTGCGCGGCGGCGTGGCGGAGCGCGTCGGCATCGGCCTCCAGGGGATCTACCCCCGCATACTGCCGGAAGGCTTGAGCATAGGCAAGCCGGTCGGCGCACCCGCGGCCCAGGACCGCTTGGCAGAGATCGTCCAAAAGCTGCATCCCCTCGGCCAGGGAATCGCCTGCCCGGTACCACTCCACCAGCGTGAACTCGGGGTTGTGCAGCGGGCCGCGCTCCTGGCGCCGGAACGCGCGGCAGATCTGGTAGATCGCCGCGGCCCCGGCCGCCAATAGCCGCTTCATGCCGAACTCCGGCGAGGTCTGAAGCCAGTAGCGATTAGCAGCGCGGCCCGGACCGCCCGGGCCCCCATCGACCCAAAACGGGTCGAGGTGCCGATCGACTACCGTGTCGGCCGACAATAGCGGTGTCTCGACTTCCAGAAAACCACGCTCGTCGAAGAACTGCCGCACCTGGCGCAACAGGGCCGCCCGGCGGCGCAGCACCTCCCACGACGCCGTGGGACCAAAGTCGCAATCTGGTAGGTGGGTGCTCATTGGCCCAAAGATGCCGCCAGCGGCGCCAAACGGGTGTTGTACTCTTGGCACGCAGCCTCAAGCGAGCCAGGTGCTGGGAAACGGAGTTGGCCGGCCCGGCACATGGCATCGAGGGCCTCGACATACGCCTGACAGTCCCGTTGGCGGTGCAGCCGACGATAGTCCTCTCGCGACTCGTCCACGGTCTGACCGCCCAGATACGCAAACCAGGTCTCGATATTCCAGGTGGGCACCACGATGGCCACGCGATCGTCCGGCTTGCGGGGTGGCACGTTGCTCTGCTGGCAGGCCGCGTCGAATTGCTCCAGGCGCCCCTGCACCCCGTAACGATCGCCATCCACCATGACCACCAAGGCCAGGGTCACCTGTTGCCTGCGGGAACGGTAGGCTTTGAGTTCCGTTGGGAATCGCTGACGGACATATTGTTCGGCCGATCCTCGGCCTCGCGGGGCCAATTCGACCCGGATCCGCCTGGTAGACCAGCCGGCCTTTTCCAGGAAGCGCCGCGCGAAGGTGGCGTGTTGCAAGTCTTCGCACAACACGACCAGTTGGACGCTGCGGCTCATCGCTCCCATCCCCTGGCGATGATCTCGGAGAGCTTCAGGCCGTTGGCGTGGCCGGCCAACTCCGCCGCAGATCGAACCACCGTCACCCCCGAAGCCTCACGCTGAAGGAGCCGCCCTTGTTGCACGGCAAGATAGTCGATCAGTTCGGGATGGTGGGAACAGACCACCGCCTGGGGGAAATCCCGACCGCAGGCATCGTGCAGTTCCACCAGCCACGGCTGGATCTCCGCGAGGGCCAGGTAATTGTCGGGTTCGTCCAGAAACAGAGACGAAACGAGGGAAGACGGCTTGTCGAAGCGCCAGCCGGGGAGTGCTGTACTGGAGGTATCCGGTACGGGGGTGGCTGTGGTCGGGCTGTTCCCCGATGCGGACCCCAGCCCGCCCCCAAGGCGCAGGAGCGCGTACAGGGCAACCAGCGCCCGCTGGCCATCGGAAAGCTCGTCCAGCCATAGATCATAGCGCTGGCCGCCCTGGTCAAAACTTACCTTCAGTGCTCGAGCTGCCACGCCTACCTGGGGCAACTGCATGCCGCAGAACCCCTCGATCACCTCGCGAAGTGCCTCTTCCAACCGCGGTACGCGGTCGGGCCTTTCCTGAAGCATGTACCGATACCACGCCACAAAGTTGCTGCCGTCGCGCTTCAGAAGCGGGTCTTCGGTGGAAGCCTCGGTGCCGAACGCGGCCGGATAGAGCGCACAGACGGTCACCCCCCGGACAAACCGCAAGAACCGTGTAAGCCGCGCGTTGTCGTGGCGCGGGGGAACCCGGGCCAAGGCCGACTCGGACCAGTCGGCCGTGAACACGGGGCCCAGCGAGTGGTCATCACGGAACAGGTGGACCTCGCCCAGGCGGAATTCGAAGAGCGGTTTGCCATCGGCTTCCAGGCGCTCCAACGCGATGCGGGCACGCTGCGCCGGCCGGGCGTGTTCCACCTCCAAGCGGTAGCGTAGCTCGTCGCCTGCTAGCCCTACGTCAACCTCGAAGGTCTGCAGGCAACGCTGCTGCCATCGGGTAAGCGTGGCCGGGGGGAACGCTTCCTTGTCGGTCACTCGGGCAGTACCGCTCAGAAGCTGCCGCAACCCAACCATGACGTCCACAACGGCCGTCTTCCCACAGCCATTGGGGCCCAAAAGCAGCGTCAGCTCGTCCAGCCGCAGGTCGAAATTGACGAGGCACTTGTAATTGTCGATATAGATTCGGCGAATCATCGATCGGCTCTTGGAACGCTGGCCTGGGTGACGCCGCCTTGTGCGCAATTCATGACCCTTGGCCCCGTATGGCCGACACCCCGATACCGGCGTATTCGCTCCGGACAATGGGTTGGGCAAACACCGTGGCGCCGGGCCCCGGGGGCGGCTCGGCCCGGCGTCTTTCTCTCCGGCCCGGCGTCTTTCTCTCCGGCCCGGCGTCTTTCTCTGCGGCCCGGTGTCTTTCTCTCCGGCCGGGCTGCGCTTTTGCTTCTTTTCT
>FWWM01003862.1_pt1 | contig 12575 bp, 6 predicted proteins | sample 2228351 | NCBI WGS metagenome assembly FWWM01 (sample SAMEA103939774, study PRJEB20133) | metagenome | reverse complement strand
TATTAACAATTTTGTTGGTTTTTTTGATTGGGGAACGCTTATGGGGTAAACTCACTGGAGTTCTGGGAGCGGCATTTTCCGCACTGGCGGTTTTGCAAATTCAACAGGCTCATTTTTATACAACCGATTCATTTGCAACTTTTTTCTCAACGTTGGCAATCTATTTTGGTGTCCGGCTGGCGACCGTGCAGGAACAACCCATTCACCAGCCATTACTCCGCTACTCGTGGTTAAAATTTGATGCGAGAGTATTGTGGACGTGTGCAGCCTTTGGGGTAGCAACGGGCTTGGCGGCTGCTTCCAAAATTCATGTCGGGACTGTTGCCGTATTACTGCCGGGCGTTCTGGTTTGGAAATTTCTTCGAACCCGGCGAGAAAATAAGCCATTTTCGCTGGCGCTTGTGCTGGTAGGAGCGCTGGCGGGAGGATTGTGTGCGTTAGTTGTCTTCCGTCTTTTTCAACCGTATGCATTTCAAGGTCCGCAGGTCTGGAATATTCTGCCCAATCCGCTGTGGGTGGAAAACTTAAAAAGTTTGCTGGCTCAGACGGCAGGAAATGTAGATTTTCCACCCGCTTTGCAGTGGGCACGTCGTCCCATCACATTTTCCTTTCAAAATATGGTGTTATGGGGTATGGGGCTGCCAATGGGGGTGTTGTCTTGGACGGGGATGCTCTGGTTAGGGTGGAAGTTGTTTAAGAACCGTTTTGTGCATCCTTTTGCGCCGGTTTGGGGATGGGCGATCCTGTTCTTTATTTGGCAGTCTTTGCAGGGTAATCCTACGATGCGCTATCAACTGCCTATTTATCCGATCTTGGCGATTGTTGCTGGCTGGACGCTGACCCATCTGTGGGTAAAGGTCAGTCAGAATAACAGGAACATCGTGCTGATAAGTCGTGTCAGCCGAAGGGGGATAATCGGCTTGAGCGTGGTTGTTTTGGGATTGACCGCTGGTTGGGCAGTTTCTTTTGATGGAATTTACACGCGACCCGTGACGCGGGTGGAGGCTTCGCGCTGGATTTATCAAAACGTACCGGGTGCAGTGAATTTGTCTATCCAATCAGGAGACGAGAAATATCATCAACCTTTGGCGTTTACCTCTTTTGTGGTTTTACAACGGGACGAACCATTGCACACCAGTTTTCGCGCGGCTCAAAGTGGGACGATTACGGAGGTCTATTTTGACTCGATCCGCGACTTAGCCCTCAATGAAAAGCCGAAGACGGTGATGGTCACTATTCAGGAAGTCGGTGGTCTTTATGCAGCCAAAGGTTTCGGAAGCTTGATGCAAACCTTTGAGGAAAATCAACCCCGACCGCATCGGCTTGTATTGGAGTTTCCGCTTACGGTAGAAGCAGGAAAACTGTACACGGTTACGGTTGGTTTTCGGGGGGCAGAAACGGCTCTCTCTTTGGAAGGGGGGAGCGCTGTACTCATCAATAGTGACAGGGGGGCGGTACGGCAACCGCTGGCGGATTGGACGGAAGCCGTCCGTGTAAACCACTTGCTGGAGATTAATTTTCAGCCGTTTCGCTCCGGATATCTGAATGAGATTAATTTCTATCGGCTGGTGGATCGAACATCAAATCCTGGAAAGAAAACTTTGCAAATTGAGGTGTATGACCGCAACATCAGTGGCAAACCGCTCAGCAGCGCAGTGATTACCGATGATTTTGTGGTCAATGGACTGGATGCACGGGGCGAAAGCGTGAGTTTGCCATTGAATCCGCCCCTGTCAGTGGAGCAGGGAAAGACCTATACATTGCAAATCGAGTTGGTGGAGGGCGACGGGGAGATCGCATTTTACCCAGCGGCTGGTTTGAATGAAACGGTATGGGATGATGGGTTGCCTTTACGATTGGAAGGTTACGACCCTTATGGCGGGATTTACCCGCGTGATCTGACACTTGACCTGTATGCCGATGATACAGTGGAAAAACGCGAGCGGATGATTGACCTGCTCAATCGAGCGGATTATATCTATATTTCATCCAACCGTCAGTGGGGTACAACGACCCGCTTACCCGAACGTTACCCGCTGACGACCGCCTACTACCGCTATCTGCTGGGCTGTCCTGAGGAGAAAGATATTTTGTGGTGCTACCGGGTGGCGCAACCGGGCATGTTCAATGGTCAGTTGGGATTTGAATTGGCGGCTGTATTTCAGTCGAATCCCAAATTGGGCGGGATTGAAATCAATACCCAATTTGCGGAAGAGGCCTTTACAGTGTATGACCATCCCAAGGTGTTGATTTTCAAAAAGAACGAGGAATATGACCCATCCAAGACCGCCCGGCTTCTGAGAAGTGTAGATTTATCGGCTGTGATGCATATTCTGCCTGACAGTGCTCCTTCTTACCCCGCAAATTTGATGCTACCAGATCATATGTTGGCTCAACAACGCAATGGAGGGACGTGGTCAGAGCTATTTGATAGGAATGGTTTGTTGAACCATTTCCTGTTTTTGGGTTGGCTGGTGTGGTATCTGGTCATCAGTATGCTGGGATGGATCGTCTATCCGATTTTGCGCATAGCCATGAGCGGACTTCCGGATCGGGGATATCCATTGGCTAAGATCGCCGGGATGCTGTTGTTGTCATGGGGCGTTTGGTTGGTCGCTTCGCTGGGGGGAGTGTTTGAACGCAGCACCATTACTCTTGTATTCGGGGTTCTTGTTATTTGCAGTGCGTTAGCAGCCTTTTGGCAGCGTAATAATTTTCTAAAAGATATTAGGGAACGCAAATCGTACTTCCTGCGAGTTGAAGGAATTGGTCTGGTATTTTTTATCTTTTTCACTTTGATTCGGATTGGCAACCCTGATTTGTGGCATCCAGCCTTCGGTGGGGAAAAACCGATGGATTTTGCATACTTCAACGCTGTGCTGAAAAGTACCATTTTCCCGCCCTATAATCCATGGTTCAGCGGTGGATATATCAATTATTATTATTACGGATTTGTGCTTGTAGGTGTGCCAACCAAATGGTTAGGAATTGTCCCTTCCATTGCCTATAATTTGATTCTTCCGACCATGTTTGCTGCATTTGCCCTTGGCGCATTCAGCGCGGGTTGGAACATTGCCGCTTATTTTCGAAAAGAAAATACCTCTGACAATGAGAAAGAAGCAGCAAATTCGATACCTTTTGGAAAACCAATGTGGGTGGGTTTGGGTTCGGCTGTCGCAGCATTGATCTTGGGCAATCTGGGTACGGCGCGGATGATCTGGCATGGATTGATGCGCCTCGCTATGAGCGGTTCTTCACTGGAAGAGGCAAACTTTTTCTTGAAACTTTCGTGGACAGTACAGGGACTGTCCCGCTTTTTAGCCGGGACGCGGTTACCGTATAGTACCGGCGACTGGTACTGGATACCCAGCCGTGTCTTACCGGGGGAAGCTATCACCGAATTTCCTTTTTTTACATTCTTATATGCCGATCCTCACGCTCACCTGTTTGCGCTACCTTTGACAATGCTGGCATTGGGGTGGTGCCTTTCGATTGTTTTTAGTAAGTGGCGTTGGGGCACAACGAACAGTCACAATTCGATTGCAGTTTTTTTGGTCACGATGGCATTGGGAGGACTTGCCATTGGGGTGTTGAGACCAACCAATACCTGGGATATGCCCACCTACTTGGGACTGGGTATTTCTGCGCTGTTTTACTCAGCAATTCGCTATGGCAACGGTGAAAACATACACTTTGCGGGTGTGCCAGCTTGGATCAAACGGTTGATGATTGCGGTAATATCCAGCCTCTTGCTGGTCGGTTTGTCGTTTCTGTTCTTTGCTCCGTATTCGCAATGGTATGCGCAGGGCTATGGCAGCGTGCAACTCTGGGAAGGCGGCCGCTCGCCGGTGGCTTCGTATCTAACCCATTGGGGATTGTTTTACTTTGTCATTGCGTCGTGGTTGGTTTACGAAACAATCCATTGGATGGCGAACACTCCCCTCTCTGCCTTACAAAAATTACACCCCTGGAGGTTTTGGATTTTCAGCGGCTTAGGGCTCTATTTACTGGCAGTTGTTTTGCTGAACGCTTCGTTGAAGGTTGAAATTGCCTTTTACCCGCTCACCTTGGCGGTGTGGTGTCTGATTTTGTTGTTGAGACCGAATCAACCGGATGCCAAAAGAGTGGTTCTGTTTCTGATTGGAACGGGGGTCACGCTCACACTAATGGTTGAAGTGATCGTTTTGGTTGGGGATATTGGCCGGATGAATACGGTGTTCAAGTTCTACTTACAGGCATGGAATTTACTGGCTATCGGGGCGGCTGCTGCCGCTGGTTGGCTGCTACCTGCCATAGAACGGGAATGGAAATCCGGTTGGAAGCCGGTTTGGCAGTTTGCAATGAGTGCGCTCCTGATCGCTGCCTTGTTATACCCGCTCATGGCTGGCATGGCAAAAATCCGCGATCGGATGAGTAGCGTTGCTCCGCATGGTTTGGATGGAATGGCTTTTATGCGCACAGCAGAGTACTCCGATCAGGGGCGGATGATGGATCTGAGTCAGGATTACCGCGCAATTCGCTGGATGCAGGAAAATGTGAAAGGCTCACCGGTGATCGTAGAAGCCAATACACCGTTGTATCGGTGGGGATCTCGTTATTCGATTTATACCGGATTGCCAACCATCATCGGCTGGGACTGGCATCAACGCCAACAGCGTGCAGCGGTGCAAAATGATTTCAGCGTGCAAAACAGGATTTTTGATGTGGCTGAAATTTATAATAGTCCGTCAAAAGAAAGGGTCAGAGAACTGTTAGACCGCTACGCTGTAACATATATAATTGTGGGACAATTAGAGCAGGCTTATTATGAAACCGCTGGTTTGTCCAAATTCCCTCAATGGGACGGCGATCTTTGGAAGGAAGTTTACCGGGATATGGATACTGTGATCTATGAGGTGATCCCTTGAAAAGTGACCAATCTTCCGAATTGATCTATCACATTGCGGAACACAAAGAATGGCTGGAGGGGATCGAGTTGGGTTCATATCGAGCCGGTTCTTTGAACAGCGAGGGTTTCATCCATTGTTCAACGCCGGAACAGATCATGGAAGTGGCGGAACGATTGTTTTCCAAACGGACGGACGTTGTAGTTCTGGAAATTGATCATCGCTCCTTACCGGTGGAGGTAAGATACGAAATTGCTCCAAATGGAAAATCATACCCTCATGTTTATGGGGAAATCCCCATTGAAGCCGTCCGGCGGGTTCTGGTTCTTGATTGGATGAATCGCACTTTGGAAGATTTATCTGTCTGAGCGGATTGGAATATTGGGATGAGTCAAATTCTGATGACTTTTTCGTGGTATTTGATCGTTACCGTTGCCGGAACCTTAACCCTGCCTTTGGCTTATCGTTTTCTCAAGTTCCTGCCAGATCGTGGATTTACTTTCAGCCGTCCGCTGGGGTTGCTTTTGTGGGGATACTTCTTTTGGCTGTTAACCACATTCCGCGTACTGCAAAATAACGCGGGAGGTGTTTTATTTGCGCTGATCTTGCTGGCTGGGGTGAGCATTTATGCAATTCGCGGAAGATGGGGGGAATTTAGGGGGTGGTTAAGAACGCAAGTAAGGTTGTTTGTGACGGCTGAAATTCTGTTCTTAGCCGCGTATTTTCTGTGGACGGTTGTACGCGCTGCTAACCCGGAAATTATTTACACCGAAAAGCCAATGGAATTGGCTTTTATCAATGCAATCCTGCGTTCACCGACTTTTCCGCCCTTTGACCCATGGCTGGCAGGATATGCTATCTCCTATTATTACTTCGGTTATGTTATTGTTGCCATGCTCATTCACCTGAGCGGGGTGCCCAGTTCGATCGGGTTTAATTTGGGGATTGCCATGTGGTTTGGGTTGACCGCCGTTGGCGCTTATGGCGTTTTGTTCAATTTACTAAACGGTTTCCTATCCACAGGTAAGCAGGCAGGGTCGAATCGAAAAGCAGTGGGCTGGGCTTTATTGGCGCCGTTATTTATTTTGATCGTCAGTAATCTTTCCGGTTTGTTGGATGTTCTTCATGCGCGAGGAATCTTCTGGCAACGAAATCAGGAAGGTGTACTGGAATCCACTTTTTGGGAGTGGCTCGGTATTCAGGAATTTGATCAACCGCCGCCAGAGCCCCTATCTTGGACGCCCAAACGTACCTATTGGCTATGGTGGCGCGGTTCGCGTGTATTACAGGACTTTAATTTGGTCAATCAGCGTGAAGAAGTGATTGACGAATTTCCTTTCTTCTCCTATCTGCTGGCGGATATGCACCCGCACGTTTTGGGGATGCCGTTTGTGTTGCTGGCGGTTGGACTGGCGCTGAATTTTTATTTTTCACTCAAAAAAGAACCTGTCCCTGAACCTTCCGTGCGGATGTGGCTCAAAGATGCACGAATTTGGATGAGTGGGTTAATTTTTGGGGGCTTATCTTTCTTGAATACCTGGGATTTTCCTATCTATCTGGCTTTGTTTGCCAGTGTATATGTTTTGCATCGTTACTTCCTGGAAGGATGGGGCTGGCGGCGGATCGGTGATTTTGTGTTTGTTGCGATTACGGTTGGTATTCTGGGTGTTTTGTTGTACCTTCCTTTTTACTTGGGATTTTCTTCACAGGCAGGCGGTTTTTTGCCCAGTCTGATCTTTCATACACGCGGGATACATTTCTGGGTCATGTTTGCGCCTTTGGTAGCGCCCATTCTGATCTGGTTGCTCAGTCAACGCGGGATTCAACTGCGGACTGGGCTGCGCTGGGGTGCGCTGATTGGATGTGGAATTGTGGCGGGAGGGTGGATCTTAATGCTGATAGCCAGCAAGATCATTGAACTGGCCGGCTTGTTAGGGCAGGGCTGGATGGCTTCTGTTGACAGCAATATGGCGAGAATGGGACAATCCCTTTCCAGCCTCAGCGGTTTGTTTTTCATCAAACAGGGCGGTTCTGGCGCGGAATTGTTTCAGGCTGCTTTCCTGCGGCGGATTACCAGCCCTGGCACTTGGCTGACTTTGTTGGTCATCCTCGTTTTGGTATTTGCAATGATGATCGCCTTGCGGCGGTTGTACAGTTCTCCGTCGGTTGTAGAGAACGATCCGATGCAATCCTCAACGGAAATTGATCAAAACCGGGGCTTTGTTTTGTTGTTGATTTTGCTTGGAGCAGGTTTAACGCTTGTGCCGGAGTTTTTCTACTTGCAGGATGGTTTTGGCACCCGCATGAACACCATCTTCAAATTCTATTTTCAGGCATGGATATTATGGGGTATTGCCGCATCCTACTGCAGCGTAATTCTTATGAACCGTTCAAGCGGTGGGTTAGGATGGCTGGTAAAAACGGGCTTGGCGCTTTTGTTGATGTGTTCTTTGATCTACCCGGCCGTGATGCTGCCTGCTAAAACGGGATTGCTGCGTGGACAACCGGTTCAATTGACGCTGGACGGAAAAGCCTATTTGCAGCGTGATGAACCAGATGAATGGCAAGCATTCCAGTTTTTGTGGAAGATGCCTTTAGGCTTTGTTGTTGAGGCAGTTGGGCCGCAATACAATCCCCAGTATGCTCGAGTTGCAACTCACGCTGGACAACCTGGTTTGTTGGGGTGGGAAGGGCATGAAATTCAATGGCGGGGAAGCGCCAGAGAAATGGGCTCTCGGAGGGTGGATATTGAAACCCTTTACCAAACCAGTGATTGGATCAGGGCCAAAGAGATTATCCAGCAATATGGTATTCGCTATATTTATATCGGAGCAGTGGAGAGAAATACTTACCGTGTTTCTGAAAACAAATTTTCTGCCAATTTGGGATTGCTTTTTGCAAATGCGAATGTCCGAATTTATGAAGTGCCTCATACACTGGTGGAAAGAACACCCTGAACGATGGTTATGATGAAAAAAAATGCATTTTCTTTTCGTGTTGAGCTGGTTTTGTATGCTGTAATTTTCCTTATGGGGCTTGTTTTGCGATTGTCGCATTTGGGAAAGTTACCGCTTAGCGATGAAGAAGCCCGACTGGCATTACAAGCTTTGTCTCTGGCGCGCGGGGAAGGCTCTCCTTTTTTCAATTCGGATGGGGGGTATCTGGTCATAACTGCTGCTTTATTCTACGTGTTCTCGGCCAACGACTATCTGGCACGTTTGTTGCCAGCGATACTTGGTTCGATCATTTGTGTATCGCCCTTTGCTTTTCGAGAATGGTTGGGGGGGAAAACTGCTCTCCTTGTGGCAATTGCTCTGGCGTTTGATGGGGGGTGGCTGGCGGCAGCACGAGAAGCGGGCAGTACTACATGGTCGGTATTGTTCTTTTTGTCCATCATTTGGGCATTGTCCTGTCGGCGTTGGAAAACGGCGGGTATCTTCAGCGGGTTATTAATTCTGGGAGGGGTGGAAGTTTGGAAAGGATTAATCCCATTTGGAATTGCTGTTTGGGGGTATCGTCTCTGGTTCGACCGTGATGGTTTTCAAAAAAGTGAGATTTGGCGTTCGATTAAGCCTAATTTGAAGGAAATCATGTTGTGGGCGGGCGGGGCCGTTCTGTTTTTTGGGAGTATGTTCTTGATCTTGCCGGCGGGACTGAGCGCGGCGGGTGGTGGTTTGATCGCTTATTTACGCGGTTGGAACAGTCCTTCGGGAGTATCGGTGGGGTTGATCTTGGCAGCAATGCTGGTGTACCAGCCGATCAGCACGCTGTTGGGGTTGGCAGGTTCGATTCGCCAAATCAAACAGCCAGCGAGTCTGGAACGCTTTTTTGTGATCTGGTGGCTCTTTGCCCTGTTACATACCCTAATCTATCCTGCCCGGCAGGCGCTGGATATAGTGTGGATTTCGATTCCTCTGATAGGACTTGCGGCTGGGCTGTTATCATCTCTCCTGCGGTTTGATTTTGATCAGCGAATACCAGCGCTGGTGTATGGGGGGGTGATTTTTGTATTTTTGCTCTTTACAGCACAGAATCTGATGGCCTTGTTCAGTCCGGGGCGTGTGGCGGTGAATACCCAGCCTCAAATCATAGCCATATTAGCCGCTGTTTTCTTTGTGATTATTTCGATTATCCTGATTGGTTGGGGGTGGTCTAGGCGTGTTGCAGGATACGGCGCTGTTTGGGGGCTGGTAACGGTTCTAACCCTTTTCTGGTTGTCAGGAAGTTTTCATGCAGCTGGGTTGGGTGAAAATCTGGAAACAAATCCATTTCTTCGTGGAGGAGTGTTCAGCGAGGCCGATTTACTGAGAGATTCGATTGAAAATTTAGCCGAATTCAATGTTCGTTCAAGAACAGGAATGGATGTGCTTGCTGTTGGATTGGATCGCCCGGCGATGCGCTGGTTTGCCAGAGAGTATCCGAATTTCATGTTCGAAAACGTTTTTCAGCCCCAGGTACAAAGTTCAATGGTATTAACTGCAACAACGGAAGGAGTCATCTTCGGCGAAAATTACCGCGGTCAGGACTTTCATTGGGAGGTGCAACCGATTTGGAACTTGATGACCCCCCAAGAATGGATGCAATGGGCAATTTTCAAAGTAGCTCCGCTTGAGAACAAAACCATTGTATTATGGGCGAGGGAAACCCTTTTTCCCGGCAGCGAAAATCTTTCTGAGGTGCAACCTTGACCATACCCAACAGCATTGCAATAGACGGGCCGGCATCATCCGGAAAATCAACGATAGGGGTGAGGCTTGCTGAACGACTAGGATACTTATTTTTCGATACGGGAATTATGTATCGAGCGGTAACTTTGGCGGTAATTCGCGCTGGTATCACCGCAGATGACGAGGAAAGGGTTACCCAACTTGCTCAGCGAGTTCACATTGACGTGCGCTCTCCCAGCGCTCCAGATGGACGAAAAGAGGATGTTCTCATGGATGGCGAGGATGTCACTTGGGCAATTCGAGACCCAGAAGTGGAAAAATGGGTTTCTAAGGTTTCAGCCTTTGCTGGAGTGCGTAAGGCAATGACCGAACTGCAACGGCAAATCGGAAAAAGGGGCAAGGTGGTTATGGTGGGCAGGGATATTGGGACAGTGGTGATGCCGGATGCCGACTTGAAGATTTTTTTGGATGCTTCCATAGAAGAACGCGCCAAACGGCGTTATCTGGAACTCTTTCAGCGAGGTGAGACAATTCAATTTGAAGATGTGCTTTCCAGTTTGAAACAACGGGATCGGATTGACACTTCCCGAGAAATTGCCCCCTTAAAACCAGCGGAAGATGCCATTATTATCAATACGGATGGATTAAGTATCGAAGAGGTTTTGAAAAGGGTCTTTGAATTATGCGGGGATTGTGAGGATGAATGAAAATCATCAGGTAGAACAGGAACTACGGGATACGCGCCACATTCTCAACCGCCTTCTGGCGGTTAGCCCTGCTGTCATCTATTCCACAACACCTTTTCCTCCTTACCAAGTCCGATACATCAGCGAAAATGTAGCCATTGTGACTGGCTATTCACCGGCTCAAGATGGCTTTCTCAAAGTCGCGAATGACTGGAGATAAGGATGGCAAAAGCTTAAGGCGTCCATCAAACCATCTGCGAGCCTGTGCCGCATTGCGAAATCCAGCCTGCTTGATCAGCGCTAGCACAACGTTATGGATGGTTGCCAGAATTCGTCCAGCGGCGCCTTGGGTCATGCGGGTAGCATCTTCCCGAAAGGTCACATCGCGGCGATAATGCAAGCCGGTTTCGATCAGCCAATGCATGCGCCTGATGCGCATCACCCGCTTGGGCGAGGCTTTGTCGCGGCTGAGGCTGGTGATGCCGTACTCCACTTCTCGGCTGGTTTTGACCGCTTTCCCTTGACGCAGCCAGATCAAATGACGCTCCAACCGGTAGACTTGTCCTAGACCCGGCCAATCGAGATACCCGTTGAGCAGGGCGCTGGTTTGGATGTGCCGTTTCTCAATCCGTCCATGCCCCTTGTTGACCGTTTCTGCCTGCAGAAAGTCCGTGCGCATCTTGCCAAAGCCCGCTTTCGGTTTGTCCTCAGCAAACAAGCGCTCGATATCTTGATACAGACGCCCTTGATTTTCTTTCACCACCCACAAATAGTCGCCGCCCCGCTCAATAATCTGCGCCGAAAGCGCCCGTTGGGCATGCAGGGCATCTCCGGTGATGACTTTTCCGGCAATCGCCACCTGCCGCAAGGCTCGCGCAGCCGCCACAATCTCATTCTCCTTGCGCTCAACCGCGATTTGTGCCAGCACACACTGTTCCTCCACATCATAAACGCTCAAGACATGATCGGCTCGTTGTTCAACCGTATTGCGGCTGCCGCGCAAGGTCTTGCCATCGATCGCCAACTGCTCTCCACCCTCGACCCGTTGTTGCAGATAGTCGCGCATCAGCCGCTCGAATTCGGCTTCGTCCAAAATACTCTGAAACACCCGCCGGATGGTGTTGTGATGCGGCATCCGGCTGCGTTTCAATTTCAAGTGTCTGACCAACGCTTCCGCATGGTTGCTCGCCCAATCGGCTATCTCGACCGGCGTGTCCTGCCCGCAGAGTTTCGCTAAAAAGATGATCGTCAACAGGGTCGTCAGCGCATAGCGCTTCCCTCGCGCCTTTGGCGGGTCGCTGATCCGGTGAAAGTAAGCGAACAGACTGTCTGCATTGTAGACAACGCCGTTCCGTTCGTTTTCGCGCCTGTTCAATCCTTCTAATGTTTGATAATATTAGAGGTCGAGTGATTTTACGGGTTTGAAAGGTCGTATGTAGATGAAGGTTCAACGCAAGAATATTCGCAACGTGGCAATCATTGCTCATGTTGATCACGGCAAGACAACGCTGGTTGATGGTTTGCTCCGACAGGCAAGGGTTTTTCGAGAAAATCAACAAATTCAAGAACGGGTTATGGACTCGAATGACCTGGAACGGGAACGTGGTATTACCATTTTGGCAAAGAATACGGCTGTACTCATTCCTGATCCGCTGACGGGTGAAATGGTCAAAATCAACATCGTGGATACACCCGGCCACGCTGATTTTGGCGGCGAGGTGGAGCGAGTGATGAACATGGTGGACGGCGTATTGTTATTGGTGGATGCCGCCGAGGGGCCGATGCCTCAGACCCGTTTTGTTCTCAAAAAAGCCCTGGAAATGGGTCATCAGGCAATTGTGGTCATCAACAAAATGGACCGCCGTGATGCCGAACCCGATCGGGTTTTGAACGACACCTTTGATTTATTTATCGAGTTAGGCGCCAGCGAAAGTCAGGCAAATTTCCCGGTGGTTTACACGAACGCAATTACCCAACAAGCTGGCCTGACACCAGAATTGTCTCCAAACCTTGAGCCATTATTTGAAGCCATTTTACGTCACATTCCCTGCCCTGAGGTGGATTTAAGTGCGCCTTTCCAGATGCTGGTTACCAATCTGGGCTATGATGAATATCGTAGTGTTACCGCAATCGGCCGAGTGAGCGCCGGTAAGGTGGTCAACGGCCAACCGATTGCGCGGATTACCTTGCAAGGTGAAGTTTTGGCAGAGAGAGCCAGATATCTCTTCGTCTTTCAAGGGCTGGAAAAAGTTGAAGTGAACGAAGTGCTGGCAGGCGATATCGGGGTGATCGCGGGGTTGGAAGGTGTTGAAATTGGAGAGACCCTTGCAGATCCG
>FWWM01013085.1_pt1 | contig 12576 bp, 7 predicted proteins | sample 2228351 | NCBI WGS metagenome assembly FWWM01 (sample SAMEA103939774, study PRJEB20133) | metagenome | reverse complement strand
CAAACGCGTATTCGACCAGGTTCACCAGACCATCGCCGTCAGGATCAGCCTCATCGGCCGCCGCGCCGCTGTTATCGGCTGTGCCAAAATGCTGCAACCGCCAGGCTGCGCGGGGCGAGAGGACGCGCTCAATTTTTACCGCTACGTCCGAGGCCAAATTGGTGACGGCGAAACTGAACACACCGCCGGGATCTGCCGTTCGGGTTTCGGCGCCGGTCGCTTGCCCGCTTCGGGTGTCGAACCACGTCAGGGTGTAAGCGGCGTTGGGCGGCCCCAAGTCAAGGCTAATGGTGGCGGTTTGAGCCGGAATCGCGCGACCGTCCACCACGGCGCGCCAGGTATGGTGGGAGTTGTCCAGCCACAGATGAGCCCGGCCGGCAACAAGGTCTTTTTGTCCCAGCACGCGCACGCCCGGATTGGAGCTGCGGGCGGCGGCGTCCACGTAACGACCGTTGTTCAACGGGAGGCCGGCCATGAACCGGTTCCAGTTTCCGTACAACGCGTGAAGCGACTTGTTGAAGATGTGGTCGTCCCACCAATACAGCGGATAGACCCCGCCCGGCCCACACCGCGCCCAGAGAATTTTGTGCAACCACACGCCCTGCGGATCTCGCGCCAGGGCGGGGTCCTGATCGTCCGTGGTTGCGGGGCCGTCAATGCCCATTTCTCCCCAGACCACCGGTTTGCCGAAGTCAGCGGCGCGAGCAGCGCGGTCGTATTCGGCAAAGAAGCGCGCCGAGTCGTTGGCCAGTTCGTCCCTGGGCTGAATCCAGCCGGTGCCGCGCACGTAGGCGTGAAAGTCCACGTAGTGAATCGGGGCGCTGTCGGGGTGTTTCCAGGCGTTGGTGGCCAGGCCGGCCCAAGTGGAGGTGCTTACCGGGTGCGGGTTGCCGTCCTGGTCGGCCTGCAGCGCGGCGGCGGCGGTCAAGCGGAAGTGCTCGCCCGGCCCGGGCGCTTCCTCGTTGACCAGTTCCCAGGAATGAACCGAGCGAAAGGCGCCCAAGCGGGCCGAGAGATGCCGCCAGTAATACTCGTGCAGGCGACGCGTGGGGCAGCCGGCGCCGCGGTTGAAATGACCGCCTTGAGGATCGGGGAGACCGGTCGGAGCCAAATGATTGAGCAGGAACTCCTGCTTTTCGCTGATGACGAGCTTGAAATAGAGGCCCCGGCGCTGGGCCTCGCGCAGGATATGGTCTATGCCCGCGCCGCGCCGCGGGTCGTAGGTGTAATGCGAGTTGGCCCGCGGGGTGCGCAGGAGGTTGGGCCCCCACCGCCCCTCGCCGAGGTCTTCTTCGAGAACACACTCATCCACGAAAGCCCGGCCCCCAGACACGTTTTCCAAGATGATGGACAGGTTGTCGTGCAACAAATGGCCGCTGGCGACGAACGTGCCCGTGGCCACGTGCCAGGGCGTGTCACCGTGGACATGCGGCACCGTTACCGGCGTCGTCAGGGTGCGACCCGGTTCGGGCCAGCCGGTGCGTTTGACGCAGATGCCGTAGGGATAAGCCGCGTGGCTGGGGCCGGTGACGCCTTCGGTTCGCCAGCGAATGCGCACCCGGTAGATGCGCCCGGAAATCAACGCGGCGTGGCCGCTCATGAAGCCTTGGAAGAGGATGGGATTCCGCGCGTCCAGCTTCCACGCCGCCAAACCGTCGCCGAACGCCGACTCCAGGGACAACCCCGTCGGCGGCACGGTGCCTTCGTAGGAAAGGGTGCGCGACGCCCAGGGTTGCCAGGCCGACCCCCACAGATGGCCGCTGATCCACCAGCGGAAAAAGGTCTGATTGCCGGCGCCAATCTGGTTGAACTTCGTTTCGGCATCGTAGGAATAGCGTTCGTCGGAGAATCCCAACCCGTGGCCGCCGCCGAGGAACGGCGTGCCGTCGGCAAACTCGAAGTAGCGCGAGTCGCGCGCCGACACGCGCACCGGGCCGCGGTTGTTCGGCTGCGTGGGCGCCACCACCTGGAACGTGCGGGGTGCCGAGGTAACTGATCCGCGCGCCTCACAAACTTCCACGCGGTATTGCCAGTTGCCGAGCTGGGGCGGGGCAAAGCGGATGCACCAGCGAGGCGGGTTGGTCGGATAAAGCCACTCCTCGTTGTTCCTGAGCGCGCGGGTGTATTCCTGCCAGAGAAACCCGGGCCGACGATAGACCGTTTGCCAGTTGTCGGGAGTAAACACGCCGTCCACCGTCACCCCGTCCACCCACTCCAAACCGGGCGGCGCGTTGGTTTCGTAAGGAAACTGCGAATGCGTGGCGGCGGAGCTGGCAAGCCGGAAGGTAATTTCCAGCGGTTCCCAGCGCTCGACCACATGGGGGCTTTCCCGGAGGTCGGTCACCGCGAGCGGTTCGGCCGGCACGTAACATACCCGGCGGGTTTGGGTGATGATTTGCCCGGTGGCATCGCGCACCTGCACGGTGACACGCGGCGCTCCAGGATTCCGTCCCGCTGGCAAGTCCAAAGAAACCGCGGTCGGTGCTCACTTCAACCCGGACCACATTGGTGGCCGTCCCGCTGAAGTGTAGCGGCGAGGTGTCCACCTCGATTTCGCCCGTCGCCGGCTGGCGGATGTCCAAAGCAGGAAACGCGGGGCGTAGCACCGTCCAGGCGACCCGTTGAGTAACCACCATCCCTTCGTCATCGGCCACAAACACCCGGACCACATACCGGCCCGGCACGCCGACCGTCCGCGTGCCCTGCCAGCCAAAGGCGCGGGCGCCGTCGCCGAAGTCCCAAACCACCTGGGCCACGGCGCCGTCGGGATCGTCGCCGGTGAGGGCATAGATCAACGTTGCCGGTGCGGTGAGCGGGTTCGGACTGAGCGTGGCAGTGACCTCCGGGGGCAGGTTGCCGGGCGTGTCTTCGATCAAGGCGCAATCGTCCACGTGCGCCACCTGGGCGCGTCCGCTCCCGCCGAAGTAACCCATTTGCAGCAGCACACGCGAAGTCGAGGCCATGAATTTGAGCGCCACCTTGAACCAGTTCGTGCCGTGCGTGGCGATGTGGAGGTCGCCCGAGTGGGCCAGCGATTGCCAGTTCGAGTCCACCACCTCGACCCGGACTCCGCCCCAATCCGAGCCGGACTCGGACACCAGCCGCAGCCAGGCGAAGGCCTTGTAAACCCGGCCCGCCTGGACGTTGATCCAGCCCTGGCGGATTTCCGCGTTGTCCAGCCGCACTGCCCGCGAGCCGCTCCGCGCGTCGTCCGAAATGACCACGGCCGTCCCCCGAGTGACACTCCAACCGGTGAGATTGCCGGTCTCGAAGCCGGCGTTGGTCAGCAGATTCTGATCGAAAACAGCCGGCCCGGCCGTCAACAAAATCAGTCCCCACAATTTCATGGTGGCAGTTGAACCTGGTCCCAGGTGCCAATCCCGGTTCAGTCATCGGCGGCTCTTGCCAGCGGCCGGCCCGGTTGCAGTTGCGAGGGTTCCGAGACGTAAATGGCGCGGTCGCCTTGGTACCACTTCAATTTTCCGGTCACGCATACACGGTCCCCTTCCCGGTACAACCCCGCCCGGTTCCGGCCCATTTCTGGGCCCAGTCCGGGAAATCGCGGCCAGGCCTCGCGCGGGATCAGGGCCTTGAAGTGACCCCGGTGCGGCTCCGCAAAGGCCAGCAACACTGCTTTGCCGTTGTTGAACACATACCGCAAGGCGCCCTCCATGGTCACGGTTGCGTCGGCCAGTTCCGGAGCGGGTGACTCCGCCGCCGAGGCCGGGCTGGTGGCCGCGGTTCCGCTGGTCTGCGGGTCGCCGCTCACCAGACAGAAGATCGCTCCGGCGGTGTCCCGCACGATCAACCGCTCCGGTGTGGCCACCACACAGCCGTACTCGGTCCAGAACTGATCGTGCACGGCGCCCTGATCGAAGCAGACGTAGAACCCGCCCGCGTAAAGCCGGCCGCAACCCGGGTCTTCGGCCAGTTGCCGGGCGCAGTAGTGCGTGGGGGAAAACGCACACGGACCGCACCGGCCCTGGGAGACGATGAACCAAGAGAGGTTGGTCGTCTGAATTTTGTTGGCGAAGGTGCCGCGGTTCGGTCCCCGGTCCGTCACGTGCAACGCGTAGGTCACCAACCAGTGACTGCCGAACAGGTAATCGCCGGCCGCGCTGATGAAGGGCTGTTCGTCGGTGAGCAGAAAATCGTCGTCGGATGGGGTGTTCCCGTGGCGAATCCAGCGCACGTCGCCCGCCTGCAGGCCGGGCACGGTGGTGTCGTCGAGCACCATTTCCCCGAAGTGCGAGTCCCAGCGGGCGTCCCAGCGGTGGTCGCCGCGGATGGCATTAAGCACGATCTCGGCGCCGTCGGGAAAGGTGCGCACTACGGGCATTGAACCCAGGGGGAGATAGCCGCCGTCGCCAAACCCGCCTGCGCCGTTGTTGATGTCGAACGCCACGCTGCCGTCGGCCAGCCGCAGGGCGAAGTGACAGCGCTGGGCCGGGTTGGCCGCGAGGCGACCGCGAATGGTGGCGTTGTCCGGCACGCCGAACGGGTTGGGGTTCGCCCAAAGGTAATCCCAGTGAATGCGCTGGCGCACCAGGACCAAGCCGTGACGCTCGGCAAGGACCGGCCAGCCATTGGCGTAAGTGTGATGTTCGTTGGGCGTGTGGACACTGGGTTTCACCCGCCAGAGCCGGGAGCCGTCGGTGTTGCGGACGGCATGCACAAACAGGTCCGCGGTGCAGACGACCACGCAGTTGCTGGCGGCGGAATAAGCGGGCGGGGTGTGAACGCCACTGCCGGCGTTGTAAATCCAGTTCGTGGTCAGCGTGCCCGGGTCCAGCGCCAGCACGTGGTTGCCCATGCTGGCAAAAAGGCGGCCCTCCACGACCGCCGGCGGCAAGGGCAGTGCGCTGGGCGTTCCCAATCCGCACGAGCTGAGGGTGTGGCCGGTGACCGGATCGAGCTTGTAAAGCCGACCGTTGCTCGACACGGCAAACAACGCGCGCGTGTGCCGGTCGTAGGCCAGCGTCGAGTTGATCGCGCCGCCGGGATTGGCCTGCCAGAGCACCGCGCCGTTGGTCTGGTTCAGAGCCACCACGCCATTGGCGCCGCAGGCAATGATAACCCGGCCCTCGGCGAGAATCGGCTGCGCGTTGCGCGGCAACAGAATTTTGTCCGGCGCCACGCGTCCCTGGTCGTCGGAACCGTTCCATTGCCAGGCCCAGCGCCACGGATGCGGCGGCGCCTCGGGCGCGTAGCCGGTGCGCTGCGCGTCGCGCGCGTGCTGCGGCCAGGGCGAGACCGGCCCGGGCAGGGTGGGGGGCTCGGCCCTCACCCGGTAGAAACCGGCGGTATCGGCAACCGCGTCGCTGAACGTGTTGAGTGGCGGCGTGGCCGGGAGGTTGGAAGCCACGGCGACAAATGGACCGGGTAGCGCGGATGCCCGCTCGATGGTATAGCGGCTATCCGCGGCGCTGTGCCACGTCAGCCGGAATGTGAGGGGATCGGCCAGCGTGGCCGATTCGATGCGGAATTCGGTGGTCGAACCATGGTGGGCCCAGACAAAGAGAACCAGGAGAGCCTGCGCGTACCATCCGGCCCGTCGCCCGGCGTGAGAGCACCACTTTGTCACTCTCCAAGCTTTAACCCGGGAGGTTTGTTGCATCAATCAAATACGGAGACGGATTGCTTTGCCGACTACAGCGTTCATGTGCGGAATCACGCCGGTCGAGGGTTCGCCCGCCCATCGGCGTTGCCCGATGCCACCCGCAACTGCCCGGGCCGGCATCGGTCAGGGATAGAGAAAAACCGGAGGGCAGAACGGTCGGAAACAGGACTAACCGCTCGACCTCCTACACCTCCCGGACGGCGCGTGGACCGGGAGCGGAGCCTGAAACTCAGAACTTGAAGCCCACGTTGGCGATGAGGGTGAAATCGGCAAAGGCGGCGTCGCCCGGCACTGTCCCCAAGCCGGTGATCCGGCCATAGCGCGCGTCGGCCACGCTGGCCTGGCGGTTTCGGTAAAGAGCCACCGGTGCCAGGATCTGCGCCGACCAACGCCCGCGCATCCAGCCCAATCCGGGCTCAATGGACACCGCATAGCCCGGTCGCCGAAAGCCGTCGGTGTCGCCGAGGGCGTCCTCCACGGGCACGCCCTCGATGCGTCCGGCGAGGGTGTGGGAGAGCCCCCACTTCGGTACCAGGGAAAAGGCCAGACCGCCGCGAGCCAGGTACTGGTCGGTAACGGACATCACGTCTTCGAGAGCCAGGGGATTGTTGTAGCCCAGGGCCGTGGCGCGCGCGAGGTACTCCTGGAACCGGGGATCGCCAGCCGCGGCGCGAGTGCGGATGTTTTCGATGGTTTTGCCCCGCACGGCGCCGGTCCGGGTGGGCACCCCGTTCACGTTCTCTGGGTTGAAGAGGTAAAAGCCCAGGACAAAGGCAAAGCCGCTCGTGAAGCTGGAACCACGCAAACAGTTCGGTGGTAAATCCCCAACCGCCGTCACCCGGTTGAATGGACGGGTCCACGTAGTGGGTTTCAGGGCCGCGGGGCGTGTAAAATGTGTCCCGGGCCCGGTAGTCGCCGGTGGGCGCCTTCAACCCGAGGCCAAGCTGGACATTGCCCTTGGGCCTGGAATCCGGATTCCACAGCCAGGCATAGGCCGAAAGTCGCAGATCGCCCAGTCCGCCCGCCTCGGTGTGGTACCGTTCGCCCGAGGCGTTGCCCTTGTGCTCGTAGAGCGAGGAGCGGTCCGAGTAAACGAATGGCAGCACCACGGCGGCGCTGTAGCGCGGGGTAACCTGGCAGCTGAGCGCCAGGTCAAAAAAGTGGGAATCATTGATGACCTCGGTGCCCGCCTGGACCCGCGTTTGCCCCAGGGCGTTACGGGTCTCCCGGTCGCCCGCGAAGTGCCGGAAGGAATGGAGCCACCGGTAGCCCAGGCTGACCTGCCACCGTCCGACTTCGGTATGCACGGCCGGGTCGGCCAACGACGGACCGGCGGGACAAAAACCGCCGCCCCGGACGGCGATACATCCCTGGGCTGTCGCCTCGAGCACGCCAAGGCCATGCAGCAAGGTCGTTAATCCGCTGCATACAAAAATCCTCAATGAGGAATCAATGAAAGATTTCATAAGCGGACTTCTATTAAAAGCTGCGCCTGCGGCCTACGCCTCAGGGACGAAAGGCGGGTTTGACGGGGTGAAACGCCCGGAGCCGTCCGCGGTCGGAGGCCGGCATTCCGGCGGGCCCCGGCCGCCCCCGGGGACTTCAGTGCGCGTGCGGCATCACGCGGCGGGCGGGATCGCCCAGCGCCCGCGTCAACCGCTCCCGGAGTTGCAGCCGCGCCCGGAGCAGCCGCACTTTGACGTTTACCTCCGAAAGGCCCAGCACCTCGGCTGTCTCCCGCACCGACAACCCCTGTACGTCGCGCAGCAGGAAGACCACCCGGTGCTTCTCGTCCAGTTCCTCCAGCGCCTGCTCCAGCAGCCGGCGCACCTCGCTCAGTTGCACCAGCCGTTCCGGGGACTCCCGCCAGTCCGCGATGTACTCCGGATGGGGGATGCCATCCCGCTCGCCGGTGGGTTCGGTGGCTGCCTCCAGCGAGACCGCGTCCAGCCCCTGCCGCTTGCGGATGACCTTCAGCGCCGCGTGGGTTGCAATCCGCAGCAACCAGGTGCTGAACCGCGCTTCCTCGCGAAAACCGGCCAGGTTTTCCAGCGCGCTCAGAAACGTCTGCTGGGTGACATCCTCCGCGTCGTGTTCGTTACGCAGAATCCGCAGCGCCAGTGCGTACACCCGATCTTCGTAGCGCGTAACCAGGGCCTCAAACGCGCCCAGGTCTCCCGCGCGGGCGCGGGTGACCAGCACACTATCGTCCAGGTCCTGCAGGGGATTCATGTGTGGGGCCGGACCGGGACTTTCACCGTCCGGGCCGCGGTTCGGGGCAGTTTCCGGCCCGATCGCCCCGGGGTCAAGGGAAGCCATCTCTCCTGCGCCCGCCCCCCACGGCGCGTCCGGACCGGTTGTTCGTGCCGGCGCGCGTCCGGCACGGCTGGCCGATGGAAGAAAGGGCCGTTTCTCACGGCGGCCGATATCGGATGCGGACGCGGTCCCGGCCGACCGACCGGAGCACGTTGACCACGGGCACGGACGACCGGCTCGACCGGTTCAGCTCACCACCGGCCACTTGAAGGTGGATTTGAGCGCGATGCGCCGGCCGGTGGCGGAAGAGGCGCGGGCCGCGGTGATGATTTCCAGGACGTGGAGGGCGTGCTCGGGGGTCACGAGCAATTCGCGTCCGGTTGCCAGGCATTCCGCGGCCAGGGCGGCCCCCTGTTGCCAGCGGTAGCCGCCGGCGTCGGTGGCGTGGCGCCGCAGCTCGGGGGACCGGCGTGAAGCCAGGTCCACGCCCAGCGGCGCCCAGTCGTAGCCCACCAGCCCCAAAAAGCCTTCCGAGCCCACGATGGTCAGGGTGTGCCGGGTTTCGCGGCTGCCGTCGTGGCCGTGGGGATTGAAGTAGTTGAAGCCCGATTGCACGTGGGAAATCACACCCCGGCCGTGGTCCAGCAGCACCATGGCGTTGTCCTCCTCCGTGACCCGGATGCGCCCCCTGTCCTGGATGGTGCGCTCGGGGGTGACGATGCTGACCCGGGCCATGACGGATTGGGCCGGGCCGAGCAGGCCGGTGAGGGTGGTGAGGTTGTACACGGCCAGGTCGGGCAGCGAGCCGCCCCCTTTTTCGTAAAAGAACGCCGACCAGTCGGGTCCTTCGTGGCCGTAATCCGCGTGGGCGGCCGCCAGCCGGCCCAGTTGTCCGGACGCCAGGGTCCGGGCCATGAAGGCGAATTGCGGGCTGTGCACGGTGATGGGCGCGCCCCAGAAGCGGAGTTGTTTGCGGCGGGCCAGGGCCAACAATTGGCGGCCCGCGGCCAGGGAATTGGCCAGGGGTTTCTCGCTCCAGACGTGGCGGCCCGCTTCCAGCGCGCGGCGGTTGAGGTGCTCGTGCGCCTGCATGTCGGTCAGGTTGACCAGGAGCTCGAACGGTTCGCCCGCCAGCATCGCGTCCACGTGCGGATAATGGTGCGCCACGCCAAACCGTTCCGCTTGACGGCGGGCGCGCTCGGGACGGATGTCGCACAAGCTGACGACCTCGGCATACGGACACTCTTTCAAGGTCGGCAGATAAGCGTTGGACACGCTGCCGCAACCGATGACGCCCACCCGCACACGGCGGGCCGGCGGCGCCGCCGCCCGAGCGGGCCACCCGCCGGCGGCCAGAGCGGCGCCGGCCAGCAGACTGGTCCGGGCAAATTCCCGACGAGACAGGGCAGAGGCGGAGTTTGTGGAGTTCATGACGCGGGGACTGTAGCGGCTCCGCTGAAAAGTCCAATCCCAAGCCGGACCGGGCCGGGGGCCGGATGCCGCTCACTATTTGCGGGGCATTGGGAACACCGGGTCCGGCCAGGAACCCCGTCCGTTTGAAAGACGGGAGCATCCGGGCTGAAATCGGCCAGGGGGCGTTCCGGTTCGGACCGCCCGCCCGCCGGCCCCGCAAGACGACCCGTTCGAGCAGCCGTCCTGCGGTCCGGCGGCGGCCGGCGGAACTTAGACCTTCTGGACTTCGATCCTGATCCGCACCGGATGGGCCAGGGTGTCGAACACCGGCGACTTGCGCACGAGCTCCTGCACGGTCTGTTCGTCCACCTCGCCCCGGACCTTGAACTTGACGCGGATTTCGCGGTAGCCGGGCCGCACGTTGGGATCAAGGTCCAACAGGCCTTGGAGGTCAATGTCGCCCTCGAACTCGCTTTCGATGCTCTCGAGGGTCAGCCCGCGAGCCGCAGCGTGGTAGGCGAGGGTGGTGGTCATGCAGCCGGAGAGGCCGGCCAGCACGTACTCGACCGGGTTGGCGCCGTTGTCTTCGCCCAGCAACACCGCCGGTTCGTCGGCGTGCATGACAAACGGCTGCTTGTGCTCCAGCTCCTGGCAGGTGCCGTAGAACGTGTCCACGGTCGCCACGTTGTGTCCGCCGGTGTCCCAGCGGTTGCGCGCGCGGAACTTGAACTGCGCCAGCTCCGGCTGTTGCTCAATGGCCCGGATGGTGTCCGCCAGCTTGGTCACGTTCACGCCGTTGCGGGTGAGGTCCGGTGCTACGGTCATTGTCGTTGTCTTCATCGCGTGTGTCTTGAGGTGGTTTGTTTTTGTCGTTCTGCGTCGCGTGGAACTCAGGTTCCCGCGAACGGAGGAGGTGAATGCGGGAACCATGCCAGGACCTCCGGGGCGGGACACTGGATTGGCTGTGAAGGAGTTGGGCGGATGAAGCGGTTGCCGGCCGGGGCGCGAGATTTCGCGAGAAACGACATTTCGCGGGCGCAATCGCCGAAACCCCGCGAGCCTGCACGCCCGGCGCCCGCCCGATCAGGCCGGCCGCTGAATGCCCAGGGCTTTCAGACGCGAACTCAACGTGGAGGGCGGGAGGCCGAGCAGCCGCGCCGCGCCGTGGTCGCCGGCAATCCGCCACCGGCAGGTCTCGAGCGCGCGTCGCAGGTTCGCCCGCTCGAGCTCCTCCAGCTCGCGGGCGGTGAGCACGCGACCGGGATCGCCAGTTTCCGCCGCAGGGGCCGTGGCGGGGGGCAACGCGGCGGTGGCGCCCGCTAGGGCGCGCTCCAACTGGAGTTCGCCGTCGGTGCTCAGGATGATGGCGCGTTCGATGACGTTCTGGAGTTCGCGCACGTTGCCGGGCCAGTCATACCGGCGCAGACGCTGCACCTGCTCGTCGCTCAGCGGGCGGATGTGCCGGCCCATCCGGCGGGCCAGCCGTTCGGCAAACGCCCCGGCCAGCAATTCCACGTCCCGCCCGCGCTCGCGCAAGGCCGGCAGACGGATCGGAAACACGTTGAGCCGGAAGTACAGGTCCTCGCGAAACCGGCCGTCGGCGACCATTTGCTTCAGGTCGCGATGCGTGGCGGCGAGGACGCGCACGTCCACCTTCACGGTGCGCGTTCCGCCGAGCGGCTCGAACTCGCCCTCCTGCAGCACGCGCAGCAATTTGGGTTGCAGCTCCAGCGGCAGCTCGCCGATTTCGTCCAGGAACAGCGTGCCGCCGTGGGCTAGGGCGAACCGGCCTTCGCGCCGGGCCACCGCGCCGGTGAACGCGCCGCGTTCGTGACCGAAGAACTCGCTTTCGATCAGGTTGGCCGGGATGGCCGCGCAGTTCACCACCACCAGCGGCCGGTCCGCGCGGGCGCTCGCCCGGTGAATGGCGCGGGCCACCCGTTCCTTGCCCGTGCCGGTTTCGCCGGTGATCAGCACGGTGGTGTCCGTGGCGGCGACTTGTCGGATGGCGGCCCGCACCGCCTGCATGGCGTCGCTGCGGCCCAGCAGGTCGTCGCGCCCCGGGAGTTCGCGGACCGCCTCGCGCAGGTACTCGGCCTCCTGGGTGAGCAGTTGGATCTGCCGTTCGGCCTCGAGCCGCTCGTCCCGGCTGCGCAGGATCAGGGTGAAGAAGACCCGGCCCCGGCTCTCAAAGCGCGAGAGCGTCGCCTCGGCCGGAAACAGCGAACGATCCCGCCGGCGGGCGACGAAGTTTTGCGGCACCCAGGACTGCTGCCGACCCGCGGGTTGCGTGGCGACTTCGCGCACGAACGTTTCCAGCCAGGCCGCGCTGTCCCGGGCCAGAAAGCCGGAGAGGCCCTCGCCCACCAGGTCCCCGGCCGCGCAGCCGAAGAGCCGCGCGGCGGCGGGATTGATCCGCGTTACGCGCAGCCCGGCGTCGAGCACCACGATGGCGTCCAGCGCCGAGTCCAGCAACGCGCGCCACTGCTCCTCGCGGGCGCGCACCTCGTGTTCGACCTTCAGTCGCCGGTGCTCCGCCGCGGCGCGCGCCGCGAAAATCTCGAACAGCGACAGCGCCCGCTCGTCCCGCGGCATGGGTTTGTCATCCAGCACCGACAGATGCCCCATCACGCCGCCGTCCGTGTCGAGCAGCGGCGCGCCCAGGTAGCTGACCGCGTTCAACGGCACGAGGTCGTCGTCGCGCGGGAACAACTCGATCAGCCGTTCCGGGATGTGGACCAGCGTGCGGTTCTCCACCACCCCTTGGCAGGCCGTGCCGTGGATGGAGTATTCGTAATGCTCGACGTAGCCGCCCTTGAGCCACATGGCCAGGGCTCGGAGCTTTTGCTCCGCCGGCAGGTATTCCGTGACCCACGCGCCCAGGGTACCCAGCGCGGTCGCGAGGTTCTTCACCAGCGCGCGGAAGAACTCGGCGCCGGTCTCCGCCACCGTGCCCTCGATCACCAGACGCAAGGTGGACGGGTCCAGCGGGAGTTTTCGGCTTGGTCGCACGCGCTAATGATGGGGCGGTTCCTTTGCCGCGCAAGACCCGACAGAATGCCCGTAAACCGGGGTTTTAAAGTGCGCGGTTCCCATCCGGATTGAGGCGACATCCGACCGGGACACCCCCCGGCCGAACGCGGCGCGGGTCCGGTTCAGGATCGGGTCCTCCGCTGCGTTCACGGTCGGGGGCCGGGCCGATATCGGCTTTTTCGAAGGACAAACCTGTCCAGTCGGCAGCTTGGGACAGTGCTTTTGCCGGGCTGCCTGACCGGGCGGGCCAGGGC
>FWWM01008393.1_pt1 | contig 12583 bp, 7 predicted proteins | sample 2228351 | NCBI WGS metagenome assembly FWWM01 (sample SAMEA103939774, study PRJEB20133) | metagenome | reverse complement strand
TCGAGGGTGTGGGGATAGTTGTCCATCACCTTGCGATACTCCGTTAGCGCGCGCGTTGAGTCGCGCTTGATTTCCCAGTAAATGCGGGCGATATACAACTGCGCCTCAGCGCAGCGGTCTTTGTTATCCGGGTAATCCTTCAGCAGCGTGAGGAAGTATCGCTCGGCATCCGCCTTCCCCTGGTCAAACTCCATGCGCCCCAACATCAGCAACGCCTCCGCGCACAAACGGCGGCTGGCGGGAAACTTCTCCAACGCCTCCTGATACGCCGCCCGCGCAATAACGTAATCCTGCACGTCAAAGTAAGCAATCGCGCCCAACGCCATCAGCGCGTCGCCCGCGCGCGGACTGTCGGGATATTTGTCCACCAACTCGCGGTACACGTCAGCGGCTTGACGGTAACGCTTGAAACGAGTGCTGAGGATTTCGCCCTCGCGGAACAACGCATCATCCGCCCACTCGCTGCGCGGGCGGTTGTTGACCAGCAGGCGATAATGCCGCAGCGCCCGCTCGTACTCGCGCTTCTGCCGCAGTTTCTCCGCCTGCCGATACAGCGACTCGCCCGAATCGCCGCCTAACGCATTGAGCAAGCCCAAACTCACCCCCAACAGAAAAACGGCGGCGCCCGTCGTCCACAACCAAATCTTCCATTCTGACTGCCTTGACATGGTGACTCGTTCCTTTCAAGACCATTATAGTCGTTCGCGGTTGAGGGTGTCAAGCAGAACGTGAAACGTGAAAGGTGAACTTGACTTCCCCGCTGCAAACAGACATAATCAAAGGACACCATTCAAACTTTGACGGGAGGGACCCATGAAACTCGGACTTATCAACTCCGCCTGGGCGCAAGCGGGACGCCCGACGAAGTGGGGCATTCAGCAGACGAAGCGCATCGGCTTCGACACCATTGACATCTTCACTGATCCGCTGGATATTGATGCGAAGGAGCGACGGCTCATCCGCGACACCTGCGCTGATGAGGGACTGCCTATCATCTCCGTGTGCTGTGTCGCCGTCGGGTTGATTGACTTTAACCCCTCCGTGCAGCGGTTCCACGTGGACCGCTGCAAGCGTTATCTCGACCTGTGCTACGAACTGCGGGCGAAGAACTTGCTGCTCGTGCTGGGCGAATACATCTGGCAGCAGGAGGTCATCCCCCCCGCTGCGCAGTGGGAAATGGGCGTGAACAACGTGAAGGAATTAGGCAAGCACGCCAAATCATTAGGACTGGAAATCGTGATGGAACTTGAGCCGTTCGACCTCAGCCTCATCAACAGCGTGGATAACATGGTGAAGTTCCTCAATGATGTCAACATGCCCAAGACCGTCCGCGCCAACTGTGACATCTCCCATCTGCACCTCGTCCGCACGCCGTTCAAAGACGTCGAAAAACTCAAGGGCTGGATTGGTCACGTCCACCTCTCCGACTGTGACGGCAAAGTGCACGGCGACATGCCGCCCGGTCGCGGCGTCACGCCCATCAAAAAATACCTTGCCGCCATCAAAGACACCGGCTACGACGGCGTGGTCAGCATCGAATTGGAATACTCCCCCGAACCCGATAAAATCGTGGAGTGGGTGGAGGAGGCGTATCGGGAGACGGATAAAATCATGCGGGAGTTGAAGTGCAGAAGTTGAGAGTAATCGGCGGCGTGTGGGTTTAAGCGTGCCCGTTCTGTTGCGGCAGGGTGAAGGCGAAGGTGCTGCCTCGTTCGTATTCGCTTTCGACCCAGATTTTGCCGCCGTGCGCTTCGACGAGGGCTTTGATGAGATGAAGCCCAATGCCCGTTCCCGTGATTTTGCGTGATGGATCCACGACGCGGTTAAAGGGCTGAAAAATGACCGCCTGCTGTTCTGTTGTCAGGCCGATGCCTTCATCCGACACGCGAATGGAGATGTCGCCGTTGCTTTTGTCAACCCGCACCAGCACCTTGCCGCCGTCGGGCGAATACTTAATCGCGTTGTCAATGAGGTTCATCAGGATTTGGTGAACTTTGTCGGGGTCAATCATCACTTCGCGAACGTCGGGCGCAATCTGCACCTCCAGGCGATGTTTGCTCGAACGAATGCGTTGCGCCTCAATCACCGAGTCTATCAGTTTTTGGAGGTTCACCTGATCCAGGCGCAGTTCGACTTCCCGACCCGCTTCCAAACGGGCGATGTCCAGCATGTTGTTAATGAGGCGCGTCAGGCGTTGAGACTCGTCCACGATAATGCTCAGGAGGTCTGCGCGGCTCTCGTCATCAAATCGCTCCGGTCGGTCCAGCAGCGTAGATGCCGCTAATCCAATCGGGGTCAGCGCGCCTTTCAATTCGTGTGCCACCTCGCGCACGGCTCGGTCACGAGCGCGGAGAGCCTCCTCCAGCCTCCGCCGCTCCATTTCTGCGTCAAGGATCTGTTGCACTAATGCCGTCCCAGCAGGCAGACAGACTCCCAAGATGCCAATCATGGCGAAGTTGATGGTGCAGATGTGAGCCGTGACGAGAATCGTATCCAACGCACCGGACGCCATCATGACAATGAAACCAATGAGCAAGGGTCTCGTGCTGTGCATTGTTCCCGGTATCGCTTGGGGCGCCATCGGCTTGCGGTAGAGTTTGTAAATGGCGTAAGCGTTTGTAGAGAACCAGAATGCAACAAAACACAATTGAAGCGGTCCCGTCTCTGGAATCCACGGGGCGACGTTTGCCCAACTGCGCACGGGGTCGGCGTGGGTGCGGGCGTGAAGAAAATGAGGAGAGCAAGTCAGCGCTGCCACAATGACACCGATGACGTGCACGGCGGCAATAACTCTCCGGGCGGACGAGTCGCGTTCCCCCAAGAACTCAAAAACAAAGTGAACAATGAAAACCATCACCAGCGTGCCCGCTATGTAGGCGATGCGCGTCCATATCAAAGCGGGCCGCGGGGCATTGACGCTGTCTATCATCAACGCGGCGAAAGCGTAAGCGGTCGTGCCGAGGAGAATGTTGGCAAAACAGAGGTCAATGAAGCGTCGCCCGAGCCTCCAATACACGGCATAGAAAGCCATTGTTGACAGCGCACTGACCGCGAAGACCAACAGGTCAATCAGAGAGAATACGTTGATTGTAATCAGTTCAGACGACATACTGACTCTCCTGACGCCTGAGGCCGGAAAGGGACTCATGCTGTTCTGGCGTAGAACGTTTTAGCAGTTGACGGCAATCCATACGTAGCCGCCTTTGCTCCGCCCAACGAACTCTTCCAAACGACGATTGGCGCGGGGCGAGTAAGAGAAGCCGAGCGTGATTTTGCCCCGCACGTAGTTGCCGGAAACGAAGAAGCCGCGCTGCAAAGAGCCGATGGTGACGGACGTGCCCGCCTCGCTCAGGAACTGCGTCACGCCGTAGTAGAGGATGTCCAAATCTTCGTTCATGTTCGGTCCCGTCAGACGGTATTTTTCCCAGTTGCCGATGAGAAAGGTGCCCTTGCGGATTTGGTGGGCTGCCCCGATGATGGTGATGGTGTTGCGGTATTTCCGCGTCATCTCCACAGGCACGGGCAACCCCGTTGCCACGGGCTGCAGTTCCACACGGCTGCCGAGTCGCTCCCATGCCAGCACCACGCCCGCGCTCCACTTCTCGTTCGGCTGATAGTGGACGCCCGCCCGCCACTGAAACTGCGACTTGGCTTCGCCGTGCGCCAGCACGACGTCGCCGTTCTTGATGAAGGTTCGCACTTTGTCAACGGGAACCAGCACGATGCCTGCGTGCCATTGTGGACTCAGTGGGAAGCCATACGAAATTTCCAGCGCGTCGCCATCAGGGATGCGAGCCGTCGTGCCGGGCGGCAGCCCGCTTAAGGCTCTTGCCTCCGACGTGCTGGAGTGCAGCCCAAAGCGCGAAATGCGCACCAACCCGCGCTTCACGGGAACGAAGAAACTCACGACGTCCAAAGTGATCTCGGGACCTTCTTGAAAGGTGTAATGCCCGATGTCCAATTCAACGCCGTGCGTCGCCTTGAAGAACGTTCTTGCCGCTCCCAAAGCCGCCGGGTTGAACGTGAACGTCGCTGGTAAAGCCACTTCCGGCGTTGCCGTTCCCATCACGCTAAACCCCGCCTTGCCCAACACCGTTGGGTCCAGTGCGTCCAACTGCGCATGCGCAACTGCCGCGACACTGAGAACCATCCCCACGACAATCGCTACGCCCATCCGTTTCTGGGGCATCCTTGTTCCTCCCCCTCAACTATCACCAGGCTGTGTCTGCGGAAGGCGAACAAAGAAGTCCGACCTTTTACTCAGTTCACTTTCCACCCACACGCTGCCGTGGTGCGCTTCGACCAGATATTTCACCAGATAAAATCCCAAACTCGTGCCGCGAATCTTGCGCGCCTGCGCGGCTTCGGTGCGCTCGAATCAGTTGAAGAGGCGCTGTGGGCTAACTCTTTCCTGTGCAGTTCCTCCTGCAAGTGGAGTTGCTCCTGCGTGTGCCGTTTGAGGTCCTCGTGCAGCCGCGCGTTTTCGATGGCGATGGCGGCGATGTGAGCGAACGCGCTCAATATCTCAACGTCTTCCTCCAAATACCGCGGATTGAATGGACGGACGCGGATAGGGTTCGGGCGCCAGCGTCCGCGTGCGTCTATCCAATCCGTGGTATCACAGTATCTCCCTGCGGCGGTATGAACAACAGAATACCGCGGATTGAATGGACGGACGCGGATAAGGTTGGGGCGCCAGCATCTCCCGACTTGTCGGGACTCTCGGCAAGCCGGAGCGCGTTCGTCTATCTAATCCGTGCTATCACAGTCGCGTCCTCCTATTGACGTGCTCAGTCTATCACCTTTTCGCGGGCAGGTCAATAGTCATGGTATGGAGAGCGCGTCACGCATGATGCGCACGGCGCGGTCAACGTCGTCAGCTGTCACGTCGTAGTGAGTAACGAACCGCAGACGATAGCGACCCGGCTGCGAAGCGATGAGACCGAGACGGCGAAGCCGCGCGCCCATTTCGGCTGCGGTCAATCCCGTGCGCTGGAGACCGACAAAAACCATGTTGGTTTCCACAGGGCGCTCAACGTCCAACTGCGGAATGGTGGACAATCCGTCGGCAAGCCGACGGGCGTTGTTGTGGTCTTCTGCCAGACGGTCAACGTGATGCTCCAGCGCGTAAAGCCCCGCTGCTGCCAAGATGCCCGACTGCCGCATCGCGCCGCCGAACTGCTGCTTGAGCGTGCGGGCGCGGGCAATCGTTTCGGCTGTCCCTGCGAGGAGCGCGCCCACGGGACAGCCCAACCCTTTGCTGAGGCACAGCGTTACCGTATCGAATGTCGCACAGTAGTCTGCCGCTGAAATGCCCGTTGCAACGACGGCGTTCATCAGCCGTGATCCGTCAAGGTGGGTTTTCAATCCGTGCTCGCGTGCAACAGCGCAGACGGCTTGCAGTTGCTCCAGTTTCCAGATGCTCCCCCCGCCCGCGTTGTGTGTTTGCTCGCAGGTGAGCAGCGTCGTCTTCGGGCGATAGTGACCGGCGGGTGTGATGAGTTCTTCTACCTGTTCCGCCGTGAACCGCCCTCGATCGCCGTCAATGATGCGCGGAACAAGGTGCGAGTGAACCGCCAAGCCGCCCGTTTCCGAATTGAGAATGTGGCAGCGCGCGTCTAAAATCACCGCCTCGCCCGGCTGCGTATGCAGGCGACAAGCTATCGCGTTCGCCATCGTCGCCGACGGCAGAAAAATGCTCGCCTCTTTGCCCAGCAGTTCCGCCACGCGCTTCTGCAAAGCGTTCGTCGTCGGGTCTTCGTTGCGCTGCTCATCGCCGACCTCCGCCTCTGCCATCGCCCGGCGCATCGCGGGCGTCGGACGCGTCACCGTGTCGCTGTAAAGGTCAATCATGTTTTGATTGAAGGGGAAGGAAGGGGAAGGAAGGGGAAATAAGAGAACTATGAAAACCTGCGATGTATTTCCCCTTGCCTCCTCTTACTTCCCCTTCTTTCCCCTTCTTTCCCCTCCTCCTTCCCCCTCCTTCCCCCTCCTTCCCCTCCTTTCACGCCAGCCGCGCCCAGTCGTCCAGCCGCACTTGCCCCGATACCGGCTTACCCGCGAAGAAATCCTCCAACGCCTGCACTGTTGTATCGCCAATCATCATGTAGCCGTAGTTGCCCGCTCCTGACGTGTGCGGTGTGATGACGACGTTGGATAGTTTGCGCAGAGGATGGTCGGGCGGCAGCGGCTCAGGGTCGGTCACATCGAGCTGCACCTGAATCCGTCCGGTCGCCGCTTCCTTGTAGAGCGCGTCGTGGTCGACGACTGCGCCGCGTGAGGTGTTCACAAAGACCGCGCCGTCGCGCAACCGCCGCAACTGTTGCCGCCCAATCATCTTGCGTGTTTCGGGGATATTCGGCGCGTGGACGGTCACAAAGTCCGAGCGACTGAACAAGTCGTTCAGTTTGACTTTCACCACGCCCAAACGCCCTGCCTCATAATCGCTCAAGAAGGGGTCGTAAACGAGTATCTTCACGTCAAACGGCTGAAGCAGTTTAATCACTTCGCGCCCGACCTTGCTCGCGCTGACGATGCCGACCGTCGCGCCGCGCAGGTATTGCCCCGTCGCGGGGATACTGCTGTCGCGCCAGATGCTCTTTTCGCGGACGTTGAGCGCGTGGTCGAACCAGCGACGACTCATGGCAATGAGCGCGCCGATGGTGTGTTCCGCCACGTTGAGGGCAATCGCGCCGTTCGCGCTGAACACGCAAATTTCGCGCGGCTTGAGATGCTTCTCAACGATCTCAGCCGTCAGCATGTGCTTGACCGACCCCGCCGAGTGCGCGATGATTTTCAGCCGCTTGCCGCGCTGAAACACTTTCTCGCTCAACGGAGGGGTGCCCCAGCCGGTCACCAGTGCCTCGAAATCGGCGATGCCCTTCTCCACGTCCTGCGTCGTGTAACTCTGCGGATTTGGATTCGCCGTCACGTCGAAGTTGCGCAGCAGCCGCTCATAAGTTTCCTTGCGGAAAACCCGCTGCGTGTGCGACGGCGTGGGAAGATACCAGACTTTCGGTTTGCTCAAATCTAACCCCCAACAACGGATGATGGATGGTTGATGATTTCATGTTGTTGACGTCAGCCATGAACCATCAACCATCAGATGGAGAGAATTTTTGCCAGTTCATACAGGCTCATGTCAACATCCTTCTTCCGACTGCACGCTTCGCGCAGCGGCGTCAGTGTCGGTTCGCGTTTGACCTCGCCCGCGACCTTGCCGCGTTCTCCATCGAGGAGCGCTTGCACCGCCCACGCCGCATAGCGGCTGGCGCGAATGCGGTCAATCGCCGTTGGCGAACCGCCCCGCTGCACGTGCCCCAACACGCACACGCGATAATCCAAGCCGGTGCGCTCCTTCACCTGCTCGGCGACGGCAAACGCGCCGCCGGTCTCGTTGCCCTCCGCCACGACGATAATACTGCTCTGCTTGCCACGCCGCGTGCCCGCCGCCAGCATTTCGCACAATCCGTCAAGGTCGCCGGAGACTTCGGGAATGAGAATGCCCTCTGCCCCCCCCGCCAAGCCAGTGAGAAGCGCGATAAACCCGGCGTCGCGCCCCATGACCTCCACAAACAGGACTCGGTCGTGCGACGCCGCTGTGTCGCGCAGGCGGTCAATCGCTTCCAGCGCGGTATTCACAGCGGTATCAAAGCCGATAGTGTAGTCCGTTCCGTAGAGGTCATTGTCAATCGTGCTGGGGACGCCCATGACAGGGCGGTCCCACATCTCGCTCAACGCCGCCGCGCCTGCCGTCGTGCCGTTGCCGCCGATGACAATCAGCGCGTTGACCCTCATCATTTCGAGGTTGAAGATGGCTTGATTGCGCGCTTCCTCCGTTTTGAACTCCTCACAGCGAGCGGACTTGAGAATCGTCCCGCCGAGGTGCAAAATGCCCGACACCGACGCCAGGTTCATCTCGGCGAAATCGCGCTCGATTAGCCCCGCATAGCCGCGCCGCACGCCCACGACTTCAACACCGTGATAAATTGCATAGCGCACAACGGCTCGCAGAGCCGCGTTCATGCCGGGCGCGTCTCCGCCGCTGGTCAGGACGGCGATGCGTTGGATTGCCATGTCGTTGCCTCCATGAATGTGGAAAAGTCTCCCCGCTTTGACCTGATTATACGAGACGGTTGATGCGGTGTCAAGCACGGCGCAACGCGCAGGCGGGCTTTCGCCTGCCAAGATTTTTTTCAAAACTCTTGACAGCCCCGTGCGTTCTCTGCTACAATACCCTCAGTTATTGGAGGGTCTCTGCCATGCAACGGCAAAACCTTCAAACGGACGTGACCGCAAAACGCAATCATCTTTCACCCCAAGACGCACGGGGGGGGGACGCTTTTAGCCCGCCTCGCCCGGTGCGTCGCTGTCGGCGTTGCACTCCTCCTACTGTTCACCCTTGCTTCGACTACCCGACTACCTAACCACTCCACCCCCAACGCCTCCTTGTCCCGCGCTGCCGCTGACCCCGCCTACCGCGCGGCGATGCAGGCGGCACAGCAGAAACGTTATCACGATGCCCTGAAATCGTTTGAACAACTTGCTACCGCTCAACCCGATTCTGCCGTCGGCGCGCTGGCGCACTACCAAATCGGTTATTGCTATCTCGCCCTGAAACAGAAGCAAAACGCGCTCACTGCGTTTGAGAAGTTTGTTCGCTTGCATCCTCACAGCCCGCTCACTGCTCCTGCTCAGGAGCAGATACGCCAACTTAGTCAACCACCCAACCACCCAACCACTCAACCACCCAACCACCCCGCCCGCGCCGATTGCGGTCCCGCCGCCCTGCTCGCCGTCTGCCAGCGTCTCGGCGTCACGACGACGAAAGACGACCTCGCCCGCTTGGCGGACACCGACGCCACGGGCACGACCATGATGGGATTGGCACAGGCCGCGAAAGCCAAAGGGCTGAAAACAGAGGGGCTGTGGGTGGACGCGCAGGCGTTTCAGCACACCCGCCTGCCTGCGTTGGCGTGGGTGAACGGCAACCATTGGGTGGCGGTGTTCAAAGTCCATCGTGATACGGTCACGTTGTTCGACCCGGCGAAAAACAAAGAAGAAACTGTCGGCTTCCCAGACTTCCAGCAACGATGGGACGGACATCTGCTGCGCGTCTGGAAACCCTCCGGTTAAAACCACCAAGTCGCCAAGGACGCCAAGAGTCCTTTGAAAACCTGGCATCCTTGGCGACTTAGCGGTGAGAAAGAGGTCTCTCATGCGTCGCCTACTCAAATCTCGTCATGCCAAAGTCGTCTCGTGGTTCGTGGTGTTTGCCTTCGTGTTCACGTTCCTGCCAGCCAAAGAAAGTCTGGCGGACACGCTGACGAAAAACATCAAACGTTGGCAATTAGAACACAAGGGACACGCGCGGAGGTTGACCCTTGCTGAGATGCGCGCCCTCAAAGGCGGGCAGGAACCCACCCAGCCCAGCAACGAGGCGGGGGCGGGCGTCCCCGAATCGTGGGAGGGCTCCGACCCGGCGTCGCCGTTCAGCAAGGTCAACGTCGGCAGCGGCAACCTGTTCACCTCCATCCCCATCGCGGGCTTCGCCGGGCGTGGACTCGACGTCGGCTTGACCCTGCATCACAACAGCAGCGACCTGAACGCCACCACCCCGCTCTCGGCGGGCTGGACGCACTCCTACAACGTCACCTTGACCGAGTCGCAGCCCGGCGGCGGCGATGTGACTATTCGTGAGGGCACGGGACGCCGCCACACCTTCCTGCGCAACGCCGACGGTTCTTACACTCATCCCGCCGGCGTGTTCGAGACGCTGGAGCGCAATGCTGACGGCACTTACACCTTGACGCGGCACAGTCAAGTCCAACTTCACTTCGACGGTCAGAACCGCCTGAGCACCATCGTTGACCCGAACAACAACACGGTGACGCTGTCCTACAACGGACAGGGACAACTGACCACCGTCACCGAACCGTCGGGCAAAACGCTGACGTTTGCCTACAACCCGGATGGCAAACTCGCGTCTGTGACTGACCCGCTCAATCGCACCGTCTCGTTCACCTACGACGGCGTGACGGGCTACCTCTACACCGTGACCTATCCAGACAACACGACGCTGACGTTCACCTATGACGTGCAAGGGCGCCTCTGGAGCATCACCGACCCGCGGGGCAACGTCTGGGACTACGACTACGACCTCGACGGGCGCCTCGTGGAAGCGCACCATCCGGGCACCCCTGCTAACGCCCTGCGCACCTACACCTGGTTGAGCAACGGGGTGGACGTGACCGACCAGACGGGCAGAGTGGTGGGGTATCGCAAGAACGCCAATGGCGAGTTGAGCCAAGTGATTGTGGACCCTTACGGCATGGCGCTAACCAGCAGTTACGGCTACGACAGCCAACACAACGCGACCAGCGTCACCAACCCACGCGGTTACACCATGACGACGACTTACGACAATAATGGCAACGCGCTGAGTGTGACCGACCCCCTCAACCGCACGGTGACCATGACCTACGACGGGCGCAACAATCTGACTTCGGTGACGGACAACGCCGGGCACGTGACGCAATACACTTACAACGCGCATGACAACCTCACGCAAGTGACGGACGCGCTGGGGAACGTGACGAGTTACACCTACGACGCTTACGGCAACCAGTTGAGCGCGACGGACGCCGCCGGGCACACCAGCACCTTCACCTACGATGCCAGTGGGAATCTCACCTCTGCCAGCAACCCATTAGGCAACACCAGCACGTTCACCTACAATGCTTTGGGCTGGAAGTTGACCGAGACCGACCCCCTGAATCGCACCACGAGTTATACCTATGAGGCGATGGGGCGCGTCGTGCAGGTGACGCATCCCGACAACACCACCCGCCAGTTCACCTACGACGCGGCGGGCAACCTGACCAGCGTGACCGACGAGAACAACGCGGTGGCCTCCTTCGCCTACAACGCGCGCGGGCTGAAAGTCTCCGTCACCAACCCGTTGAACCAAACCACCTCGTTCAGTTACGACGACGCGGGGCGGCTGGTCTCCACCACCAACGCGCGCGGCAAAACTACGACTTACACTTACGATGCGGCAGGACGCCGAACGGGCGTGACCTACCCGGACAACACCACGCGCTTTGTGTCCTACAACGCGAACAGCCGCGTTGCCTCCACTACCGACGGGCGGGGCAACGTGGTCCACTACCTTTACGATGCCGCTGACCAACTGACCACCGTGGACTACCCCACGGGCACCGACCTCACCTATACCTACAACACTGACGGACTGCGGACGAGCATGACCGACAGCACCGGCACAACCAACTGGAGTTATGATGCCCTGCATCGCCTGACCAACGAAACCACCCCGCGCGGCACGGCGCAATACACCTACACCACGGACGGGAATCGGGCGACGATGACGCTGGTAGGGACGGGGACGACGACTTACAGTTGGAACGCCGCCCATCGTTTGACCTCTTTGACCAACCCCTATAACGAGACGACCTCGTTCACCTACTTTGCCGACGGGCGGCTCAATCAGGTCACGAATCCCAACTCCACGACAACGAGTTACACCTACACCCCACGCGGATTCGTCTACGACATCACCCATCGGCGCAGCGACAACTCACTCATCAATGGCTTCCGCTATGACTACGACGCCAGCGGGAATCGCCTGCGCGAGACAGCGTTAGGGGGCAACCGCTACTCCGACTACTTCTACGACGCGGCGGCGCAACTGACGCGGTTCACCGAGCGGCAAATCGTGGGAACGCAAGACCCGCGCGGGCAATACAGCGACGACACCGCCATTCAGGATGACTCGTATGCTTACGACGCGGTGGGCAACCGCCTGAGTTTGACGGACAACCTCACCAGCGAGCAGATTCTTTACACCTACGACGACTTCAACAAGATGCTGACGGCAGGCAGCCGCAGTTTCACCTACGACGCCGACGGCAACTGCACGAGCGTCGCATTGCAAGGCGGGGGCACCACGCGCACCTACACGTGGGGCTACAACAACGAACTCAAACAAATCACGTATAGTGGGGGCGGGACGAACACCTTCAGTTACGACGGCATCGGGCGGCGAGTCACGAAGAGCGACAGCAGCGGCAATTACAGTTTCGTCTACGATGGCGACCGCATCCTCAGCGACGGGCAAGCGGTTTACACCCGTGCGGGAAGCAGCCGTTTAATCAGCGAGCGGCGGGGGAACAACTCCGAGTGGTATCACAGCGACGGGCTGACCAGCAGTCGCACCTTGACAAGCAGCACGCAGACGGTGACGGACACGTTCCGCTACGATGTGTGGGGCGACATGGCGGAGCGGACGGGGAACACGCCCACGCCGCATCAATTCGCCGGGGCGTTGGGGTATGAGCGGGAAGCAGACAGCGGACTGTATTTCATCGGCACGCGGTATTATGACCCGAGTGTGGGGCGGTTCCTCAGTCAAGACTTGGCGCAGTGGGGAGCGAACTGGTATGGGTATGCGGCGAATAACCCGGTGAACGCCTTTGACGCCAACGGGAACCTCCCCGTGCCGCTGGTGACGGGTTTGATTGGAGCGATTGGAGGCGGGATCATTGGCGGAGTCGGAGCCTATATC
>FWWM01014206.1_pt1 | contig 12585 bp, 9 predicted proteins | sample 2228351 | NCBI WGS metagenome assembly FWWM01 (sample SAMEA103939774, study PRJEB20133) | metagenome | reverse complement strand
CGCCATCATCGACGTCTCCATGCCCGGCATGAACGGGATCGATCTCCTCGCGCGGCTCAAGAGCGAGCAGCCCGCGCTCGAGGCGATCGACATCGAGACGGGACGTCGCGCGTGGCGCTGGGACGGAAAGGCGCTTGCGCGCGCGGAGCCCGGCGCGCTGCCCCCCTGCGGCCCGCTCTGGCCGGAGGGGGAACCGCTGACCCTGCGCGGCCTCTACCGCACCTCCGACGGGCAGGGCTATCTGGACCTCTTTCACGAACAGGCGGACGCGCCCCCCTGCCGGGCACGCCTCTTCCTGCTGAACGGGGACCTGGGCCTGGGACCGGTCGAGTGGGCCGACCCACCCTACCTGGAGGTGACCGGCCAACTCTCCTCCGAACGCTGGTCCTCCCTGGGGCTTTGGGACCTGCGGGTGGAAAAGTGGTCCTCGCTCCCCTTCGATCCGGAGGCGGTCCGCTCGGCCTGCCGGGAGGCGGTGCGGGTCCAGGCCGCCGCGCTCGCATCGCTGGACTGGGCCGCCCTGGCCATGTCCTCCTACTACAGCGACACGCTGGGGGTTCGCCCGGCCTGGGGAGACCCGGCCGGCCTGAAGGTGCAGATCCTGGCCGCCGACGAGGTCCGGCCCCTCTTCCTGGTGCAGATAGACGGGCCGGAACTGCCCGCCTCCCGCCCGCTGGTGCGCCGTTGGGCGGCGGTGGAGTGCCTCTACGACCTGGAGGCAGGTCGGGTGCGCTCCCTGGTGGCAACGATTCGCGGGGAGGTGCAGGAATAAGGCCGGCTCAGGGGAGCAGGTCCTTCCGCATCCGCAGCCACCGCTCCTCCCCCAGGAGCCACCTGGTCAGAAACGACGAGCGGGTCCGTTCCTCCCGGTAGCCCAACTGCCGGTAGAGGCGAATCGCCGCCCGATTCTCCGCGCTCACATCCAGCACCAGGGCATGCAGGTTCCAGCGGCGGGCCATCTCCTCGGCGTAGGTCAGCATAGCCCGGCCGACCCCCCGCCGGCGCAGGGGCGCGGCCACCGCCACATCGGAGATATAGACCTCATAGCGGCCGGCCGGTTGGTCCAAGAGCGACATGTACAGGACCAGCCGCAGTCCTCCCCACAGCCCCAACTCCCCCAGGAGGATGCCCAGGACGCGGAAGGGGGAGGGCTCGGGGTCATTCCAGCGGCGCAGGGCGATCGTCCCGGCCACCCGGCCGTCCAGTTCGGCCACATAGAGACCGGGCAGGCCCCGGGGAGCCTCCAGGGCCAGGATGCGGGCGGTGACCCGGCCGGCCCGCTCCAGATGCCGGCCAAAGGCGGCCCGAAATTTGTCCCGAAACCCCTCTACCAAGACCTCGGCGACCATCTCCAGGTCCTCTGAGCGGGCCGGCCGCACCTCAATCGGCTCAGGCATAGCGCAGCACCTCCGCAACGCTCAACCTGGCCGCCGCCAGGGCCGGCAGCAGGCCGGCAACAGCACTCAGCAGCAACGCCAGAAGCAGGCTCAGCAGGATATCCCCGGGGAGAATGGTAAAACGAAGGGAGATCAGGGTCGTGCCGATCAGGTGGGTCAGCCCCCGGGCCACGGCCCAACCGAGCGGGACGCCCAGGAAAAAGCCCAGACCACCCAACGTCACCCCTTCCAGGAGAAAGAGGCGCAGCAGTTGTGGGCGCAGCACGCCCAGGGCCCGCAGCACCCCGACCTCCCGACGCCGCTCCACCACATTCAGAACCTGCGTGTTGGTGATGCCCACCGTCCCCACCGCGCTCACAATGACCGTCATCGCATAGAGCAGACCGGTGATGATGCGGGTGCCCGCCTCGGCGTCGCGCCGACCGGCGTACATCGGCTCCATCGCCGGCATAAAGCGGCGGAACCTGCGCTCCAGCGCGTCCAGAATCTGGTCCACGCCGGCCGGGTCGCTCCGGGCGAGCCCCAGGGCGTAGAGGTTGCTCCATTCGCCCACGCCACCCAACTGCTGCACCGTCTTGAGCGGCGCAAAGACCTTGCCGAGCGGGGCATCGCCCAGGCCAAAGATGGCCTCGTCCCGGACAATCCCGACGACCTTCATCCGGCGGGGTCTCCCCCAGACCTCGATCTCGATGACCGCCCCAACCCGGTGTCCCTGGCGTTGGGCCAGGTCCAGCGAGAGGACCAGGCTGTCATACTCGCCGGGGTCGTACCAGCGGCCGGCCACCAGGTCGTGGCGGTAGAGGGTACTCTCCGCCGGGACGCCCCAGAGGCGCACCGATTCCCCTCCCACGACGCAGGAGAGGATCATCCACCCCTCAGCCTGTTCGACGCCGGGGACGGTGCGCAGGGAGGCGGCGAGGGGGGCCGGCGGGGGTCTGTCGAACCAGACCCAGGCGTCGGCGGCATAGATGTCAAAGAGGGTGCTCACCGAGGAGCGGAGCGAGGCATGGGTGGCGCGGCCGGCCAGAAAGGCCCCTACCGCCACCATCACCACCAGGAGCGTGGTCAGGCTGCGGGCCGGCCGCCGGATCATGTTGCGCAGGGCCAGGGCGGCCGGTGGGGGCAGGGAGAAGCGCTGCCAGAAGGGCCGCCGCACCTCGGCGCGGATGCCGTACTCGAACAGGGCCCGGCGCACGCTGATGGCGCTGCCCCGCCAGGCCGGCACCAGAGCAGCCGCCAGGGTAACGCCCAACCCGACCAGCAGGCCCAACCCGAGCGACAGCGGCTCCAGGTAGAACGCCCCGATCCCCACATTCAGCCACCGGCTCAGGTAGAGGAGCAGCCCCCACCCCCCGGCAAACCCCGCCGCCAGGCCGAGGAACGTCCCGATCAGGGCATAGACCAGCCCGTTCCCCAGATACACCCCCACAACCTGCGGCCGCGTTCCCCCCAACGCCTTGAGGATGCCGATCTCGCGGACCTCCTCGGCCATCGTCGCGGCCATCGTGTTGACGACCAAAAAGCCGCTGATGACCAGCCCCATCACCGAGAGGGCCGCCATCATCTGCAGGAGCGAGCGGAACTCGCGATACCCGGTCGCCCTTTCGGGGTCGTGCACCTCCAGCGAGCCTTGGAGGTGGCTTTGCTCCAACGCCTCCTTGATCGGGGAAAGGGCCTGTTCCCGCCGGTCGGGGTCGCGCAGGCGGATGAGCAGGCGGTTATCGCCGTGGGTGTGGAGAAAGGAGCGGACCTCGCCGGCGGGCAGATAGCCGATCGTCAGGCGCATCAGGCTGGCCGAGGGGTAGTAGGGGGTACGGGTAAAGCCGCTGACGGTAAAGGCGCGGACCTCGCCGCGAGGGCCGCGCAGGAGCACCTGCTGGCCCAGTTCGACCGGGCTGAGGTCGCGGGCCGAGATCTCCAGGGCAATCTCGCCCCGCCGGGGCATGTGCCCTTCCAGCACCTCCATCTGGTTCACACGGACGGCGTCGGGGTCTTCCAGGCCCTGGAGTTCGATGTCGAGCCAGCGGCCGCCACTGCCCCGCCACTTGGCGTAGGTGACGGCGCGCCGCTCCACCGCCTCGACCAGGGGCAGGGTCTCCAGAAAACGGGCGACGTTGGGGCCGATGTCCCAACTATAGACGGTCATGTCGGCGTGGGACTGGTGCTGGTAGGCCCGTCGCTGCGCCCGGATGAGGCCGCGGCCGGCCAGGGCAACGGCGACCACGCCGGCTACCCCTACGGCGATTCCGAGGATGGTGAGCAGGGAGCGGGCCGGCCGTACCCGCAGGTCGCGCCAGGCTTTGTTCAGCAGAAGGGACACCGTCTTTCCACCCGACCCTGTCAGATGCTGCCGTGTTTCCCCAGGGCCTCGCCCAGCCGGTGGTAGGTGCCATGGACGTAGAGGAGCAGGTCGGCGCGGGTATACTCGATGCGGCCCTGCTCGTCCAGAACCTCCTCATCGGCCTGCACGGCCACCACCTCGCCCAGGAAAAGGTCGTGGCTGCCTACCGTAACGCTTTGCCGCACCACGCACTCCAGCTGGATGGGGCACTCGGCGATCAGGGGGACCTGCACCTGCGAGGCCGGGAGCGGGGTCAGACCGCAGAGGGCAAACTTGTCCTGGTCGCGCCCCGAGACGGTCCCGCAAATATCCACCGCCTGTAGCAGTGCCCTCGTGGGCAGGTTGATGACGAACTGGCCGAGGTCGCGAATCAGGTGGTGCGAGTAGCGGCTGGGGCGGACGGCGATGCCCACCGTTGGCGGGTCGGAGCAGAGCGTGCCCACCCAGGCCAGGGTGATGATATTGGGCCGCTTCACACCGCAACTGACCAAAACGACCGGGAGCGGGTAAAGGGCGGTAGAAGGGCGTCGGAATCGTTTCCTCATCGCTGCGGCCTGGCCGTTTCTTCTGCGCTTACGGCTGGATCTTCCAAGGAAAGGAAACGGCCCACCGGACCTCCTTTCTGGCAAAAGGCCGGGGCTTGACCCCGCCTAAAGCATCCGAAAACCCGCAGGGCGGCCCTTCCAGGCCGTCCGGGCAGGCTGGAAAGCCCACCCTACGGTGATTTTGGGGTAGGCTCTAACAACCGCCGAATACGTTCCAGCAGGTCGGGAAACTCGAACGGCTTGATCAGGTAATCGTCCGCGCCGGCGTCGTAGCCCCGGGAGATGTCCTGCGCCTCGTCGCGCACGCTAAAGATGACCACAGGGAGGTTGCGGACGGCCTTGATCTGACGGCAGAGTTCCCAGCCGGTGATGTAGGGCATGTTCAGGTCAAGGAGCACCAGGTCAGGCTGAAACGACTCAAAGACCTGCATTGCCTCACGAGAGTCCGAGACGGCCGAGACGACAAAGCCGGCGTTTTGCAAAAAGCGGGCCAGAATCTGGTTCATCGCCAGGCTGTCGTCAATGATCAGAATCTTGCGCTCCACCGCGTTCCTTATCTCCATGCCTGGGTTATGCCTCGCCGGACGGCCCTGCGGGAGCCAGGGGGCGCAGGATGTCGCCAATCGTGGTCAGCAGGTAGGGAATCTCGAACGGTTTGGTCAGATAGGCGTCGGCCCCGGCCTCGATACCCCGCCGGGCGGCCTCGCTTTCGGCCTGCACGGTCAGCAGGATAACCGGGGTGTTCGAATGTCTCTTGATGCGTCGGCAGACCGCTACACCGTCAAGTCCGGGCAGGTTCACGTCCAAAAGGACCAGATCGGGCTGGACCCTTTGAAAACACTCCCAGCCGGCCGGCCCCTCGCACTCGCTGATTACCTCATATCCGGCCCGCCGGAGCACGTGCTCTAAGAGCCGGCGGATGTCGGCGCTGTCTTCAATGACCAGAATGCGGTGCATCATACCGCTCCTTGATCTCTGGAGAGGGCCTCTCGGTCAAGTTTATCATAGCACAGAAAAAAGTGCCTGTCAAAGTTGCGCAATGGGGGCCGCTGTAGTACAATGTTCTGATGCGGTCTTTTGAGGGCAGGCAAGATGACACAGGGACAGATCATCGTCGAGGGCGCACGCCAGCACAACCTGAAGAACATCCACGTGGAAATCCCCCGCGACCGCCTGGTCGTGGTCACCGGGCTCTCCGGTTCGGGCAAGTCGTCGCTCGTCTTGGACACGATCTATGCCGAGGGGCGACGCCGCTACGTGGAAAGCCTTTCTTCCTACGCCCGCCAGTTCCTGGGGCAGATGGAGCGGCCCGATGTGGACCGCATCGAGGGCCTTTCCCCCACCGTGGCGATTGACCAGCAAGGGGCCGGCCGCAACCCCCGCTCCACCGTCGGCACCATGACCGAAATCTATGACTATCTCCGGCTCCTCTTTGCCCGGGTCGGTCGCCCCCACTGCCCCGGCTGCGGCCGGGAGATCGCCCGCCAGACCCCCACCCAGATGGTGGAGCGTCTCCTGGCCCTGCCCGATGGGGCTCGCCTGCTGCTGCTGGCCCCTCTGGTGCGCGGACGCAAAGGGGAACACCGGCAGGTCCTTGACGATGTGCGCAAGGCCGGCTACGTCCGCGTCCGCGTGGACGGCCAGGTTCACGACCTGGACGAGGAGATTCGCCTGGACCGCTACCGCCCGCACACCATCGAGGTAGTGGTGGACCGACTGATCGTGCGTCGGGACGAGGCCGGCCGGGTCCTTTCCCCCGAACAAAGCCGCCTGGCCGACTCGGTCGAGACAACCCTGCACCTGGGCGGGGGGGGCCTCCTGGTCCTGCTCAACGGAGAGGAGGAACTGCACTTTTCCGAGCGGCTGGTCTGCCTGCACTGCAACATCTCCCTGGACCCCCTGGAGCCGCGCCACTTTTCCTTCAACAGTCCCCACGGGGCCTGCCCCGAGTGTGATGGCCTGGGCAGCGTCCCCGAACTGGACCCCGACCTGGTCGTGCCCGACAAGGGTCGCTCCCTTCTGGGCGGTGCGATCGCCCCCTGGGAGGAGATGGGCCGGCAGTCGGCCGGCTATTACCACCAACTGCTCCGCTCGGTGGCGGCACACTATGGCTTTTCCCCGGACGTTCCGGTGCACGACCTGGCCGCCGAGCACATGGCGATCGTCCTCTATGGCAGCAACGGGGAGGTCATCCGACAGCGCTATCTCGGCCCAGACGGGCAGGAGCGCGTGGTCGAGGCCACCTACGAGGGGGTTATCCCCAACCTGCGCCGTCGCTACCGGGAGACCGGCTCGGCGCGGGTGCACTCCCAGATCGAGCGCTACATGCGGCCGCAGACCTGCCCGCGCTGTCGTGGGGCCCGCCTGCGTCCGGAGAGCCTGGCGGTGCGCCTCCTGGGCCGCTCCATCGCCGAGGTGGTCGAGAGGCCGATTGCCCAGGTGCGGGCCTGGCTGGAGGCACTACTGCCCGACCCGCAATCGCCGTTGAGCGAGAAGGAGCGGCGCGTCGCCCAACCGATCGTCCGCGAACTGCGGGCCCGGCTGGACTTTCTCCACAACGTCGGGCTGGACTACCTGACCCTGAACCGACCCACTGCCACCCTGGCCGGGGGTGAGGTGCAGCGCATCCGCCTGGCCACCCAGATCGGCACGGTGCTGATGGGCTGCATCTATGTCCTGGACGAGCCCTCGATCGGCCTGCACCCCCGCGACAACGCCCGCCTCATCCGCACGCTGGAGCGGTTGCGCGACGGCGGCAACACGATCCTGGTCGTCGAGCACGACGCGGCGATGATTCGAGCGGCCGATTGGGTCATTGACATGGGGCCAGGGGCCGGAGAGCGCGGCGGCGAGGTGGTGGCCGCCGGCCGGCCCGAGGAGATCATGGCCGACCCCAACTCCCTGACCGGACAGTACCTCAGCGGCCGGCGGGCCATCCCCGTCCCCCGCCGTCGCCGCCGGCCGGGGGCGGAGAAACTCGTCCTGGTCGGCGCACGGGAGCACAACCTGAAAAACCTCCAGGTCGAGATTCCCCTGGGGCTGTTCCTCTGCGTGACCGGCGTTTCCGGTTCGGGCAAGTCCTCGCTGGTGCTGGACACCCTCTACCGCCAACTGGCGCGGCTGCTTCACCGGGCCGGCGAGCCGGCCGGCGCCCACGACGCCCTCTACGGCGTCGAGCACCTGGACAAGGTCGTGGCGATTGACCAGTCCCCTATCGGGCGGACGCCCCGCTCCAACGCAGCGACCTATACCGGCGTCCTCACGCCGATTCGCCAACTCTTTGCCCGCGTGCCCGAGGCGCGCATGCGCGGTTACGGCCCGGCCCGCTTCAGTTTCAACGTCAAGGGGGGGCGCTGCGAGGCCTGCGAGGGGGCCGGCATCCTCCAGATCGAGATGCAGTTCCTCCCCGACGTCTATATCCCCTGCGAGGTCTGCCACGGCCTGCGCTACAACCGCGAGACGCTGGAGATTCGCTACAAGGGGCTGAATATCGCCGAGGTGCTGGACCTGACGGTGGAAGAGGCGATCACCCTCTTTCAGAACGTCCTGGCGGTGCGCCACCGCCTGCAGACACTGCACGACGTCGGGTTGGGCTATCTCCGGCTGGGCCAGCCGGCCACAACCCTCTCCGGCGGGGAGGCACAGCGGGTCAAACTGGCCACCGAACTCTCCCGCCGGGCCACCGGCCGCACCCTCTACGTCCTGGACGAACCGACCACGGGGCTGCACTTTGCCGACATCGAGCGGCTGCTGGCCGTCCTGAACCGGCTGGTGGACGCCGGGAACACGGTCGTGGTGATTGAGCACAACCTGGATGTGATCAAGGCAGCCGACTGGCTGATTGACCTGGGCCCGGAGGGGGGCGAGGCCGGCGGCTCTATCGTCGCCCAGGGCCCACCGGAGGAGGTCGCCCGCGTCGAGGCCAGCCACACGGGGCGCTTCCTGCGAGAGGTCCTGTAGGGCAACTCCTTGCCGGCAGGAATTGCCCCCCCGAGAGGGGTAGCATAATCCTCACCCCCCCTGAAGCAAGGCCAGCCGCAGGGCCGGGATTTCGAACAGGCGACACCAGCGGGCCAGGGCGCGGTTGAGCAGGGCGAGGGAGATGCCGGCCGCACCGGCCTCCCGGGCCAGCAGCGCGGCATCCCACCGGGAGAAGAGGAGGAGCAGGCTCGCCGCCCGCAGCCCCGGCCACAGCGAGGGGTAGCGCAGGGCCTGCTTGCCCCCAATAAACTGGCGCAGGAAGCGGTCGAGAAAGCGGTCCGCCGCCGGCCCGTCCACCCAGGCAAGCGGCCGCCAGGCGGCCTCCGGCTCCCCGGCCAAGGCCTCCAGCACCCGGCCGGCCCAGCCAACCCCCTCGTCGCCCTCCGGACTGTCGCTCAGGAGAGAGCGGTTCTGCCGGACAGATCGGGCCAGGTGGCCGGCCGTCGCGGCCAGTTCCTCCGCCGCAGGCACGGGAGCGGGCCACCCCCAGGAGGACTCCCACCGCCGTCGCAGGTCCTCCAGAAAGGCGCGTATATCCCCAGCCGCTAAAGTGGGATGGGCCAGCCAGCCTTCCTCCCAGGCCAGGTACTCGGCCTGCCCGACGGTCCGCTCCCCATCCAGCGGTACCTCGGCAGGCAGTTCATAGACCTCTTCCATCTCCGCCAGGAGACCGCTCAGGCCGCCCAGGGGCTCCCCCGTCTCGTAGGTCTCCCAGATCCAGGGGCACTCGAAGGTCAGGGAAAAGAGCACCCCGTCGGGCAGGGCGACCGGATAGGCCAGGGGAAAGAGGCGGCAGGGAAAGGGCTTGGCCGGGCCGCCCAGCCGTCGGTGTACCCAACAGCGGTTCTGCCGATCCAGAAAGAGGCAGCGCGTGGGGTCGGAACGGGTGAGGAGGACCGTCTCCAGGTCGCCCCACTGCAGGGCCGGGCGGACCTGGGTCAGCCGGCCCAGGCCGGCCGGCCAGACCTCCGCCGGCCAGTCCACCCCCTCCAGCCGCTGCTGCTCCGCCGGGGAGACGGGCACGGCATAGTGGCAGCAGTCGCCGCAGCAGCGGCAGGTATGCCGGGCATTGTCCACCAGGACGACCGGCCGGCCGACGATCCCGGCTGTGGGTCGGCTGTCCAGGGCCGGCCGCAGCAGGGCGTCCTCCTCCTCCCGACGGCGACGCTCCTCCGCCAGCCACTCTTCCTGCTCAGGGTCCTCCAGGAGAAAGGCGTCGGCCAGGTCGTCGAGAAAGGCCAGGAGGTCCGCCAGGGGCAGGCCGGTGCGCTGGGCGATCTGCTGGGGGGGGTGCCGTCCGTCGAGCAGGTCCAGCACGGCCCGGTCCTCCGCCTTTAGTTCAAAGAGGGTCCGCCGGGCCGGGTCGTAGAGCAGCAGCGAGGCGGCCTGGTCGTGCAGGACCTTCAGGTCAGCACGCAGACGGGGATGTTCCAGCGGATCGGCCATGTCATCCTCCAACGGCACTTGATCGGTACCCGGATTCTACCAGAAAAAGGGCGGGGGTTCAAACAGGCGTAATGGGATTGTCATCCGCTTTCCTTGACATGCCGGCGCGGTGTGGGGCAAAATGGGGGTGTACAAGACAACCCGGAGGCCGTCTGATGACCACGTTGGACCTGACGACAGGTGAAACCAGAACGCCGGTCGGCCCAACGACGCCCCCCAGCAGGCTGTCGGAGGGTTCACCCGGCAACGCCTTGCCACTGCTGCTCGGCTACCTGGTGCTGCTGGCCGCTGCGGAGGGCCTCTGCCGGCTGGCTCGACCCTACGTTGCTCCGGTCGGCTGGTTCGCTTTTGGGACGGTGGCGGCTTTGCTCCTGACCCACGGCATCCTCTGCCGGAAAGAGCCGTTCTGGCCGGTCCCTGTGTTGATGTCCACGGGGGCCGTCGGGCACCTTCTCCTCCTGGTCTGGAGACCGGCCGGCCCCCCGCTCCTTCAGAGCGGCGCGCTCATCGGCCTGCCGGCAGTGATAGCCCTGGGGTTGTTCCTCCGCCACCCTCGGAGTGCATCCCGGCAAGGCGGGCACACTCGATCGCTCTCCCGCCACGAAACGGCAGCGCTCCCCTGTCCCCCTGCCCACCGCTCGGCCGGGCAACAAGGCGGGCGCGATGCCTTCCCCCTCTCTCAGGAAACGGCAGCGCGCGCCCAATCCCTTGCCCACCGCTCGGCCGGGCAACAAGGCGGGCGCGATGCCTTCCCCCTCTCTCAGGAAACGGCACCGCGCCTTCAATCCCCTGCCCACCGGCAGGCCGGGCCGGCGGCAACCTCTCCGTGCCCCCGTCCGCACCTGCGGCCGCTCCGCCACCGTCGTCTCCGGTTCGCCCGGTACTGGCGGCGCCGTCTGCTCGCCTGGGAGCCGACCCAAAGGACGGCGGTCCTTCTAGTCATCGCGGTGTTGCTGCTGGCCCTGCTGGCCGGCCTGCTGATCGTCCGGGCGACCTACCGCCCCCCTGCCACCTCTTCCCCAGGGGAAGGAGGGCAACAGGGACTCGTTTACCGCCAATTGGCCGGCCGGCGTGGGGAGGAGGTCCGGCTCGGCCAAGACCCCGGGCCGGCCGCCCTGCAGGTGCAGTTCCGCCCGGCGGAAGGCGGGGCCGACCCGGCCGGTGCGGGTGCAGCCGGAGGGGGCGAGGGAAATGCCCTCGCCCGCGCAAAAGGCGGACCGAATCCGGCCGGCGCAGGTGCGGCCCTCCCGACCGACGTGCTGAGGCTGTGGGCCCACAGCGGTCAGGAACCTTCTCCTGCTGCAGCGCTCCCCACGACGACCGCTGTCTTGGCTCACCGCCTCTACAACTGCCCCTCGGGCGGGTACGCCAACCGCTACCCTCGGGGTGTCTGTACCTGGTACGCCAAGGAGAAGCGGCCTGACCTGCCCTACTTTGTCGGGGAGAGCGGCATGGCCCGGAACTGGGGCCATGCGGCCCGGGAGTGCGGCTTTCCGGTGAACCAACAACCGGCTGTCGGAGCGGTCGTCGTCTTTCCCCCCGGCGCGAACGGCTCCCCCGGCGGGCACGTTGCCTATGTCGAGGAGGTCACCGCCGAGGACATCCTCATCTCCGAGTGCAACGTTACCCACAACCCGTTGTGGTCGCTGCCGCCGCTCTGGTGGGAAGGGGGCTATCCCTGCGCCTTTCGGCGCATTTCCTTTGCCCGGTTGGACCTCCGGGTGGAGTATATCCACCCGCGCTCCCCGTAGGATAGGGCCCGTCCGGCGTGTGCCGCCGTGGGGCGGCACGCCGCTATCGCGCCGCGGCCGCCTGGAGCAGGTTCTTCATCAGCATGATGTTGGTCATAGGGCCGGTGCCACCGGGGACGGGGGTGATCCTCCCGGCCACCTTCTGGGCGGCCTCGAAATCCACATCCCCGACCATGGTCACCTCGACCTCCCCCAGGGAGGTGCCGCACTCGGCGCAGGCGGCAGCGGTGTCGCGGTTATCGCCCCCGCAGTTGGGGCAGGGTTTGACCGCATTGACCCCAAAGTCAATGACCACCGCGCCGGGTTTGACCCAGTCGCCCCGAACCATCTTGGGCCGGCCGACCGCCGCCACCAGCACGTCGGCCTGGCGGCAGAGTCCGGCCAGGTCCTGGGTGCGCGAGTGGCAGATCGTCACGGTGGCGTTCTGGCGCAAAAGGAGCAGGGCCATCGGCTTGCCCACGATATTGGAGCGGCCGACCACGACGGCGTGCCGGCCCTGGAGTTCGACCTGGTAGCGGCGGAGAATCTCCATCCCGCCGGCCGGCGTCGCCGGGACAAAGTACGGCCGGCCCACGCTGCCCCGGCCGGCCGGCGGGGCCTGCGCCAACAGGCCGGCGTTGACTGCGTGCACCCCGTCCACATCCTTTTCCGGGGCCAGCGCGGCAATCACCGCCGCCCGGTCAATCCCCCTGGGCAGCGGTTCCTGCACCATAATCCCGTGTACCCCCTCGTCTCGGCTGAGTTCGGAGACCAGGCGGACCAGTTCCTCCTGGGGGACGTCCTCCGGGAGCACCCGGATATCGGCCCGCAGCCCCCGCTTCTCCAGAGTGCGGGCGATCGTCCGGGCGTACCAGACCGAGGCAGGGTCCTCCCCTGCCCGCACCACCGCCAGGGTGGGCACGAACCCTCTCTGCCCGATCAAGGCGCGCACCTCCTCCTCGATCTCGGCCTGCATCTCCTTAGCCAGGGCCCGTCCGTCAAGAATCGTCGCGGTCATTGTTCCTCCTATAACGGTCTGTTGATGGCCGCGTTGCCATCGGCGTACCCGTACCTGGAGCCAGACACCCTCACCGCCGGGAGCACCGGCAGACGGCTTTGTCTATCCGGCCCACTGCCATTGTACC
>FWWM01014202.1_pt1 | contig 12586 bp, 12 predicted proteins | sample 2228351 | NCBI WGS metagenome assembly FWWM01 (sample SAMEA103939774, study PRJEB20133) | metagenome | reverse complement strand
GGCCGGGCCGGGAGGCGCGGCTCGCCGCCCGTGCCCTGGAGGTGCTCCGCTCGATCCGGCGGGCCGACCCGGGCGCCCCGCCCGTCGCGGTCGGCGCGCTCCCGTTCGACCCGGGACGCCCGGCGGAGCTCGTGGTCCCCGCGCGGGCCGCCGTGCGGCGGGAGCGCGGTCGCACGCTCTGGGTCGCGGTGGGTGCCCCGGGGTCCTCGCCCGTCGAGGTGGGGGGACGGCGGCTCGTCCCGGCGGCGCCCCACGCGCCGTTCCGCGAGGTCCAGCTCCGCCCGGAGCCGCCGCCCGGGACCTACGCGGACCTCGTCCGGGAGGCGCTCCGGCGGATCGGGGCCGGCCGGCTCCGGAAGGTCGTGCTCGCCCGCTCGCTCGTCGTGGACGCGGGCCGCGCGCTCGACCCGGTGACGCTCGCGTGGCGCCTGCGCGCCGTGGACCCCGAGCGCTTCGCGTTCGCCGCCCCCACCGCGGGGGGCGTGCTGGTGGGGGCGAGCCCCGAGCTGCTCGTCCGGCGGACCGGCCGGGCGGTGGAGAGCGCGCCCCTCGCCGGCTCAGCCCCCCGCTCGGGCGACCCCGCCGAGGACCGGGCCCTGGCCGAAGGGCTCCTGGCCTCGGCCAAGGACCGGGAGGAGCACGCCGTCGTGGTCGAGGCCGTCGCCCGCGCGCTCCGGCCGTTCTGCGAGGAGCTCGCCTGGGACCGCGAGCCCGTGCTCCTTCCCACGGCGAACGTCTGGCACCTCGCGACGAGGTTCCGGGGGCGGCTCCGGGAGCCCGCCCCCTCCGCGCTCGAGCTGGTCGGGGCCCTCCACCCGACGCCGGCCGTGGGCGGGGCGCCGAGGGAGGAGGCCCTCCGCACGATCGCCGAGCTCGAGCCGTTCGAGCGGGGTGCCTACGCCGGCCCGGTCGGGTGGATGGACGCCGAGGGCGACGGCGAGTGGGCGATCGCGCTCCGCTGCGCCGAGCTCGCGGGCACGGCGGCGCGCCTGTTCGCGGGCGCCGGGATCGTCGCGGGTTCAGAGCCCGAGGGCGAGCTCGACGAGACCGAGCGGAAGTTCCGGGCCTTCCTCGACTCCCTGCGCTGGGGCTGAGCCGGGGGGCGCCTCACCCGCGCAGGGCGCCGGCCACCGCGGCCTGGACCTCCCGGTGGCGCGCCACGTTCCGCTCCCGGTCGCTCGGGACCACGACGAGGCGGACGCCGCCCGCGGCGCGGGCCGCCTCGACCGCCGGGACCAGGTCGGCGGCCCGATCCACGCGCAGGCACCCTGCCCCCGCCGCCTCGGCGAGGCGGGCCAGGTCGAGCCCGTGGGGGGCGACGAACAGCTCGAGGTGCTCGGGGAGCGCGGCCTGCGAGAGGAACGAGAACACCCCCCCGCCGTCGTTGTCCGGGACGACCACGACGAGGTCGGGCCCCCGGCGCGCGCTCCAAAGGAGGGAGCCCGCGTCGTGGAGGAGCGCGAGGTCGCCGATCAGGGCGGCCACCGGGCCGGGCGAGGCGGCGGCCACGCCGAGCGCGGTCGAGACCGAGCCGTCGATCCCCGACGCGCCCCGGTTGGCCAGCACCCGCAGGCCCTCCCGGGGGGCCATGAACGCGTCGAGGTCCCGCACCGGCATCGAGGAGCCGACGAACAGCGTCGCGCCGGGGGGCAGCGCGGCCGCGAGGTCCCGCGCCACCCGGCCCTCGAACGGTTCCTCCCAGGCGTCGAGGAGCCGGTCGATCGCCGCCCGGGCGAGCGCGTCGGCCCGCCGCCACGCCTCGAGCCAGGCCCCCGGGCCGGGGCCGTCCAGCCCCTCAAGGGCCCGGCGGGCGAGCTCCTGGGCCGGCGCCACGATCCGCCGCTCCGCCCGCCGGTGGGGGTCGGCGACGAGGTCGTCGGGGTCCACGATCGCGAGGCGCGGGACGGAGGCCACGAGCCCCAGCCCGGCCCGGGACGTGGGCGCCGCGCCGACCTGGAGCACGAGCTCGGGCAGGTGGCCCGCGAGGAACCCCGGGTCGGCGAGGAGCGCGGTCCCGGCGGCGAGGGCCCGGCCCGGGAGCCGCAGTCCCGAGGTGGGCTCGGCGACCACCGGCCACTCGAGGGCCCGGGCGAGGTCCAGGACCGCCGGGGCGGGCTCCCGGAGCGAGCCAGCGTACACGAGCCCGCGCTCCACGCCCCGCAGGGCCTCGAGGAGCGCCGCCACCTGGTCGTCGCGGGGACGGGGACGGGCCCGCACCTCGGGGCCCTCGTGCGGGCGATCGGCCCCGGGCCCCAGGTCCACGGGGGCGCCCTCCGGGACCAGGGGCTCCCGGAACGGGAGGTTCAGGTGGACCGGCCGGGGGCCGCTCGCCGCGTGGTGGGCGGCCTCCCAGCCCAGGGCCCGCCAGGCGGCTCCATCCCCCTCGCGGGGCACCGGCGCCTCCCGGAACCCGGCGTAGCGCCCGAACAGCTCGCGCTGGTCGATCGCCTGGTTCGCCCCCACGCCACGGAGCTCCGGGGGGCGGTCCGCGGTGAGGAGCACGAGGGGGACCCGCGCCATGCTGGCCTCGACGGCCGCCGGGAGCAGCTCGGCGGCGGCGGTGCCGCTCGTCGTCGCGACCGCCGCCGGCCGGCCCGTGGCCTTGGCGATCCCGAGGGCCGCGAACCCCGCCGCGCGCTCGTCGAGGTGGACGTGGACGCGGACCCGCGGGTCCCGGGCGAGGGCCAGGGCGATCGGGGTGGAGCGGGACCCGGGCGCGACGCAGGCGTGCCGGAGCCCGGCGCGCACCAGTTCGTCGACCAGGAGCCGGCAGCAGGCGAGGGCGACGTCCCCGGCCGGCGCCGTCATCGCCCCGCCCACAGCCCGAGCGCGAGGAGCGCGCCGAACGCCGCGTGGAGGAGCGCCGTCCCGGTGAGCACCGGGACCAGCTCCCGCCCGGTCGCCCGGCCCGCGAGCTCGAAGGGCCTGATCGCGAGCGGCCAGGACGCGAGCGTGAGGAGGGCCCACTGCGAGAGGCCCGCGCGGGGGTCGGCGAGCCCGACGAGCACCCCGCCCACCACGACCACGTAGGCGGCGACGAGGAGCGCGCGGTAGAAGGCCCTCGTGCGCCGGTCCCCGAGCCGGACCGCGAGCGTCCGCTTCCCGGCCCGGGCGTCGGTCGGGATGTCGCGGAGGTTGTTCGCGACCAGGATCGCCACCGCGAGGAGGCCCATGGCCGTCCCCGCCCACCACGCCGGCCGCGGGATGCGCTCCGCGAGCACGTAGGACGTCCCGGCGGTCGCCATGAGCCCGAAGAACAGGAACACCGCGACCTCCCCGAGCCCGAGCGCGCCGTAGGGTCGGGGCCCGCCGGAGTAGAGCGCGAGCGCGAGCATCGCGGCGGCCCCGATCGGCACGAGCCACGGGGTCGTGGCGAGGGCGAGCGCGAGGCCCGCGGCCCCCGCCAGGCCGACCGAGGCCACGGCCGCCGCCGCCACCGCCCGCGGCGAGGACGCGCCCGAGGCCACGAGCCGCGGCGGCCCCAGCCGTTCCCCGGTGTCCACGCCGCGGACGCCGTCGAAGTAGTCGTTGGCGAGGTTCACGCCGACCTGGAGCCCCAGGGCGACGAGGGCCGCGGCCACCACCCGCCAGGCCTCGGGGCGGACCTCGGCGGCGGCCGTGCCGACGAGGACCGGCACCAGCCCCGCGCCGAGCGTCCGGGGCCTCGCGCCCTCGACCCACGCCCGGAGCCCGCGCACGGCGGGCCCCGGCGAGGGGTGCCCTGCTCGCCCGCCGCGCACGTCGTTCGGCACGCCGCCTCCCCGGGGGCTCCGGTCCGCGGTCAGGGCCGTCGGGGGAACCTCGAGAAGTCCGGCCGCCGCTTCTCGAGGTAGGCGTCCCGGCCCTCCTGGGCCTCGTCGCTCATGTAGTAGAGGAGCGTCGCGTCCCCGGCGAGCTGCTGGACCCCGGTGAGGCCGTCGATGTCGGCGTTGAACCCCGCCTTGAGCAGGCGGAGGGCGAGGGGGGAGAGCGCGAGCATCTCCTTGCACCAGGCCACGGTCTCCTCCTCGAGGCGCTCGAGCGGCACGACCGCGTTCACGAGCCCCCACTCGAGCGCCCGCCGCGCGTCGTACCGGCGGCAGAGGAACCAGACCTCCTTCGCCCGCTTGAGCCCGATGGTCCGGGCGAGGAGCCCGGCGCCGAACCCCGCGTCGAACGAGCCGACCCGGGGCCCGGTCTGGCCGAAGACCGCGTTCTCGGCGGCGATCGTGAGGTCGCAGACCAGGTGGAGCACGTGCCCACCGCCGATCGCGTACCCGGCGACCATGGCCACGACCGGCTTCGGCAGGCGGCGGATCTGGACCTGGAGGTCGAGCACGTTGAGCCGCCCGATCCCCCGCTCGTCGCGGTAGCCGTCGTCGCCCCGGACCCGCTGGTCGCCGCCGGAGCAGAACGCGAGCGGGCCGCGGCCGGTGAGGATGATCGCCCCGATCCCGGGGTCGTCGCGGGCCAGGTCGAAGGCCCGGGACAGCTCGAACAACGTGGTGGGCCGGAACGCGTTGCGGACCTCGGGGCGGTCGATCGTGATCTTGGCGATCCCCTCGGCGGTTTCGTAGGCGATGTCTTCCCACTCCCCGGACGGCCGCCAGTCCAGGGCGGGCCGGATCGGGTCGTCCGCCGGGTCCGTCCCCCGCCGGTGCTCGCGCGCGTCGTCCATGTGACCGTTCACTCAGAGAGCGTTCGCTCGTACGGTCCGCTAGCCTAGCGGATGCCCGCCCGCGATGCCCGCCCCACCGCGTCACGGCGGGGCGCCGATCGGGGGCTGATGAGCCTCCGGCCGGGCTTGACGAGAGAGAGGGCTGTCACCGAGCGGTTGGGGGTGAGCGATGGCGCCACGATCGGGTGAGACTGGCCGCGATGACGGTCGCCCTGGTGGTGTCGACAGCGGCCGTCGCGCTCGCGTCCCACCAGTACTGGGCGGTCGACGACTGATGCTCGGTCACCAGTGGAAGTTCGTACTTCTACCCGGGCGGACCTAGAAGCGACTGGTTCGTCCACCGGGGCGAGGGCTTCGAGGGATACTGCCACATGTGGACGAACCCCGGTTCGACGGTCCAGAACTGGGCGGCCTGGTACCCCCCCATCTCAACGGATTACAACGGCCGGTACAACGTGCGGATCTGGAACGACTGCGACCCCCACTTCAGGAACCACGACGTCCGTTACCAGCGGTGGGCGAACGGGACGGCGGGGGGCGTCACCGAGGTCTGGAGGTTCGACCAGGGCGGGTCGCCCTGCGACAGCATCCAGCACGTCGGTCAGGGGCAGTTCTACGGGTCGAACGGAGGGTACGTCCGCCTGGTCGACCGGAGCTCGGACACCACGCGCCCCATCGGCGTGGATCACCTCCGCTACGTCCCGGTCCCGCACGAGGGTGCAGGAGTGAGGTCGATGGCCGTAACGACGGATGAGCACCGGAGCCGGGCCCAGGGGGGCGGTCCCGCCGGGTGGCGGCGGGCGGCGGGAGCGGTCGTCGCCGCGGGCCTGGGGCTCGTCCTGGGGACGGCTCTCCCCGCCGGAGGCTCGTCCGGGCCCGACGTCGTGGACGAGAACGTGCACCTGCGCGACCCCGTCGCCGTGCTCAAGGCCGGCGAACCGGTCACGCCGTACGGCATCCGGCTGCCGACGCACCTGCCAGCCGGCGCGAAGCTCGAGAACGCCGATCGGGGGGTCGAGCCCGACCAGGTCTATCTGGGAGCCTGGTACAGGCTGGCATCTGGGGGCGGACTGCACGTGTGGGAGACCAACCACCCGACCGCATCCACCTGGGTGCAGGCGGATGAGACGCTGAACGATCGCCGGGGCTCCCTGGAAGCTCGTCCGGGTGTGGCCGGATGGGACCACCGAGGTGCTCGAGCTCAGCACCACGTTCCCCGACGGCGTCACCATCGGGATCGCGGCCGCGGCGGAGGAACTCGACCTCGACACCCTGGTTCGGGTCGCGGCGTCGGTCGAGGTGGTCGAGCCGCTCCCCTGATCCACCGCGCGCGCCACGGGTCGTCGTCGGCCTCGTGACGCTGGTGGTGGCGTCCCTCACCTGGCTGGCGCGGACCTCCGCGGACGGCCGGGACTGCCGGGATCTCGGCCCGGTAGGGTCCTTCCCCGAGAACTCGGTGGCCAGGTGGTCGTGCATCCCGGCGTTCGTCGTCCACGGGGTAGGGAGGGACTTCGCCGTGTACGTGGCGATCGACCCAACGGGGGGAGGGCCGCTCCGCTGGGACCGCCGCCGGCACGTCTTCGTGGCGCCGACCAGCGGCCTGACGTTCGGGATCGCCGGCCAGGCGCTCGGACGTCCCGGCGGCCCCGGCCTCCTGCGCTGCCCCTGGCGGATCGCGGCCGGGCACCTCGTCGTAGCGGCTCCCTCGTCTGACCCGATCGAGGTCCAACGGGCGTGCGGATGGCGCACCGTCGGAGCCTGAACGGCCCTCCGCGCCACGCGTGGGGACGGGACCCGCCCGTCCTTCGCTAGCCTGGATCGACGTGTCCGCCGTCGCTGGACTCGGTCGGTTGGCCCCGGGCGACCTCGTCGCGTTCGACCTCGCGCCCGGGCCGGCCTGGCTCCCCGCGCTCGCCGCCGCGCTCGACGCGGGCGCGGCGGTCCTCCCCGTGGACCACCGCCTCGCCCGCCCCGAGCGGGACGCGCTCCTCGCCCGGGCCCGGCCGACGCACGCGTTCGACGGCGAGCGGGTGGCGCGGCTCGAGGGGGGCCTCCCGGTCGATCCGTCCGTGTGCCTCGTCGTGGCGACCTCCGGGACCGGCGGCCGGCCCAAGCTCGTCGAGCTCGCCCGGGAGGCGGTGGAGACGGCCGTGCGGGCCTCCGCCGAGGCCCTCGGTGCGGGGGCGGGGGACCGGTGGCTCTGCTGCCTCCCGCCCGCCCACGTGGGCGGGCTCCTCGTGCTCCTCCGGGGCGTGGTGCTCGGGGCGCCCGTCGCGGTCCACCCGCGGTTCGACCCGGCGGCCGTCGACGCCGAGCCGGACGCCGCGTTCGTCTCGCTCGTCCGGACGATGCTCGCCCGCCTGCTGGACGCCGGGGCCGACCTCGCGCGGTTCCGGGCGGTCCTCGTGGGCGGGGCCGGCCTGGACCCCTCGCTCGCGGAGAGGGCGGCGGCCGCGGGGGCGCGGGTCGTGGCGACCTACGGCTGCACGGAGAGCTGCGGGGGGGTCGTCTACGACGGACGACCGCTCCCGGGGACCGAGGTGCGGATCGGGGAGGGATCCGAGGTCCTGCTGCGGGGCCCGACGCTGATGCGCGGGTACCTGCGCGATGCCGCGGCCACGGCGGCGGCCCTCGCCGGCGGGTGGCTCCGGACCGGCGACGCCGGGCGCCTGGGGCCGGACGGGCGGCTCGTGGTGGACGGGCGGCTGGACGAGGCCATCCGGACCGGGGGCGAGCGGGTCTGGCCCGAGGAGGTGGAGGCGGCCCTGGCCGACCACCCGGGGGTCGCGGAGGTGGCGGTGGCCGGCCGGCCCGACCCGGCGTGGGGCGAGCGGGTGGTCGCGTTCGTCGTGCCCCGCGACCCCGCCCGGCCCCCGTCGCTCGAGGAGCTCCGCGACCACGCGGCGCGCAGGATCGCGCGGTTCAAGGCCCCACGGGAGCTCGTCCTGGTGGACGCCGTCCCCCGGACGCCGTCGGGGAAGCTCCGCAGGAGCGCGCTCGGCCGTTAGAACTCCGGGTCGAGGGGCGGTGCGGACTCCGGTACCGGGGTGGTGAGCGTCGCGTTCCCGGCGGCGTCGACGGCGCCGGACGCCGGCGTCCAGACCATCGACGTCGGGGCCGCGACGGTCCGCGTGGCCCCGGTCGGGGTCCCCAGGGTGAGGAGGATGACCGCCCCCGCCTGGGCCATCGTCGAGCCGTTGAAGTTCCGGGTGGCGGCGACGTAGTTCCCCCCGAGGGACACGGTTCCCAGGGGCAGGATCGGCGACCCGCCCGCCGCCCGCACGTGGAGGGTGTCGCTGGCGCCGGCGTTGACGATCCGGACCCGCACCGCGGTCGCCGTCCCGTCCCAGCCCGCCAGGACCGAGGCGGGGTCGATCCGCTCGCTGAACGTGAGGGCGATGGTGTCGCCGGCCTCCGCCCGCCCCGGCCTGGCGCCCCCGTTGGCGGTCTGCACGTCGACGCCGCTCGGGGGCGTGGCGTCCACGAGGACCGTGAAGCCGGCCTGCGTCGCCGAGTTCCCCGACGCGTCGGTGAGGGTGAGGGTGTAGTCGTACGTCCCCTCGGCGAGGGCCGGGTCGGCGGTGAGGGGGTCGCTCCGGTACCCGTAGGCGACCCCCTCGACCGAGTACGAACCGGCGACGAGGGGGACCGCGGTCGCGCCGGCCGAGAGCGCGCTCACGTCGGCGGTGACCGACGCCAGGCCCGAGGGCGGGTTCCCGTCGTCGTCGGCGTTGGCGTAGACGGAGAACGTCCCACCCGGGCGGACGCTCCCGGCCAGGTACCCGGAGGTCTTGGCGATCACCGAGGCCGTGGCCCAGGGGGCCGTGAGGTCCGGCGCGGCCGAGAACGAGTTCCCGGCGTTCGAGGCGAGCGAGGAGAACGCCGCGTAGGTCGTCCCGCCGCCGGCGCCCAGCACCAGGCCCAGCGCGAGCAGCGTCGCGAGGCTACGCCGGCTGGGCACCCCGGACCCCCTCGGGCCTCGGCCGCCAGATCCGCCGGATCTCGAGCGCGCCCAGGGCCACCGCGGGGAGGGCGACGAGCAGGAGCCGCCCGGCGCGGCTCCCGGCCCGCAGGAGGAGGTAGCCGACGAGCGGCACCCGGTAGACGACCCTCCCGATCGTGCCCGTGGCCGGGACGCGCCACCGCTCGGGGGCCGAGTTGGCGTCGCCCTTCGTCACGAACGCGACGGTCGGCCCCTCGACCGCGAGGTCCCGCACCCGGTGGGTCAGGATCCGCCGCGGGTCCTCGGGGTCGACGAACGAGACCACGTCGCCGACCCGCGCCTCCCGGGGGTCGATCCGCTCCACGACCACCACGTCGCCCGGGCCGATCGTGGGCCGCATGCTCCCCGAGAGCACCGTGAGGGAGCGGAGGCCGACGAGCCCCGGCAGCCCGGCCGCCGCGAGCAGCCCGAGCCCGAACCCGCCGACCGCCCAGGCGGCGCCGAGGAGGCCGAGGCGGAACCCCCGCGCGAAGGACGATCGCGGCCGGGCCAGGTTCATCACAGGTTCCTCGCCTCCCAGGCGAAGACGGCGGACGCGGTGAGGCCCTGCGCCGCGGGGTCCGCGCCCATCGTCACCTCGAACCGGTAGGCGTGGGACTCCCCGGTGGTCCAGGTCTCGGGGACGCCGCTCGTGGGGTCCGGGTCGACGATGCCCGCGGCGTAGCTCCCCGGGTAGGCCGAGAGCGGGCCGCGGTAGAGGACGCCCTGACCGAGGCCGAAGGGGTCGCCGGGGTCGGGCGCGAACCCGGCGCAGGAGGGGAACGAGGGCGAGGCATCCGTACCCCGGGTCACGGTCAGGGTGAGGTGGGGCGCGAGGGCGTCGGTCACGTTCCCGTAGAGGACGACGGAGGCGTCCAGGGTCCCGGTGTAGGTGACGAGGATGCACCCCACCGCGGTGTCCCCCGGGCGCGCCCCGACGAGGGAGAGCATCGCGGCGCCGGCGTCGTCGTCCTGGATCACCGCCGTCCCGGCCTCGAACGCGTTGCCCCCGTCCTGGGCCGTGCTCGAGAAGGCCGCCACGGTCGCCGCGCCGGCGACGAGGCCCGAGACCCCGACGACCAGGACCGAGGCCAGGAGCCGCCGGAGCCGGCTGATGGCTCTCATGGGGCCCCCTCCGCTGGGACCGGATCGAACTCCAGGCCGACCCGCTCGACGCGGCCCTCGTAGCCCCGCTCGACGGCGGGCGGCAGCCAGGCCCGGACCGAGATGGCCCGGGCCTCCCCCGGCTCCAGGCGGAGGAGCGGATGGCTCCACGTACGGAGCTCGCCCAGCGTGCCCAGGAAGATCCGCTCGGCGCCCGCGTCGATCGCGAGCCGGAGGAGGCCGTCGAGCTGGGTCGAGGAGGGCAGCCCGCGGACCCGCACCGCCAGGGCCACGCCGGTCTGGTTCACGAGCTCCACCGAGCCCCGGGCCTGGTCGCCGGGCCGGAGGTCGGGGGCCTGGAGGAACGGCCCCGAGGGGCGGACGCCCAGCTCGCCCGTGGGGTGGGCGGCGACGACCAGGTCGGTGCCGAGGCGCCCGTCCCCGGCCGGGATCCGCCCGGCCAGGACGACCGCGGCCGCGGCGGCGAGCCCGACCGCGAGGCCGGCCCGTCGTGCCCAGGTCTCGGCTGTGCGCATCGGCGCTCCGCTCCGGCGCCCCGGGAGTGGGGGGCGGGGGCCGCCGAGGGGGGAGCGGCCCCCGCCGTTACCCGCGGGGCGCTACTGGTTGCGGGCCTCCCACGTGTAGGTGTGCAGCCCGGTGGACAGCGGGCCGGCCGCGCCGCCGTTGGCCGCGTTGTCGTCCCGGAGCGTGAGCGTGAACCGGTACACCACCGAGTCGTCCTGGACCCAGGAGGTGGCCGAACCGGGGTAGGTCGCGATGCCGGTCGCGTAGCTGCCGTGGGCGGCGGCGAACCCCGAGAGCGTCCCGCCGAAGATCGTCGCCTCGGAGGAGAACCCCGCGCACCCGGGGAACGCGGTCCCCGCGGGCATCGTCCCCTCCTCGATCGTGAGGTCGAGGTAGTCGCCGACCGGGCCGATGCTCGAGGCGGTGTACAGGCGCACGTCCGCCGGGAGCGTGCCCAGGTAGGTCACCCGGATGCACCGCTCGACCGTGTCGAGGGGCTTCGCGTTCGAGACCTGGTACATGAACCCGCCGGCGTCGTTGTCCTCGAGGTAGACGGTGCCCGCCTCGAACGCGTTCCCGGCGTTCTCCGTGGTGCTGAAGAAGGCCGAGAGCGTGCCGGCCCCGGCCAGGGCCCCCACGAGCCCGAGCACGAGCGCCGTGAGGAGCAGCTTCCGCGTCGTCTCCATCCGCACCCTCCGCATCTCGTCCGCTTGTCCCGGGCGGTCCCCGCGGCCGCCCGCGCTCACGGCTCAGGTGTCGGCGGAGCGGGGCTCGGCCTCGATCCCGGGTTCTCGGGGATCCGGCCTACCCGCGGACGGGTAGCGGGGGATGGTCCGGCCAGGGCATCGGGGCCGGGGGCCCCGCCGGCGGAGCCAGGGCCGGCGTCGGTCAGATCCGGACCGCGCCGTGCTTCACGGCGAAGACCACGGCCTCGAGCTTGGAGTGCACGCGGAGCTTCGCGAGCGCGTTGCGGATGTGGGTCTGGACGGTCTGGGGGCTGATGTAGAGGCGCGTGGCGATCTCGTCGTTCCGCAGGCCCTCCGCGAGGAGCTGGAGGATCTCCCGCTCGCGCTCGGTGAGCTGGGAGAGGAGCAGCTGCGCCTCGCGGCGGACCTCCCGCTCCCGCGCCACCTGGTGGAGGATCCGGGTGAGCGTGAAGGGGTCGATCAGCACCTCGCCCTCGGCGGCGGCCTTGGCCGCGCCGAGCACCTGGTCGGCGGCCTCGTCCTTCCCCAGGAACCCCGAGGCGCCGGCCTCCACGGCCTCGACGAGGAGCCGGTCCTCGTCGTGGGCGGTCATGATCACGACCTTCGTCCCGGGCCATCGCTCCTTGATCCGGCGGGTCGCCTCGATCCCGTCGAGGGGTCCCTTGAACACGACGTCCATGAGGACCACGTCGGGGCGGTGCTCCTCGCAGAGCCGGATCGCCTCCTCGGGGTCGTGGACCGGCGGGGCCACGAGCGCGAGCCCCGGGTCGCGCTCGACCACCATCGCGAGGGCGTCGGTGAGGACCTTGTGGTCGTCGCAGATCAGGAGCGACACCTTCCGTCCCGTCCCGCTCACCCCGACGGCCCCCTCTCCTCCGTCCCCGGCAGCGTGACCCGCAGCATCGTACCCCTCCCCGGCGCCGGTACCGCCTCGATGCGCCCGCCGTGGGCCTCGACGTGGGCCCGGCAGATGAAGAGCCCCAGGCCCGCGCCGGGGACCTCCTCGTAGCCCGGCGGCCGGAACCGGGAGAAGCGGTCGAACACCCGGCCCCGGACCTCGGGCGCGATCCCCGGCCCCCCGTCCACGACCTCGAGGACCGCGCCCCCGTCCGGGGCCCGGTAGGCGCGGACCTCGACCGGCTCGTCGGGCGGGGAGAACTTGGCGGCGTTGTCCACGAGGTGGGCGACGACCTCGGCGAACCGCTCCCGGTCCAGGCGCGCCCGAAGCTCGGGGTCGACGTCCACCGTCACCGGGTGCCCGCGGAGGTCCGCCCCCCACACGACCTCCTCCACGAGCCGGCCGAGGGGCTCGGGGCGCAGGTCGTAGGCGATGCGGCCGGCGTCGATCCGGAGCGCGGTCGAGGTCTCCTCGGCGACGAGCTTGAGCCGGGCGGCCTCCTCGTCGATCAGGCGGAAGAACTCCCGCCGCTCGCGGTCGCTCATCGAGTCGTACATCCGGGAGCCGGTGGAGGCGAGCCCCTTTATCGACATGAGCGGGCCCTTCAGCTCGTGGACGATGGTGCCGACGAGCTCCGCCCGACGGTCGGCGGCCCCGGGGGGCTCGGGCCCGCGCGGGTCGCCGCCGGTCGGGGCCGGGGCGGCCCGGCGGGA
>FWWM01014195.1_pt1 | contig 12594 bp, 9 predicted proteins | sample 2228351 | NCBI WGS metagenome assembly FWWM01 (sample SAMEA103939774, study PRJEB20133) | metagenome | reverse complement strand
GCCCGCTACTTCCTCTACCTTGCCCGAGGCATCAATTACCCCACCGCTTTGGAAGGGGCGCTGAAACTCAAGGAGGTCAGTTACATCCACGCTTCCGGCTACCCCGCAGGCGAGTTCAAACACGGTCCCATCGCCTTGGTGGACAAAGACACCCCTGTCGTCTGCATCGCCCCTGTGGACAGCGTCTACGAGAAAACGCTGGCGAACATAGAAGAAGTCAAGGCGCGAGGTGGTCGCCTCATCGTTGTGACGACGGAAGGGAACCATGACTTTGATGAGATGGCGGAGTTCGTGTTCTTCATCCCATCCATCCACGAAGACCTCACTCCGTTGCTGACTGTCATCCCGCTGCAACTGTTAGCCCACCATGTCGCAGCCATGAAAGGCTTGGATGTGGACAAACCCCGCAATTTGGCGAAAAGCGTGACAGTGGAGTGAAGATGAACGCCCATTCGTGCGCTGAAGTCGCCTTCCGCCGAATAACGGTCTTTGCAGCAATGCGCTTCGCATCCCTTGCTGCGCTATCTTTGTCCCCACGGTGAGCGGACATGGTCTCGTGGCTGGAAATCGCTGTTATCGTTCCGTCGGATGCAGCGGAACTCATTTACGCTCTGCTGGACACGCTGGGTTGTGCCGGCGTCGCTCAAAGTTTCTCCCCTGACGGCACGGTGCGGCTGGTGGGCTATGTGCCAGCGACGGAAGATGCAACGGAAAAGTTGGTTTGGTTGGCGGAGCAACTGGACTACGCAGTCGCTCATGGATGGCTCTCTTCCTCGCCGCAAGTGACCACGCGGGTGCTGGAAGCGGAAGAGTGGGAAGCGCCCTTGCGAGAAGCACTGCAACCGCTCCCTGTCGGGCGGCGATTTCTCATTGTGCTCAACGACGAACCTGTGGACAACCCTGAAGGTCGCTTGCTTTTGCGGTTGCAAAGTCTGGGAGGATTCGGCACAGGACACCACCCCACTACTCGCATGTGCTTAGAGTTGCTGGAAGAAAGCGAAATTGACGGCAAGCGAGTGTTGGATGTGGGCACAGGCTCTGGCATCCTCGCCATCGCTGCTGTGCATCTTAATGCTGCCACCGTTGTGGCAACAGACATAGACGAGGTTGCCTTAGAAGCAGCCAAACTTAACGCTGCCCGCAACGGTGTCGCTGAGCGCATCCGGTTTATCAAAAGCGACCTGCTCCGACAAGTTGAGGGACAATTTGATGTGGTGCTTTCCAACCTGCTGACCCCGCTCATCAAGGATTTAGCGTGGCAGTTGCAATCTCATCGCGTGTTAGCCCCTGACGGTGTTTGGATTGGTTCAGGTGTCTCTACGGAAGGTTGGGCGGAAGTTAAGCCCCTGTTGAGCAAATTGGGCTATCAAGTATTGACAGAGCGCGAAGCGGCGGGATGGGTCGCTTTCAAAGCCTGCCAAAAGCGATGAAACGCTTGCAAGCCTCTTAGAGCATTTCGCCGTGAAGCACAGAGTGAAGGACTTGGCGGAGTTGCCCCGTTTCCGCTTCACTTAAAGAAGTCAAGGGTCGGCGAGGGCGACCAGCAGGCACTCCTTGCGCTATCAAAGCAGCCTTCACCCGTGCGGGGAAGTTGGGTCCGTGAAGGTGGTGCCACAACCGCAACAGTTGAGTGTGCAACTGCAACGCTGTTTCGTGGTCACCCTTCTGCACCGCTTCCCACAGCGCTACCGAAAGGTGGGGGAAGGCGGTGCACAGACCAGCAATTGCACCGTGCGCCCCAAGAAGGAAACTGGGGTAGAGAAGGTCGTCAATAGCGGTCAGCACGCACTTGCCCTCCGGCAGGTTCGCCAGCAGCCATGCCAATGCGTGCATGTCGCCTGCGCTTTGTTTGACCCCGATAACGGAAGGCGTTTCCACCATCAACCGCACTAACGCTTCGGCGCTCAGGTAAGACCACGGCACAACATTGTAGACGAGCACAGGCAAACCCGTTTCATCAGCAATGGTGCGGAAGTAAGCGAACAGTTCCGCTTCGTTGGGCGGGAAAAGGTAATGGGGTGGTGTGACCATCAAAGCCGCAACAGGCAAATCACGGACCGCGCGAGCGTGCAATAAGGCTTGGCAGGTTGAATTGGCGATGATGCCTACGATGAGCGGAACGCGCCCGTTGATTTCTTCCGCCGCAATTTCGGTGACGAGGCGGGTTTCGTCGGGAGAGAGGGTGTAGCCTTCCCCCGTGCTCCCGCAGACAGCAACCCCATGCACTTGAGCGGAAAGCAAGAAGTGAAGAACTCCCCGCAACGCTGCCTCGTCCACTTCGTCCCGCCCATTAAAAGGTGTCACCGCCGGCGGGATGATGCCGAAGAGTTTCGCTTCTCGCTTCGGCAAAGGTGCGTTCGTCTCCAACTGTCCTTGCGCGTTGTCTTGCCTCACAACTTGCGCCCCCTTTCCAAAGCAGCGAGATACCCTCACGCCCTGCCTTTCGGCTTGGGGATGATGCCCATTTTCACGGGACGGTTCAAGTGCCGAAGCATGATGGTTTGGGCCTTCGCCACATCCCCTTGGCGAAGGGCAGTGAACATTTGCCGATGCTCCCGCAAGGCTGCTTCCCGAATTTCCCTGCCTCCTGCCAACGCTTGCGCTTGCACTTGGCGGAAGAATTCAGCAACGACTTGGGCGATGCCTTGAAGGATGGGGTTGTGGGTTGCTTTGACCAGAGCAGCGTGAAAGCATCGGTCTTCTTCCAACCCGTCTTCGCCCCGCTGCAAGGCTGCTTCCATCCCAGCGATGGCGGTCTCCATTTCCTGCCAATCCTCTTTCGTTGCCCTCTCAGCAACCAAAGGGAGGATGGCTAACTCCAACACTTGCCGGGCTTCCCAGATGTCGGCAATGGAGTCGCTGTTGTAAGCGAGGAAGAACCAGAGGAAGTCTTGGAGCGTGTTTTGGTCGGGCACTTTCAAGAGTGCGCCTCGCTTGGGGCGCGTGTCCACAACGCCGAGCCCTTCCAACAAGCGCATCGCATCCCGCACGGAAGTGCGAGAGACACCTAACGCCTCGGCTAATTCCCGTTCCGTTGGCAAATGGTCGCCAGGGCGCAAATGGTTCGCCACGATGAACTCCTTCAACCGCTCCAAGATACGCTCCCGCAAAGTCCGACGACGAATGGGACGCAAAGTTGGCTGCATTTTGGTCCCCCCTGATGCATGTAAGAGCCACAGGAGTTACTTTAGGGCTGTCGCGGAGCAAACACATGCAAAGACAGCAGCACTTATCCGCTCAGGTAATGGTTGAGCGGCACACGAAACGCAATTGAATTGTAGGAGCGACAAAGGCTTAAGTGAGCCTCAGGGTATGATGCCTTAAGGTGTCAAAACTCCTCCAACCCCCAACTAACGATGCGTCCGAAGTCGCCCGTGAGGACTTTAGCGTGCCCGTCAGCAAAGCCGCCGATGATCATGCCTGCGTCCTGCCCTGTTCCATAAGGGGGTGGGTAAACGCGGCTCTCCGTCGTCCCTGCGTGGGCAACTAAGGAGTTGCAGAACAGCACCGTCTTGTTAGAGGGGTTTCTACTTTCGGCTAAGGAACGGGCACACACATTCACGCGGGGCAATACCTGCAAGGGGTCTAAGCCTCGCACTTGCGCCATGAACCCAACCAAAGTCGCTACATCGGAGTTGTAGTGCATGCAAAACCACGCATAAGAACCTCCCAAACCCCGAGACGAACCTTCCCATCCCCGTGAATCGGGATACTCCACTCGGCTGTTCAGAGTGGGGCAGTGGAACATTTGGAAGTTTTTGACATACGGTTGCGTCGTCCAAGGGGTGAAGCGGATGGGACAGTTGATAAAATGACTCCAAGCCCCACCAGGGTCAGGCACTGTCGGGATGGGGTAACCGTTGCCCGTGGGCGCACATGGATACCCGCGCCAGTAAGTTTGGTCGGCTTCGGGCAAATCCACAGGGAAGCGTTCGTCGTAGTCTTGGGTGTATTGCTGAAGCGCCAAGTTAATTTGCCGAACATGGCTAAGGCAAGTGTTTTGACGGGCTTTCTCACGGGCACGGGAAAACACGGGGAACAGAATTGCTGCCAGAATCGCGATAATCGCGATTACCACCAGCAATTCAATCAAGGTGAAGCCTCTCCGAACAACACCCTGTGGTTGGACACCCCGAACAGGCAACGCCCAATGGGGTCTCATGTAATGCCCATGCGCCTTCAACATCTTACATCCCTCCCTCTTCGCAGTGCCCTAACCACTCCTGCGGCTGGGCATCCGCAAGGTCATTTGGTCGGACCAAAATATAACATGCCTTGACGATTGCTGTAAACACTTCACACCCTGCCACTTTTGCCTTGCTTCGGCATCCCGATTTGGGGGCGGGGACCTCACCTTCTCCAGAAGGCAAAAACAACGACCCAGAAGGTGTGCGCGAGAAATTCGCCCCACACGCAACCGAGAAAGAAGGGGCGGAGGGAGCGATAGGCTTTTAACCCTGCTAACCGCAGGGTCATTACATGGACAAACCAACCGAGAAACAGCGAGAGCCATTGGTTGCGCAAGGTTGCTGTGCTGCTCATCACCAAGCCCAGTGGTGAAAGAAACCACCAGAGAAAGTGGCGGTGAAGGTAAAGGAGGACTGCCATCACGCAACTGCCAATCACCATGTTTTGCACAAAAGGTACATCCACACCGAAAGGCTCCGCCGCCCAACTACGCAACTTGTGGAACGCCCATGCTGGTTCCTGTTGCGTAAACCAAGGCGTCAAATTCAACGCACCCCAGCGATGACACAGCCAAAAAGTGAAAGGAAGGGAAACGGCTATCGTGATAAAGTAGCCAACTGTCAAGAGGCTCATGAAACGGGCAAGGGGAAAGGGAGCAGTAAGGGACAACTTCAGCCCATCCATGAGGTAGGGAAGGGGGATGGTCACTTGGTCAAACATGAACAATTGCTGGGGAAACGCCATCACGGTCAGGTTCCGCCACCCAACGCGGTGAACCCCGACACCCCGCACGAGAACATCCCACGGGGTGAAGGAACACTCCACTTGCATAACCCCACCCGCATTGACGATGCGCGCCAAACCCAAGTGCACAGCCGTCCAAATGGCGAAAAAGGCAACAGCGTAAATAAGGCTCACGCCAGAAAGTGTCAGGAAAGCAATCAGCAGGCTAAGACCGAGAAGCCAACCGACAAATCCCCAACGAACAGGTTTTTCGGTATGGTGCCAGTGAAGGATTGTTTGTCGCGCATGGGGCGCGAGCAAGGCAGTGGCTAATACAAGAAACGCGCCGGCTTCTTGGGCGCGTTGCAGAGTGGTGATGCCACCTGTCCCCACCCCGGGCGGGAATCCACGCCAACGCAACCAAAGTTTCACAAACAAGTGCACCCAATAAAAGCCCCAAAAACTGATTGCCACCTCGGAAGGGATAAGGTAGCCCATCCCCAACGCAGCAAACCGCAGGTCCGTCCGCTCCCCTTGCCAAATGTCAAAAGGGAACTCGGTGAAGACCTGCCCCCACGCAAACTGAAAAGGCACAGAGGGAACCAGAGGAAAGCGTTGGGCGAGGTTATTGACAGAGTGGATGAGAAATGGCACCGACAGACCTAACAGGAACAAGGCTAAAGTGTGCTTGTCGTCAAGAGCGGTTATTGCTTGTGCCACTTGCACCGTCGGAAATGCCAACTTTTCGCTCACTGTCCACTGCTGATGTAGCCAAAGGGCAAGGCAAAAATGGGTAGCAAAATAGACGGAAGCGAAAAGGAGCCAGAAAAGGGTTGGCGCAAGCCACGGCTGTAAAGATGCGAAGGAAAGGGAAGGCACACCGTGATAAAACCCCTGCACCGCTGCTAAGTCGGAAACAGCAAACCAAGGTGGAATGAATCCGCCGAAAAATTCCTGCCACTGGTTTGCAGGGGAAGCGAAGTAGCGGAAAACCGCCATCATGGGAAACAAAAAGCCACCGAACCCGCTGGATGGCAAGGCAGCACAAAAGTGCCAAACGCTGTAAACCAACAACACTTCACCCCACGACAAAGCCACTCCGCAACGAACTAAGAACCACCTAACGAAAACGGTCAACAGCAGCAAAGTTAGGGCGCTGCCAGAAAGATGGGCTTCCACCAACCTTTGGTCCAACACCAAGTCGGCGTAGGGAGTGACAAGGGCAATGCCTACTAAGCCTAAAAGGGCAATGAAGGCGAGCAAGGTTGAACTGAGGAAGGGGCGTGGCTTTTCTTCGCTCCCTTCCCTTCGTCCATTTGCCCTGATTTCCTGCTTCGCGTCTTCCATGCCGCTCGCCCCATAAGGCTCATTCTCTTGCGAACGCCGCTTTCCCGAAACATTTTGCCCATCAAGTGAGCGGGAGGAAACTGACACACCAAAAAGACAGGCTGCTCCAAGCACAAAAAAGAATGGGGCAGGGAAGAACCCTGCCCCGTTAGGCTCAACGCTTTTTACCGCAAGCCGTTAGAACTCGTGGTGATGACCGCCGGTCTTGGCTTTCTCCTCTTCGGGTTTCTCCGCCACGAGGGCTTCGGTGGTCAGGAGCATGGCAGCGATGGAGGCAGCGTTCTCCAAAGCGGAGCGGACCACCTTCACAGGGTCCACAATGCCTCGCTCCACCATGTCCACGAACTCTTCTTGCAAGGCATCAAAGCCGATGAAGTGGATGTCACCGTTGACCTTCTTGGGTTCAAACTGGCGCACCTTCTCCACAACCACCGAACCTTCCCAGCCAGCATTTTCAGCGATCTGGCGGAGAGGCTCTTCAAGGGCACGCTTGACAATTCGCACGCCAATCTTTTCATCGGGGTCAGTTAGGCTCTTCTCCAGTTCGTCCAAGACTGGGACAAGGTGCACATAAGTCACGCCACCGCCAGAGACAATGCCTTCCTCAACAGCCGCGCGGGTAGCGTTAAGGGCGTCCTCAAAGCGGTGCTTCTTCTCCTTCATCTCCGTCTCGGTGGGAGCACCGACCTTGATGACAGCGACGCCACCGGACAACTTTGCCAAGCGCTCCTGCAACTTCTCACGGTCGTAGTCGCTCTCGGTCTCCTCAATTTGCTTCTTGATTTGGGCGATGCGTCCTTGGATGGCTTCCTTGCTCCCTGCGCCCTCCACGATGGTCGTGTCGTCCTTCGTCACGACCACTTTGCGGGCACGACCAAGCATGTCTAAGGTGACATTCTCCAACTTGACCCCCAGTTCCTCAGAGAGGAAGGTGCCACCCGTTAGGATGGCGATGTCCTCCAGCATTGCCTTGCGGCGTTCGCCGAAACCGGGCGCCTTGACAGCGCAGCACTGTAGGACACCGCGCAGTTTGTTGATGACCAGCGTTGCCAGGGCTTCCCCTTCCACATCTTCTGCGATGACCAACAAAGGACGCCCAGCCCGATAAACGCGCTCCAACAAGGGCACCAAGTCCATTGCGCTGCTGATCTTCTTCTCGTGGATGAGGATGAAGGGTTCCTCCAACACGCACTCCATCCGCTCAGGGTCGGTCACGAAGTAGGGGCTGAGGTAGCCTCGGTCAAATTGCAACCCCTCCACGAACTCCACCGTGGTTTCGGTGCCCTTGCTCTCCTCAATGGTGATGACGCCGTCCTTGCCAACCTTATCCATCGCTTCGGCGATAATCTTGCCGATTTCGGGGTCATTGCCTGCGATGGCAGCGACATGCTCAATGTCCTCGCGGGTCTTGACCTCAATGGCGAGTTCCTTCAGCCGCTCTACAGCCTTTTGGACAGCCTTCTCAATGCCGCGACGCAGCGCCATAGGGTTGGAACCTGCCGCCACCATCTTTAGCCCTTCCCGAACCATCGCTTGAGCAAGGACGGTAGCAGTAGTGGTTCCGTCGCCTGCGACATCATTGGTCTTGCTGGCAACTTCTCGCACCAGTTGAGCGCCCAAGTTCTCAAAGTGCTGGGCAAGTTCAATTTCCTTTGCGACCGTTACCCCGTCTTTGGTGATGGACGGGGCACCGAACTTCTTGTCCAAGACCACATTGCGCCCTTTGGGACCAAGGGTAACCTTTACGGCGTTGGCAACAGCATTAACCCCTCGCTCCAAAGCGCGCCGTGCTTCCTCACTGTAAAGCAACTCCTTCGGCATCCTCGTCACCTCCGTGAAGTTGTTTTGGCTTAGGCTTGAGCAGCAGCAGGTTCAGGCTCTGTGACCTTTACCGCCAAAATGCTGTCCTCATCCACGATGAGGTATTCTTCGCCGTCAATCTTGATTTCCGTGCCCGCATACTTGCTGAAAATAACGACGTCGCCTTCCTTGACAGCGACGGGACGGCGCTCACCGTTCTCCAGCAACTTGCCAGGACCAACAGCGACCACAACGCCTTCTTGCGGCTTCTCCTTAGCGGTGTCGGGAAGGATGATTCCACCAGGCGTTCGCTCCTCTTCCTCGCGTGGCTTCACCAGCACCCGACTACCTAACGGACGCACCTTCATCGTCGGTCACCTCCATCTCTTCGGGATGACTCTGGGGATTTAGCACTCGCTCCCCTTGAGTGCTAACAACCGCTTATAATTTTAGCCGCTTTCGGGAGGATGTCAAGTGTAAGGCTTTTGCGAGGCTTTGGTGAGTAACGAACGAAACTTGTGTCGCCGAAGTCCTCACGGGATCACGCAATTTCTCCTGTGACCGACTGTTCCTGTGAGGGATGACGGCGAGAGGGTGTTCGTGAGCCGTTGACTGAGGAAGCAGTTACCTCCTTCAGCGCTGCCCTCAGGCAGCACCGCAAGCCTCTGCAGGGGGACGACTGACTGGCGCCCCACCGCATCCTGCTCACAAGGACACGGCATCGTTTGAACCTTCCCCTAAGCACGGCGCAAAATGTTCCAAGCAGCGTTGATGTCCGCATGGCAAACCAAACCGCAGCGCTGACAGCGAAAAGCGTAGCGCTGACGCTCCCCCTCCCCCCCACCGAAAACAAGTCACCGAAGTATCACGAGGGCAAACAGCAATGACTTTAATCCCTTGCAACTCCGCCTTCTGAGCGATGTAACGAGCCAAGAGCCCATAGGGAAACTGGGCAACCTTTCGGTTCGTAGCAGCGCTACCGTTCCCCTTCTCCACCCGCTTCCGTAAGTTCTTCAGGTTCTCCAACGCAATGACCGCATCAGCGCCACACCAGTCAACAAAGCGCTTCGCCAGCGTGTGGCAGTAGGTTCTGGTGAAGTTTCGTTGGCGGTGCCACAGGTGTTGCAAACGACGGCGAAGGCTTCTTGTCTCCCGTCGCTGTCCCTTCCGCTCCGCCAACTTTCTCTGCAGCCGTGCCCGATACTTCCTGAAGCGACGCTTCCACCAATTGAAAAACACGCCACTTTGGAAAAACACTTTGCCTTTTTCGCTAACGGCAACCAAAGGGTTGGAGACATTTAAGTCAACGCCGACAAAGCAAGAGCCTTTCGGCTCAGGCTTGGGCAAGGTTATGGTGACAAAGCCAACCAGTTTCCCCTTTCGCTCCCTCACTGTGATGCTGTCAATGCGCAAGGCGCTGCAAAGAAGCGTGCGAGAGTAAGGTGGGGCATAATAGGCAAGGCGCTTTCGCCCTGAAACGGTCCAGATGCTCAAAGTCCCGTCACGACAAAAGCGAGCGTCCCTGCCTCGTTCGCCGACAAGGAAAAGGGTGAAAGGGCGCTTGAAGCGAACAGGTTGAGAGAGTTTTCGCCGCTTCTTTTTGCTGTAGCAGCCTGAGACGAAACGGATGGCAGTTTGGGTCATTTGGGCTTTGATGATGCCTTTGACTTTGTGGTAGGCAGCGTCGTGGAGGGCGCGACGGCTTTTTGGCTTTCCGTTGTTCCAGCCGATGGGCGAGAGAAGGTTGCAGACTTTTTGGAAGGCGGAAAGGGTTGCTTTCAAGTCGGCGTCGTGCTCAATGACGATTTCAACGGTTCGCTTTGTTGTGCTGTCCGTTTGCATTTTTGCGTTCATGGTTTGACACCTGCGGAGATGGTAGGGCAGCGGGGAAAGAGGCGCAAGGGTAGTCCTACCTTTCGCTGCGATCCACTGAAAGTGGTAGCGGTAGCGTTTGTGGGTGGCAAGATTGCTTTACTGCAGGGAGTTTAGTTAGCCTATGGAGCGCAGGCAACAAGGGGGGCATGAAGCAAGGGGCAAAGAGGGGTAAGGTTTTATGGCTCATTGTCAACGGTTGCCCTAACAAGTGGTGCAGCCGAAACAATTTTTCGCTCCGGGCTCCATGCCCCTCGCCCCACGCTCAGCGCTCCAGAAACTGACGAACTTTGAAAGGGTGAGGATCTGTGCGGGTATTGCTGTCTTGGCTGAAAGAGTTCGTTTCGGTTGACTTGACTGCCAAAGAAATCGCGCACACGCTGGAGATGGCTGGGTTGGGCGTGGAAGCCGTGGAAACTTGGGACGATGATGTCGTGTTTGACTTGGAAATCACGCCCAACCGAGGCGATTGGCTTTCCGTTTACGGTGTCGCCCGCGAGTTAGCCGCTATGCTCAATCGCCCGCTGAAGCCGTTGGAGGTTTCCGTGACGGAGACGGAACGAAGCATCCACGAACTGGCAAAAGTGCAAATTGATGCCCCCGATTTGTGCCCTCGCTATTCAGCGCGGCTGGTTCTGGATGTGACGGTGGACGAAAGCCCAACTTGGCTCAAGCGACGGTTGGAAGCCTGCGGCATCCGTCCCATCAACAACATCGTGGACATCACCAACTATGTGCTGCTGGAGTTGGGGCAACCGCTGCACGCCTTTGACTTTGACACCTTGCGGGGGCGACAAATCGTTGTTCGGCGCGCCCACGACGGCGAAATCATCTACACTTTGGATGAAGTCCGCCGCACCCTTGACAGCGATGTGCTGGTCATTGCTGACGCGGAGCGACCCGTTGCCATCGCCGGCGTTATGGGTGGGCTGGAAACAGCCATTTCGCCCCTGACGAAAAATGTGCTGATTGAATCCGCCCACTTCAATCCTGTCAGCATCCGCCGAACCTCTCGCCGATTGGGACTGCGAACGGAGTCGTCTTACCGCTTTGAGCGCTGGGTGGACCCCAGCGGCACCGTTCGCGCAGCCGACCGCGCCGCTCAACTGATGGCGGAACTGGCAGGCGGGAAAGTTTGTCAAGGCGTCATTGATGTCTACCCGCTGCGGATTGTTCCCGCGCAAGTCTCCGTTCGCACTGAGCGGGTGCGACGGCTGTTGGGCATTGACATTTCCGCTGAAGAAGTGGCTGCACTGTTGCGGCGGTTGGGTTTTGAGGTGATCGTTGATGGCGAGACGGTGCACTGCCTCATCCCCACCTTCCGCAACGACATCAAGCGGGAAGCCGACTTGATTGAGGAAGTGGCGCGGCTTTACGGCTACGACCGCATCCCCATGACGCTGCCAAAAGGTGTCTCGCCTCGCGCCGGCGAGAGCGAACGGCGTCGTTTGGAAAACGCGGTGCGTTTGTTCCTCACCCGCTTGGGGTTGCAGGAAGTGATGACGCTGAGCCTCACGCACCCGAACGCGGAGGCAGCGTGGGGCATTGATGCCGAAGGGCAAAAGGAGCAGCGACTGGAACTTCGCAACCCGCTCACGCAAGACCACACTATCACCCGCACCGCTTTGCTCCCATCACTCCTCACCGTCGTTGAACACAACTTCCGCAATGGTGTCCGCGATGTCTGGATTTTTGAACTGGGCAAAGTTTATCGGCACGGAACTGTCGGCGATATGGCAAGCACCGAGCCCCGTCGGCTTGGCATCGCTATCACGGGTAACTGCTATCCCGTCCGCTGGAATTTGCCGAGGGAAATGGGGCAAGCGGATTTCTACGCCCTCAAAGGGCTCGTGGAGCAACTGTTAGCGTGGTTGGGGATTGAGGACGCCACTTTTGAACCGGGAACGCACCCCACTTTGCACCCTTACCGCACGGCAGTATTGAAAGTGGCGAACACTTTTGCAGGCGTGTTGGGCGAAGTTCACCCGAAGTGGCGGGAGCAACACGATTTGCCCCAACCCGTTTACGCAGCGGAACTGGACTTTGAGGTCTTGGCAACTCGCGCGCAATTGGAGCGCCGCTTCCAACACCTCCCTGCTTTCCCTGCCACCCAACGGGACATTGCCGTCGTGATGCCCGAAGAGTTTGAAGCAGCGAAAGTGTTGGCGCTGATTCGCGAAATCGGTGGCGAGTTGGTGGAGCGAGTGACAGTGTTTGACGAATATCGCGGCGCGCCCGTTCCTGAAGGCTTCCGCAGCGTCGGCTTCACCATCACCCTGCGGGCAAAAGACCGCACTCTCAGCAGCGAGGAAGCCGACCAAATCGTCCAACGCATCAAGGATGCCCTGCAAAAAAACTACGGGCTCACCACGCGCGGGTGAGGCAGGAAGCGGAGAAGTGGAGACACGGAGATGCGGAGAAACGGGGAAACGGAGATGCGGAGAAACGGGAATGCAAGGGAGCCCGCTTTGAGGTGTTGACGGTGCAAAAGCGAGGAACGAAGTTGGCTCAATGGCGACGGAAAGGGGTGGAGGCGCTCCGCGCCTTCCGTAACCCGATAGCGGAGTGTGGCGCCTTTATCGTCTTCGTTGCAGCCGCTGCCTTCGCTTTTGACTTTCCAACCGTCCTGTGGCTTTTGCTGCTCACACCTCTTTGGTTCCTTCG
>FWWM01014187.1_pt1 | contig 12601 bp, 9 predicted proteins | sample 2228351 | NCBI WGS metagenome assembly FWWM01 (sample SAMEA103939774, study PRJEB20133) | metagenome | reverse complement strand
CGGCAAGCCCCTCCGCCAAAGCCGATCGCCACTGGGTCCGAAACAGCCTGACCTGCTCGTGGCTTCTACTCCTCCTTTTCGAGTATAGTCATCCGTTCCATAAAGGAAAGCTTTTCTTTCGGTTCCTTCCCCATCAGGGTGGTGTCTTCGAGGCTGGCCAGGTCGTCAGGGGCTGGTGTGCTGCGAGCCGCAAGCTGGCGATTTGACGTTGGCACGTGCCGGCCGGGCTTGGCAAGGCCCTTTGGCCGAGCGCGGAGTCGATCGCGTGAGGTCCTTGGCGACCGCCGAGTCGATCGCGTGAGGTCCTGGCGACCGCCTTGTATCCACCATTTTGGCCCCGTATTGCCTCCCATTGAGGGTTTATGGGCTTGGGGCAGGCCAGCCCGCCGAGGGGGCGAGAGCCGGATTTTTCCCGGCATTTTTGGCCGGATTTCCGCTGCCGCTTCACCCGGTGAGCGGCGCCGCCTACAATTGCAGTTGATCCGCGCTACTGAGGTGGAGCCCCACCGGATAACGGGGGCTGCTTCCCAGCGCGAATCGGGATTTTCCGGATTGCAGGGGGTTGACGAGTCCCCCTGGTATGCTTTAAATTGCAAGTCGCTCTTTCCGGTTTAGCCAGGGAAGGGGTTGCCAGAGCCGGTGCAGCGGAGCGGTTGGGCTCGGGGGTCACGCGCTGTATCGGTTGCTGTGCAATGGTCGTGTGAGGGTTGCCAGCCCACCCATCGCTGTGGGCCAAGCAACGGGATGTTGCGAGTGCAGAAAACCCGGGTGTATCTGCCTGCGTAGGTTTCCATCGAAGGCGTTCAGGGAATTGGTCGGTTTTTGACCGGAAGGTTAAGGGATTTTGACAACCGAGTTGGACCCGTTGGACAATTGGGAAAACGACTTTGAACCTATAGGGTGTGTCAATGCGCACGAGGATGTCGCGCATCGATGGGAGGGAAACGGAGGGCCCGCGTGCGTTTCCATGGCCACCGATCGACACAGCGCCGGTCGGTCGGCTGACGAGGAGGGACCCATGGATCAGTTGTCGCTGGAGATGCCGGTGGCAGTACGGGGGGGGAGCTTAAGTAAGCCGCCGCTTCCCGAGCCGGCCACCGACGCCGAGAAGCTCGCTGCGTCCATCGAGCGGGCTGTACGCATCGAAACCTGCGGCCGGGTGCGGAACCTCCACGTGGAGGTCACCCGCGGCCGGGTGCTCCTGGCTGGACGCTGTACCAACTACTACACCAAGCAGTTGGCGCAACACGCCGCCATGATCTTCTCAGGCGGCCGTGAGCTGACCAACAGCATCGAAGTCGTCTGAAAGCCCCGGCTACTTTTCTCATCCTGACGGTGCGGCAAGCTCCAATCGCAACGTGGCGGCATCCTGCCGCGACGGCCCGTAAAGGCTGCAATAAGGCCTTCCAGCCGGATGTGGTCTTTATCGATCAAGCCGTTTCCGGTCGTCGGCACAAAGGGGGCGTGATGCGGATCGGCTCCAACCCCCCGCCTGCACAGGAAACGAATCTCGATCGTGCGGCCAGCGCAAGCCGGCCCTGTGCGGCTTGGCCCCAACCGGCCTGCCGGACCTCTTGAAGCCGTCTTTGCCCCTTGCTGGCGTGGCTGGCCTCCTTTTGGCCCTTGCCTGCTCCCGCGACGAGGGCAGGGCCGCGGCCGTCCCCCGGCGCCTACCACTCCAAAGCCAAGGCCGCAGTGGTAACCCCAGCGCCAACCGAACAGAGGATGACTTTGTCGCCCGGCTGAAGCTGGGGGGCCATTTCGGCCAAGGCCAGCGGGATGCTCGCGCTGGAGGTGTTGCCCAGCCGGTCCATGTTCAGAAAGAAGCGGTCGAAGGCGATGCCGCAGCGTCGTGCCACGGCTTTCAGGATCCGGCTGTTGGCCTGGTGGGGCACCACCCAGCGGACCTCCTCGGGGTTCCATCCGGTGCGGGCGAGGGTCTGGCGGATGATGTGCACGAAGTTCTCGGTGGCCACACGGAACAGCGCCCCCCCGTCGATTCGAATCCACGGATCAAAGCCGTCGGCACCGTGGGGCACGCGGTAGCCTGGGGTGGCGCGGCGGGCCAGATGCAGGCCGCGGCTGTCTGCCCCCAGCATGGCCGCTCCCAGGCGATGCCCCTGGCCCCCTCCAGAGATCACGGCGGCCCCTGCCCCGTCGCCAAACAAGAACCACGCACTGCGGTCCGATGCATCCAAGAGCCGCGATTGCAACTCCACGCCCACCACCAGGGCGTGCCTGGCAGTCCCTGCAACAATCAGCCCCTGGGCCACCGCCACTGCATAAAGCCAGCCGGAACACGCCGCATTGAGATCGAAGGCGGGCACACCCACAAGCCCCAGCCGGTCTTGAAGCACGCACGCCGTGGCCGGCATGGCGTAATCCGGGGTGGTCGTGGCCACGATGATTGCATCCAGATCGCGCAAGGGGATGCTGGCCTGCCGGATGGCTTCCAGCGAGGCCGCGTAGGCCATGTCCGAAGGCTTTTCGCTTTCGGCCGCCCACCGCCGCTGGCGAATGCCGGTGACCTGATACACGTACTCCTCGGCCAGTTGCGGGAACGCTTGCACGAGTTCGGCGTTGCTGACCACACGGGAAGGCAGATAGCCGCCCACACCCCGCAACACCAGGTGGGCGGCTTGCGGCCGGGGCGCAGTCTCGTGGTGGGTCGGTTGCGCCGCCACCTGCGCAGCGACCGCCGCGGGGGGCACCCAGTCCTTCATGGCCGGATCGCTGGTCTCGATCTCCATGACCGGTTCGGTATAGGCCACGGTCTCGCTTTCCAAGCGGTAGCGGCGGATGACCCGTCCTTGGCAGGGCGCCTGGAAATCGAAGACCGATTTGGCGCTATCGACCTGGGCCAGCACGTCGCCGGGCTGGAATTCGTCTCCCTCGGCCACGAACCATTCGATGATCGTGGCTTCGGCTTCGGCGGCGCCTTGGGCGGGCAGAAAAAGGGGGAGGCGGAAGCGCTGGGTGGCCATTTATTGGGTCTTTCCATCGATGGCCCGAACCAGGGCCGAGGCAATCTGCTCTGCGGCGGGCCGGTACGCCCGTTCCAACTCGGGGGCGAAGGGGACCGGGCAGTCCGGGGCCGCCACAAGCTGCGGTGCGGCCTTCAAATGGGGAAAACACCCCTGCACGACCCGCGAGATGACCGCGTCCCCCAACCCCTGCAATGCCCCGGATTCCTGGACCACCACCAGCCGCCCCGTCTTCGCCACCGAGGAAGCGATCGGGCCCAAATCCAGCGGCTGGAGCACAAAGGGGTTCCACACGTCGGCCGATCGGCCGCTGCGCTCGACGGCCGCCAGGGCTTCAAAAACCATGGAACCGAAGGCCACCACCGTGGCTTCCGTCCCCTGGCAATAGCATCGCGGGCGCCACACGGCGCGCAGGTCGCCATCGAAATCGATCGGCCCGCTCCGGGTCCAATACAGCAGCTTGTGCTCGAAGACCAGGCATGGATTGCGGTCGTAAAAGCCGGCCACCAGCGCCTCGAACGTCTCTTGCGCCGTCGCCGGGTACAAGAGCTTCAATCCCGGGAACCGCGACCAAAGGCCTTCGTATTCCCCGGAATGGAAGGCCCCCATCGTCAGCCCGCCGCCGCAAGGCAAGCGAACCAAAAGGGGCGCTTCGCGCCCGCAGCGGAAATACCACGTCCCCGCGTTGAGCCCCAGTTGCGTCACCGCTTCGGTCGAGAAATCGGCGAACTGGAACTCGAGGATCGGCTCGGCCCCGACCTGGGAAGCCCCCAGGCAGAAGCCCACAATTGCCGACTCGCACAGGGGCATGTCGAGGACCCGCGACCGGCCATACCGCTCGAACAACCCTTTGCAAGTCTTGAAGGCCGAGCCATACTGGCCCACGTCCAGCCCCGCCAGCAGCGCCCGGGGGTTCTGCGCGAGGAGATAATCGAGGGCCATCTGCACGGCCTCGCCGTTCTTGGCCTTGGCGACGCGGAATGCTGGCACGCGGCGGGGGCCGGCCGACCCGAACACCCGAAAGCCCCGGGCCGGCGGGAGAAGCCGCGGGGCGGCCAGGGCGGCGGCCAAAGCCTCGTGGACTTCGCTGTCCGCCTCGGCCTCCAACGCCTCGATCCCCCCCTGGCTCAGGCCACATTCTTCGGCCAGCTTGCGACGCGTGGCCGGCAACGGGTCCCATGCCCGCCATTGTTCCCGTTGCTCGGCCGGGACGTAGTGCCCCTTGTCGTAGGCGGCGTGGCCGTGCAGGCGCAAGGTCATGCATTCCAACACCCGCGGCAGGCCGTCGCGGCGCATGGCCCAAAGCGACTCATGGACCGCTTCATACACGGTCCACACATCCAGGCCGTCGATGGTCCGCCCGGCAAGCCCGTAAGCGGCTGCCCGCTCCGACAGCCGCTGGCCCCGGTATTGCAGGCTCGTCGGCGTCGAGAAGGCGTAGTGGTTGTTCTCCACCAAGAACAGCACCGGCACCTGGAGCACCGAGGCCAGGTTGAGCGCCTCGTGAAAGCTCCCGGTGCTGGAACCGCCGTCGCCGATGACCGCCAGCCCGAACACCTCCTCGCCACGGCTCCGCGCCGCCCAGGTAGCACCCACCACGGTGCTGAGCATCTGGCCCAGGTGGCTGATCATCGGGAACCGCCGCTGCCCCGCATCGCCGTGGTGGACGTTACCCTCCCGGCCACGGGTCGGACTTCCTGCATTGGCCAGGTACTGGCACAACAACTGCTGCGGAGTCGAACCGAAAAGCAGATGGCTGGCCAGATCCCGGTGCAGGAACGAAACCACGTCCCTGCCGGGCCGCAGGGGCAACGCCATTCCCACGGCTGTGGCCTCGTTGCCAGTACCCGCGGTCACCGTGCCCTTGATGTACCCTTTCTGGTACAGGTCCAGAATCCGCTCCTCCAGGCGCCGGGCCAGATACATGAACAGATATCCCACCCGGTACACTTCGTGCGGTAGGAGCTTTTCGGGGAAGCGGGCCACCCGCAGTTCCCCTGACTGGGGGCCACAGGCCGGCTCCGACACCGTGGCGAGGGGCGTTCGCCCAGCCCACTCGCCGACGCAAGCAATCCACGCACGCCCTTCGGCCATGCAGGGCCATACCTTTCGCTTGATAGCAAAGGACTTGAAAGCGGCGATTGTAGCGTCACAAGAACGCTGTGTCACCGCCAAAAGGGGCGAAAGATAGGCAATCCTGGCAAACTGGGACGGCCCCCTGTCCACCCCTAGCCAAACAACGACTGCTCCGGTGCCACACCCCGCCGCCGCTCTCCGCCCGGCCAGCCCGGCTCCCAGGTGCCGGCATTACCCGCCGAGCATCGGTGCGGCCAGGTCCCATGCCACCACAAAGATCCCGGCATCCGCCAGAATGTGACTCACCCACGGGCCAACCAATGACCCGCTGCGCTGATACATCCACGCCCAGATGGCTCCGGCGGCAGCCACGGCCAAGGAGCCTAGCATTCCCAGCACCCCCATCCCCACGTACACGCCCAGCAAAATGACGTGGTGTGCCGTGAACGCCAGGCTAGAGGCGGCCACGGCCCACACCAGGGGCAGGCGGCGCCGCAACTGTCCGAACACGAACCACCGCCAATAGTATTCCTCCAGGCCCGCGTGCACCAGGGCATAGAAGGCTGCCAGTGCCGAAAAGCTCGCAACGCCCTGCACGCCAAAGCCCGCCAGCTTTCGTTGGACGGCAATATCAGCCCCTGCCAGCCAACCCGCAGGCCGAAACAACGCGTAGTACGCACCCACGATCAACGCAAACATCCCGGCGCCCACAGCTAGCCCCCAGGCCGCCTGGGAGCTGCTCCTTGCGGGCCACTGGCCAGGGATGCGGGCCGGCAGTCGGTATCTGGCAACCGCCACCCACCACACAAGAGGCAGGGCAAATTGGAACAGCTTGCCGCCCGTATAGACGGCCAGGCGCGCGGGGGCCGGCGCATCGGCCAGGGCCACGAAATAGGCCCACGTCAAAACCGTGGGGAACCCCAACGCCACGAAAAGCACTGCCGGTCCTGCGCGATTTTCCACCGTGGCCGACGGTTGGCTCATGGCAGGGCTTCCAAATGCTCCCACGACGGCGCCGGCCCCGACACGGCCGGGGAGGAAATCACGCGCGGCTGAGCACGGGCAGAACGTGGGGGGCGTCCAGCCCCTTGGGCGGCGGAATGCGCGACCCCGGCGGGGCCACCAGGGTGAACTTGGGCTGCGGTTCGCCGTGGTGCCGTTCAATCTGGCCCCAGAAAAGCCGGCCCAGCCAGCCCCGCGTGTTCCAGATCGACTTCACCAGGCCCACCATCCCGAACATCTGCATCACCACCCGCTGTTTCCACAGGCTATCGACGGTTACCAAGGCCCGCGCGGCGTTCAGCGGGTTGTAAAAAGCGGCGTAGCCCAGAAGCATATTCCACTGCCGCTTCCAGGGCTGCCGGTGGGCGGTGGCCACAATGTGGTTGCCGTCCAACTGATAGTCCTCGATGGGCACGCCCCCCACCGACGCCAGCGCCAGCCCCTGGCGGAATGGCTCCTCGTAGCCCTTGCTGCCTACCGAAGGGGTCAAAAGGGTAATCTGGCAGGTCACCGCTCCGGTGCGCCGCAGGAAGGCCACTTGATTGAGCAGCCCGGAGAACCCCCGCCACGACCACAGCGGCTGGGCGTCGTGATGCATCATCATCGGCATAGGAGCGATGCCGTGCTTGCGCAACGCGCCGAACACCTCGCGCGTCTTTTCCGGCGTCTGACCTTTCTTGACCAGCTCGGCCGTGAGGTCCTCGATACCGAACCAGATGGCCCGCAGCCCCGCGTCGCGGGCCAACGGCAGCAGGTCCAGGTTCTTGTGCACGTCGAACTCGGTCGCTTCGGTGCCGAACCAGATGGCATCGCGGAAAGGTTTGCCGGCCACCCGGCCCCGGGCCATGCCCGCCAAAATCGCCTCGGCCGATGCCCGATGGTTGAAGAAGTTGTCGTCCGTGCCAAAGAAATCCGTAATCCCCGTGCGCTCGGCAATGCCGGCGATCTCTTCGGTAAGCCTTTCGGGGCTGCGGTGGCGAAAGGTCCGCTGGTTATAGCCCGGAATGGGGCAATACGGACAATGGAACTTGCAGCCATGCGTCGTCACCATCGACATCACCCGGCCCAGGCGCCGCAACTGGCTGGCCGGCAAAGGCGCCGGGGCGAGCGTCTGCTGGCGATGCGGCGGCTCGAAGAGGCCCAAAGCGTCGAACGGCAAAGGCAGTTCATCCAGATCCTGGACCAACCGCTGGATCCCCGTGTGGATGAGGTACGGCGGGGGGCCGTGGCCCTCGTCGGGGCGATACACCAGCCCCGGAATGTCCTCCAAGAGCCCGGCCCGGCGGACCCGCTCGAAGGCGGTCCGCATCGACTCCCCAGGGCCCCGATGCTCCAAAATGCGGTCCAAAAGCTCGATGAACACGAACTCTTCGCCGGTGACGACCACATCGGCGCCCACCCGCCCGTCGTCCGACAGGCCGAAGTAATCCCACGGCTCATAAATCGCCTTCGATCCGCCGGCCAAGATCAGCGGGCGGTGGTCGCCCAGCCTCCAAGCGTCACGAATGAGGTCGTACGCCGGGGCACTGTGGATTTGCATGGCCGAGACGAACAACATCTCCGGCGGCTTGCCGCCGATGCGGGCCAGGCTGGGACGGACGTTGGGGTTCCACTGCTGAAGGACGACCCGGGTATTGGTAAAACCCGCGGCGAACAGGGCCGACCCCACCGCTCGGGGGGCGCCAGGGATCAACAGCCGATCGCAAAAGACGAACGGCCCCAAACGCGTCCGGCGGTCAAATGCGTAAACGAACAGCACGGGAATATCGGCCCCCCGGAGTCGCCGCCGAACCTGGCACTCCAGCTCTTTATAGCGCCCTGGGGGGGTATACTCGTCACCTCGCGAGCGACGCGGCAGTTCCACGGCCGAGTACCTTTTGCAGGAATTGGATGCAGTGACTCGCCAATGCGAATCAAGGCAATCCTAGACCGGCCGGCTGGTACCAGCAACCAAAAGTCTGTAAAGATGGGTAAAATAGGTAATCTGCGAAGGTAAAACTTCTGTGAATGAGCATATACGCGGCGTTTGACGGTCCCCAAGCCGCCCACCGCCGGCCAGGACCGTATAATGCCTCCTGAGCGCACCCCCCTACAGGATGGGAATCCGGCATCGTGGCAGCGGCCTTTCACCGCTGGGCCGCATCACAACCGAAGGGTCTTGTGGGCCGCATCACAACCCAAGGGTCTTGTGGGCCGCATCACAACCCAAGGGTCTTGTGTGCCGCATCACAACCGAAGGGTCTTGTGGGCCGCATCACAACCGAAGGGTCTTGTGTGCCGCACCACAACCGAAGGGTCTTGTGTGCCGCACCACAACCGAAGGGTCTTGTGTGCCGCATCACAACCGAAGGGTCTTGGATCACAACGGCCGACGCCTGCCCCCGGTGTTCGATCATCCGCATTGCCTGGCGCCCGACGTGGTCCAACCGCTTATCGAGGGGCTTGCGGACTGCGCCGGCGTCGGAACCGAGCAGTCAGCGCCGCGAGAAGCCCCGGACAGGGGGTAATGCGAATCCGCTCCGTGCGCTTGCCCCGGCGGCCATCATCGCTCTGCAAAAGCCCTGCCTGTGTTATTCAACAAGCCGGCGCCGTGGGCTGGACCACGGTTCGGGTGGGGGCCCATTGGAGGGTCTGAAGCTTGGTCTCGTCCACCTGCACTCCAAGCCCTGGGCCCTTGGGTACCTGGGCGGTGTCCCCCTGGATCGCAAGCGGGGCGGCCAGGATGTCGGCAGTGAGGAATTGGGGGCCGTTCAGCGCCGCGGGCTTTTCCAACCCGTAGCCGGCGTAAAGGACCAGAGAAGCCGCCAGGGAGAGGTCCGGGTCGGTCAATCCGCTTCCCAGCCAGAACAGGCCGGCATCGCGGGCCAGTTCGATCTGCCGCCGGGCCGAGCGGAGCCCCCCGGCGCGCGACACCTTCAGAGTAATGCCATCGACCATGCCCAGGCGGATGAACTCCTCGACCTCGACCGGCGAGATCAGCCCTTCGTCCATGGTAATGGGGAGGGCCTTTTGGCGGCGAAGTGCCAGATAGCCGGAGATGCGGTTGGGGCGCAACGGGGCTTCCAGGACATCGACGCCCGCGTCGGCCAGCCGGGGGGCGACCTCCAAGGCCGTGGCCAGGTCGTAGCCGCCGTTCGCGTCGGCCCAGAGAAAGCTTTCCGGAGCATGGCGGCGGACCAGGCGGGCCAGTTCGACATCGAACTGGGGGTCGGCCCCCACTTTGATGTTGAAGTTGCGGTAGCCGCGGGCACGGGCGGTGGCAATCTGCTCTTCGGCTTCGTCCAGCGTGCGGACCGCAATGGTCCAACTTAGCACAACGCAATTGCCGGCACTCCGCCCCCACAATTCGGCCAGCCCGCGTCCAAGCAGTTGGCCGGCTAGATCATGCAACGCCATTTCCAGTCCCGCCATCGCCAGCGGAAAACCGAGGGAAAACCCTGGGGCCAGCACCCGCTCGATGGCGTCGATGGCTCCATCGAGGTCCTCGGCCTCCCGCCCCAGCACAGCCGGAGCGTAACGATGTTCCAGAACGGCTAGCAAGGTCTCGGGCGTCTCGTAGCTCCAGGTGGGTACCGCCAGGCTCAGGCCCCAGCCGGCCACCCCATTATCGGCCGTCACCTTGACCGCCACCGCGGTGTGGCCGGGCGACCCTTCGAGAAACTTCCAATAGCCCGACCACGGGTAGCACAGCGGAAACAGGTCCACACGATCGATTTTTGCCATGGTCTGCCTGGAGTGCGAAAACGACGATTTCCCTGGCTGGCTGGCCCGGCACAACGGCTTGGCCGTGCAGGCTGGAAGCCCGACAGCGCTCGGCGTGGGCCTACCCTGCGGGGGGAAGCACCGCGCGGCGGTCCGATGGTTGGGCCGGTTCCGGCGGGCGGGCAGATTCTAATTCGGGATACACGCCCACGCGGCAGTGCTGGAGGATTTCGGCCGCCCCGGCCAAATACCCCACGTAAAACGGGCCGAACTGGGCATAGCGGGCGCTGGCCTCGTCATACCGCATGCGGTACACGATGTCTTTGAGTAACTCGTGGTTGCGGGCCCAGAGGGTAACGCCCCACTCCCAGTCGTCCAACCCCAATCCCACGGTGACCAACTGCGTGACCTTGCCCGCGAACTTCAGGCCGGTCTCGCCGTGCTCCCGCATCAGGCGCTCGCGCTCCGCAAAGTCCAGCAAGAACCAGTTGGCCCCGGGATCGCGGCGCTTGTTCATCGGATAGAAGCAGACGGCGGGCCAGACGGGCAGATCGGGCCGCAGCCGCTGCCGCCGCTTCGACGAGGCCCTGCGCGAACGCCTGGTGACGCGGCGCGACGTGGAGCGCGACCTGCCCGCCGCGGTCGCCTCGCTGATACTGACGCAGTTGGGCCTGGTATTCGGCACCGGCTGGGTCCAGGCCCTTTGCGGCCAGCGCTTGCCCGTACTGTTCTACAGTGGGCACATACTCGGACACTTCGGTAAGCGACGTGAAAGACCAACTGGGCACGATAGCGGGCCCCAACGGCCCGGAAAGCAACCGTTGATGCAGCGAATCGAGCACCAGCGGGTTGGGATCCAGGGCGATCAGGCCGAAATCGGCCTTCTGGCCGCTGACGATCATCGTCTGCAAGCGGGCCGGTGCCGAGGGGCCTTGCGGGTCCAAGGCGGCGATGAATTCGCCGCACCCGTCGCTCAGCTCCGTCGTTCCCAGACTGCGGAGCCGGGCACGATCGAAGCGATAGTACAGATGGACACAATGCCAGCCGCTGGCCGGCACCAAAGAAACCTCGTCGCGGGGATCGGAACTCATCGCCAGAGGGACTTTGCAGATCGACAAAGCCGGCCCAGCAGCCGGACACGCTATTCGCAACGAACGCTGCAATCCTACGCCCAAGGCGCCGTGCGGACAAGGTAGCCCATGGCGCTGTCCCAGCCACAGGTGCACGGTGCGATTCCCGCGCGTTGAAAGGCCATCGCAAGCGTCGATTAGAGAATACTCGCATGGTTACCCCATAGAGCCGGGGCCGTAAGCCCCCGGTGGAAAAAAACAGAAGACCGTCCGCCGTGCGTCCATACCACGCACCCTTCGGCTGGTTACGGCCTTCGGCCGCGTTGACGCCTTTCGGAAGACCATTTAGGATAGATTGAAGAGGCGGCGCTGGCTTGCAGGCCCAGTCGCCCGCGCTGCCATGCCCTGGCGACCGACCAGGGGAAATAAGCCACGGCGACCGGCGGGCGATTCGGCGTTCGGGCCATAGCGATGAGCGACCAGGGCACCGGCTTTTCGAGTGGGATCGCAATCATGGTTGCACGTTTCCTGCGGTGGATACTTTCGACGCTTTGTGCTGGCCGGGCGCCTGGCACGTGGGTCCTGGTCGCTGTTGCGGCACTGGGCCTGGCAGCGCCGCCCACGTGGGCGCACGGACAGGGAGCGACGGCCAGACCGCGGCCAGCCCCGAACGTCCCCCGGCCCGCCGCGCCAAGCGCGCCCACTGCGCCCAAGCAGGCCGCCCCGCCTGCCGCGAAGACGGTCGGCTCCCGGCCCGCCGCCAAGAGCAAGGCCGAAGAAATCCCGGCTCCGGTGGAACTCAAGGGGCAAGAACTTCTCACCCGGGACGGCGTCTTGTTGCGGGCGACATTTTATCCCAGCAACCGCGGGAAGGAGGCCATCCCCGTGATCCTCCTCCACGGGTGGAAGGGCAACCGCGCGGAGTTCGCCGGGCTGGCCCGAGAACTCCAGAAATTAGGGCACGCCGTGCTGGTTCCCGATCTCCGCGGGCATGGGGAAAGCATTCGGCTGGCCTACGACGATCGGCGCGAGCTGAAGGACACCCAGATCAGCCGCACCGACGTCGCGAACATGGTCCGCCGCGATATGGAGAAGCTCAAGAGCTTCCTGGTGCAAAAGAACAATGCCGGCGAGCTGAACCTGGAAAAGCTATGCGTTGTCGGTTCGGAAATGGGGGCTGTGGTGGCCCTGAACTGGGCGGTCTGGGACTGGCACTGGCCGGCCTATCCAGACTTCAAGCAAGGCCAGTATGTCAAGGCGCTGGTGCTCATCTCGCCCCCCTGGAGCTTCAAGGGGGTGGACATTAGCGAGGCCCTCAATTTTCCGGCGATCCGTGGTACGGCTCCGGTGACGATTTCGGTGCAGATCATCTACGGGGCCGAGGACCGCAAAGTCGCTGGCGAGGTGGAGCGCATGGCGCGGATCCTTCAGCAGCACCGGCCGCAGTACGAAACGGAAGAGGACATCCGCGACAAGCAGGACTTCTTCGTCCGTCCCGTGGCCAAGACGAGCCTCCAGGGCACCAAGCTGCTCAACGAGCGCACGCTGCCGCTGTTCCGGCAGGTGTTTCCCGCCATCGCCGCCTTTATCCACTTCCGCTTGGAGAACAAGGATTTTCCCTGGCACGAAATCAAGGAGCGGCGATAGGAGCGGCCGCGGGGATGGCCTTGGAAGCGCCACCCGCCCCAAACGGGAGGGCCTTTCGGCTTGGGGCACGGGGACCGGCGGGGGCGGTGGGCCCGGCCTTGGGCCCACTGCCTTCGGGCA
>FWWM01014174.1_pt1 | contig 12608 bp, 13 predicted proteins | sample 2228351 | NCBI WGS metagenome assembly FWWM01 (sample SAMEA103939774, study PRJEB20133) | metagenome | reverse complement strand
GAAAGCCACCGAGTCGAATTCGGTGTCTAAAATGGCGGAACGAAAGTCTGCTGAAGCAGAGTCTTACCCGTTTCCGCCTACTTCCCGCAGGGTTTATAGAGGCACAGGTTGTTTAGACAGAGATTCTTCGCTTCGCTCAGAATGACAGGGCGCAGAGCGGTGTCATTCCGAAGATAATTGGTGCCCCATATAAGGAGGACCGATGTCAGGTGTCAGGATTCAGGGGGCTGCCGATGCGCAACCCACCTGCGCGGGTTCAGGGGTGAGTCCGCGGAGGCGGACTTTGTAAGGGGCAACCTTCGATTTCAGTCGGGGGGCAGTCCCCTGACACTTGACACAGAGTTTAGCATGGCAACGATACTGATTGTTGACGACCGTCCGACCCGCCGTCAGATTCTCGCGACCTTGCCTAGAAAGCGTTTTTGGGATAGGCTTTTATGGGGGGACGTCATGGCTTCACTTCCCACCCGTCAATCTTCCACTCCTCGTCCTCTTGCACGACGTGAACGTTGACGGGCACTTCGACCTCTTTCCCGTCCACGTTCAAAAACAACGTCGTCGGCACTTCCACGTGATGCTGGCGCACGATGCCATCCAGCACCTGAACTTTGCGGATGGTCCCCGCCCACTCACCGGCTTGATGGGTGAAATCGTTCTCGGGCAGCAGGCGGCGCAACGCAGGGGAGAACAGACGGTAAGCCCGTTTATACTCTTTCCCCTGCGTATAAAGCCAGAAGTCCATAGCGACCTCGCGCCCGCGGCGGCTGGCGAGCAGCGACAGCGCGGCGTCCGCCGTCAGGTCAACGGCTTTGCTGACACCCTTCACCATCGTTCTGCCGACAATCTTCGTGGTCGTCAACGCGACTTTGCCCGTCGTGCGCAAAGTGAACGAGACAACTTTCCGGGCTGCCCGCCCCATCCCACACCCACTGAGCAACAGACCCAATCCACAGGCGATGATGAACCTTTTCATAACGACCTCCCACACAGGGGATATTATACGACGGAGAGCGCAAAAGCAAAAGCCCGATGCTTCATTTCTTTTTTCCGCATCGGGCTTTTGGCATCCCTGTTGTGGCGACGGCAACCATCGCCTCTACTCTGCATGAAACTTGAGCCATCCTGCAATGCCGAGACAAATCGCCGCAATTGCTACGCAGGTCCACTGAAACAGCATCGGATTCGCCAAAGTTCTCACCCCTTTCAAAAGTTATGACTTCGGCTCTTCCTGAAGGTCTACCCGTTATCCTTTTGTGTTATGATGAGGATATGAACCTGCTGCGACTGCCTGCGTTGGACAATGCACGCAACCGTTTTGCCCCGAAAAGTTGTATCAGCCTGATACAACCGGGCGACTTGTCGCCCCCCGCAGAGTAGCGCCGTGAGGCTCTTACCGCACAAGGAGGAATTTGTGAGAAGGGAGGAAAAAATGACGGGACAATTTTGGCTTGCTAAGCCGCACCAGACGGAACCGAAGATTTTGGAGTGGGCGCAGAAATATCCACAGTGGACGCAACTTGACACGGTGCGCCCGTGGAGTCATACGGTTTATGCGATGACTGTGACGGACCGGAGTGTGCCCGACGAGGACAAGCGCAAGTGCCTCTTCGCCGTGCCGCACGGGCACGAACCGGCAGGGACGGTCGCGTGCATGAACGTCCTCAGTCAGTTGCTCGACGGTTGCGAGTTAGATGGGACGCCGACGGCGATGGACCGCGAGAGGATTCTGCGCAAGACGCTGTTGACCTTCATCCCCGATGCCAACCCCGAAGGTCGTTCCCGCTCGCCGGAGGATTGGTGGGACGGGTCGAAATATACGAACGAGGAGTTCTTGAAGTTCGCCTTCGGCATTGACGCGCTAACGGGTGAACGCTTCAAGCGCGTGGATCGCTGGCGCACGATGGACGAGCAGCCGTCGCTCGTCGGCATTGCCTACGAGCGGATTGACGAGACGACTTACGTCGAACCGAACCGCGATTGGGACTCGTCATTTTTTCGGCTGATTCATCGTCTCACGGCGCGGCATCGCTACGACCAGTTCCTTGACCTGCACCAGACGGAGTTTGAGCGCAGCCCGCACAACTGTGTGATTTTGTTGCCCGTCCTCTGGGACGAGTTGCCCGAAGCGATTCGCGCCGTCAGTCAGGCATGGGCGGAGGACATCACGGAGGCGTGGCGGCAGATGGAAAACGTCGCCCCGCAATCGCCGCGACCCTTGGGCTATACAGGGCAGCAACGCGCCTACTTTGAGCAGCGATGGGGCGCATTGTATCGCACTTATCCCCACCTGACGGTGGAGGTGCAAAACAATAACCCCCGCACGCCCGCCGACTTGCAGCGGCGACTGAGCGAAACGGCGATTCGGGTGAGCGTGGAACGGCTTCTGTAACAGGATGAGGGATGAGGGATGAGAGATGAATCATCCCTTATCCCTCATCCTTTCTGTCAGAGTGGGAACGTCACCCGCCGCCCTTCCCGCGCGGACTGGTAGGCGCCCAGAACCATCTCGACGGATTTCCTGCCGTCCTCTAACGTCGCAATCGCATCGCGCCTGCCGTGCAGCCAGTCCACGAACGGACGCGCGAGAGCGGCAATGCGCTCGCCGTGATTGGCAGGGATGTCGAAGCCGAGGTCTTGCCAGCCCGCGTTCGCTCGCGATTGTTGGAATATCTTCAGCGCAATCGGCGCGGGCGGGCGAAGTCCCGTCGAAACGCCGTCGCCGTGATTCTGCACAATCGTGCCGCCGTCGCCGTAAATTTCCGTCGTGTTTTCAGCGGCGAGAGTGATGCTGTTGTTGATGAGCACTGCCATCGCTTTGTTCGGGAAGCGGTAAATCGCCACGCCGCTATCTTCGGGAATTTCGGGCGGGAAGCAGAGGTTGTCAATCTCCGCGACGACGCTGACGGGCGCGCCCAGCATCCAGTGAATGAAGTCCGTCGCGTGAACGGCGTCGTCCATCCACATGCCCATGTTTTTGTCGCGCTCGATGTGCCAGCGCGTTTTGCCCTCCATGAACGCTTTGCTCCACAGCACGCCGATGCAGTGACGACGGCGCAGCAGGAAGACGTTTCCAATCGCGCCGCTGTCAATCAGTTCCTTCATCTTCTGATTCACCGGGTCGACGCGCATTTGAAATGCCATCGAAAAGCGGACGCCGTGTTGGTTCACCGCCGCCGCGATGCGGTCGCAGTCGGTGAGGCTCAACGCCATCGGCTTTTGCAGGAAGATGTCCTTCTTCGCCGCCGCTGCCGCTTCACAGATTTCCGCGTGACGGTGGGTCTCGCAGGTCACGATGACCGCCTGCACGTCAGGGTTGTCCAGCACGTCCTCAATATGCGGCGAGTAACTCATACCGAACTGCTGCGCGCTTTGCTTGCCGCGCTCTTCGTCGTCGTCCCAGCAGGCGACGAGTTTCGCGTCATCAAAATTCACGAGGCGGTGGCAATACGCGCCCCCGTGTCCGTGAGCAAAACTCAAAACTCCGATACCGATAGGTTTCATGATTCCTCCTTTACTCCCTCTTGTTGGGTGCATTACGTAAAATTTGCAACCCTCGTGAGGAGGTGCTGCTCCAACGGAGGTGGGGCAGGAGGCAGGAGGCAAATTCTACGTCCTGCGCCCCGCTGGAAAAAGGCAGGCGTCCCGATGCATCGGGACTTCCGTTCCGCCGTCTTAGACACCGAATTCGACTCGGTGACAGCCCTCATTCCACCGAATCGAATTCGGTGTCTAAGACGCCAGAACGAAAGTCTGCTGAAGCAGACTCGTTTGCGGTTCAGCCTGCTTTTAGCAGGCTTTGCAGGCGTTGCAGACGCCGAATTCGATTCGGTGGCAACAGGGCGGCAAATTCTGCGTAATGCACCCCTCTTGTTCGCCAGCCTCCCGCTGCATCCTTGCCTCTCGACATTCACCCATTGCCCCCTTACTCCATTGACTCAAATTTTTCTTTTTTTCTGTCTTTACTTTTCCGATAAATTCGTTATAATGGGGAGAGGTTGGTCAAGTTGGACGCCGACCCTCTGCAAGGGAGACTTCGAGAAAAAGCCACTCGGCAGCGCGTGAAAATCGGATGCTGAAGTGGCATTTATTTTGGTCGCCTTGCGACTCCTGCGGAGACGGGAATTCTGCTATAATAAGTCTTGCAGGGTGTAGGGCGCGACCTTCGGTCGGGAGGAGATAGACATGGGTTCAGCGAGCACAACACGCGCGCGATGTTCTCAGTGTGGTCGGGAGTTGAAGAACGTCCCCTTCAACGTCAAAAACATCGTGTGCAAAGATTGCTACGGTCTTGAACGTTACCGCCGCCCCCCCAGCCCCTTAGCCGAGAAACAGATGGAAGCCGCCATCGCCGCCGAGGAAGAAAACGCTTAGTCTCTTGAGGAGGACATCATGAAACGCTGGCAGAGAGCCGTGGGCATTGTTGGATTGTTGACCTGTTTGACGAGCATGGCGGTTTTAGCCGCCCAAACCCCCAAAAAGAAAGGAAGTCACCCCGTGGTCACAATGGAAACGACGAAAGGCACTGTGGTCATGGAACTCTACCCCGAGGACGCCCCCAAAACAGTCGCTAACTTCGTGAAGTTGGTCAAGGAGAAATTCTACGACGGTATCATCTTCCACCGCGTCATCCGACAGCCGAATCCGTTCGTTGTGCAGGGCGGCGACCCGCTGACCAAGACGAAATCGCTGGACGACCCCAGCATCGGCACGGGCGGACCGGGCTACGAAGTCGCCGCCGAAATCAAGCGCAAGCACGTGCGCGGCGCGGTGGCGATGGCGCGAAAGGGCGATGCGGTCAATCCCGAAAAGAAGTCCAGCGGCAGCCAGTTTTACATCTGTCTGGCGGACTTGCCCCACCTGGACCAGGGCGGTTACACCGTGTTCGGCATGGTGACGAAAGGCATGGACGTCGTCGACAAAATCGAGAAGGGCGACAAAATTAAAAAAATGACGGTGAAGATGCCGTAAATCTTGAGTAGCGCAGGCTTCCAACCCGCAGACAGAATGTCTGCGCTACAATGACATATAACTGCTGCCCGTGGCAGAGGACGAGTGAGGTCAATGAACATCACACATATTTTGATGCCCTACAAGGGCACGCCCAGCGAAGATGAACTCTTGCGCACGACGTGCCGTATTGCGCGCCAGTTCAAGGCGCGCCTGTTGGTCGTTCACGTGATGGAGGTGCCGATGTCACTGGCGTTGGACGCTCAGCACGTTCCCGGCACGGAGGAAGCGGAAGCTCTGTTAGAGCGCGCCGAAGAACTCGCTTCCGAATCGGGGATGCACATCGAAACGGAGTTGCTGAAAGACCGCAGCGTGGGACACGCGGTCGTAGACCAAGCGCGCTCCGTCGGCGCAGACCTGCTGATTATGGAAGCCGCTTGCGAAAAGGGCGCGAGCGCGTCGTCCGTTGGACACACCGCCGAATACGTGCTGAAACATGCCCCGTGCAACGTGTGGATTAGCCATCTGGTCAGCCTGAATGGGCACACGGCGGGGCATAGGAAGGGATGAGGGATAAGAGATAAGGGATGAGATATGAGGGACGAATCGGAAGGGGTGATCCCTCCTCCCTTATCCCTCATCCTTGAAGTCGTGGGGGGGTCTTATGCGCGTGGTCATTTTGGGCTGCGGGCGGGTCGGTTCGACGATTGCTCGCACGTTGGATAAGGAAGGGCATCAGGTTTCTATCATTGATTACCAGCCGGAGGCTTTTCGTCGTCTGGGCAACGATTTTGGCGGACAGACGATTCTGGGCTGGGGGCTGGACACCGACGTTTTGATTCAGGCGGGCATCCGCGAAGCCGATGCGTTTGCCGCCGTGACGGAGGGCGACAATCGCAACATTATGTCCGCGCTGATCGCGCGCGAAGAGTTCAAAGTGCCCGAGGTCGTCGTGCGCATTTACGAGCCGCGCCGCGCAGAAATTTACAGAAACTATGGCATCAAAACCATCTCCACCACGCAATTAGTCGCCCAACGTCTGCACAGCATCATCGTCAAGGACGAACCCATCACCAGCCTGTCCGTTGCCGACGACCGCCATCGGGTGCTGGAGATGGTGGTCGGCAAAAACATGGAGGGCAAAAAAATTCGGTCTCTACCGCTGCCGGAGGACGCGCTGGTGTCCGCGCTCATCCGCGAGGGCAACGCGTTCATGCCCCTCAGCGATACGACGCTCCGGGACGGCGACCGCCTGATTATTGTCACCAAACCGGAGGCGATTGCCCAGGTGGAAGCGGCATTTCGCAACGGCAGTGGATAGGAGGAACGCAGCGTGTATATCATCATCGTAGGGCTGGGCAAAGTCGGCTACTTTCTCACTAAAGACTTGATGAGCAAGGGGCACGAAGTCACGGTCATCGAGGCGCGCCCCGACCGCTACAACCGCGCCATCAACGAACTGGAGTGCGTGGCGATGCTGGGCATGGGGAACGACCCCAGCGTGCTGGAAGAGGCGGGCATCGAGCGGGCGGACGTCCTCGTTGCCTGCACGGGACACGACGAAGACAACCTCGTCATCTCGCACGTCGCCAAAATTCTTTATCCCAAAACCCGCGTCGTGGCGCGCGTCAACCACCCCAAGAATGAAGACATTTTCCGCCGCGTGGGGATTGACGCGATCGTCAACGGCACGTCGCTGTTCGCCAATGTCATTGAACACGAACTCACCCAGGGCGACCTCGTGCCCCTGCTGACCCTGCGCCGCAGCGGAATGGAAATCGTCGAGATTACGCTGCCGGACGACTCGCCCTGCGTCGGGCACACGGTGCAAGACCTCTATCTGCCGTCCGATTCGGTGCTGATTGCCATTATTCGCGCTGACCACGCGATGGTTCCCCGCGGGGCGACGGAACTTCAAGCCGGCGACGAAATCGTTGCGCTCGTTCGCACCACCCAAGAACAAGAACTGCGCCGCGCTTTGATGGGCGAGTGGATCAGTTCCAACAACTCACGGGGGCACGCGGCGACAGAAGAGCCTAAGGAACGTCCTCGCGGACTGCAGGGATTTCTGCGCAGAGGGTGAAGGACGATGGCGCGTAAAAAACGAAAGCCCGCCGTTGCGCGCCCCGTGGACGTGTATCGGACTGTGCGCCGCACGTGGACGATTAACCCGGCGACGAAGGTGAGCGGCACGAAAAAAGGGTACCAACGCTCGCGCGTCAAGCAGAACGTGCGCCAGCAGTTGGAGAAGGAGGAGGCATGAAAGCAAAACCGGTTGACGCTGCGCTTCCCGACAGCGCGGGAGCCATGACGGTGGAAGAGATTCAGCGCATCATTCCTCATCGTCACCCTTTTCTGTTGATTGACCGCATTCTTGTCCACGAACTCGGCAAGCGAACAGTGGGACTCAAGAACGTGACAGCCAACGAAGCTGTCGTTGCCGGGTATCATCCTCACGACCTAGTGATGCCGTCTCTGCTCATCGTCGAATGTCTCGCGCAGACGGGAGCCGTGCTGCTGTTGGCGCAGGAGGAAAACTATAACAAAGAAGTCTTGCTGGTGGGGCTGGACGACGTGAAGTTTCCCGGCGTTGCCCGCATCGGCGACCAGATTGTCTGCGAAGCCGTCGCTCTCAATCAGAAAGGCAACATCGGACGCATGAAAGGCTCCGCCACCGTCAACGGCGAAGTCATCGTCGAAGGGGTGTATTGGTTTGCCTTGAACGAGTGGAAAGCGTGAAGCGTGAGACGCAAAACGTGACCTTGCCCCTCGTTCCGCTTCACGCTCTCACTTCAACCTCCAGCCCCTTCGCCGCATAATTCTGCCGATAGTACTCCCAGAACGCCCCAGACTTGATGGGTCTCCACCACCACTCGTTTTGCTGATACCAGCGCACGGTGCGCGCTAAGGCTTCCTCAAAAGTGTGCTGCGGTTTCCAGCCGAGGGCGCGCAGTTTGGAGCAGTCGAGCGAGTAGCGGCGGTCGTGACCGGGGCGGTCGCCGATGTAGCGGATCAGTTCCTCGCCTTTGCCCAGCAACTGGAGGATGAGCCGCGTGACTTCGATGTTGGTGCGCTCGTTGCCGCCGCCGACGTTGTAGATTTCGCCGGGTTGTCCGCGCTCCAGCAAGAACGCAATCGCCGCGCAGTGGTCTTCGACGAAAATCCAGTCGCGCACCTGTCTACCATCGCCGTAAACGCCGAGCGGCAAACCATCCATCGCATTCGTGATAAACAGGGGAATCAGTTTTTCAGGATAGTGATACGGACCGAAGTTGTTTGAGCCGCGTGTGACGACAACGGACATCCCGTAACTGGTGTGATATGACTGCGCCAGCAATTCCCCGCCCGCCTTCGCCGCCGAGTAAGGACTGCGCGGCGCGAGCGGGTCGGTCTCTTTGGAGGAACCGACGAGAACTTCGCCGTAGACTTCATCCGTTGAAACTTGCAGATATTTCTCAACCCCATATTTCTTGGCGGCTTCTAAGAGCACAAACGGTCCGTAAACGTTCGTTTGGACAAACGCCCCGGGGTCAAGCAGCGAGCGGTCAACGTGTGATTCTGCCGCGAAATTTACTATCACGTCAACTTCCCGCGCCAAATCGTCTACGACCTCCACATCGCAGATATCGCCCTGCACGAAGCGAAACCGCGGGTCGTCTTCAACGTCGCGCAAATTCGCCAGGTTGCCCGCATAAGTCAACTTGTCCAGCACGATGACATGCCACTCCGGTCGCTCGCGCAAAACATAATGCACGAAGTTGCTGCCGATAAATCCCGCCCCCCCTGTCACCAAAATTCTCTTCATCTCTCCTCACCTCCAGCCAACCGAGGTTTGAACGTTCTCACCGTTGCTCCATTCATCTCCCAGCCTCCCATACTCACTCCTCCGCTTTCCCCGTCAGCAACTCCTTCGCCTCCTCCGCCTCGTCGCTGTCCGGGGCTAAACCGATGACGGCGTGCCAGCACTTTTCCGCCTCTTCGCGTTGACCGCGCGCGTCGTAGAGGTGCCCCAACGCCAGATATGCCGAGGCGTTGTTCGCGTCCAATTTGACGGCGCGTTGGTAGGACTCAAACGCCTCGCCGTCCATGCCCAAGCCCTCGTAGGCAACGCCCAAGTTGTAGTGATACAACGACTCGTCGGGCGCGAGCGCGATAGCGCGTTGAAAGGCTTCGATGGCTTCCTCATAGTCTTCTTCTTCCAGCAACTCCACGCCACGATCATTGAGGGCAATCGCCTCGTTCTCGGCGGCGCGTCCGACAGCAGCGTAGGCTAACTCGCTCTCGCCCAACAGCCGCCCGCACGTCGGACAATAACTCCACTTCGGCGACAGCAGCGCGCCGCACGAGGCGCAACTGGGCATCCGCTTCGTGCCGCACTCCGGGCAGTAGGAGTGACCCACGTGCCCCCGCGCGCCGCAGTGAACGCACTGCATCGGCGGAACGTGTCCCTCGCCGATAGCCGTCCCGCAGCGACCGCAAAACTGTGATTCCATATCCGACGCGGCTTGACACACGAAACAAACTTTTTTGACCTGCGCGCCGCACCGCGCGCAAAACGCCTGCGCGGGCGTGAGCGGCGCCTGACACTGTGGACACGAATTCATGGATGCCCTCTCCAAACGATGGAGTAATAGAGTGAGGGAGTGAGGGAGTGAGGGAGTATTGGGGTGATGGGGTGTATTGACGTCCCACCACTTCACCACTCCATTACTCCCTCACTCCCTCCCCTTCCGCTTGCTTTCAAGAAACCTCTTCACCGTCTCTAACATCCCGGTCGAGCGACATTCGGGGAGAGACGCCAAGAACATTTCGCCGTAGCGTTTGCGGACGACGCGCGGGTCGAGGAGAGCGACCAAGCCGTAATCGTCGCGGTGACGAATCAACCGCCCGAAGCCCTGACGGAACATGATGATGGCTTGCGGGACCTGATAGCCGTAAAATGGGTCTTCGTTGCGTTTTTGCAGAAACTCCATCCGCGCTTCCACCAGCGGGTCGTCCGGCACCGCAAATGGCAAGCGCATGAGAATCACGCACTGCAACGCCTCGCCGGGCACGTCAATGCCCTGCCAGAACGTCGTCGTTCCGACCAGCACCGATTTCACGTCGGCGCGAAATTCCTCGACCAATTTTCCGCGCGGCATCTCGCCCTGCCGCAGAATCCGCAGGTGCGGCAGTTTCTCGGTCAGTCCCGCGTGCGTCTGACCAACCATGCGGTAACTGGTGCAAAGCACGAACGCTTTGCCGTCGGTGATTTTCAGAATCTCCGCCGCTCGCTCAATCGCCAACCGCTCGAAGTCCGCGTTGCGCGAAGACGGGTCGGGCAAATCCTCCGCCACATAAATCATCGCCTGATTTTTGTAATCAAACGGTGAGCCGATGCGCAGCGTCTTACAATCGTCCAAACCGATGCGCGACTTGATGAACTCAAACGAGCCGCTGGTCGACAGCGTCGCCGACGTCATCACGACGGGTTTGACGGCGTTGAACAGCTGCACGCGCAGCCCTTCCGCCACGTCAATCGGAGCCATGTTCAAGGACGCTCGCACCGACGATTGCCCCCGCCCGACGCTCGGACGCGATTGAATTGTGACCCAGTAGACGTGGTTTTCGCGGTCTTGTTTGAGGATGGATTCCAAGCCGTCGTTCAGTTCCTTGAAGCGGTTCTCGTAGCCTTCCAACTCCACCTGCCCCGCCTCGTCTTGAATCTCGCGGCGGATTTCTCTGAGGACGGCGGTGAGGTTCGTCAGCGGTTCGCGCAGAAGATTCTGGATGAAGTTCTTGTGGCGCAAGCGGACGGTGCTGGCTTTTGTTCCGACTTTGGCGGTGAGGTTGTCGAAGAAAGCATCCGTCGCGAGGCGCACATCATCGGCGGCGGCGGAGAGCCGCTGGAGTTGCTTCGCGGTCACGCCGAGAATCCCCGACAGCACGCCCTTTCCGCTGCGGCGGCTGTGGAGTTGTTCGAGCAGGAAGTGAATCTGAACATTGGATACTTCCAGCCCCAAGTAGCCCGCTGCGACTTCCTCCATCTGGTGCGCCTCGTCCAACACCACCGCGTCGAACGGCGGCAGCACACCCCCCCCCGACGACAAGTGCGCGAACAGCAGATGATGGTTGGCCACCAAAACGTGCGCCTGCGATTGCTGCCGCCGCGCCATGTAGAAAAACGAGTTGTCGTAGAGGGGACACGCCTTGCCCAGACACAACTCCGTCTGACGGTTGACCTGCGACCAGACGCCGGGCAGCGGCTCAAAGTCGAGGTCTTGCATCAAGCCTGTCTCGGTCTTCCGCGCCCACGCTCGGATTTTGTTGAACTGCGACACCTCCTCGCGGCTGACGAACAACCCGCCTTGATCAGTCTTTCCCATTCGTCGCGGGCAGAGATAGTTCTGCGTGCCCAGACACAGCGCGTAGCGGAAGTTGAGTCCGACGCGCTCGCGGAGAAACGGCAGGTCTTTCTCCATCAACTGTTGCTGGAGCGTTTTGGTGTAGGTGGCAACGAGGACGCGCTTGCGCTCCCGCGTCGCCCAGAGAATGAACGGCACGAGGTAGGCGAGGCTCTTGCCTGTGCCCGTGCCTGCCTCGACGAGCAAATGCCGCTGCTCCTCAATCGCCTGCGCGACGGCGTGCGCCATCTGCCGCTGTTCCTCGCGGTGTTCGTAGGTCGTCAACACACGCGCCAGCCGCCCGTCGGGGGCAAAGATGTTGTCGAGAACCTGTTGCACGGGAATTTACTGTTTCACACAAAGGCGCAAAGACCGCGAAGCATCCTTTGCGTCCTCTTTCCGCCTTTGCGCGAGATAACGAGAATTGCACCGCCTACACTTTCACGTTATAATGGAATCGAACCAAAATGTCAAATCATCAGCGTTTTTTTATCGGCGTGGACGGCGGCGGGACGCAGACAACCGCCGTAGTGGTGGACGAAAACTGGCGCGTGCTGGGGCAGGGCAACGCGGCGGGAAGCAACTATCACACCGTCGGCATTGACAATGCCATCGCCCACGTCGCTGCTGCGACAAACGAAGCCTTGAGCGCAGCGGGACTCGACAGAGCCGAGGTCACAGCAGCGGGATTCGGTCTGGCGGGCGTGCGCCGCCCGCCCGATTTTGAGCGCATGATGCCGCGGCTGCAATCGCTCGGTTTTGAAAAATTTCACCTCGACCACGATGCCGCCGCGGCGTGGGCGGGCGCATTGGAATGTCAGCCCGGCGTCATCGTCATCGCGGGAACGGGCAGCATTGCGTTCGGTGTCAACGCGAAAGGTGAACGCACGATTGCGGGCGGATGGGGTTGGTTGTTGGGCGATGAGGGGAGCGGGTATTGGATTGGACGCGAAGCATTGCGCAAAGTTTGTGCGCTGGCGGACGGCAGAGATGAACGGCAAGCGCCTGTCTTCACCGCAGCCATTCTTCAACATCTCGGCTTGTCGTCGGCAAACGATCTGGTCCACTACGTTTATCAGCAGCCCGGACTCTCGCGGGAGCAGACAGCATCGCTCGCACAAGTTGTTCTACGCTGTGCCGAACAAGGTGATTTTGTGGCGCGGGACATCTTCTTTCAGGCCGGGGTGGAATTAGCCATCACCACAGAAGCCGTATCCACGGGGCTGCTGGCCGGGTCCCGCGTTACGCTGGATACCTCGGGCGCGGGGCTGGTCCGCT
>FWWM01014172.1_pt1 | contig 12609 bp, 7 predicted proteins | sample 2228351 | NCBI WGS metagenome assembly FWWM01 (sample SAMEA103939774, study PRJEB20133) | metagenome | reverse complement strand
AAGCCAGAAGACCCAGGCGAGTTCCTGGTTTTGTCGGCGATGCAGAACGCCGTGGGTATCAATGATTGGGGCGATGTCGTCGGAAGGGGAGTGGGAGTGGACGGTGGTGAGCGGCCGTACCTTTATATCGAGGAGCAGCAGAGGTTCGTGGAACTTCCCCCTACCTCCGAGGGCCGGACGTGGAGCGCCGCCGCGATTAATAATTTCTGCGACATCGCAGGCATCACGACGGATGCCTCGGGTCGCGTGCAAGCCGTCCGTTACACGTATGCCAACAATTCGGTCACCCTCCTGGGATTCCTCAAGCCCAAACTCGTGGATCGAAACAGTTTCGCCACTGACATTGACGACTATGGTTGGGTCGTAGGCTATTCAGACGTGCGCCGCTTCCAAACCCACGCCTTCCTCTACCAGGATCAGACGGGCATGGTGGATCTGGGCACCCTGGGCGGCGAGAATAGCGCCGCAAGCGGCATCAACTCGCGCGGCCAGGTCGTGGGCATCTCAGATACCGCCAGCGGTAGCGGGGCGCTCTTTGTTTACACCCAACTCGGCGGCATGCAGGAGGTATCCATCGTCGATCTTCCTCCTGATTTCGAGGTAGGTGGGGGGCGAATCAACTACTCCGGCGTAATCGCTGGCACCGGCTGGGATTTGACAAAAGCCGATAACCAGGCCTACGTCGCCACCCCATTGCCTTAGTTCCGCCCCGGGGAGAAACCTGGGCCGCGGCGGTGTGCGACGCCCCTCAAAGGGCGCGGCCAGCCGGGCCGGCGGTTACCCCGCGTCCGTGGGCACCTCTGGGATTGGCTGGCGGCGGGGCTGCCTGACACGAAAAGGCCCAGAAATCCCCGGCGGCGCGACCGCCGCTGGCTTTCTTCCCGGAATCCCGGCGCCCTTACCATCTTGCGGGTTTGTGGGTGGCCGCCGGACGACCCCGCCGCTGCCCGCGATGGACCTCAGAACTCCCCGACGGGTTGCCCATCTCGCGGTTCCGCCAATCGGTACAATGTTTTCGGGTCGATGGTAGCCCGAACGAACCGGACGCTACCATCGAAGAGGGAAAAATGCACGCCGCCCGGATGGTAACTGCTGGCTACACCCCCGCACTCTCCGGGCTCGCAGATGCTGTCGCAAATGATGGCGGGGTAGAAGAACACGAAGTCCCAGTTGGCGCTGTCGCCCCACACATTCGACGACCACGTAAGTCCGACGAGGACGCGGAAGTACGCGGTTTGGTATCGCCAGGCCGTCGATTCCCCGAGCAGGATCGTGTTGCTGAGGCCATCCGTCACGTCACGGAACGCCGTCGGCCGGCTGAGCGTATTGTTCATGCCGTAGTTCCCGTACGGCAAAGTGATTTCCACGTAACTGTAGCCGGGGCCATACGCGTAGAATGTCTCGAGCTGGGGTGCGACCTCCGAGGGGCAGCGGAACAGCACCAGGGAGGTCTTGATCTGGTCCACGTTGTTTCCTTCGGTGGGTTGCCGGCGAAAATCGCAGCGCGAAGAGAGGGCCTCCTGTTCGATAAACGGCAGCGCCGAGGCGCCCCAGGCCCAGCAGTCCGGCGTACCCGCATCGAAAAACCGCTCTGGCAGGACCCGGTGCACGTCATGGTAATTGTGCAGGCCCAGGGCAAGTTGTTTCAGGTGGTTGCGGCACTGGGTACGGCGCGCCGCCTCGCGGGCGTGCTGCACGGCGGGAAGCAGCAAACCTACCAGCACGCCCAGGATGGCGATCACCACTAATAGCTCGACCAGGGTAAAGCCCCGGCTTGTCGGGGCAGCCCGGTACCTTTCCCTCGTATTGTGCAGTGTGTGTCCCATGGGTCACCTCGGGCGATCAACAATGGGCTTTGGGAATCATGGAGCGCGCAAAGGGGCCTTCGTAAGATCGAAGTTGTGTATTGCTCCCGCGGCGCCAACGCTTGCCACGTACGGCGTCTTTTCGGGATCACTGAAATCCGGCGGGCGCGCCGCAGTTGCAAAATCGGCGGGCCGCGGCCCAACAAACAAAAAGACGACTTTATAGTCGCCCGGTTCGATGCCGGCAGCCTTCCCTTTGTACTGGAGGACGTAGCGGCCGCGCGCATCGGTCAAACCCCGCGCCACGGGCTTCCGGCTATCGCTGGGCACGAAGACCACGGCCACGTTGGGCGCGGGCACCCCCCGAGACGTTACTACCCCGCCGACCGGCACCAGCTCGACGGAGGCGGCCTTGGGCGAACCCTTGGAGCAGCCGGCGAGTGTCAACGCGATGGCCAGGGGTTGCCAGGCAGGCCAGCGCCAGACACGAGCTGACCAGACCATGGGGCGTTCTCCTATGGGTTTCTTCGCGGGCAGAAGCATGGCGCCTTGGGCCCTCTGCCGCCGCCCTGGTTGTCAATTTCAAGAACCGGACGAACCGCTTCAGTCGTTCGGTTCCTGGCGGCCTAACCCCAGCACGGTCTTGGCCTCCTCGCGCAGTCGGCGGAGGCCAGGGTCCCGCGGCTTGTGCGTCTCGATCCAGGCCTGAGCCTCGTCATACAGCCGGCGCGCTTCCCCGGTGTTGCCGGACCGCTGATGGGCCATGGCCAGGAACAGCCGACCCGCAGAATCGCGAAATGAATGCATAGCGAGCGATTTCGATAGTGCGTCAATGGCGTCGTCGTACTGACCGGCGCGGTAGCACGCCACTCCCAGCGTGTGCCAGGGCATCCATCCATAGCGGCGAGGCTCCCTGGAAGGAGGGGAGGTCTGTGCAGCTTTCCTGGCCAACCAAACCGCCAGCCAGGGATCGCGCAGATCCTCGGCCGGACAATCTGCCAGCATCGCGGCTAGCGCCCGGGCCGGTTCCCGCTCCTTGGGGAGAGCCCTAGCCTCCTCTTCCCGCAAAGCCAGCGCCTGGCGATACTGCTGTTTGGCTTCGCCCGTTTGGCCGGACGCCCAACTGACATTTCCCAGACCCTCGAAGATCTCCGCTCGCAGGTTGGCGTTCCAGTGCGGGAAGGGTTGGTCGGGCGCGATCGCCCCCAACGTAGCCAGAGCGGCCCGGTAGGCCGTCGCTGCCTCGGGGAGTTCTCCCGCCTCGGTCAGCAAATCGGCCAGGCCCCTCTGCATTTCGGCTGCTTCCCATAGAAACAGGAAAGCGAGTCTCGGCTCGTCGGCGGCGAGCTGCTGGTACAGGGCCACACCCTGCCGGTATATCATCTCGCCTTCCCGGAATCGGCCGGACGCCTGCAACAGCTCCGCCAGAGGGCGGTAGGCCTCCCCCAAGGCCTGGCCATCGACGGGGATATCCCCCGCAGGGGATTTGGACAAATGTTCCCAGAGCGAAACCAACTGCCGGTAAAGCGCTTCCGCCTCGGCCCATCCCCCGGAGGCCACCAGGACGTCCGCCACGCTGGCGACCGTTTGGGTGCCGCGCAAGCTCTCCGCGACAGCTAACCATGCCCGCTTCCTTGCCGCCTCGGCTTCCTTGCGGCGCTGCTCGGCAAGTTGCCGGGCGTTTTCCTCCGCGGCAAGTGCCAACTCCAAGCGCTGGCCGCGATCGTTCGCCAAGGCCAACGCCGCGGCCGCCTCGGTCCCTTTTTTCCAAATCACCGTGGTGGCGGCCATAAGACCGAGGAGCATCATCACAAAAAAAGCCGCGGCAAGCCGCACCAGCGGCCGGTGGCGTCTCGCCCACTTGGCGAGGCGTTCGCCCTGCGAAAGACGCCGCGCCTCGATCGGCTTGTCTTCCAAGAAGCGCTTCAAGTCGGCGGCGAAATCCGCGGCCGTGGCGTAGCGGGCTTCGGGCTCCTTGGCCATGGCCTTCAATACCACGGTCTCCAGGTCCCGGGGAATCGCTGCCTGGATGCGGCGGGGCGGAATCGGTTCCTCCTCCACGATGGCCCGCGCCAGCCGCTGCCGGTCTGTTTCCGGAAAAGCCGGCTCCAGCGTCAGCAACTCGTACAACGTTACGCCCAACGAATAAATGTCCGTATGATGGTCAAGAATCCGCCGACATCCGGTCACCTGTTCCGGGCTCATGTACCGGAGCGTGCCTACAACATCGCCGGTCACGGTGACATTGCTTCCCACCTGTGTCGCTGCCAGGCCGAAGTCTGTCACCCAGAGATGCCCCTCGACGTTCACCAGCAGGTTCGAGGGTTTGATGTCCCGATGCACCACCCCGACCCGATGGGCATGTTCCAGGGCTTCGGCCGCCTGAATCCCCAGGGATGCCGCCAGGCGGAACCACTCCGCCCGCTCCCGCTGCCCCTTCGTAGAAATGTGTGCCTCCGGCCGGCGCTGCGTCTCCTCCTTCACAGAGACCGCCGTAGGGCGTAGCGTTTCTCGAGGGGCCGGCCTCGCCGGGCCGCCGCGCTGCGATTCCTCCGCCGACGTCGCCCCAGCAACTCCTGCCGAGACCAGCCACGTCAAAGTGCTGGGCAGTACCTCGGGCCCCTCGCCTTGCGCGTCTGCCGGATTCCATCGCTGGCGCAATTGGCTAATCACTTCGGCCAGCGTCTGCCCCGCAATGTACTCCATGGCGAAATAGTGCACCCCGCGATCGCAACCCACCGAATAAACTTGCACGATATTGGGATGGTCGAGCGAGGCCGCCGCCAACGCCTCGTTCTTGAACCTCTGGAGGCGGCGGGGATCCAAAATCGCTGCCAGCGGAAGGACCTTCAAGGCCACCCGGCGCCGCAGAGAAAGCTGCTCCGCCTCGTAAACAATCCCCATCCCGCCCCGCCCGATTTCCCGTTGGATGCGAAAGTCGCCTAACACCCGTGGTCCCCGCGGCCTGCCCCAAGGGGGTTCGACCTCGCGGGCGGCCTCCCCTTGCGAGACCTCGCCTGGCTCGGCGGCGCGCCCCAAGTCGGCCAAGAGCGCCAGCGCCGGCAGCAACTCCCGAAGTTCGTGCGCGTGCTCGGGGTGTTGGGCCAAGTACGCCTCGAGGTCCAGCGCCTCGCCAACCTGGAATCTCCGCGCCAGTTCGTCGACGAGTTCCGCCAAAGGCAGCTCGGCATCGTTCGGGGTGGCCGCGCCGCTCATCCCTCTCCCCCCAACAATTCGCGGCCGAGCAATCGCCGCACCCGCCGGATCGCCCGCAAGTGCCGCTGCTTGGCAGCCGTCTCGCTGATCCCCAGAACCGCAGCGGTCTCCGCCGTGCTCAATTGCTCCAGATGCCGCAGCACGAGCACCTCGCGATCATCCGGCGGAAGACGGGTCAGCGCCTCCCGCAACCGCCCCAACGTCTCCTTGCGAACCAGCCGTTGCAACAGGCTGTCGCTCTGGGCCAGGAATTGGTGGGCCGGCTCTTCGGCCCCGGAAGTCGAACCCTCCGTCTGCTGTTCCTCCCTGCAGACACTGCGGTTGCGCGCCTGAAAGTGCTGGCGCCAAAGATGAACCAGACGCTCAAGAGCGATCTGCCGCAGCCAAGGGTAAAACGCCAAAGGACGCTCCCGCAAGTACTCCGGCAGCCGCTGCAAGGCCACCAAGAGCGTCTCCTGCACCACATCGGAAGCGTCGACGCGCACCGCTAACCGCGGGTCCATCCGAACCGATACCATGCGGCGCAGACGCGCGGCGTGGCGCACCAATACCTCGCCAGCCGCCGCGGCGTCACCCTCGGACGCCCGGGCCAATAGCGTGTCCGTATCCGAGCCGCTAGGAACCGGCATCGTCAAGCCCCCTAGCAAGAACCCTGCACGCAGTCCCCTTTTGGTTACACTTTTTTATCCATTGTGTCAATTAACCCCTCCATTGGGTTACACCCTCGACGAAATCGAGAACACTTCAAAAAGGGTTCCCCGCGCCGTTCACTTTTAACGCCGGGCTGTGGATACGCCATGTGTATCATGAGCAATGTAGCCTGCCGGCGCGCAAAAAATTTCCCCCGATATTTCCGCGATTCTTCTGCCTTGCCATTCCGCTGACTCCGCCCCTTCGCTTCCTCCCCCACCCCGGTTCGGGCGGCCGTGCCTTCGTATCTACGCCCGAAGCTAAGGGGCCGTTGGGGGGGGTGCGCCCTCAATGCCGCGCCAATGGAAGTGCCTCCCCCAAGGCGGGTTAAGTTGCGTGCCCGACCCTGTTCCCGCCTAGGGGAGTGCTCCGAACGCACCAGGGGGCGAAAGAGCCGCCAAACGCGAGATTCGAGCTTGCTATTGTTTCGCGCCCCAAGGGCACTGTTTGACTGCGGCCAGCGCGCCCCTGTTGCCGTCGAACACCCCCTGGCCCGGCCGATTTCACGCAGAGGCACCCCGCCACGTTCCGCCTGGCTTGCGGTAGCGCAGAAGCTGCGTTTAGCAGTCGGTTTTCGGGTTTTTGTTCGGCAGCGGGGGAGTGCTGGCCACTGGGGGTGCCAATTGGTATACTGCGGCATCGCTCGGTTTCTTGGCGAAGACGGGGAGGCGATGTTCCGATTTCTTCACGCTGCCGACATCCATCTCGATAGTCCGCTACGGGGCCTGGACCGGTACGAGGGGGCGCCGGTGGAGCGGCTGCGGGGTGCGACACGCCGGGCGTTGGAAAAGCTGGTCGATCTGGCCATCCACACGCCGGTCGATTTCGTGCTCATCGCCGGCGACCTCTACGATGGCGACTGGGAGGATTTCCGCACGGGGCTGTTTTTCGCCCGGCAGGCGGCCCGCTTGGACGCCGCGGGCATCCCCACGGTGATCGTGGCGGGCAACCACGATGCCGCCAATCGCATGAGCCGCCAGTTGCCTTTGCCTCCTTCGACCAGGCTCTTGATGCCGGGCCAGCCCCAGACGGTACGGCTGGATCGGTTCCAGGTGGCCATCCACGGACAAAGCTTCGGCGAACGAGCCACGGCCGGCAACCTGGCCGCCGAATATCCCCAGCCGGTGCGGGGGTGGTTCAACATTGGGCTGTTGCATACCAGCCTTACGGGGCGGGAGGGGCATGATGTGTACGCCCCCTGTGGGCTGGAACATCTCCATGCCAAGGGGTACGACTATTGGGCGTTGGGGCATGTCCATCGCTACGAGGTGGTGTCGAAGGACCCGCCGGTCGTGTTTTCGGGCAATCTCCAGGGGCGGCACATCCGCGAAACAGGTGCCAAAGGCTGCGTGCTGGTCGAGGTCGAAGGCCGCCGCGTGCGCTGGCAATTCGTCCCATTGGATGTGGTCCGCTGGGAAGAGTGTTGCGTGGACGCCACCGGAGTGGAAGACGAATCGGAGCTGTTGGAGCGCGTCGGCCAGCGCCTTGCCGAGGGAATCGGCGACGGCGCCAGCCGGCTACGGGCGGTCCGGGTCCGCCTGGAAGGGCCGACGCCCCTGCATCCCGCTCTGGCAGGCCAGCAGGAATCGTGGACGGCCAAGGTGCGGAGCCTGGCGTTCCAGGTGGACGCCGAGGGCCTGTGGATCGAGCAGGTGGCGGTGGCCACGCGCCCGCCCCTTTCGTGGAACCCAGCCCAATGGGCCGACTCGCCGCTCGGCGAACTCGTGGCCTGTGTGGCCGAGCTGGAAGCGTCGCCCGAACGCCTCGCCGCGATGCTGCAAGAGAGGGAGTTGCGCGAGTTGGTGACGCGCCTGCCGGCCGAAGTGCGGGCTGGTGCCCGTTTCGCGCTGGATAGCCCCGAGACCCTCCGATCGCTGCTGGCCGAGGTCCAGCAAATACTGGTCCATGCCCTGTTGGCCAAGGAGCCTTTGCGGTGAGGATTCTGCGCCTGGATCTACGGGCGTTTGGGCCGTTTACCGATGTGACTCTGGATTTTTCGGCCGGCCGCTTCGGGCTGCACGTGGTGTACGGGGCGAACGAGGCCGGCAAGACGTCGGCTTTGCGAGCGCTGGAAAATCTCCTGTTCGGCATTCCGCACCAGTCGCCCGACAACTTCCGCCATCCCTACGCTGCCCTGCGGATCGGGGCGACACTGGAATCGAGCGATGGCCGGCGCATCGCCTTCCTGCGCCGCAAGGCCGCACGGAACACCCTTCTGGCACCCGATAACGCCACCGAGCTGGAAGAAGAGGTCCTGGCCCCGTTCCTCGGCTCCGTGGACCGGGAAGGCTTCCGCACCATGTTCGGGCTGGGCCATGCCGAACTCGTCCAAGGGGGCGAAAAGATCGTCCAGGGGTCGAGCCAGGTGGGTCAGGTGCTGTTTGCGGCCGGGGCCGCCATCGCCGACCTCTGCCAAATCCAAAAGCGCCTGCAAGAGCAGGCCGAGGCCCTTTATACGCCCCGGGGCAGGAATCCGCGGATCAACGAGGCGTTGCGCAAGCTGGATGAGGCGCGGCGGCGGCTCCGCCAGGGACAGCTTCTGGCCGAACAATGGGCCGAACACCACCGGGCTATCGACCAGGCCCAAGCGGACTTGGCTGCCCTGGACGACCAGCGCCGGGCGTTGCAGACCGAGCGGACCCGCCTGGACCGGCTGCGGCAAGCCCTGGGCCCAGCCGCCCGCCGCAAAGACCTGGTCGATAAGCTGGATACGCTGGCCTCGGTCACCGTGTTGCCCCCAGATTTTCCCGAGCGCCGCCGGGCGACCCTGACCCAATTGGCCGTGGCCGAAGGCGAAGCCGCCAACGCCCAGCGAGAACTCCAGCGCATCGAGGGGGAGCTTGCGACCCTGGCGCTGCCGGAGCCGGTGTTACACGAGGCGGCGGCCATCGACGAACTCGTCGACCGCCTCGGCGCCCACCGCAAGGCCCAACGCGACCTGCCCCGTCTGAAAGAGCAGCGCCAAGCCGCGGCCCAGCGTCTGGCCGAAGTGCTGGCCACGCTCCGCCCCGACCTTTCCCCCGATCTGGCCGATACCTTGCTGCTGACCGTCACCCAGCAGGACCGCATCCAGCGCTTGGCCCAGGAGTACACGCGGTTGAGCACGCGCCTGGAGACGGCCCGCAAAGGGGCGGCCGACCGCCAGCGGGAAGCCGAGGAAGCCGAGCAGGCGCTGGCTGCCCTGCCGGCTGCGCCCGACCCCGCCGCCTTGCACGCCGCCTTGCGCGCCGCCCAAAGCGAAGGAGACCTGGAAGCGCGCCTGGGAGAGCACCAACGGCAGATCGCCAGGCTCACCCGCGACGCCCACAGCGCTTTGCGGCGGCTCGGCCTGTGGTCCGGCCCCTGGGAGGCCTTGGAGACCCTTCCCCTTCCGGTTGACGAAACCCTCGACCGTTTCGACCGCCTCATGCGCGAAGCCGAGCAAGCCTTGGCCCGCCTGGACGAAGAACAGCAAGCGAAGCGCAAGCAGTACGACCGCGCCCGGCGCGACCTGGAGGCGATGGCCCTGGAAGGCGACGTGCCCACCGAGGCCGAGTTGGACGCGGCCCGAGGCCACCGCGACGCCGGCTGGGAACTCATCCGGGCCGCCTGGCTGGGACCCGGCGCCAATCCAGACCGTTGGGCCCAGTACCTTGGCCGCCCCGCCACGCCCCACGACCTGGCCGATGCCTTCTCCCGCAGCATCACCAAGGCCGACGAATTGGCCGACCGCCTCCGCCGCGAGGCCGACCGGGTCGCCAAGCAGGCCCAACTGGTGGCCCTTAGCAAGGCGGCCCAGGAGGAGTTGCACGCCGCCGAACAACGGTACCGCCAGGCGGCTGGGCACTTGGAACAATTGCGCCAGGCGTGGGCCGCCCTCTGGAAGCCCGCAGGCATCCAACCGCTCAATCCTCCGGAAATGCGGGCCTGGATGGGTCGCTACCGCGAGCTGCTCCGCCAGATCCAAACCCTGCGCGAGCACCAGAGCCAGGCCGACGCCCTTTGCCAGAAAATCGAACTCCATCGCCGCAGCCTGGCCGAGCGGCTTGCTGCGCTGGGCGCCGACGGCGCTGTGGCCTCGGAGAGCCTGGCGGTGCTGCTCCACCGCAGCCAGGACCTGCTAGAAACCCTTCAGGCCCGCACGCAACAACGCCAGCGCCTGGAAGCCGAGATCCAGCGGGCACGTACCCAGTTGCAGCAGGCGGAACGGGAGATCCAATCGGCCCAGGAGGGCCTCCGCGCCTGGGAGGACCAGTGGTCCATGGCCCTGGAGCCGCTGGGCCTGGACAGCCGGACCCCGCCCGAGGCTGCCCTGGCCGTGCTCCATTCCCTCCACGAGTTGCGGGAGTGCCGCCGCAAAATGGCCGAACTCGATGAACGCATCCAAGGCATCAACGCCGATGCCCGCCAGTTCGCCCGCGACGTCGAGGAACTCTGCGGCCGGGTGGCCCCGGACCTGGCAGGCCGGCCCGTCGAGGAAGCGGTCCGTACCCTCCAGGAGCGGCTCCATAAAGGACGTACCGACGAGCGCCGCCGCAAAGAACTCGGCGACGAGCACAAGCGCTGGACCCAGAAGCGCGAAAAGGCCGAACGCACCCTGGCCACCTCCCGCGCCGCGTTGGAACTCCTGTGCCGAGAGGCGGAATGCCCCTCGCCCGACGACCTCCTCCAGGCCGAGCAGGCCTCGGCCGAAAAGGCCCGCCTGCGCGACGAGCTGGCCGCGATCGAACAGCGCCTGGCCGAACTGGCGGGCACCGGTTCCATCGAAGCCTTGCTGGCCGAGCTGGCCAGCCTCGATGCCGATGCGCTGCCCGGCCGGATCGAACAGCTCGATCAAGAATTGGATGCCATCTACCAGCGCCGCGACGCCCTCCAACAGGCCCTGGGAAGCCACCAGCGGGCGCTGGAGGAAATGGATGCGGGGCCCAGTGCCGCCGAGATCGCCGAGGAAATCGAAGAACTCCGGGCCCGCCTGGAGATCGATGCCAGCCAGTTCGTCCGCCTCCGCCTGGGCCTGGCCGTCCTCCGGCAAGCCATCGAGCGCTACCGCGAAAAACACGAAGGCCCGGTCCTACGCCGCGCCGGCGAACTTTTCGCCCGCCTGACCTGCGGGTCGTTCCAGGGACTGGTGGTCGATTTCGACGACCAGGGCCAAAGCGTGCTCAAAGGGGTCCGGGCCGGCGGCACCGAACGCGTCGAGCTGGCCGCCATGAGCGACGGTACGGCGGACCAGCTCTTCCTCGCCCTCCGCCTGGCCAGCCTGGAACACTACCTCCAAGGCAAGGAGCCTTGGCCGCTGGTGCTGGACGACGTGCTGGTAGGTTTCGACGATCCACGTGCGGCGGCGGCCCTGCAAGTCCTGGCCGAACTCTCGGACCGCACCCAAGTGATCTTCTTCACCCACCACGCCCATCTCGTCGCGCTGGCCCAACACACCGTGCCGGCCAACCCGCAACGCTTGTTCGTTCACCACTTGGGCAGCGAGGCATAAGCGCACGGGATCCATTTCCGCTTGCGCGAAACGTGGTGGGGATGCTTGGCGTGCAGGCAAACCGCCAACCCCCCAGGCTGCTAGAAAGCCGCCGGTCTCAGCCGGCGCGGGAACCGCCGCCGCGAGCCCCGGCCGCTTCCACAGGGGGCTTCACCCCTGGCCCTCAAGACGCCCCAGGGGCCGTTGCTTTTCGGCCGGAAAACTCTAGCCCGCAAGTTGTGAATCGGGGCCCGATGTTTTTATAATCGTAAAGTGCAATCCCAGCGGCTGTCCAAAACAGGCGGCGTTTGTCCTTGCCCCCCTCCTTCGGCCAAGGTGAGTATTGGGCCGTCCTTGGGGGCCGCTGGTTTTCGAGGATCCGCTCCAGACCGCTTGACGCTATGTCCCGGCTGCAAGCCATCGGCGCCCTGGTTGTTGTGGCAGTCTCAGCCGGGGTCGTGGCCGGCTGGCTGGGACTCCATCGCGCTCCGCCGGATCGGCGGGTGATTTTCGCGTCAGGCAATATCGAGCTGATCGATGCCGAGCTGAGCTTCAAAATACCCGGCCGGGTCGAACGCCGCCCGGTAGACGAAGGGCAGTTGGTCAGCGCCGGCCAGACCATCGCCGAACTCGATACCCGGGAACTCGAGGCCGAAGTGCAGATGCGTCGAGCCGAACTGGCGGCGGCCGAGGCTGTTCTGGCCGAACTTCAGGCCGGCACGCGCCCAGAAGAGATCGCCGCAGCCCAGGCCGCCATGCAAAAAGCCCTGGCAGCCTGGCAAGAACTCCAGCGCGGCTTGCGGCCCCAGGAAATCCGCGTGGCCGAAGCCGCCGTGCAAAGCGCCTGGACCGACAAAATCCGGTTGGAAAGCGAGCTGGCCCGCGCCGAAAAACTCCTCCAAACCCACACCATCTCCCAGGAAGAATACGAGGGGCAAAAAGCGGCGTATGACGTGGCCGCCGCCAAACTGCTCGAAGCCCAGCAGCGCCTGGAACTGGCCCGCGAAGGCCCGCGCGCCGAACAGATCGAACAGGCACGAAACGCCTTCCTCCAGGCCAAGGCCCTCTACGAGCTGGCCCAGGCTGGCCCCCGCCCCGAGACCAAGGCCCAGGCGGCCGCCAAAGTCCAGCAAGCCAAAGCCGCCCTCCAATTGGCCGAAGTCCGCCTCGCCGAAGCGTCCCTCACCGCCCCCTTCGACGGCGTGGTGCTTTCCAAGAACATCGAACCCGGCGAATACGTCGCTCCCGGCACCCCCGTCGTCACGCTCGGCGACCTCCGCCGCGTTTGGCTCCGCGCCTACATCGAGGCCGAAGACCTCGACAAGGTCAAGTACGGCCAGGAGGCCCACGTGACCACCAGCACCTATCCGGCCAAGGTTTTCCGCGGCCGCGTCGGCTTCATCGCTTCCGAGGCCGAGTTCACCCCCAAGAACGTGCAAACGCCCAAAG
>FWWM01011342.1_pt1 | contig 12616 bp, 15 predicted proteins | sample 2228351 | NCBI WGS metagenome assembly FWWM01 (sample SAMEA103939774, study PRJEB20133) | metagenome | reverse complement strand
ACCCAGAGTAGGGAGTTACCAACTTTCGCCAGAGGATAGACCTTGCCACTCCGTATTGGACCAGGGACGCTGTTGTGTTGCTGACAATATTTGCGTGCACACTTACCGCCTGTTCAACCATCATCCATCGTCCACCGTCCATCGTCCACCGTCTATCGTCCACCGTCTATCGTCACCGTCCTTGACAAAACAACGAAACGCGAGGAAAATAGGAGCAGGCGAGAAGCCATTTTTATTTCAGGTTCAATTAGTGTAAAAATGACACTAAATACATCTCTTCACCCCGATATCCTCGCGAGCATTCGACGCGCGCTGGAGGAGGACATTGGCCCAGGCGATGTCACGACTGAGAGCATTATTCCTCCCGAAGCGACCATGCGCGGCCACATCGTTGCCCGTCAGGATGGAGTCGTCGCCGGCCTGGATGTGGCTCAGACGGTCTATTATTTGGTAGATGAACGTATTGCGTTCGAGGCCAAAGTCCAGGAGGGGGAACGGGTACGACGCGGCCAATCTCTGGCGATCGTCCATGGACCGGCGCGCGGTCTGTTGACAGCTGAGCGCACGGCCTTGAATTTCCTGGGGCGCATGTCGGGTATCGCAACGTTGACGCGCCAGTTCGTGGATGCGGTTGCCGGAACAGGAGTTGCCATCCTGGATACCCGTAAGACGGCACCAGGCCTGCGCATGGTGGACAAACTAGCCGTGCAGCGCGGCGGAGGCCAGAACCACCGCCAGGGACTCTATGATATGGTACTGATCAAGGACAACCACATTGACTTTGCCGGCTCACTGACCCTGGCAGTACAGCGTGCGCGCGCCGGCGTACCGGGCCTGGAGATCGAGGTCGAGGCGCGTACCCTGGAGGATGTGCGCGAGGCCCTGGCCGCGGGTGTGGAACGCATCCTGCTCGACAACATGCCTCCGCCCATGCTGGCTGAGGCAGTCCGCCTGGTAGCCGGTCGCGCCCGCCTGGAAGCCTCCGGCAACGTTTCCCTCGAAAACGTCCGTCAAATTGCCGAGACCGGCGTGGACTACATCTCCATAGGGGCTCTCACTCACTCGGCCAAAGTGTTCGACGTCGCCTTCGATTACCTCGAAGGAGATCCCGCGTAGTGGCTATCGCTTTGTTCTTTTAGGAGACGCGATGAACGCCGAAGTCCAACGTATGTACGAAACCATGAAAGCCAAACTGGAACGCATCGTTCCGGATGTGGAGCTGTGGTATAAAGCCGAAATTGCCGTGGAAATCGAACAACTCAAGAAACAGCGCAATGCCGTCATCCTGGGACACAATTACATGGAACCGGCGCTGTTCCATTCCATCCCCGATTTCACTGGCGATTCGCTCGATTTGAGCCGCAAGGCCGCGACGACCGACAAAGACGTCATCGTCTTCTGTGGTGTGCGCTTCATGGCTGAGACGGCCAAAATCCTCAATCCGACCAAAACGGTCCTGCTTCCTTCCGAAAAGGCCGGCTGTTCGCTGGCGGCCAGCATCACGGCCGAGGACGTGCGCGCCCTGAAAGCCCGCTTCCCCGGCGTACCGGTCGTTTCCTACGTCAACACCTATGCTGATGTCAAAGCCGAGAGCGACATCTGCTGCACCTCCTCCAACGCCGTTGCCGTGGTCGAATCGCTGAAGGCCGATACGGTTATCTTCCTGCCCGATGAATACCTGGCACGCAACGTGGCGCGCGAGACCGGCAAACACATCATCTTCCCGACCCTCCAGCCAAACTGGAATGAAGCGACTGATTTGGACTATCAACTCATCGGCTGGCACGGACGCTGTGAGGTGCACGAAAAATTCACCGTCCAGGACATCGAGACCGTGCGCGCCCAATTCCCTGATGTGGTCATTCTGGCGCACCCGGAGTGCAGTCCCGAGGTGGTGGCCGCCGCCGATTTCTCCGGCAGCACAAACGCCATGATTCGCTACGTCCAGCAGACGAAGGCCCCCCGCTACCTGTTACTCACCGAATGCGCGATGGGCGATAACATCGCGGCGGCCAATCCGGATAAGGAAATGTTGCGGCTGTGCATGGTGCGCTGTCCGCATATGAATATGATTACCATGGAAGATACGCGCGATGCTCTTAAATTCAACCGCTACGTCATCGAACTCGACGAAGAGATTCGTCAGCGTGCCTATCGGGCCGTCGAACGCATGATTCAGATTGGTTAAATTATTTTAGAGAAAGCGATGAAGATCACCGATGTCCTGATCATTGGTTCTGGGATTGGCGGAGCCGCCGCCGCGCTCGAACTGGCGCGCAACCCGAATCGCCGCATCATCCTGCTGACTCGCGAGTACGACCCCTGCGAATCGAACACGCGCTACGCGCAGGGTGGGATTGTCGGGCGCGGGCCAGACGATTCGGCCGACTTGCTGGTCAAAGACATCCTGGAAGCCGGCGCGGGCGCATCGCTGCCCTCAGCTGCCCGTTTACTGGCGGAAGAAGGCCCACGCCTTTTAGAGGAAGTGCTCATCCGGACCGTCGGCGTACAGTTCGATCGCGCTCCGAACGGCGATCTGGAATACGGCCAGGAAGCCGCCCACTCGCGCCGCCGCATCCTGCACGTTGGGGATGGCACCGGGCGGGCGATCAGCCAGGCTCTGATGGAGGCGATCCGTCAGCGCCCCAACATCGAACTTATGACCGGCTTCACCGCAGTAGACCTGATCACCTCTCCCCACCATTCCCCCTCGCCGTTGGATGTCTACCGTCCCATTGCCTGTCATGGAGCCTATGTCTTTGACCGCCAACAACGCACGATTCACCGTACCCTGGCCGCCTGTACGGTTCTGGCAACCGGCGGCCTGGGACGTCTCTATCGCAATACGACTAACCCACCTGGCGCGCGTGGCGATGGTCTGGCGATGGCCCATCGCGCTGGAGCGCGCATCGTCAACGCCGAATACATCCAATTCCACCCGACCGCGCTGGCCATGCCAGGCGCCGAAGGCTTCCTTATCAGCGAGGCCGTGCGCGGCGAGGGTGGCATCCTGTTGACCCCCGAAGGGCAACCTTTCATGGAAAAGTACTCCCCAGAGTGGAAGGACCTGGCACCGCGCGATGTGGTCGCGCGCGCCATCCACAGGGAGATGGAGGAACACGGCTACTCCTACGTTTTGCTGGACATTGCCTCGCGCCTGCCGGCCGATAAAATCAAGAGCCGTTTCCCCAATATCTACGCCGAGTGTGCCCGCATTGGCCTGGACATCACCCGTGAACCCATTCCGGTCGTACCGGCCGCGCATTATTCCTGTGGCGGCATCCTGGTAGACGAATGGGGGCGCTCCAGCATTGCCAATCTGTACGCCGTCGGGGAAGTGGCCTGCACCGGCCTGCACGGCGCCAACCGCCTGGCCTCGACCTCGCTGCTCGAAGGGCTGGTCTGGGGCACGCGCGCCGGCCGCGACATCGAAACCCGCCTGACGACCGCTCCTCCCGCTCTCCCCGATCCAGATGACATTCCCCGCTGGGACGAATCTGGCCTGACCGACGATTCCGATCCCGCCCTCATCCAGGGCGACATGCAGACCATCCAGAATATCATGTGGCACTACGTGGGCCTGATTCGCTCCGGCGATCGCCTCTCGCGTGCTATTCGCGAACTACGTCACCTGCAAAACGAAATCGAGACTTTCTACCGCGCGACCAAACTGAGCGACGGTTTGATCGGCCTGCGCAACGCTGTAGAAGTTGCCCTACTCATTGCACAGGCCGCGCGCCATAACCGTCAGAGTCGCGGCTGCCATTACCGCGCCGATGCCGCGGCCAGTGGCGACCGCTTGCTGTAACACACCGGGCGTTTTCCAGACACGCCGTTTGGCGCCTCCCTCGGTGCCCGTCTCCGTAGATCATACCTGTACGGCAATTCCTTGTAACTGCCTACCTGTGGTGCAATCTCTGCCCTGTCTATTACCCACAAGTAGGGCAAATTGGAAATTTGCCAATCACTTGCCCCATCCCGCAAGTCGGAGACGTGCGCCACGCTTTGCCTGCGTTAGGACGGCAGTTCAACTGCCGTCCTAACGCCGTTCAACTGCCGTCCTAACGCCGTTCAACTGCCGTCCTAACGCCGTTCAACTGCCGTCCTAACGCCGTTCAACTGCCGTCCTAACGCCTGAAATGGCCAATCCTTTCCAACCATTCTTTTCTGCCCTTCTCTTCCAGAGCAAGTTCCTTGCCCATCCAAATCCTGCGCCAACCGAACGAGTTATGTACATAGATAGGTCTATGGACAGACCGAAACCATACGCTATCAAAGATTGCCCAGAGCAGGTAGTTATAATTTCTTCGAGAGATTGTCATCGTTCCTGGCGATTCTTGCAGGCTTTCATGCCACCAGAGTTTCGTTTCGGGTACAATGGGGAATATGAGCACAGATTCCGATTTCGACCTGTTCCATCCACAGCCACTCCTGATCGTAATTTCCGGGCCCTCCGGAGCGGGTAAGGACACGGTGATTCAACGCATGAAGGAGCGCGGCCTGCCCTTACACTTTGTGGTCACAGCCACCACGCGCCCACCCCGCGAGGGCGAAGTGCACGGCCGGGATTACTTCTTCCTCTCCAGGGAAGAATTCGAGCGTATGATCGCCAACGATGAGTTGATCGAGTATGCTGTTGTTTACCAGGATTACAAGGGAGTCCCGCGCGAACAGATACGGCAGGCTCTGGCCTCGGGCAAAGACGTGGTGATGCGCGTGGACGTGCAGGGTGCGGCAACGATTCGGAAACTGGCTCCGCAAGCGGTTTTCATCTTCCTGGTTCCGCGCAACGAAGAGGAAATGGAGCGCCGTCTGCGTCAACGCCAACACGATCCCCGCGAGGACCTGACGTTGCGCCTCGCTACCGCCCATCAGGAACTACAACGCGCTTTCGAATTCGACTACGTGATCGTCAATGCCGATGGTCACCTGGATGAAACGGTGGATACTGTGGAAGCCATCATCCGCGCCGAACACCACCGCGTTGTTCCACGTCAGGTTCACCTGTAGAGGCACAGACACCTCGCTCATTTGGCAACCCTGCCCGGTTTGCTTCCCCCGAAGGTCCTTTTTCCATGAGTGAATCCTTTCCAAACCCTGTCCCGCCCGCTCCGCCATCACCTGCCTACCTCGAGGTTCGTTGGCCCAAAGTGCGGCCTGTGGTTACCTACGCCATTCTCCTCATCACCGTTTGTTTCTATCTGCTTCAAGTGGCCTCTTTGCTCCTGCTCGGAGCAGATGTTCCTGCCTATTATGGGATGAAGGATGGATACTGGATTCGACTTGGGCAATTCTGGCGCCTTATCACGCCTGTCTTTCTGCATGCCTCGTTGGTACATATTGCCTTCAACATGTATGCGCTGGTTCGCTTTGGGATCGAGTTGGAGGCGCTATTCGGGCATGAGCGTTTTGCTCTGCTGTATTTTGCCAGCGGCTTCGCTGGCAATGTCCTTTCCCTGCTGCTTACGCCCAGTCGATCCCTGGGTGCCTCCACAGCCATCTTCGGTCTGCTGGCCGCCGAGGGTGTGTTTCTCTACCAAAACCGTGCCTTTCTGCGTCACTATGCGGCGCAGGCGCTAGGGAACATCCTCTTCCTGGCCGCCATCAACCTCTTCCTGGGTTTCGCCTCCAACGGTATTGATAACTGGGGGCACATTGGGGGCTTAACGGGTGGTCTGCTCTTCACCTGGATCGGTGGGCCGCGCTGGAAAGTCGAAGGAATATACCCTTCCCTGACTCTGGTAGACGAACGACAGGGACAGGGGACGTGGCTCGGCCTGCTCGCGGTCCTCTCCCTGTTCGGTGCTCTGACTCTGCTGGCGCTCTTCCGGGCACCCTAAAGACCTACAGGTGCCTGCGCTCGTATTTTCCACCCGACGGCTTCCTTAACCCTGGTCTGCCCTGGCAGACCGACGAAGACGACGGACTCCCCAAGCCGAGATCAGTCCTCCACGGCCTCCACCGTCTCGATTTCCGGGAAGAACTGACGCACTGTGCCCGCCACCCAACCATGTAGCGTCGCCGGCGAGAGTGGACAGCCCTGGCAGGCGCCGCCGAGGCGAACGCGCAACGTCTTGCCGTCGAACGAGACGTATGTCACCGAGCCCCCGTGGAACGTCTCGATGTAAGCGCTCAGTTGTTCAAGCAACGCTTTCAATCGCAATTCGACGGCGGCATTGGTGCCACTATTCTGTGTCTCCATGTTCATCCCTGTAAACAACGATCGAAAAGCCGGGCAACCTGCTGGCGGCTCTTTTGCCGTTCGGCAACGACGGTCCGCAGGCGCTCCATGATGATCTTGCCAGCGCGAGGTTGACCTTCGCATAAACTGCGTAGCGCATCACCGCGAATCTGCAACACTTCGCTATCCTTCTCGCAAACTGCCGCCGAGGTATACGTTGGGTTGCCCATCGCGGCCGACCAACCGAACACGCCGCCCGGCTGCACGCGCGCAACCGTCAACGCCGGGCCATCCTCCGGCGTGTAACGAATGATCACTTCCCCACGCACCAAAAGGTAGAAAAATTCCGCCGCGTCCCCTTGATCGAAGATCAAAGCGCCCGCGCGAAAACGCTGCGTCCGAAAACAGGGCGCTAGCAAAGCCAGTTCCTCTTCGCGCAGGCCTTGAAAGAAAGGCAGACTCTCCAGAGCCGGAAATCTCATCTGCAAACGATATTACCTGGAATCCGCGCCTTCCCGCTAGTAGCAAAAATCATCAAAGCCTGGATGTTTGTCCTGATTTGGACGGTGGGCGATGGACGGTGGGTGAATCGGCGGTAGCAGCGGCTACTCGGAATCGGCTGATTGTGCTACAATAGGCTCAATCTTGTAGCAGGATTGTGGGCGGATGCCGCGTACCCTGGTACAGGGTGCGCGGTTTTGTTTCTTGTCAATTTCTTTTCAGGAGAAGGAGAATGCAGACTAAAGTGTATGTAGGCAATCTATCCTATGATACTACCGAAGGAGAGATTGCTACCTTGTTTGCTCAGGCGGGCACGGTGGTCTCCGTGACCGTGATCAAAGATCGGGATACCGGTCAGTCGAAAGGTTTCGCCTTTGTGGAGATGAGTTCGCAGAGTGAGGCCGAGCAAGCCATTCGCGCTTTTGATGGCTACATGTTAGCGAATCGTGCGCTACGGGTGAGCTTGGCGCGCCCGAAGGAGGAACGTCCCTTTGGCGGTTACGGGCGCGAAACCGGCCGACGCGGGCGCGAGCGAGGCAGGGGGGGACGCCGGCGGTATTAAGCGACTCCGGTTGGAAGGGGGGCAGGCACAACGCCGTTTTTCCTGTGCTTTTCAGGGTAGGGGCGCGGGTGAATCTCCGTGGCCCGCGGAAGTGCGCGCTCCAGGGAGCGCTTGGGAGCTCACCCTAGTTGTTGCCTCAGAGGTAGGTATCACAGGCGGGGTGGAGCAATTACCAACTGCACGCCAAGCGGGACGCGAGAGATGGTCGTTAGGGTACCCTGGGGTCTCAGTCGGAGGCGACGAGGATGGCGCGCGCCGGCGCGCCATCAGCCCCGGCCAGTTTGAGCGGCAGGCAATACAAATCGTAGTAGCCACCCTCCACGGCGCTCAAGTTTAGCCCCTCCAGGATGACCACGCCGGCTTGCAGCAAGGCCTGGTGGGTCGGCAGGCCGGCACGATAGGGCGCGATGGAGAGGTAATCTATGCCTACCAAGCGAATCCCGCGCGCGATTAACCAGCGGGCACCATCTTCGGGGATGGCCACGAAATCGGTCTGGAACTCGCGAAGACCTTGTGCCCAGAAGGACGAGTTGCGCGTCTTGCATAACAGGCGCTGGACGCCGAGGGGAATGCCGGCTGTTTCCAGAACTCGAGCATCGAGTAAACGCACCTCATCGGGGATATGAGCCACGTAAGCCGGACCAACCAGAATCTCTAGCGGCAGAGTCTCAACGGTCGCGCCGTTGCGCAGGAAGTGACGGGGCGCGTCAACGTGCGTGCCGCTATGAGCGCTCATGGTCAGTTTGGTGACGTTGGCATTGGCGCCTGCCTCGATCGAGGAAAGGAGTTCTGTCTCGAGTGGTGGATCGCCAGGCCAGAAGGGTAAGGTGGGCGCGAGAGTCAGGGTGACGTCATAGATTTTCAAGGGAGCCTCCTACCAGCCACTTGCCGCGAAGATCTCCTGTAAGAGGGAGAGACGCTCCTCGAGCGTCGCCGGGCGCGGCCGGGCGTAATCTTCGAGGATGGCGGTCAGGAGTTCTGTGCTGATATAGCGTCCGTTGTAGAACACGTGGCGGTCGAGGAACTCCTGCCGCGTCCGGGTGGTGGTCTGACCATCGGGTAGGATGTATTCCATTTGATCGAAGAACAGATTGCCTAGTCCGTAGTGGATGAAGGCCTCTTGGTAGAATTCCATGGCTTGCGGCGCGTGGGCCTGACTGCCGCTGACGATGACGGCGCCGGCCAGGGCCATCTGGCGGAAATCGCGCCGTTGTTCCGGGCGTGGCTCTGGCGTGTAGTATTCCTGGTGTTGAAAGGTAGCAATGACAAGGTAGCCCTCTGTCCGCAGGCGATTGATTTCGGTGGTCATCCAGGCATAATCGTCGCAGGGCGCCGCGCCAGGCCGGGTCTCGGTGGCCCAGGCGTAATAGGGGCCAACCGAGTTGCAACCGATGAAGGCCAGGCGGTTGCCGTTGTGTTCCAGGAGCGCGGGCTGGCGGGAGTTGTTCAAGTTAGCACCACCCCCATAGTAGAGCCAACCGCGTTGCCGGTAGAGGTCCAGGGTGTAGAGGGTGGCCTGCGAGCCCCAGTCCTGAAAATGGTTACCGGTGAGTTCGACGAGGTCGGTGCCGATTTCTTCCAGTAGAGCAATATAGCGCGGGCTACTGCAGAAGCGCGTCAGGACCGGGTTGGGATCGGGGTAGGGACAGTCTTCCGCGAAAGGAATCTCGTTGCTGATATGGGTGATATCCGCACTCCGCAGCCATGCTCCAATGTCCTGGGCGGGGTAGGTGATCCCTTTTTGTTCCATGCGCCAGGCCGTTGCCCGTACCAGTGCCGTCACGCCGGTCATGACCAGGATGGTCAACCGCGCCGGATCGCGATTCGTGGCCGGCAGATGGAGAGTCGCGCATGGCGTTCCCTGGCAACCGAAGTTTACGGTCAAAGGATAGCGTTCGGGGTCAAAATCTTTATGGATGGGTGATTGTCCATCCACGCGCAGGACTTTCCAGCGCGGTTCCAGTTGTTCGAAGGGGACAATGGCCCAGGCGGGTCGTTCGTTCCAGGCAGCTGAGAGCAGTTCTTCTTCCTCGGCCAGTCGTATGGCCTCTTTGGCGGGTGCGCCCCACAGAGCTGAGAAAGCCGCCAGGGTCTGGGCAGACATCCACAGTGGGCGATTCGCGAAGGGACCCGCAGCTTCGCCAGCCCAGGCCCGGCGCAGGTCTTCGCTCCTGACCTCGTCGGCCAGGGTTGGGAAGGGCGCGACCAGCGCGTAGACCCAACGCGCGACGGCGGTCGCTTCGGAATTGGGTGGCAAAACGTCCAACCTCGCGGCGGCGGTCTGGGGGTCCGTGGCTGGTAGCCAACCCTGGGCCGCGATCGCCCGCCGTAAACCGTCCGGCACGGCCTCCCCAATCCAGAGAGTTGGCAATGTCTCGGTTGGCGGTAGATCCGTAGGCGGCGGGGAGGCGGTCGGAGGTTCGGGTTGAAAAGGTGTCGGCGTCGCGGTAGAGGGAAGAATTCCCCCTCCAGAGGAACAGGCGCTCAAAAGTGCGAGACCGATGGCGATACCGAGATGCTGTGTGCGTGCTCTTCCCATGCTCTTGCTCCGATAACCCATGCTCAAGGCAGCCAACGTACCCTCCTGCGCCTCTTCCTGTCTCGCTTAGCGATTGTGGCTTACCGCCAATTCCCTATACGATACAAGCCCCTGCCAGGCAACTGATGAGCACGCGCCCAATGCCAACCAACAGTGCCAGGCTGTTGAGCACCAAACCGGCAATTGCCAGGCCGCGCCCTTTGGAGCGGAAGAGGCCGACGAGGCCGAAAATGGCTCCCAGCAAGGCAATTGGCAAGGTGATGCAATTGGCCAGATTCAGCAAGGGGATGAATGACAAGCAAACTCCGCTTGCCGAAAGAATACCCAGAACAAGGGAGACTATGCCCATCGGAATCTCCAAGAAAAGGGTTAATCCTCGGACGAATTTTCCGTGGGAGGAGAGATCTCCTCCGTTGGTTCCTCGAGAGGTACGTCACGCAAGGCTTCTTCCAGCGTTATACCTTCTTTACGCATGCCGGGGGCCGGCGTTGCACAGTATGGGCAGATGTTCCAGGCCAGTTCCATCAATCGTCCGCAGTGATGGCATTTCTTTTTTAACTTTGTCTGGCAGGTTGGGCAAACCAACCAGTCGTCTCGCACGCGCCGTTCACAACCAGGGCAGAGAGCCAGGTCCTCCAGGGATTGGAGCAAGGCCTCCTCTTCCAAAGTCCGTTCATATTCTTCTTCCAGTGTTCGGCCCGGCCGTAGAATGAGGTACACCAACACGCCAGGCAAGTTCAGGAGCGCGACCATTAGAGTCGCCAGGATGTGTACCAGACGATCACGGTGACGACCACGAATATCCCGATATGTCCAGACGATGAGGGCCAACCAAAGCGCGGCCAGGAATGCTCCGGCAAAGCCGGTCAGGAGAGGCACAAGGCCGCTCAAGTGCGCAGGATCGAACATGGATTCCTCCACCAGAATTCGTTTGTTCTAGTTTATCACAAGTCGTTGGGGCTGGACGTGTGTTGTCTCCACCTCCCAAACAGAGCAACAGAGCACTGGCTTATGTGGAATTCATGCGGGATGGTAACGGCTTGCCTCTGGCGGCACGGCTACCTTATGTTGGACACAATCGTCACAGGAATTCCTTGCGATTCCCGCGGCGCGCGACACGGCGACATGGTACAATGAAAGTATGGATACCTTTAAGATTCTTTTCCGCATTTTCTTTGTTCTTCTTTTCCTCGCGGTCGTATGGTTTGCCTTCTCTGCCCTGATCGGGATGCTCAATGCTGCCATAGCGCCGGTGCATCAGTTGACCCAAAGCAACCAGGCATTGCAAACTCAGGTATATACGCTGTTGCATCCAACTCCCACGGTGTTGCCCGACCCGGTGACGATCATCCACGAGGTGCGCACACTGGCGCGCCTGGAGACTATTCACTATAGCGTAGAAAAGGTCATTACTGCCGAAACCAATCGAGGGGCGCTGGGGGTCTTGTTCGGTGATCGCCTGCTCTTCGTCGCGCACGGTCTGGTCATTGCGGGGGTAGATATGGAAAAAATCGGTGCCGGGGATCTTTGGGTGGACAATAGTGTGCTCTACGTGCGCTTGCCGCCGGCCGAGATTTTCCTGGCCACGCTGGATAACGAACGTTCCTACGTATATGATCGTGAGACCGGTCTGCTCACGCATGGCGATCCGAATCTGGAGACGACGGCACGTCAGGTGGCTGAGCGAGAGATCTATAAGGCGGCTCTGGAGGATGGAATTCTGGAGTTGGCGCGGATCAATGCCGAGAATTACCTGGCGCGCCTGTTCCGTAGTTTGGGCTATCCGGAGGTCATTTTTGTGTCGGCCGCTCCTTGAGAAAAGTCCACCCGATCTCTGCTATGGCGCTGAGTCGTCGCGCTGTATACCACGTGCAGGAAAGTCTGTGTAAGGCTGGCGTTTCCCGGTTCGCATGCGTCCATGTTTGGGGGAGGCGATTCCTGTTCATGAAGGACATTTACCCTAGACGCATCACCGCTTCGGATGGTAAAATATGCCTAGCTTCGCTGGGGGCTCGTCCAATGGTAGGACAACTGACTCTGGATCAGTCGATAGGGGTTCGAATCCTCTGCCCCCAGCCTGTCTTTGCCCACATCGGTTGTCAGGGACCCACCCTGATCGAAGCCCGCCTCGCGCCCTGGCTCCCAGGGCGCGTTGAGTTTCTGACAGCAGTGAACCTATGGCGGCTCTCCCTATCCTTCTCCCCCTCTCCGAAGCCGCTCGCAAGTACGGCGTGAGCGAGGCGCGCCTGAAATCTTTGATTGAAGGTGGCTTTGGTGCATAAATCGATGAACAGGCACAATGCGCCCATCAATCTTTGGAAAGGTCAAGCAGTTTCTCCGGAAACGGGCACTTTGTAGCTTTCCGGCATGCCCAGCTGGGTCATGCGGTTGAGGGCCGCACAGCCAATCACGGCTTGCGTGGTCTGGGTCTTCACTAGGCGCGCAGACAGGCGGTCTCCAAAAATGGTCTTGAAGCGGAACGTGGTCGTTTCTGCCAGGGAACGCATTATGGTAACCAGAGTTGTCTTTCCAGGCTTTTCGTCCTAGCTTGCGAATGGTTCGCAGGTTCTTGTCCCGTTTCAATCGTTCCGCCCGGGTGTTGCCATGCTGCCAGATGTGGGCATTCTTACGGGGTGGAATCAGGACTTGCGCCTGAGGTGTATGGCGATTGAGGCTGTCGTAGACCTTGGGCTTGTCATGGCTGCCATCCCCGGCAAAATGGTCAATGGGCTGTTCGAGCTGCTGAAGCAAGGGTTCCACCATTTCGGCATCATCCACGCTGTTCTCGGTCAAGGCCACGGCTTCGATTTCGCCACTTTCCGGGTCGGCGCCG
>FWWM01006973.1_pt1 | contig 12616 bp, 9 predicted proteins | sample 2228351 | NCBI WGS metagenome assembly FWWM01 (sample SAMEA103939774, study PRJEB20133) | metagenome | reverse complement strand
AGCGCCGCGCTGCGCGCGGCGTGGCAACTACCTGCTCGCCCTCACCCCCGGCCCGTCTCCCAGAGGGAGAGGGGTGAGCAGAAGCGGGCAATGAGGCACGACTCCCGCTGACGCAGGGGAGCGCTGCGGGCGCTGATGCGCCTGCGCAATGACATTGATCGGGTTGGTGCGGTACGCTATCGCTTACTGTTGTTGTGATGGACGAGGAACCCAGCCGCGTCGCAACATTGGCCACGCCTGCCACAGATATTCCAGCCCAGAACCGATCGTCCAAATCAATGCTAGTCCTATGACGAGCGGCCATAGATTGAGCAAGAAGATAAGAATCTCTCCGCCAATCAGACCGATGAAGCCGCCTGCTTCGGCGTGTGCAGCCAGAAGGCGCCAGATCAGGGCAATGACTGTGATAACCAGTTTTTGTTTGCCAAAGCGTCGGGCGGCAATTACAACGCCCTCGGCAGCAGCAAATGAGCGCAATCCAGAGACAACGAATTCTCGCACAATAATAGCGAGGACTACCCAGGCAGGCAATAAACCAACCTCAATCATAGGGATCAACACGCCAGCGACGAAGATCTTATCACTGATGGTATCGATAAAGACGCCAAGCGGTGACACAACTTTGAGATGACGGGCAAGCTTGCCATCTGCCATATCGCTGAGTGCCATCAGCAAGAGCAGAAAAGCTGCGCTGAGGTAGGCGGTTGGCGTAGCAACGAGAATCAGCCACGCTAGAAACGGCGTGGCGATGATGCGAAAGAGGCCGAGCAGGTTAGGAAGCTGGCGCATACACGTTTCTCACCTTTGACGTTGTGCTATGATTGCGATTATAGCACAGGTGATCGGTATAACATTGATTGACATAAACAGAGAAGACTCTCGCCTGTGCTACCTGCCATGGTATAATTCAGATTAACCTTACGCTGATTGATCAGAGGCATCTCGAAGATGATACCTCTTGTCGTTTGGCCGGTTCAGTTCTGAGCTGACAGGTTCCTGTCTGGAAGAAATGCTCATTGCAGCGAATTGCAGGCCGGATCATTCTGAATATGTTAAAACAACACATCTGATATGGTAAGCCTTCTTGAACGAGTAAATGAAGTTCTGTTTGCAGCCGTTCTGATTGTAAGCTTCTCGCTTCTTGTCTACATCACCCTGCAAAACTGGCGGAGCGACATTGTTCGCGCGCTGGGTGTCTTATTGACGGGGATCATTATCGCCTACAGCGGTGATCTCTTGCTTGCGCGAGCGCAGCGTTCGGAGACGATAGAGTTTTTGGGACGCGCGCAATGGCTGGGGATTGTGCTTGTGCCAGCCGGCTACATTCATTTTGCCAACGCGCTGCTCGCATTGGCGGGCGCCAACGAATTGGCCCGGCGCTGGCGTAGAAGCATCTATGCCGCCTATGCTGGCAGCCTGATCATCTTCTTGCTGGTAGCGCTGGGAACGAATCTGGTTATTCATACAGGCTTACCCTCTGGGCCAGTGGCGCAATTTCGCGCTGGACCGCTGTTCTGGTTTTATGTGGCTTTTTTTGTTCTTGCGGCAGCAACAGCCCTGGTGGCAATCCTCATTACACGTCGCTCAGCGTTAACGCCAGCCCAGCGGCGTCGTCTGAGTTATCTCGGCGCAACGTTTGCTGCGCCGGGGATTGGTGTTTTCCCGTTCTTGCTGGTTGCCTCACCGAATATTGGGCCGGTCAGCATCATTCTCTTCCTCCAGGCAATTGCCAGCCTGATCGTGATTGTAATGGTCACGGTGATGACGTATTCAGTCGCGTTTCAGGGCATGCTGACGCCTGAACGGTTGATCAAGCAAGATTTTGTGCGCTGGTGGTTGTATGGGCCACTTGTTGGCATCACAACGATTCTCTTTATCCAGGCAGTGCCGGTAATTGCCCATCAGTTAGGATTGCCGCAAGAAACATTGATTACGTTTGGCGTGATGGTTATGACGGTGTTGATGCCGGTGTTTGTCACGCAAGTCAAACCATACCTTGATGCGCTCATCTATCAACAAGATCACTCAGAAATTGATTATTTGCGCAGTTTACCGCGCAATGTGTTCACGCGCGCTGATTTACGGGCGCTGCTTGAGAACTCGCTCGTTGCGATGTGCAATCCGCTGGGCGTGAAGACGGGCTTTATTATTGCGCCAGGAGAAGATGGGTTCAGCGTGAAAGCGGTCTGGGGTTCACGACGCGATGTGCGTCGTTTTGTTGCCGAACATCCCCTGGACAGCCTCATTCCTCAACTGGAAGCGTTGCCATACGATGTAAGCGCCAGCCTTGATCGGGGTTCGTTTCTGGTGGTCGGATCGTTCTGTCTCTTGCCGCTGCGTAGCCCAGATGATGTTTTTTTGGGCGCGATTGGATTTGAAGCTACGCCTGAACAACTCCGTCAGAACGGAGGACTATCGACCGAGATGCGCCGAATGGTGACCGGTCTGGCCCACCAGATTGAGCTGGCGCTGACGATGGTGCAGATGCAACGGCAGCTTTTTGACGCGCTTCGTGGTTTGACACCAGAGATGCAATCCTTGCAGGAATGGAGTTCCCGGCTTGAGCAGGCAACCCCGGGCACGTTACATCATATCGAAGATGATATTCTGTTACATCCAGATTTTACCCAACTGGTCAAAGAGGCGCTCACGCAACTCTGGGGCGGGCCGAAGCTGGCCGAAAGTCCGCTGTTGGGGTTGCGGAGTGTGCGGCGGATTTTGCTCGAACAGGGAGGCAGCCCGACTCGCGCATTACAGGTGGTGTTACGACAGGCGATCGCCAACCTTCGACCAGACGATCAAATCGATCCTTCCGCGCAAGAGTGGTTGTTGTACAATTTACTGGAAGGTCGATTCTTGCGGCGACAGACGGTGCGTGACGTCGCCCATCGCCTGGCTATGAGTGAGTCTGATTTCTATCGCAAACAACGAGCCGCCATTGAAGAAGTGGCCCGCCAGATTATGTTGATAGAGGAACATGAAAGCGAACATTCTGCTGGTCGAAGATGAGACTGATTTGCAACTGGTGATTCGGATTGCTCTTGAAGGGGCGGGCCTTACGGTTATAGCGGCAAGCAACGGCCTGGAAGCGCTGGAGTATCTGGCTCAGGATACATTTGACCTTTTGCTGGTTGATGTGTTGATGCCAGGCATGAATGGGCTTGAATTGTGTGAGCAACTTCAGCAGCATCCGGTCTGGCAACATATCCCGGTGATTCTCTTGACTGCCAGTTCACAGACGAGTATATTACCGGCAGAATTGCCTCCCGTGGTGCGAATGTGTGTGAATAAACCCTTTGATGTCTTTACGCTGGTTGATCAGGTGCAGGCTTTCCTAACCGACTCACGACGAGAAGGCCCGCCTGCTCACGGCTCAGCGGGAGCATGTTGACAACGGATCGTTCTTCCGTTATGCGATAACAATCGTGCAGACACCGGAGCAAACAGCACTGCTGGCAGTATTATGCCGTCACATGTACCGCGCACCATCAGGTGATGCTGTATGGGAGGTGTTGGTTAACGGCGCGCGCAGTGTCACTTCCGCAACGGCGGCACTCATCTATGAGCTGAGTTCTACCGGGCATTTGCATCTACGGTTGGTCACCGGTGAAGATCCATGGTCAGTTGCGCCTCAACAAATCGAGATTCCTCACTATTTGTTGCATGATCTTCGCTTGTTGCGCCAACCGCTCGTGTTCGCGCCGCAATACGACACGACACCATTAGCAGCAGCGTTAGTTGCAGCGATCTGGCCCCATCATCCACCTGCTCAACTTGTAGCGCTCCCTCTGATCGAAGGTGGCGAAGCGCGCGCCGTATTGCTTTGCTGTTGGCCGACGCTTGTCGCGAATGATAATGATCATGTGCAGACACTGCAATTTCTGGCTGATGATGCCTGCTATGCGCGGACAATGCGCGCGCAAATGCCGATTCGTCACCCCGAAGAACTGCTATCGTTTGATGCGCTAGCGGATCTGATGTTGCTCTACACCCAAACACTTGATCAGTTAGTAACGGCAGCTTTAGATCAACTACTCAGTATTGCTGGCGCTGTGGCCGGCGCAATCTACCTGTATGATGAATCGACACAGGCGCTTGAACTGAAAGCGGTGACGACGCAGACGGATGCGATGTCACTCACAACAGGTTTGTTGCAAGGTTGGAAGGGGGATCTGGCTCATCAGTCGCGCGAGTTGGCTGAAGCGCTGTTAACGACCGGCCAGGAAGCGGTGTATCTGACGACTGATCAGATCGCTGACAGTGGCTACGTCCCATTTGCCGATATGCTTCGTGTCCGGGCGATTGATGGCCTGTTTGAGCTGGCAATCCTGACCGGCGGATGGCAGGCGGGGGTTGTGCAACTGGTAGCGTGGCCGGGCACCAGGTTCAGTGAGCGTCAGCAACAGTGGTTACGGCTTTTGGTGCGGCAGATCGGGGTAGCGCTTGAGCATTCTCGCCTCTTCGATCAGCTACGCGCGCAGCTCGATCAGGCTCAGGCCGTGGTTGAGACTACCAATGACGGGATTATCATGATCGATCGTCGGCGGCGCGTCGTTATGGTCAATCGCCGGGCATGTTATTTTTTTGGTGTTGCAGAGACCGATGTGCGCGATCGTTCGTATGATGATCTGCTGGCGATCTTTAGTCGTATCTTTACGAACAGTGCGCGCTTCGCTTTCTGGTTGGGTCAATTGCTCAGCTCTGAGACGGAGCGAGCTTATGACGAATTTCAGGTAAAGTGGCCTCAGCCGCGTCAGGTACAATGCTTTTCGGCGCCCGTGATCGATCGCAGCGAGCAGTATCTTGGTCGGATACTGATTTTCCGCGATGTTACCCGCGAGCGTGAAGTCGAGCGCATGAAAAATGACTTCATCTCGATGGTTTCGCACGAGCTGCGCACGCCACTGGCCAGCATTCAGGGTTCGCTCCAGCTCTTGCTGGGCGATGCGGCGCGCGGCAGAGCAGGTCTGCTCAGCAATCCATCGCCGCAAGTGCAGGGAGTGTTGCAGGTTTCGCTCAATAACACCGAGCGGTTGATCCGATTGGTGAATGATATTCTGGATGTCGCCAAGATTGAAGAAGGTCGCCTGCATTTGCAACGTGAACCGGTTGCTCCGCTTGAGGTGTGTCGGATTGCAGTCGATGGGATAGCAACGCTTGCTCGGAGTCGTGGCGTGATGATCGATCTGGATGTCGCAGCGGATTTGCCCCTGATCGATGTTGATCGCGATCGGATCGTGCAGGTTATTGTAAATCTGCTGTCAAATGCGATCAAGTTTTCCGACCGAGGTCAGCAAGTGCTGCTCAGCGCAGTTTACGAACAGCATGCAGTTCGCTTTAGCGTGCGCGATTGGGGGCCGGGAATTGATCCGGCTGATCAACTGCGCCTGTTTCAAAAGTTTTCGCAGCTCAACCGGTCAATGCACAAAGAGCAACGTGGTTCTGGCCTCGGTCTGGCGATCTCGAAAGAACTGGTTGAACTCCACGGTGGCAGGATTTGGGTGGAAAGCGATCTCGGTCGCGGGAGCGTATTCAGTTTCACTGCACCGGTTGCGCGGATCCAATCGGTTCCATCCGGCGAGCAACGACCGCTGGTGATCGTGATTGGGGACGATGATCCACGTTTCACGCCGTTGCGCGAGGCGTTGTTATCCGACCAGCGCTGGCAGGTTCGATCGGTGAGTAAGTCTGAAATCAATGAGGTATTGCAACAGACGAGACCATCTGCGATTATACTGGTTGATCCTGATGGGACGGATGACGAGATACAGGCTCTACATACAAGTGTTATCGGGCAGACGGCGCCGCTGATTGTTGTGAGCGATCATCTGCCATCGAATCGAGCCTCTGGAAGCGCTGTCTTGCCGTTGCACACCTCGCCGAAACAGTTTATGGATGCAATCGAACAACTGGTCACGCAACCCCTGCCGCTCGTTCTGGTAGTCGATGATGACCCCAATGTGCGCACAGTGTTGGTTCGCATGCTGCAACGGTATCGATTGCGCGCAGTTGGCGTTGGTGATGGCGGGGAAGCGCTGGCGATCGTGAAGCAACGGTCTCCACAGGCGATTGTGCTCGATCTGCGGATGCCGGATATGGATGGATTTGAGGTCTTGCGACGGTTGCAGGCCGATGCAACAACAGCCGCGATTCCGGTCGTAGTGTTGACTGCCAATGATCTTGGTCCTGATGCGGCGCGCCAGGCATTTGCGCTCGGGGCGCGTGGTTTTCTCGAGAAACCGGTTTCGGCTGAGCGGTTGATCGCTACGGTGAATTCTGCCTTGCACCCTGGAGAAGCCTGATGAAGAATCGTTCGTCGGAAGTGGATCGTTTTATTCATCAAATTGTTTCGCCACTAACGTCATTGCAGAGTGCAGTTGATTTACTGGCCCACCATTACAGCAACACTGGCGATCAGCGGTTGACGAATCTGATCGGTGCGCTCCAGCGTTCAGCCGAGCGGTTGCGCCAGTTTAGCCAGCAAGTAACTAAACATGCACAGCTCGATCAGGATGCGATCGTGGTGCGTATTCCGGTGGAGAAGACGCATCAGCCAGAGTCGCCGCTGTCACCATTGGCCAACCCGCAGCAAATGCGGTTCGGCACGGGGCTGGCAGTGCTGGTGGGCGATGGCGCGCTTGATGCGGTGGCCCAGGCACTGAACAGTGCAGGATTGCAGGTCGAGCGGGTCGCCACGTGCGCTGCCGGGATCGACGCGGCGCGGTTGCGCCGGCCTCGCTTGCTCGTCTTCAGCAGCAGATTAACCGATAGCGATCCGGTGATGTGTGCGCAGATTGTGCGCACCGATCCTGAGACGAGCGATGTGGTTGTGGCGATAGCCGGCAGTGATCTTGCACAGGCGACCGGCGTTCCAACACTTCATCTGAATCAGCCGTTGCCTGAACAGCTTATGCGGCTTCTTGATGACGCGCGGCAACGCAATCATGGCATTCCCCGCATTTTGCTGGTTGATGATGAACCAGATATTTGCGCCATTCTTGGTCATCAATTAACCATCGCCGGGTTTGTGGTTGTCACTGCTCAGGATGGAGCAACGGCGCTGCGGATTGCGGCTGAACAGCATGTTGATTTGATCATTCTCGATCGGATGTTGCCTGATGGCGATGGTTTGCATGTGTTGCGCGCGTTGCGCGCATCGGCGGCAACCCAGATGATTCCCGTGATCTTGTTGTCGGCGGTCAGTGCGCTTGATGAAAAAGTGCGCAGCTTGCAGCTTGGCGCTGATGATTACGTCGTTAAACCGTGCAGCGCGGCTGAACTCGCCGCGCGGATTCGTTCGATCCTGCGCCGCAGTGAGCGAGAGGGAAACGCCAATCCGATTTCGCGTCTGCCCGGTAATGTGGTGATCGAGCAGGTTATCCGTGAACGGATAGCCAGTGCGCAACCATTTGCCGTTGGCTACATCGACCTCGACAACTTTAAGGGGTATAATGATCACTATGGCTTTTTCAAAGGCGATGCAGTGATCTTGCACACGGCTCGCCTCCTGGCCGGGGTTGTGCGAGATGTAGGGAAGGCTGGCGATTTTTTCGGCCATATCGGTGGTGATGATTTCGTGCTGGTCACAACACTCGAACAGGCACGGCGCATCGGGCAAATGATGATCGAACGATTTGATGCGACGATTCCCTTCTTCTATTCAGCAGAAGATCGCGAACGCGGCTATCTGTTTGGCTTCGATCGGCAGGGGTGCCCATGTCGTCATCCACTGCTGAGCCTGTCAATTGCCGTGGTTCCAGTCGATACGCATCAGTATCAACACCCGTATGAGATCGCTAGCCGCGCGGCAATCGTGAAACGCCAGTCGAAGGCAGTTGCAGGAAGTTCTTTGCTTATCGATAGTCATTGAGAGATGAGGAAAGGGATGCCCACAGTGCCGGTGCCAACAATTGTGGAGCGCACGAGCCGGGGAGAACGCAGTTGGGATATCTTTTCGCGCTTGTTGAAAGAGCGGGTTATCCTGATCGGTGAGCCGATCGACGATGAGATGGCTTCATCGGTTGTTGCGCAGTTGCTGGTGTTGCAGCAGCAAGACCCAGAGCGCGATATCTGGATGTACATCAATAGTCCTGGCGGCGTGATCCGCGCCGGACTGGCGATCTACGATACGATGCAGTTGGTGACGCCAGACGTCTGCACGGTGTGCGTGGGTCGCGCAGCGAGCATGGCAACTGTTTTGCTCTGCGCTGGCGCGAAGGGCAAGCGATTTGCCTTGCCGCATGCCACGATTCACTCGCATCCGGCAGGGGGCGGCGCTGAGGGGTATGCGCCAGACGTGCAGATCGCGGTCGAGGAGATGTTGCGCTTGCAGCGGTTGTTGCGCGAGATTATGGCGAAGCACTCCGGCCAGCCTGTCGAACGCCTGGAAGCTGATTTTAGCCGCGATTTTTACATGACGGCAGGGCAGGCGCTGGAATATGGGTTGATCGATGCTATTCTGACGCCAAACCAGCGCTGATGACCGGTTGCCGAAGCTGGCGGCTTAACCAGCGCACTGTCAGGTTGATGCAGGTAAGATCGATTGGCAGCGAAATATGGCTGGCGAATGGAAGCAGGTGATATTCTGCCCAGCCTGCGACCAGAGCGGCGATCTCGGCTGCCGCTGCTGGCGGCACGATGGCGTCGCGCCCGGCATAGACCAGCAGGGCAGGTAGATGCGCTTGCTGTTGCCGCAGGCGACTCAGGCTTCCCGGCACGTCGAGGGCCGTGAAGAGATCCCAGGTGCCGATGGCGGCTCTGATGCCACTGGTTTGCCATGCTCTGATCACGTGGTCGATGGCGCCGTCGCGAAACAGATGCAGCATTCGCAGTTGGATGATGGCCAGCGCCTCGCGGATCTGCACTTGCCGATATTCCCGCGCATTCAGGCGCAGTCGCGGCGGCACTTCCCAGAGCGCCAGCGCATCAACCGGCGCGCCATCGGCCACGGCGCGCGCCATCACTGCTCCGCCGAGACTCATACCGATGGCGCCGATGTGCCGGTAGCGCTGACGCAACCAGCGCAAGGAGTCGATCACGCTCTCGACCATCTGCGGAAAGGCCTGCGGACGGGGACTCTCACCGTGGCCATCAAGATCGATCAGCACAACAGCCAGATGGTGGTCAATCAGCGCATCGACCAGTCGCCAGGCGTAAAATGTTTTATCACAGCCCGATCCATGCGCAACCAGCACGGCAGCTTGCGCGCCGCCGCGCGGGACGATGTGGAGCGCAGGCACAGGGCCATGGCGGGCTGGCAGGTCGAGTCGGAAGATCCGACGGTCTGCATATTGACCGGGACGAAGTCGTTGCCGAGGGTCGAGTCGGCGGCGACAGATGGTGGCCAGCGTGAGCTGCGCGAGCAATGCGGGCAGCAGGCAACTGAACCAGGTGCGCCAGCCTGCTGCGGGCAAGCGCCAGATCATCGCCAGCAGCGGAAACGCCAGCCGGTCACTCCAGGTCAGACCGCGCAGGCCGACGAGGTTGAGCAGCGCATTCAGCAGCGCGATCAGTCGTAAGCAGGTTGAAATCCAGAGTCTATGCATAGCGCCTCGAACGATACTATTGCAGCCATAGCAACGCCTCCCGGCGAGGGCGGCATTGGCATTATACGGCTGAGCGGGCCAGATGCTCAATCGATCGCTCTCCGCATCTTTCGCCCGGCTCGTCCTGGCCGGTTGCGGAGCCATCGGGTGCGGTATGGTCATGTGATAGGCGCGGATGGCACTGTCATCGACGAAGCGCTGCTCACGTTGATGGCTGCGCCGCACAGCTTTACCCGCGAGGATGTGGTCGAGATCTCGTGTCATGGCGGCGCGTTGCCGGTGCAGTTGACGCTGGAAGCTGCGCTGGCGGCAGGGGCGCGGCTGGCCAATCCAGGCGAGTTTACGATGCGGGCCTTCCTCAATGGACGGATCGATCTGAGTCAGGCGGAAGCAACACTTGACATTATCCGCGCTCAGACCAGCGCTGCGCTGGCGGTAGCTCAGGCCCAACTGAGTGGCTGGCTGGCGCAGGAGGTAAGGGCAGCGCGAGCGGCGTTACTGGAGCCACTGGCCTATATTACGGCGCTGATCGATTTTCCTGAAGAGGGAATTGAGCCGCAGGCAGTGGCGGAACCAATCAGGCAAGCGCTGGCAACTGTAGAACGGTTGCTGGCCAGCGCTGATCAAGGAGTGGTGCTGCGCAACGGCGCGCGAGTAGCGCTGGTAGGGCGGCCCAATGTCGGGAAGTCAAGCCTGCTGAACGCGCTCTTGCGGGTCGAGCGCGCGATTGTGACACCTATTCCTGGCACAACGCGCGACACGCTCGAAGAGACAGCCAATCTGGCCGGGGTGCCGGTCGTCTTGATCGATACTGCCGGGATGCGCGCCAGTGCCGATCCGGTTGAGCAGATCGGCGTTGCCCGCGCGGCAGCAGCGCTCGCCAGCGCTGATCTGGCCTTGCTGACGCTGGATGCCCAACAACCGTTGAGCGCCGAGGACGAAGCGATGCTCGCTGCGACTGCTGATCGACCGACCGTGATTGTGTGGAATAAGTGCGATGATCCGGCCATTCCGCCGCCACCGCCGCCGCCGCATCCACGTTGTCTGGCCGTGGTTGCCTGTTCAGCAAAATACGGGCACGGCATCGACACCCTTGCGCAAACGATTGCTGCGACTCTGATGGGCGGCGCGATACCGGCAGCCGGCACGACTCATCTGGTTAGCAATCCTCGCCATCGGGCTGCGTTGCGGCAGGCGTTAGAATGCCTGCGCGCTGCGCAAGAAACGCTGGCAACCAGCGCTGCTTCGGATTTGCTGGCCGCCGATCTGACTGCCGCAGCCAATGCGTTGGGCGAGATTACCGGCGAGACCGTTGGCGAGGATCTGCTCGATGTAATCTTTAGCCGCTTCTGCATCGGCAAGTGATCGCTGTGATACAATGAGCCTGTGCCGTTACACCGCGATCTTTAAGGAGGAACGCGCATGAATAAGAAGACCATCCGCGATGTGGATTGGGCCGGCAAGCGCGCGCTCGTGCGGGTTGACTTCAACGTTCCAATCGATGATCAGGGCCAGATCACTGATGACACGCGCATCCGCGCAGCGTTACCAACGATCCGGTATCTGCTGGAGCACGGCGCCAGCGTCGTGTTGATGTCGCATCTGGGCCGTCCCAAAGGGAAACCGAATCCGAAGTACAGTCTGCGACCGGTGGTCGAGCGGCTCTTCGAGCTGCTGCCAGAGGCGCAGGAGGTGAAGAAGACGGAGGCGATCACCGGCCCGGCGGCGGAGGCGGCAGTCGCGATGCTCAAGCCAGGTCAGGTGCTGGTGCTGGAGAATACACGCTTCGATCCGCGCGAAGAGCCGAATGATCCGACGATGGCGGCGGAGCTGGCGAAACTGGGCGATGTGTTCGTCAACGATGCGTTTGGCACTGCGCACCGGGCCAACGCCAGCACAGAAGGCGTAGCGCATTACCTGCCGGCAGTGGCCGGTTTTCTAATGGAGAAAGAGCTGAATTACATTGGTGGCGCGCTGACCAACCCGCAGCGACCGTTTGTCACCGTGATCGGTGGGGCGAAGATTAGCGACAAGATCGGCGTGATCGAGAATCTGCTCAGTAAAGTCGATGCGCTGCTGATCGGCGGCGGTATGGCAAACACCTTCTTGCTGGCGCAGGGGCTAAACGTGGGCGACTCGCTGGTCGAGCCAGAGAGTGTAGAAGTGGCCCGCCAACTGATTGCGCGCGCCGGTGAACGGGGAGCGCGCTTGCTCTTGCCGGTCGATGTCGTGATAGCCGATGCGTTCAGCGCTGATGCGCAATGGCGCGTGGTTGATGCGCGCGAGATTCCGGCGGGCTGGCGGGCGTTGGATATTGGCCCGCAGACAGTAGAGCTGTATAGCGCTGAAATCCGGGCCGCGCGCACCGTGATCTGGAATGGCCCGATGGGCGTGTTTGAGCTTGAGCCATTTGCCGCCGGCACGCGCGCTATTGCGCAGGCAATGGCTGATGCTGCTGCCCAGGGAGCGATCACGATTGTGGGTGGCGGCGATAGTGTTGCAGCGGTGGAGCAAGCCGGCCTAGCCGACAAGATGTCGCATGTCAGCACGGGTGGCGGCGCCTCGCTCGAACTGCTGGAAGGACGGGTACTGCCTGGCGTGGCTGCATTGCAAGATGCTGAGTAACCAGGCTCTGGCGCAGTGATCAGGCGGGGTGCAGTATTGCTGCGCCCCGCCGATTATTTACCGGGCGATGGCCGTTGTGTCAGCCACACTCGCCGTTTCCCACAACTCGACATTGCCGGCCCAGTCGCGCGCGCGCGCGCGGAAGGCGAAGTTCTTTCCTTCATCGGGGCCAAACCAGGCGCTCAACTCAGTGGTGGCATGCTTCCAATCTGTCCAGCCGCCATCCGGCAACAGGCGAACCTGCACATCATAACTGGCGATGCCGGTCAGGTCATCGCGCCCACCCCACTGAACAAGAAAGCCATTTCCAGCCCGAGTAATGGCAATGATCTGCGTAGTCGGCGGAGTCGTATCAGTGCGCGGTTCCCAGGCTATGGCATCAAAGCGCACCGCCATACCGCGATCGGCAGTCAGGTCACTGAGCGATACTTGCGGTACAGGATTGT
>FWWM01014154.1_pt1 | contig 12623 bp, 12 predicted proteins | sample 2228351 | NCBI WGS metagenome assembly FWWM01 (sample SAMEA103939774, study PRJEB20133) | metagenome | reverse complement strand
AAAAGTTGAAATCACGTGAAAAATTTACACTTGAATATGAGATTATTTGTAAGGACGGTAATACAAAATGGGTGTGGGAACAAGGACAGGGAGTATATACAGAAAATGGAGAACTTGAAGCTATAGAAGGTTTTATTGTAGATATAATTGGAATAAAAAAGGTAGAAAATGGATTAATATCAAGCCAACAATATATTAAAGCTATTCTTGACTCTATGAACGATGCTTTATTTGTTGATGATGCTGATACGGGAGAGATTATTGATGTTAATGAAAGATGTTGTGAAATGTATGGTTATACGTATGAAGAGATGGTTAATATTCCTATAGGAGATTTAAGTCTTGGAGAATCTCCATATTCTCAAAAGGAAGCAATCGAATGGCTAAAGAAGACAAGAGAAGAAGGACCGCAGGTTTTCTCCTGGTGTGCTAAGAGAAAAGATGGAAGCCTTTTCTGGGTTGAAGTGAGTACACGTTTTGTAATAATCGATGGAAAGAATCGCTTTGTTGTAATTGTTCGTGATATTACGGAACGTAAAGAAAAGGAAGAACAGTTTAAGTCACTTTTTTACGATAGTGCTTCTGTAATGTTGTTAATAAATCCAGAAGATGGAAGTATTGTTGATGCAAATAATGCTGCAATAAAATTTTATGGTTATAATCGTGAAAAATTAGTTTCTATGAAGATAACTGATATTAATATACTTCCTATAGAAAAAGTTAAAGCTGAAATGGAAAGAGCAAAAAAACAGGAACGGAACTATTTTTTATTTGAACATAGACTCGCGGACGGCACTATAAAATCAGTTGAGGTATATTCTGGACCAATTGTTCGCGGTGGGAAAAAACTTTTGTATTCCATTATCCATGATATTACAGAACGAAATATTATCTACAATGAACTAAAAACTAACAAGGATAAATTAAATCTTCTACTTGAGCTTGCTCCGGATGCATTTTTGCATGGAGATAAGGATGGAAACATAATTGGTGTAAATCATAAGGCATGTGAAATGTTTGGTTACTCAAGGGAAGAATTTTTATCATTAAATATAAAAGCTCTTTTTAAACCGGAAGAATTCAAATCTAATCCATTAAGTTATGAATTATTAAAGAAGGGGAAAATTGTAATTAAAGAAAGGAAAGCAATAAAAAAGAATGGTGAAGAAATTTTTATTGAGATGAATTCAAGGATGATGCCAGATGGAACATATCAGTCTTTCATAAGAGATATTACTTATCGTAAGAAGATGGAAATGGATTTAAAGGAAAGTGAAGAAAGATACAGAGTCCTTGTTGAAGCTTCATTTGGAGGGATAGCGATTCATGATCAAGGGGTTATTTTAGAAAGCAATATTGGATTGTCAGAAATGACAGGATATTCTTTGGATGAACTTATTGGAATGAATGGTTTATTACTTATTTCTGAGAAATGCAGGGCAGATGTTATAAATAAAATTCAGACTGGTTATGAAAAACCTTATGAATCAATCGGAGTAAGAAAAAATGGAGAAGAATTCCCTCTACTCATTCAGGGCAGAAATTTATACTACAAAGGTAAAAAGGTCAGAGCAACAGAGTTTAGAGATCTTACGGATATTAAAAGAGTTGAACAACAAATAAAAAAAGAGCTTGAAGAGAAAGAAATCCTTTTAAGAGAGGTTCACCACAGAATAAAAAATCATATGGCAAATGTAATAAGCTTACTTTCAATGCAAATAAATGCAACTTCTAATGAAGAAACAAAAATGGAGTTAGAAAATGCAATCTCAATGGTGAGGGGTTTTCATATTTTATATGAGAAACTTTTGTTAACAAAAGGTTATCAGGAGATTTCTTTTAAAGCCTATCTTGATGATTTAATTGATTCTATTGTCTCTGTACAGCATAGAAATAAGTTAATTATTATAGAGGTTAATAAGGATATAGATGATTTTGTTATTTCCTCTAAAAAGACTATAGATGTTGGAATAATTGTCACTGAAATTTTAACAAATGTATTTAAATATGCTTTTCAGGGAAAAGGTGAAGGAAAAATATTTATTTCAGTTAAAAAGATTGATAATAATGTCAATCTTAAAATAATTGATAATGGTGTGGGGTTAGAAAATAAAAAAGACTCAACTTCTACCGGGCTTGGATTAAGAATAGTAAATATTTTAGCAAAACAACTTAATGGAAGTTTTAATATAACTTCAACTGAAAAAGGCACAACGAGTATTCTTAATTTTTCTCTTGAAGAATAAAAATAAATTTGTTATAATTTATATTATAAAATTTTAAGGGGTGATTAATGCCTTTCCGTCCAACAAGAATAAGTGTAACTATTCCAACTATTTATAGTTATAAGGGATGTGAGGGACGGGGAAATATAGTTAATATTTCAACCGGTGGACTTGCAATGGAAGTGAAGCAGACATTCGTAGAGGGGGATCTTTTAAGGATTAGATTCAGATTGCCTGAGGTGAGTTCTGAGGAGATTGATGTATGGGGAATAGTTTGTTCTGTTAATGGACCTATACTGGGAATAAAATTTGATGAAGTTTCTAATGAAAACAGAAGAAGAATCGATGATTATGTTACTCTTCTATTAGGTGAAAAAGGACTTTCTCCAACAGAAGAATACACCAAATAAAATTTTATGGTATTTCAACCTTGTTTAATATTTCTTCTATGATCTTCTCTGGAGTTATCTCCTCTGCTTCTGCTTCAAAACTTAAGATTATCCTATGTCTTAGGATATCATAGGCTACTGCTTTTACATCTTCAGGAATTACATATCCTCTTCCGTCAAAAAAGGCTTCTACCTTAGCGGCTTTTACAAAGCTAATAGAAGCACGGGGGGAAGCACCATATCTAATAAGGGTTTTATCATATGTTCTTGTAGCATAAACGATATTTACTATATAGTCGTAAATTTTTTCGTCGATGTAAATTTCTTCTATAAATCTCTGTAAATCTAAAATATCTTCCTTGGTGGCAACCTGTCTGGGTAGAGGGTATGTTAAGCCACTCATTCTATGTATTATTCTTTTTTCTTCTTTTGGAGAAGGATAATCTATTAAAACCTTCATATAAAATCTATCTGTTTGAGCTTCAGGTAGGGGATAGGTTCCTTCCTGTTCAATTGGGTTTTGAGTAGCCATTACAAAAAATGGTTCAGGGAGTGGATAGGTTGTATCTCCAATTGTTACAGTTTTTTCCTGCATTGATTCAAGTAACGCTGATTGTACTTTTGAAGGAGCTCTGTTGATTTCATCAGCAAGAATAAAGTTTGCAAAAATAGGTCCCTTTTTTACTTCAAAATTTCCATCTGATTGTCTATAAATTAATGTACCTCTTATATCTGCTGGAAGCATATCAGGAGTAAATTGGATTCTTTTAAATTCAAGGTTTAAAATTTGAGATAGTGTTCTAATAGCAAGAGTTTTGGCAAGTCCAGGGACACCTTCAAGTAGAATATGCCCACCTGTTAAAACTGCCGAAACCATTCTGTAAAATAATCTTTCCTGTCCTACGATAACTTTTTCGAACTCTGATTTTATTTTTTCTATTATTTTTATCTTTTCTTCTGCTTTTTCAGTTAGAATTCTTATTTCATCATTCATAAAGGACCTCCTAATTCAGATAGTTTATTGCTTAATTTATATAACAGAAGCTGTTGATTTGTTTTATTGAATATGATATTTGAATATACCGGGTTAAGTTCAAGTACATATTTTATATTATTGTTTGAAGAAGTTATAATTTTTGTAGAAAGTGGGGTAGGATAGTAAATTTCTTTAATATTAAACTTTTCATCAATAAATAACATGTACATATTTAGATATGTGTTTTTCATCCAGTAGGAAACATTTTCTGGTCTGTCATGTATAAAAAGCATTCCGTCAATTTTTCCCCATTTTTTCCTGTTCATCAATCCTTTTTCTCTTTCTCTCTCTGTCAAAGCTACTTCAAAATTGAGAACATTTGTAAGCAAAAATATAGTAAGTATGGTTGTTTTCATAAAACTCCACTAATATCTATAATGTTCTGGTTTATAAGGTCCTTCTATCGGTACCCCTAAATATTCTGCTTGTTTTGGAGTAAGCTTTGTAAGTTTTACACCTAGTTTCTCAAGATGAAGTCTTGCCACTTCCTCATCAAGATGTTTGGGGAGTCTATAAACTTCTTTTTTATATTTTTCTTTGTTCTTCCATAAGTCTATCTGTGCCATTGCTTGATTTGTAAATGAATTAGACATTACAAAAGAAGGATGCCCGGTTGCACAACCTAAATTTACGAGTCTACCTTCAGCAAGGAGGTAAATACAATGTCCATCAGGAAAAATGTATTTATCGTATTGTGGTTTGATATTTTCTCTCTTTATTCCAGGGTAGCTATTTAATTTATCTACCTGTATTTCATCATCAAAGTGTCCAATGTTACATACTATAGCTCCATCTTTCATCTTCTCCATGTGTTCAATGGTAATTATATCACAATTTCCTGTGGCAGTTACATAGATATCAGCTTCATTTAAAACATCCTCAATTGTTTTAACTTCATAGCCTTCCATTGCAGCTTGCAAAGCACATATAGGGTCAATTTCAGTAATAATTACTCTTGCTCCCATTCCTCTTAAAGCCTGAGCCGAACCCTTTCCCACATCACCATATCCACAAACTACGGCTACTTTACCAGCTATCATTACATCCGTTGCTCTTTTTATTCCATCTATTAAGGATTCTCTACAACCATAAATGTTGTCAAATTTTGATTTTGTTACTGAATCATTGACATTTATTGCAGGAGCAAGAAGTTCACCCTTTTCCATTAATTGATAGAGTCTTCTAACGCCTGTTGTGGTTTCTTCAGAAATTCCATTGAGTTCTTTTACTAAATTATGCCAGAAGTTTGGTTCATTTTTTAATGTTTCTTTGAGTAGTGAAAATATTATTTCTTCTTCTTTATTTTTTGGCTTTGTATTGAGTATTTCGGGATTATTTTCTACCTTGTAACCAAGATGAATTAAAAGTGTTGCATCTCCACCATCGTCTACTATCTGGTTTGGTCCTTTTCCTCCTGGAAATGTTAAAGCCTGTTTTGTACACCACCAGTATTCTTCTAAGGTTTCTCCCTTCCAGGCAAAAACCGGGATACCCCTTTTAGCGATTGCAGCAGCAGCTTCATCAACAGTGGAAAATATATTACAGCTTGCCCATCTAACATCTGCGCCAAGCTCTACAAGAGTTTCTATTAAAACTGCTGTTTCGACTGTCATATGTAACGAACCAGAAATTCTTACACCTTTAAGGGGTTTTTCTTTACTATATTTTTCTCGAATGCTCATTAAACCTGGCATTTCTTTTTCAGCAATTTCAATTTTTTTTCTACCAAGTTCTGCTAATGAAATATCTTTTACTTTATAATCCATATTGGTCTCCTATTTATTTTTTTTCTGTATTTTTGCCCATGTATCTTTTAAGGTTACTGTTCTATTAAATACTAATTTTCCTTCTTTTGTATATTTTGAATCAAGGCAAAAATATCCAAGTCTTAAAAATTGGTAATTTTCTCCTAATTTTGCTTCTTTTAGTGATTCTTCTGCAAAGCAATTTTCTTTAACGATTAAAGATTCCGGGTTAATTTCTTCTCGCCAGTCTCTATCGTTTTCTCCTGGGTTAGGTACTGTAAATAGTTTATCGTAAAGGTTTACTGTTACTGGTAATGCAAATCTTGCCGAAACCCAGTGTAGAGTTCCTTTTACAATTCTTCCATCTTTAGTACCACCACCCCTTGATTCTGGATCGTATGTACATATTATTTCGACTACCTCACCTTTGTCATTCTTTTTAATATCTTTGCAGGTTATATAGTAAGCATATTTTAGTCTTACTTCTCTTCCCGGGGAGAGCCTAAAGAATTCTTTTGGTGGATTTTCCATAAAATCGTCTTTTTCTATATAAATTTCTCTTGTGAATGCTACTTTTCTTACACCAGCAGATGGATCCTCAGGATTATTTTCAGCTTCAAAATATTCTACTTTATCTTCGGGATAATTTTCAATTATCACTTTTACTGGATTAATAACCACCATTTTTCTTAAAGCTCTCTTGTTTAGATCTTCCCTGATAGCATATTCAAGCATAGAAAGGTCAACAATACTATTCGATTTTGCAACACCAACCATTTTTACAAAATTTTTTATTGATTCGGGAGTATAACCTCTTCTTCGTAATCCACTTATTGTTGGCATTCTTGGGTCATCCCAGCCATCGACATATTTTTCTTCAACAAGTGCTAAAAGTTTTCTTTTTGATAAAACTGTATAAGTAATATTTAGCCTTGCAAATTCTATCTGTCTTGGTCTCGGTTCTGGGAAAAGTTTTTCTAAGAACCAATCATAAAGAGGTCTGTGATCTTCAAATTCAAGTGTGCAAAGAGAATGGGTTATTCCTTCAAAATAATCAGAAAGTGGATGTGCAAAATCGTACATAGGGTATATGCACCATTTATCTTTTGTTCTATGATGATGTGCCCTCATTATTCTGTATATTACTGGATCACGCATATTGATATTTCCAGATGACATGTCAATTTTTGCTCTTAAAGTTTTTGACCCATCGGGGAATTCCCCATTTTTCATTTTTTCAAATAGGATTAAATTTTCTTCTATACTTCTATTTCTATATGGACTTTCTTTACCTGGTTCAGTAAGTGTTCCTCTATATTCTTTTATTTCTTCTGGAGAAAGATCACATACATAGGCAAGTCCCATTTTAATAAGTTTCACGGCACACTCATAAATTTTTTCATAATAATCAGAAGCGTATTTTACCTCTCCGTCCCATTTAAAACCAAGCCACTTAATATCTTCTTTTATTGATTCAACGTACTCAACATCTTCTTTGGAAGGATTGGTGTCGTCCATTCTTAAATTACATTTTCCACCAAATTTTTCAGCAATACCAAAATCAACACAAATAGCTTTAGCATGCCCTATGTGGAGATATCCATTTGGTTCTGGTGGGAACCTTGTCACTACCTTATCATAGATACCATTTTTTAAATCTTCTTCTACAAACTCTTCTATAAAATTTCTTTCGATTATTTCTTTTTCCATATTAAAACCCAACTTAAATATTATACAATATTTTAAACTAAATTTTCTATTTTATCAAAATATGTGTGGGTTGGTTTTATTAAAATTTTTCCACCCTTGAATTTTGATGTGTCAGTTGAAAGTTATCTTGCGATACCTCACAGAGGGACGATTTTAACCAATTAGTATCTTTTGATCTGAATCTTGCCATAAACCTCTCCCTTTGTTAAAGTTATGATAAATTATAGAATACTTTATTAATTTTATCCGGTTCTTGCCCGTTAAATCAACAGGCAAGAGAGGCTGACAGCAAGTCAGCCTCTCTTTTTTATCTTCACTTGACAATAAAGTTAATTTATATTATAATTGTTAGTATAAACTAACTTTTTAAATAGAGGTTAACAATGACACAGAGCCTTGAAGATTATCTTGAAACTATTTTTATTCTATGTGGTGAGAAGAAATTTACAAGGATAAAAGAGATTTCTGATAGAATGTCGGTTTCTAAACCTTCTGTAATTCAGGCAATAAAAGAGTTAAAGCAAACTAATTTAATCATTCAGGAGCCATATGGTTATATTGAACTGACAAATGATGGTATAAAAAAGGCAAAAGAAATTTTCAAAAAGCATAATGTACTAAAAAAATTTTTAAAAGATATTTTAGGTGTTTCAGATGAAGTTGCTGAGAAGGATGCCTGTAGGATTGAACATATTATTTCAGATGAAACATTTAATAGAATTTTTAACTTTATGAGGGGTTATAATGGTGAAAAAGTTAGATGAACTTTTAGATGGTGAAGTTGGGATAATAGTTAAAATTACGGGCAATCCAATGTTAAGGCAGAGACTACTCGAATTAGGAATAAGGGAAGGAAAAAGAATTTCAAAAAAAAATGTAGCTCCTATGGGGGATCCTATTGCTGTAAGCACAATGGATATAACAATCTCTTTAAGGCGAAATATTGCAAAACATATATTTGTAGAGGTTAGTTATGAAAAGGTATAAAATAGCACTTGTAGGTAATCCAAATTCAGGTAAAACAACTCTTTTTAATCTTTTAACAGGGTCAAGACAACATGTAGGAAACTGGCCTGGTGTAACAGTAGAAAAAAAAGAAGGAATATTTGAATATAAGAATATCATATTTGAGGTTATAGACTTACCTGGTATTTATGGATTATCAGCGATAACAATAGAAGAAAAGATTGCAAGAGATTATATATTAAAAGAAAACCCAGATTTAATAATAAATATAGTTGATGGAACAACACTGGAGAGGAGTTTATATTTGACTTCTCAACTCATTGATACAAAAGTAAAAATGGTTCTTGCTATAAATATGTTTGATGAAGTAGAAGAAAAAGGATTAAAAATAGATTTTAAAAAAATGGAAGAGTTAATTAAATTTCCTGTTGTTCCAATTGTGGCTAAAAGAGAAAAAGGAATAATTGAACTTCTTGATAGGGTTTTAAATACTCTTACAGAAAAGGGTGAAAAAATAAATATAAATTATGGAGAAGACATAGAAAAAGCTATTTATGAAATAGAATGTGAGTTGGCTTGTATTGATATTAAAGAAGAGTATATGAGGTGGATTGCGATAGATCTTTTATCAAACAATGATGATATATTAAATCTTTTTTTTAATGATGAAAATAATAAACTTAAGCAACTTATTGAGGAGAAAAAGAAGAATTTAAAATCTATTTTTAATACTGAAATTAGCGAAATATTTAATGATGGAAGGCTTGGTTTCATTAATGGAATAATAAAAGAATGTCTTTTAAAAGAAGAAAAAATCTCAAGAATTGACATAACAGAAATAATAGACAGGATTGTATTAAATAAATTTTTAAGTTTTCCAATTTTTGCGATTATTCTATATTTTACTTTTCAGCTTACTTTCTATTTGGGCGGTATCTTAAGTGAAAATATCGAAAATTTTATTGGTTTCTTTACAAATTTTCTCAGTAATAATATGGCAGAAAGTATGCTTAAAGATTTACTTATTGATGGTATAATATCAGGTGTGGGAGGAGTACTTGTGTTTTTTCCTCAAATATTGATCCTTTTTCTTTTAATTTCTTTTCTTGAAGATAGTGGGTATATGGCAAGGATAGCTTTTATAATGGATAAGATTATGCATTTCTTAGGATTACATGGTAAGTCCTTTATTTCTCTATTTATGGGGATAGGGTGTAATGTGCCGGGTATAATGGCAGCAAGAATTTTAGAAAGTGAAGATGATAGAAAAATTACTGCTATGATTAATCCGTTTATGAGTTGTTCTGCAAGATTACCTATATATATTTTAATATGCGGAATGTTTTTTTCAGAAAATGCGGGAGCTGTAATTTTTGTTATTTATCTTACTGGTATAATGGTAAGCATTATAACTGCAAAGATACTAAAAAAGTTCTTTTTTAAGAAACAATCAATTCCTTTTGTTATGGAGCTTCCACCATATAGAATTCCTACAATGAAAAGTGTATTAATACATATGTGGGAGAGGGCCTCTCAATTTCTCAAAAAAATGGGAGGAGTAATCTTATTTGGTTCAATTATTATATGGGCATTAAGCTATTTTCCTTCTAATTCTTCTGATCCTTTTGAAAGAATGGAAAATAGTTATTTGAGTAGAATAGGTAAGATTACTGAGCCTCTTTTTAAGCCACTAGGTTTTAAATGGAAAGAGACTGTAGCATTGATGACGGGAGTGGTTGCTAAGGAAGTTGTCGTAAGTACTCTTTCTGTACTTTATAATGCAAAGGAAGATGATAAAGAAATGTTTAAAGCTAAGATGTTGGAAGATGGAATAACAAGGGATGTTGCTTTTGCTTTTATGATTTTTGTATTACTTTATTTACCATGTGTTGCAACAATAGCTGCAATTTTAAGGGAGACAAATTCAATAAAATGGACATTATTTTCTATCTTTTATGGTATTGGTATAGCTTATATTGTTTCATTTATATATAGAAATATTTTTTTAATTTTTAATATTGTCTAATAGTTTATTATAGGGGAAAATATATGAAAACAGAGAATGTTATAGCATATATTATAGTAAGTTTCAGTGTGGTTGTTTCACTAATTTATTTTGTAAAGAATATAATTAATTCCTTTAAAAAAGACACAACTTCTTGTCCAAATTGTAGTAGTAAAAAGACATGTAAAGGAATAACTAAGAAGTTTTGATAATAGTTAATACTATTTCTCTTTTTTCTCTTGGCCCATCAAATTCACAGAAAAATATATTTTGCCATCTTGAAAGCCCCAGATTACCGTTAATTATAGGGATTGTTACATCGGGACCTAAAATACCACTTTTCAAATGAGCATCACCATTTCCGTCTTCAAGGTCATGTTGCCAGACACCTGTCGGGATTAGTTTTCTCAGTAAAGAAAGCATATCATATTGAACACTCTCATCCCAGTTTTCTTGAATTATAATTGCACAGGTTGCACCTCTACCATAAACATTTACAAGCCCGGTTAAGACATCGCCTGATTTTACAAAGGTTTTTACTTCATTTGTTATATCATAAAGGGCTTCTCTCTTATGAGTAGAAATAGTCAAAATCTTTTGCATTTTAACCTCATAAAAACTTTACCACTTCAGAAAGTGGTTTTCTATCTTTTACACCTTTAGGTTTATAATCTTTTTCGGGATATCCAAGAGGCGTTAATGCAAAAACAACCTCATTTTCTTTTAAGTTTAAGGCTTTTCTTAGGACACTTTCATCAAAAGCACCTATCCAGCAGGTAGCAAGCCCAAGTTCAAAAGAAGAAAGAATAATATATGTCATTGCTATAGCAAGGTCTGTTTCGATTGAATCATACCCATCTTTTCTTTTCCAGCTTTGATTTTTATCACCTTTTACAACTATTATACAGGGAGCATTAATAAACCAATCTCGTGGATATGATTTTTTAACCTCATCCAGAATATCCTTAGAACGAACAACAATGAATTCCCAAGGCTGTTTGTTTGCCGCAGATGGGGCAAGCCTTGCTGCTTCTAAAATTTTATTTATCTTTTCTTCTTCTATAGGATCTGAAGAATAACTTCTTACACTTTCTCTTCTCTTAATAAGTTCAAAAAAATCCATTATTCTTCCTCTTTAGATTTTAGTTCTTCTCCATTAAACATTGTAAGTATTTCTTCAATTTCTTTTCTGGTTTTCTTTCTTGATTTAATAAGGCTATTTATTTTTTCAGCAGATCTTAAAACAGTGCTATGTGCTTTTCCACCAAAAAACATGCCTATTTCAGCTAAAGATAGATTTGTATAGGCTTTTGCTAAATACATTGCAACCTGTCTTGCATAGGCTATATTTTCAAGCCTCTTTTCTGATTTTAATTCATTTACAGAAATATTGAAGTATTTTGCAACAATTTTTTGTATATAACTAACACTAATATTTTTCGGTACTTCAACCTTTATCTTGTCTCTAAGTATTTCTTTAGCTATTTCAAGAGATACATCCTTTTTCTTTAAACTTGAGTAAGCAATTATCTTTGTTAGAGAGCCTTCAAGAAGCCTCACATCACTCTCAACATTCTGGGCTATGTATTCGACAACTTCTTCCGGGATATAAATGCTTTCTTCAGCAGCCCTTGCCATAAGTATTGCTTTTCTTGTTTCATAATCAGGTGGCTCAATTTTTACAGATAAGCCAGAATCAAAACGAGTTCTCAATCTTTCTTCAATGGCTGTTAAGCTTTTTGCCGGTCTATCACAGGCAAATATCAACTGTTTTCTATCATGAAATAGTTCATTAAATGTATGAAAGAGTTCTTCAAGTGTGCTTTCTTTTTTCTGAAGGAATTGTATATCATCTATTATAAGAACATCAAAGTTTCTATATTTTTTTCTAAATTTTGATGTTTCACCATTTTTTATTGAGTCGATAAATTCATTTGTGAAATTTTCGCTAGTAGTGTAATAAACAGACAATTCTGGTTTTTCGGTCATAATCTTATGTGCAGTTGCCTGTAGGAGATGGGTTTTACCTAAAGCTGAATTACCATAAATAAATAGAGGATTATAGGAACGAGCTGGATTTTTTGCAACCTGAATCGCAGCTGCATGAGCAAAATCATTATTTGCCCCCACAATAAACCTATCAAAAGTGTATTTTGGGTTTAAAAAAGATGGCTTACTTATCTTTTTTACCGGAGGTTGCGGATTAGGTTTCTGACTTTTTTCAGAATTATAAGTATTTTCGGAAAAAGACATTTCGACTATGAAATTATAATCTTTTTTCAAAAGATTTTTAGAAATCTTTTTCGCAAGATCAAGATAATTATTTACAAACCAGCTACTCGTGAGCGGATCTGGTGCAATCAAAATGATATTTTCGTCATTTTGAATCTCTTTAAATCTTATCTTATCAAGTATTGCGGTGTTTAAGGTTGAATCAAAATGCTTTAATAACTCTTTTTTAAAAAAAGGAAGAAAGAAAATAGTGCCAAGCGCAAACCGTAAATATAGAAATGGAAAAGGCTCTATATAATAAAGACCCCATTTAAC
>FWWM01014149.1_pt1 | contig 12628 bp, 12 predicted proteins | sample 2228351 | NCBI WGS metagenome assembly FWWM01 (sample SAMEA103939774, study PRJEB20133) | metagenome | reverse complement strand
CTTGCCAGTGATGCCGTCCGAGGACGAGCAATCGGGCGGCTGCTTGCCGCTCGACTTGCCGAAGGCAAGCTTGTAGTAGACGCGGGTGTCGCGGGCGTAGACGATGACGCCGTCCAGGCGCGCCAGCGTCTCTTCGCCTTCGAGCGTGGGGACGATCCAGCGCGGGCTGCTGCCCCCTGAGATCTTCACGCGGGGCAGGTCGAAGTCCGAGATGCCGCCGCCCGAGATGTTCGTGGCGATGGCTTCGTTGATCGAGTCCAGGCTGCTTTCGAGCGCCGAAAGGGCGCGGGGCGTCTGGATGGGAACGAGTTCAGTGGACATGGTGTGCTTTCTCCTTGTCAGGCTTTCCTGCTGCGCAGGGAATGAACGAACGAAACTTTGAGGGCGTCGCCGAGCGGCGCCGGCAGCGCCGTGCGGACTTCCTCTTCGGTGAAGAGCCGGTTCTGCTGCTGGCAGCGCAGGCGTGCTTCCTCGGCCACTTCGCGCACGAAGGCGCGCAGGGACTGCGTGTTGTAGTTCTCCGAAACGTACTGGCCAAGCTCGGAGCGCTTGAGCGCGGCGATGACCTCGGCGCGGTCGTTCGCCGGGCTGGCGTGTATGTCCTGGGCGATGTAGACCGTGCGGCCGTCGACCTTCATCGAGGCCACGCCATCGGCGAGGAACTGCGGCACGAGGGCCTGCTCGAGGTCGTCAATTCGCGCCGCGATGGCTTTGAGTTCCGAGTCGAGTTCGCGCTTGCGCGTCTCAAGAGCTACGAACTCCTTCAACTGCTCCATGTTCATGGGCGACGAGTCCTTTCTCCGGTCAGGTTTTGGTGCGGGCCCCGCTTTGAATCTCGGCGAGAACCGCTTCGACGACTTCCGCGCGCGCCTCCAGCGCGCGCATGATCTTGCGGTCCACCGTGTTGCGCGCCACCAGGTGGATGTGCTCCACCGGGCGCGTTTGGCCGGGACGGTGGACCCGGCTCAAGGCTTGGTCGTATTCCCCCAGCGAGAAGCTGAGCGAGAAGTAAATCGCGTAGCGGGCGCGGGTGAGATCGACGCCCACGCCGCCGGCGCTGATCTGCACTGCCAAGACCTGGGCTTCGCCCTGCTGCCAGCGGGCAAGCTCGTCGCGGCGGCCGGAGAGCTCGAGGCTCGTCAAGCCGGCCTGCTGTGCCGCTTCGTGCACGGCGTCGAGGTCCGCGTGGAACCGGCAGAAGACGACCACTGGTTCGTTGGGGCCGATGTCCTCGAGCGTGTCGGCGAGCAGCTTCTGCTTCGCCGAATCGACGCGATGGAGCTGGCCGTCGTCCGTCTTGACCCATCCGCCAGCCACCTGCTGCAACCGCAGCAGCTTCACCATCGCGTTGGCCGCGGTGATGCGGCCCTCGCGGACATCGGCGACGAAGTCCTCCTCAAGGTCGCGGTAGACGCGCAGGGCTTCGGCTGAGAGGTCGCACTCGTAGGTGATGTGGGCTTCAGGCGGCAGGTCGAGGACGTCCTTCGACACGCGGAAGGTGATCGTCCTCATGAGCGCTTCGAGCTCATCGAGGTGCTGGAAGCCGGCGACCTGCTTCTTCTGGAAGCCGCCCATGACGGCGTACTTCTGGCGGAAGGCGGCGAAGGATGGCCCGAAGATGGAAGGGTCGAGGAAGCGGAACTGCGCGTAGGCGTCGAGCGGCGAGTGCGGCAGCGGCGTGCCGGTCAGCGCCAGCCGCGCCCGGGTGCGCGAACGGAGCCGCTTGAACGCCAGGCTCGCCTTGCTCCCGGGCGCCTTCAATCTGTGCGACTCGTCGGCGACGATCAGGTCCCACTGCTGCTTCTCGGCCCACTCGGCGAAGGGCGCGCGCCAGACTGAGTCGTAATTGATGATGACTACCAGCGGACGGCCAGTGGCCTCGGCCAGCCGCAGCTTCTCCTCGGCGAGCTTCTTCTTGTTGGCGACGCTTCCGGCGTTGTCGTCGAGCGTCACGACGACCAGCGGCAGATCCAGGTGCCGTTCGATCTGCTGCTGCCAAACGGGCACGACGCGCAGCGGGCAGCAGATGAGGATGCGCCGGGCGGCCATCGCAGCCAGCACCATCAGCGCGACGAGCGTCTTGCCGACGCCCATCTCTAAGGCGAGCAGGGCTGCGCCCGCGCCGCGCAACAAGCGTTCCATTGCAAACCGGAACGCCTCGATCTGATGCCGCCATGGCGTGGTCTTGAGCCCGGCCGGGAGTTCGACCGTGGGCTCCGGCTCTGGAGCTTGGGCCGGCGGTTCTGGCGCGGTTGCCCTGGGGGCCAACAATGCCTTGAAGTTGTCGGTGGCTTCAAGCCGCGGAATCGTGGACCGAATCAGCCGCGCATGGTGCGGCGTCGCCGGATAGGTCCACACGCGCCGCGCCTTGTCCCAGGCTCCGCCCGGGATCCGCTTGCAGAGCAGCAGGTTCGCGAACGGCGTCCGCAACAAGATGCGGCCGGCAACGACGTCGGCGAAGGCGGGTTCAGGCACGGGTAGCCTCCTTGCCCACGCCCTCGCCGCCGGCGGGACGGCGGTTCAGCCAGTCCTGGACGTCTGACGGAGCATAGCGGACCAGTTGGCCGACCTTGCGGTAACGCGGGCCCTTGCCTTCGCCGCGCCAGTAACGCAGCGTGGCCACGGAAACGCGAATCCACCGCACCACATCCCGCTCGTCCAGCAGGGCTTCCATCCGCCGGTCGCCTGCTTCGCCAACTTCGGCGCTCTTTCGAATCGCTTCCACGCGCCCATGATCGGGCAGGGGACGTGTTGGGGATCAATGTTGGGAGTGTTGGGACTTTCCCAACACTTAGCGCCGCTCGCCGAGCTGGAGCAGCCGTTCGATTCTCGTGGCCGGCGCACCTCCGTCGGGAACAGAGGGATGACCGTTCTTCCACCGATTGAGATCGGCGCGATCGACTTCCGCCCACTTGCAGATCTGCACCAGCGTGCACTGGTGGTCATCACAGAACCGCTTGAGACAATCTGGACGGTATGCAACCGGCGTAGGCTTGAGCGGCCGTTCAAAAGCCTCGGCCGTTCGGGCGTAGATCTCGGCGAACTCGTCAAAGCTGACTTCAAGGCGGCCAGAACGCAAGCACGCCCACTCCGTCAGTCTCAGAAATGACCGCCCTGCCTCTCGCCACTCGGGTTGAGTGGGAAGCCTGTGGGGAACCACCAGGACGGGGGCGGGCGAACTGAGCAGTCGGGCGGCATCGTTCAACATGTCGATGCTGTCGGGCCATGCGACTCCCTGAATAAGGAAAAATTCCACCATCCGGCCCATGACTTGCCTGCGGCCCAAGATCCAAATACGCTCGGGCACAAGCATGGAGGGTTTCCCGTGGAGGTCAAGGCACTTGCGCAGCAATTTACCGAGAGCCTCGAAGTCCGCCCGCCACTGATGAAAACGCTCAACAGGAATGCGCCGCAATCCACAACCGCTGCAGTAAACCCGTGGCTCGGATCCAATGTCAGAGACCACCTCGGCGTAAGGTGCGTTTGGGCAGACCTCGCACGTCACATGCTCGGCGTCTTCGATTCTCCGGAGGATCCCTAGCTGGAAGAGCTCCTCGCGTTCCGCAGCCGGCCAGCGGCGGACGTCCTCATAACTGACAATGCAGCCTTCAAGGTCAGTTCGAGTCAGAAGTTGAACGAGCGGACTGTCCAAGGATGACCCCCGAGCGCTTCAGACAGCTGCGGATCTTGTTGTGCTCCGCCGTGTCTTTCAGGTTGCACGTATTGGATGAGGTGATTTGGAACGTGACGCTCGAAGGGCGGCCTGTGCCGACAGTCACTCGCGCATTGATCGTCACCTGCTCCACAGTCAGGGCGTCCAGGGGAAGCCTGGCCTCATTCAGGCCGCGCTTGATGAATGGATGGAGCTTTGCATTCGGCGTGCGGGGAGGCGTGCTGAATGTGATCCGTCCGCCATCGGAACCGCCCGCTATCAACCTCATCGACCGAAGCTCCATGGACCGGACGCCTTCGTCCCCGTCTGTGACAAAGCGGAAGCCGGGGTCTTTGATCTTTTCAAGGTCGAACGAGAGCACCTCGTCAACCGGCAGGGCCACGTCCTGCTTGAGGATTCGATCGACAAAGTCTTGGGCCAAGCTTCGGCGAAACTCCTTGTCCCCCTCGGCGTACATCTCGAAGGCCCCGCTCGCCGGTTCGTACCGATACACGACATCGAATGCGCGCTGGCGCGTCAACCGCTTCAAGTCGTCAGAATTCTCGAACTCCTCCACCGCTTCTGGATGGTCCGAGATGTAGATCATGATGTAAAGCGCCTCGCCACGCCAATGCGCTCGGACCGTGCTGTACTCGCCACGTCCGTCCAGACTGCGATACCGTGCCGCCACAGAGGCCTTGAGCTCCGAGAGAGACTCCGAGCCGATCTGCGGTTCTGCCACAGGCAAGTCTTGCCTGGGTTGCCAGTGGCGCTTCAGACCATCAGCCCACGCGAAACGGCGAGCTACGGCAAACACGTCCGGGTGATCAAGCAGCACGCGGAAAACCTTGTCCGCTGCGGTGCCTTTGCCCATCGTGTTGAGCACCCGCTCGCGTTCAGCTCCGCCGGAAGTCGAGTCCAGCACTGTCTGAATGCCTCGGCGCGAAGAGAGCCCGAACACCGTCTCGAAGTCCACCCAGCAGGCATGGCGTTCCTTGCCGGGCAGCCTCATCCAGGCATCGTACAGAGGCTCGATCGATTCGCCGAGGCTGTCCCAATCGAACCCGGTGAGCAGATTCTTGTCCTCAAAGTAGCGTCTTAACAATGACTTAGAAACAAGGCGAAGAAAATGTTGAGGCGCAAATTCCGTCCGCATCGCCGGGCTCCGCTGTGGCTGCTTGTCTCAGGGCGAGACGTTCTTGATTATAACATCATGATCCGTGCTCTAGCATTATATGTTAGAATAGGAAACAGACGAGGATCGATGAATCGCCACGAGGTTGTGCCATGCCAGTGAATGATCAAGAACTTGGCAGGCGGTTGAAGGAGGCCCGCGAAGCCCGCGGTTTGACGCAGGAGGAGGTGGCTCGGAGGCTTGGGGTCTCACGGCCTACGGTCACCCAGATGGAACTCGGGAACCGCCCCGTCACGAGCGTCGAGCTCGAGAGACTGGCCTTCTTGTACGGGCGTGACATTCGCGAGTTCGTAGCCGAGGAATTCGAGCGAGAAGATGCACTCGCGGCACTGTTCCGGGTGCAACCAGAAATCGCGCAGCAAGAGCCCATTGTGAACAGCTTGCGGTCTTGCCTCGCGCTGGCACGAGAAGTGACCAACCTCGAGGCGCTGCTTGAGTTGCATCGGGATACGGTTGGAGCTGTCAGCTACGCAGTTGCCCCGCCCAACTCAAGGTGGGAGGCGATCCAGCAAGGCGAAAGGGCCGCAGAGCAGGAGCGCCGGCGGCTTGGCCTGGGGTGGGCGCCAGTTCCCTCTCTGGCGGAGGTCCTCGAAACCCAAACCGTGCGAACCGGGGTGGTGGACCTTCCGCCAGAGGTGTCCGGGCTGACTATCAACCATCCGAGCGTCGGCATCTTCATCGTCGTCAACGGGGGACATGCTCCCGTGCGGCGCCGGTTCTCCCTTGCTCATGAGTACGCCCACGTCCTGTTCGATCGCAGACTGAAAGGGATTGTCACGCGGACTCAGGACAGAGACGAGTTGATCGAGGTCCGTGCCAATTCGTTCGCTGCGGCGTTCCTCATGCCCGAAGACGGAGTGCGGCACTTCGTCGAGTTCCTCGGCAAGGGCCGCGCCAGCCGCTCGATGGCGCAAGTCTTCGATGAGGAGAGCTTCATTCTCGCCGAAGGACGCATGCCACCTGGCAGCCAAGATCTTCAACTGTACGACGTTGTCCACTTGGCCCACTACTTCGGCGTCAGCCGGATGACGGCGTTGTTCCGGCTGCGAAATCTGCGCTTGATCACTCAAGCGGAGTTTGAGAGCCTCCGGCTGGCCGAGGAACAGGGCGAAGGGCGAGAGATGGCTCGGCTTCTAGCTCTCCCTGATGTCGAAGACGGCGAGGATGGTGTCGGGTTCAGGCACAGGGTTTTGAACCTTGGGCTTGAAGCCTACCGCCGGGAGTTGATCACGCCGGCAAAATTGCGGGAGTTGGCCAAGATCCTGTCCATGAGCGAGTCCGAAGTCGAAGCATTGCTGGAGCGTGCGCGTCTTGGTGACGAGTGTGAAGAGGGTCATGTCTCCTAAGGAGCGAGAGTTTTGCAACGGAGGGACCGGATACGGGAACTGTCGTAATTGACACAAGTGTGTTGATCAACTTGCTCCATACTGAGCGGCTGCGTTTCTTCTGCACGAGCGGGCCACTTGAACTTGTAATGACGCCAGAAGCGATTGAAGAGATCACGCGAGCGGAGCAACGGCAGCTCGTCTCTGACGCCATTTCTGCCGCCCACCTTCGGGAGGAAGCTCTCCGTGGGTCCGCATCCCTGCGGCTCTACGCAGAGTTCCGTAATTCGATGGGCAAGGGAGAAGCGGCGTCGCTCGCGCTGGCAATTCAGAGGGGGTGGCGGATCGCGTGCGATGAGAAGGGAGCGTTTCGCAGGGCCGCCGTTGAGCATCTCGGCGCCGATAATGTACTTTCGACGGTCGACCTATACCTGGCGGTGATCAGATCCGGCCACCTGAGCGTCGAGGACGCTGACCGAGACAAAGCGCTTCTCGCAATCCGCCGATTCCAGATGCCGTTCGCAAGTTTCGCCGATCTGTTGGTCGGCCAGTCCACCATCGACAAACGGAGGTTAAGACAATGCCACTTAGATCCCGCTTCGACGTGTCCCACCGGCCGGATGGGACCTGGCAAGTGAAACGGCAAGGGGCGGATCGCGCCTCGGGTGTCTTTGATCGCAAATCAGACGCTGTTGAACGCGGGCGCGAACTGGCGCGGTCCGAGCAGGGGCAATTGGTGATCCGCGGTGCTGACGGGCGGATTCAGACCGAGTACACATACGGCAAGGATCCCTATCCACCAAAGGGCTGACCCGAAACGGAACCGGGGCGCTGGAGAACCGCAACCCATCAGCGGCAGCACCTCCGCTCTTCAACCCAGGTTGATATGATGGAGCGACCCAGGCTTCGACTCGGATGAGCTATCGACTGCTCCTCACCTTCACCGGCTTCCATGACCCCTACACGAAGGGACTGTTGGGGGACGAGGAGCAGCCAGGCCCCATCCTCTCGTTGGTCGCCGCGCGGCCTTTCCACGAGATCGTATTGATATCGACGCCGAGCACGAGAGCACTGACAGAGGCCACCGTTCAAGCCCTTGCGCAGGTCAGCCCAGACTTGACGGCTCGGACGATCCATCTAGGAATCGAGGACCCGACTGACTACCGCGCCATTCTCAGGGGGCTGCGGAACGATGTCTTACCTGTCACAAAGGACCGCGATGACGCCGAAGTCTCTGTCGCCGTGGCGTCAGGGACACCGCAGATGCACGCCTGTTGTCTTCTGCTGGTCGCATCGGGCGAGCTGCCGGCCAAGATTCTCCACGTCCGCCCGCCGAGGTTCGTTTCCAAGGACCGGCCATTGGTTGCAGAGGTCGACCTCTCTTCTCCTGAGTTTCCGGAGGTTCGTTACTCGCTCCAGCCATTGGTCACGCCCGAAGCAGAGGTTGAGGACCTCAAGACAGCCACTTGCGTTCTCGGTCTGGTGGGCGACCACCCGAAGCTGGTGAAGGCGCTGGAAGCAGCAGCGGCTATCGCCCCCGCAACGGCGCCGGTTCTTCTACAAGGCGAGACGGGCGCTGGGAAAGAGTTGTTCGCGCGCCTCATCCATATGCTCAGCGGCAGACCTGCTGATCGGTTCGAGCCGGTCAACTGCGGCGCTATCCCAACCGAGCTTGTGGAAAGTACGCTTTTCGGGCACAAGAGAGGCGCCTTCACAACGGCAGTGCAAGATCAGCCCGGCAAGTTCGAGTCGGCCGATGGGGGAACGCTGTTCCTGGATGAGGTCGGCGAACTGCCGCTGTCCGTTCAGGCCAAACTTCTTCGTGTCATTGAAGATGGAGAAGTCGAGCCTCTCGGGGCGCGGAAGCGGCGCAAAGTGAATGTCCGGGTTGTTGCGGCGACCCACCGCAATCTGCGGCGGATGGTTCAGCAGGGCGCTTTCCGCGAAGACCTGTACTACCGCCTCGCGGTTGCGGAGATCCGAATTCCTGCCCTGCGGGAACGCCGATCCGATATCCCCAAGATCGCCCTCGCGCTGCTGGACAAGGTGAACCGCTCTGCTCGGCATCCCAAGCGCCTTTCCGGTGCGGCGCTTCTACGACTCCAACAGCATCGCTGGCCAGGAAACGTACGGGATCTCCAAAACGTGATTGAGCGGTCTGTTTGGCTCTGCCGGAAGCCCGTACTCGAACCGGAAGACCTGTTGATCTCCGAACCCGAAACGGAATCCGATCTCATGTCGCAGTTGCCGCAGCCTGGCGAGGGGTTCTCGCTCGAAGACCTGCTGAGCAAGATTCGCCACCAGATGATCCTGCGCGCGCTTGACGCCGCCGGAGGCAACCAGAGCAAGGCAGCACGGATGCTGGGCATCTCGCCCCAGGCTGTCCACAAGTTCTTGAGAAAGCCAAGCGGGCCGCGTTCAACCGAGGTTTAATATGGTATCAACGAGGGTTGAAGACTTCGGCAACTTCACAGGGTCTTGCCTCTGGGCAAGTCGCAGTCTTGTCAATAGATTCCCGGGAGGAAGCGACTTGGCACGGCACCTGCATATCTCCACGACGCCGCAGCCGGTCAGGCAGTGGCGGAACGGAGGCGCGCTACCATGGCAAGATTCACGGTCGCTTCAATCATCGACGGTGACACCTTTGAAGTCTCTCCTAGCTGGCAATGGCAGGGCCAAACGGGAAACCGGGTCCGGCCTGCCGGTTATGATGCTCCCGAAATCGGCCAGCCTGGGGGAGCATCGGCCACACTCAAGCTCTCGCAGCTCATCCTCCACAGACCGGTGGAACTTGGGACAGCTTACCGGGTGGACCGTGGCCGCCTGGTGTGCGAGGTATTCTTCCAGGGCCGGAACCTCGCTGATTTCTTCCGCCAGTATCGGTAATCTTCACTCGGACGAGGAGGGACGCGATTGAAAGATCACCAAACCGAGGCAGACGCGCGTATCCTCATCGACGAACAATTGAAGCTGGCGGCGTGGGACCCCTCCGACAAGTCTCAGGTCCTCACTGAACTTTCTGTTCCTGAAGGAGGACGAGCGGATTACGTGCTTCTCGGGCGAAATGGCCGTCCGCTCGCCATCATCGAGGCGAAGCGGACCGCGATTGAGCCATACTCCGCGAAGCAACAAGCCTTGCCCTACGCCAAGAAGATCGGCGCTCCGTTCATTTTCCTGACCAACGGCGAACTCATCTATTTCTGGGATTATCTGAACGACGATGCCCGCATCGTCAACTCGTTCTTTTCGCGCCGCGATCTTGAGCGCCTTGTCGAGATGCGAGCGGCCCGGAAGGCGCTCGCCACCATCGAGATCCCTGAGTACTATCTCCGCCAAGGTGAGAACCGCCGGGTCCGGGATTACCAGATGGAGGCCATGCGTGCGCTCGACCACGCGCTGGAGCTGGGGAAACGCCGGTTCCTGATGGAACTGCCCACAGGGACAGGGAAGACGGACCTGATCTGTCTCTACCTGAAACGCTTAATCCAGGCCGGACGTGCTGAGCGCATTCTCTTCCTCGTGGACCGGGAGCAACTCGCCAAGCAGGCGTTGGAAGCGATCCAGGACATTCTCAATCAGCACTCCAGCTACTGGCTGAGGCCTGGCATGGTCCGCCAAGAGATGCAGATCACCGTGTGCCTGCTCCAGACCATGATCAGCCGTTACGCCGAATACACCAGCGGCTATTTCGACGTCGTTGTTGCTGACGAATGCCACCGGTCCATCTACGGGGCTTGGCAAACGGCGCTTACCCACTTCGACGCCATCCATATCGGTCTGACCGCGACTCCTTCGGCCTACATCGAGCGCAACACGTTCCAGTTCTATCAATGCAAGGACGGCCAGCCCGATTTCTCCTACCCGATTCTTCGCGCGTTTCAGGATGGCCATCTCGTCCCCTACAAGTTCGCTTCAGGAATCACCGTGCTCCTGGCAGAAGGCGCCGAAGTCGACGAAGAGACCTACGATCCGGCGGAATTCGAACGCGAGTGGACCAACGAGGACACGAACCGCAAGATGATGGAGGAGTTTGATCGCCTCGCCTGGCAGAATTACAGAGATCTGGCTCCGGGACAGAAGACGCCTCCAGGCAAAGCGATCGTTTTCGCCATCACCAAGCACCACGCGGCCCGCCTCGCTCATTATCTGAATGAACTGCACCCCGAGCTCAAAGGTCAGTACGCAGAGGTCATCACGAGCGACGTGCCGAACGCAGACGACCTGATCCGCAAGTTCAAGAGGGAAGAATACCCGCAGGTGGCCGTCAGCGTCGGGATGCTGGACACAGGTTTTGACTGCCGGGAAGTGCTACACCTCGTGATGGCCCGCCGCGTTCGCAGTCCCATCCTCTACCAGCAAATGCGAGGACGCGGGACGCGCACCGCGCCCCACATCAAGAAGAGACAGTTCGTCATATACGACTTCTTCGGGAATCACGAGTATTTCAACGACAGCGATACGGACATTTTCAGCGGCGCTGGAGCCGGCTATGGCCCCGGTGCACCACCGAAAGCCCCGGCGCCTACGCGCGAACTGGTGGAATTGGGGCTTGAGGACGAATGGCTGCACGCCGTCACATACGTAGAGGTTGGTCCAGACGGCGAACGCGTGGACAAGCGCGAATACGTCTCGAACTGGGAACAAACGATCCAGTCCGCGGTGAACGATGACCCGGTTCTCCAGAAGGTTAAGCGCGGTGACCTTCTGACCGAGGAAGAAGAGAAGACCCTGGCAGATCGTCTGAACCGTCCGGAGATGTATTTCAACGAAGACAATCTCCGGCGGGCCTACCGCCAGCCGGGCGGCAACCTCATCGACTTCATCAAAGCCGCCCTGGGCTCCCTCAGGATCAAGCCGCGTGAAGAGGAACTCACGGAAAACTTCCAGGCCTGGCTGGTTTCGAAGTCGCTTACGCCGCAGCAGGCCCAATACCTGGCGTTGCTCAAGAACCGCGGCATTGTTCGTGGCCGGATTCAGGTCGAAGACCTGTTCGTGCCGCCTCTTTCCATTCTCAACGCCGCGGAGTTGGGCATTGAGTTGTTTGGCGAAAGTGGGCTCAAGGAGATCATTGAGGAGTTGAACGACTCCGTCTTTTTCCGCAAGACAGCTTAGTGACCAAGCATGAATCAAGACCTGCGCCGAAAACTCGACCACATCACTGGCATCCTCTGGGCCGGTGGCGTCACCAATCCGGTTACCTACATTGAGCAGATCTCGTATCTGATCTACTTGAAACTGCTCGATGAAGAGGAATCCAGCCGGGAGCTCAAGGCGCGCCTGCTGGGGAAGTCCTCGAATGGCAACAGTCTCAGGCTCTTTCCGGGACAGGCAGAGCGCTTCCGTTGGTCGAAGTGGCGTTTCAAGAGCGGCGCGGATCTCCGCGACTTCGTCCGCGATCAGGTGTTCCCCTACATGGCCTCCCTCACCAAAGAGGAGCCGCAGATCGCTGAGTACTTCCGTGACGCCGTTCTCGAAATCGTCGATCCCAACGTGCTCAAGCAAGTCGTGGACGAGATCGATGGGATTGACTTCGCCAAACTGGGCACGGATGTCAAAGGCGACATCTTCGAGTACCTGCTGACCCACCTCGGCCAATCCGCGCTCAACGGCCAGTTTCGGACGCCGCGCCAGATCCGGGTGATGATGGTGCAGATGGTTGACCCGGACCTCGGCGATTCCATCTACGACCCAGCCTGCGGCACCGGCGGCTTCCTGATTGACGCCATCGAACACATCCTTGCCAAGTATTCGAGCGAGCCTCAGGAGGTTCCCATCTATGGCGAGGAGTGGCTGGAGCGCCGCGGGCAGGCGCTCGATGAGGCCAAGCGGGAGATCCCAACCCTTCAAACCTACCGCAAGGGCCCGGGAGAGAAGATCCCGGACTGGGGCATCCTCGAGCGTTCGATATACGGCATCGACGTCTCCCGCCAGATGGTGCGGATCGCCATGATGAACCTCGTGCTTCACGGCATCCGCAAAGCCAACGTGAAGCGGGCCAATACGCTCTCGGACATGGGCGGGCTGAGCGAGGACGATCTCGCGCGCCGCTACAAGGTGATTCTCTCCAATCCGCCCTTTGCAGGCGTCCTGCCGAAAGAATCGATCCGCAAGGATCTGCCCACGAATTCTAAGAAGAGCGAGTTGCTGTTCCTGGCCGTCATGATGGAAGCTCTCGCTCCAGGTGGCCAGTGCGCCGTGGTTGTGCCTGAGGGGCTCTTGTTCGGCTCCACGTCGGCGCATGTGGAACTGCGCCGCAAGCTGATGGAGGACTACGATTTGCTTGCCGTGGTTTCGTTGCCGGCGGGCGTATTCAAACCCTACGCCGGGGTGAAGACGGGCGTCATCCTGTTCCGGCGGCCCGCTTCCGGCGCTAGGAGCTTGTTGAAAAATTCGGTTGGGCTGTGACGTTGAAACATTCCCGCGCGTCTTTGTTTGTGTTATGCGCGGAAACGATGA
>FWWM01003868.1_pt1 | contig 12630 bp, 10 predicted proteins | sample 2228351 | NCBI WGS metagenome assembly FWWM01 (sample SAMEA103939774, study PRJEB20133) | metagenome | reverse complement strand
GCGGATACACACCGGGAATGTTGATTATATCCCGAAAGTTTTGATATAAAACAGGGCCTGTGTGTCCCGGTTCACCAATCAGGTTAATCATTACTGAAGGATTGATCAATGAAGTATCACCCAGGGGAAAATTTAAAATTGATCTAAGATGCTGTTCGAACTGAGAGGTAATGCATGCTTCGATAGTGTGATGACCGCTGTTATGTGGACGTGGAGCACATTCGTTTACATATACATTACCGTTTTTGTCAAGAAACATTTCTACAGCCAATAAACCAATGGTATCAAAGGCCTTGAAGGTTTCCACGGCAATATCTTCACATTGTTTTGCTATAACCGGGTCAACATTGGCCGGACAAATTAAAAATTCAACCAAATTGGCATCGGGATGAAATTCCATTTCAATCAAAGGAAAAACCTTGATTTGTCCTTTTTCGTTTCCGGCAACAATTACCGATAATTCTTTATGGATTTCGCAAAGATTTTCAACAACACAAGGCCCTTTTAACAGTTGGTGTAAATCTTCGGTTGATCTGACAACTTTGACACCTTTACCATCGTATCCCATTTTACGGGATTTTTGAACGAATGGAATAGAAATTTCACCTGTACGTACTTTTTCAATTATTTCAGTTTCACTTTCAACTAAGATGAAAGGCATGGTAGGAATAGAAGCCCTTTTGAAAATTTGTTTTTGCATGCCTTTATCTTGTATCCATTCAATTGTTTTTGGGTGGGGAAGTATTTTTTTTCCATGATTCATTAGCCTGTATAAAGCATTGACAGATACATGTTCAATTTCAAAAGTGAGGATATCTGTTTTTAATCCGAAAGAAAAAAGGTCGTCTTCATTTTTGTAATCCCCACGGGTAAAAAATGGAGCTACCGCACCGGCGGGGCAATTAGGATCAGGGTCCATCACGTGCACAGGTATTGACCAATTGGCTGCTGCAAGAGCAAACATTTTACCTAATTGACCACCGGCAGTAATACCGATAACAGGATCTTTTTTACCAATTATGCCCATAAAAAAATAATTATGTTTTGGGCCAAAAATAAGTTTTAAAAATGGTTTGTAAAAAACATCTTTTTGACGTTTGGGTTTTTTATGCAGCCCTTCTTGCAGAATTGAAGAAAATTCAAGAAATATCAGGGTTTAGAATATTCCTGTAGGATTTGCAAAAGGGTTTTATAGTAAAAATATTTCGAACCGGATTGATAGGCTTTTATTTTATTTTCGGCATAATAAATTTCCCGTGTATTGACATAAAACAAATTACCCTCACCGGCTTGAAATTTTGCAATTTCGGCATCCAACATCAATTTATAACGGTTGGCAAGTTCGGTCATTTGGCGGAATTGTTGACGGTAGGCATAGTAATTTCCGGTATATCTTCGAAATTTGTTTTGCCATTGCAGTTGTTTGTAAAAATATTCATTGCGGGTTTGATCAATTTTTATTTTGGTGATTTTCAAGTCAGCCCTTTCTTTTCTCAAAAGCAAAGGATAAGAAAATTCTATTCCCCACTTATAGTTGTTCATATCGAAAGGATAGGCATATTGATTGGCAAATGGTTGCAACAGAAAGTTATATCTTATGTTGATCTTAGGTTTGATCATCTCTTGTTTGTATTTTTTTTCAAAATTGAGCAAATCAAGTTTAAGGGCATAAATTTTCAATTCCGGGATGTTTTGCCAAAGGTTGCTGTCTGTTGAAATGGGTATATCAGGCAGCCAATCGAACACCGGAGCAACAAAAAGAGTGTCGGTAAAACCAATCAGGTCGGCCAGAAGATCCAGCCGGGCATTCATGTATTCTATTTGTGCTTTTTGAGTTTGTAAAAGAAAATAGTTGTATTGATTTCCGGCGTCAAGGGTGTCTATTTGAGCAAATTCTCCGGTAGCCACCGCTTTTAAAACATTAAGGTAGCGTTGATAAGAAATGTAGGTGATTTGTTGGTAAACCCGCCAGATGTTTTCTTTTTCTACGTAATCCCAGTATTTTGCAAATAACCTTGATAAAATTTCTATCAATTGGTCGTTGAAAAAGACGTCTGAATTTTGATGCAACAACTTTGCCGATTGCAGATGAAATCTACGTTGGTCATAGAGTAGGTTCTGCATCAATGGAATTTCTGCTCCGATAGAGTATAGTCCTGAGGGAGGTACTGTATATTCGTTGCCCAAATAAAAACCGTTGGCAAAATTGTATTTGGCATACAAATCGATTCCTGTAATGGTGGGTTGTTTAATGGCGGCTTCGTAACTGAAGAAATAATTTTTTCCGGAAAAAAACTTATTTTCCAGGTCAAAAGTGGCTTTGGGGTCAAACATTCCGCGAGCTTTACGAAGATTGGCTGCATTATAATCGAAGGTGTTGAGCATGGCGTTTTTTACGGCAGGATGATATTCCTTAATGATTTGCAGGAAAGTTTCAGGGTAAAGAGTATCGGCTACCGCTTGTGCATGGATGAAACAAACGTTTGAAAAGCAGGAAAAAAAAACAAATATGATAATCCTGCGAATCATTTTTTCTTGTTTTTTGCATTTTCCTGAGAATAACCCGGATTGTTGATGTAGAAATCAGGTGGAAAACCATTGATTTGGCGCCATACTTCATATCCGAGAGGCACTGTTTTAAGCAAGGCAATACAATTGGCACCTCCGCCAAGATAAAGGTTTTCGGGCCAATAAACACCCCCGGAAGTGTCGGGTTCAACAAGTACACGGAACTTGCCATTCGGACTGATAAACTTGTCGATGGAATACACCCTGCCGCCATAAGTTCCATAACTAAGTTTAGGCCAACCGGAAAAAACAAGCGCCGGCCAACCGTCAAACTGTATACGGATAATGCTTCCCTTGCTGAGCAAATTAACGTCAAGAGGGTCAACATACATTTCCACACCTATTTGATAGTCAATGGGGGCTATGTTGACAAGGGGATCGCCCGGATATACCACCTCTCCGATACCTTGTTTGGCAGCTTTCATGATATAGCAATCTTGAGGCGCCAAAACGAAATAATTTTTATTTCTTATGCTATAATTGGTGGCGTTCACTTGAAGTTTGATGATTTCGTTTTCGGTTTCAAATAATGCAGAAATTGCGCTAAACTTGTCCGATTCGATCTTGCTGATTTTTTCTGCGTATTCATTTTCGAGGTTTTTAAGTTCTATTTCTGTGTTTTTGTATTCGTTCAAGGTTGTTTGATATTTGTTGAAAGCAGAAATTTCTTTCGACTGTGCTTCTGCGAGTTTGACTTTACGGTTTTCAAGATCGGTCAGGGATTTAAGTCCTTGTTGATAGAGATCGACCATACGGTCGTATTGTTTTTTGGCAGCTTTGTGATTCTCAACAGCAGCGAGATATTCAAGGCTGTCGCTTTCCAACTTGAGTTTTAATTGTTGCAACTTTATGACCAATTGATTTCTTTTGAGATCTCGGAATTTTATTAAAGCATTGATTTGATCATTCAAAGCGTTTATTTTCTTTTGATAACTTTCCACAGATTGCCGTTTGGCTTCGATTTGTTGTTTTACCCGATTGACAAGAGATGTGTCGAAATATTCCACTTTTATGTCTGAAAGTTTCACGATAGTATCACCTTTTTTTACTTTTTCACCTTCCGAAACGTACCATTTTTCTATGCGCCCTTCGATGACCGATTGAATGGTTTGCGGACGGGATGATGGATTCAAAGAAGTGACATATCCTTGAGAGCGAAAATTTTGAGTCCAAGGTAAAAATGGAATAATGAGGATAAAAATCAAAAATATCATGATAACTTTTGAAAATCTGAAAGTATTGCTGATATTTTTAATGGCAGCATAGGAGGAGAAGTTTTCAAATATGTGATTATTTTCTGTCATATGTTAATTGATCTTTTCGATAAGGTCAATTTTTCCGTCTTTAAAATAAACAACTCGGTCAAAATATTTTTTGTATTTTGAGTTTTTCGACGAACAAATCAAAGTCCAATGGTAATTCGCTGAATCTGTGATAATGTTTAGAAAAGTTTCGATATCGTCATCCTGGTTGTTGTATAATAGATTTTCGAACACCAACAACTTTGGTTGAATGCATACGGCTCTTAAAAAAAGCAGTTTGTTGACCATGGTATCCGAAAAGTTTACACCGTGTGATAAAATCTCAGTATCAAAACCCTTAGGCAAACGGTTGATGGTGGAGATGCAGTCGATTTTATCGGCCATATGAAGGATGAAATTTAAATCAGTATTAGGTCTTCCTAAGGTAATGTTATCGATAATCTTTCCTTTGAAAAGATAATCATGGTTCAAAAATGATCCTATATGGTAGCGCAGATTTTGAATGTTGTAAGAAATCAACGGTTTGCGGTTGAAGTAAATTTCTCCTTCACTCGGACGAATCAGTGTGGTGCAAAGACGCAAAAAGGCAGCTTTGGCATTGAAGTCGTCACCAACGATGAGAATTTTTTCGTTTGATTTGATATGCAAATCTATATCATCGAGAATAATCTTGTTTTCTTGGTCTTTTACAGTAACGTTTCTGAAATTTATTTCGATGCCTTCATCAAAGTTTTCTACTATGTTCAAAGTAGAGCTAATATCTTCCTCTTTTTCGGCCAATACTTCATTGATTTTATGATAAGAAACGATCAATTCATAAATCGTACGCATCAATATAATCACTTTATCAAACGATGAAATAAGCAAACTGATGATAATTTCGGAAGCCACAAATTCTCCAAGATTCATTTTTTGTTCGATAACCAGAACACTTCCGGCAATGAGAAAAAAAAGTATGGAAATGATTTTGATGGTATTAAATACGATATATTGTTGTTCTAAAATGTCATAATAACCATTTTTCATTTTCAAATATCGGTTCATCAATTCGTCGAGCGTTTTAAAATGATGGTCGGTTCTGCCTGCCAATTTGTAAGCAATAAAATCTTCGCTCACTTCTTCAATCCAAAAGGAGATATCATATTTATACTTTGAATAGCGAAGACCTAAATCCAGTCCTTGATAAAAGGTCAATTTAAAAGCAATATACAGAATCAAAGAAATGATAAGCAAAAGACCCAAAAAAACCGGATGATAAAAAATCAATATAATGAAACCTAACACAATTTGGATAGAGGTAAAGGAAAAATCGATAAGAATTTTTTGGACGGATTTCTGGATGCTGACCATGTCGAAAAAACGGTTGGCCATATCTCTGGGAATCTTGTACATCACCGAGATATAATCGAGCAAGGGGAATTTTCTGACAAATTCGAAACTATAACGGTGAAAAAGTTTTTGTTCGATGTATTCGATAATTCTGAATTGGTGTATTTGCAAAACGGCAGCAAAAATCAGCGCAATGGTAGCCAATGAGATAATCATGTAAAGGGAAACAGAATAATAAGCGCCTTGTATGAAGTTAATCAATAATTGAACGCTTACCGGAAAAATGAATGAGAGTATGGCATACAACAAGCCCAAACCGTAAATCTGCAATATTTCTTTACGGTAATTGCGGAATACTCCAAATATAATGTCTAAAAATGATTGATTATTTGGGGAAATGGGTTCCATTAATTTTTTTGCAAATAAAATGAATTACAAAAAAACTAAATAATTTGATTTTTCAATTAACCTTTAAAGAATGTAAAATAATGTATTTTTATTTCGATCAAAGATGAATTCCTGTAAAATATAACATTTAAAGCGGGAAACGTGTAGGGAAATTATACCAAAGCAAGGGTAAAAGCGCCGGGAATAATTTATGCATAAAAATTGTTTTTATTCAACAGATTTTTTTGTTTAGTTTTGCAATTCGTTGAATTAAAAATTACAAAAGATGAAATTATTAGTGTGTATCGCCAATGTGCCGGATACTACGGCAAAAATTTCTTTTAAAGACAATAATACGAAGTTTGACGAAACAGGAGTTCAGTTTATCATGAATCCTTACGATGAATGGTATGCATTAGTTCGGGCGTTGGAGTTGAAAGAGTCGTTGGGTGGCTCGGTGACTGTAATTCATGTGGGGCCGGCTTCCAATGAGCCTACTATCAGAAAAGCACTGGCTATAGGTGCCGATGATGCTGTAAGGATTAATGCTCCGGATAAGGACTCTTTTTATGTGGCCAATCAGATTGCATCGTTTGCAAAGGACAAGGGCTATGACATAATTTTTTGTGGCAAGGAAACAATAGATTACAATGGTTCTCAGATTGGAGGAATGATTGCGGGCCTTTTGGATTTGCCTTTTGTGTCTTATGCTACAAAGTTAGATTTTAAAGATGGTGTGGCTACTATCGAACGTGAAATACAGGGAGGGAAAGAAGTTGTGGAGGTGAGCGGTCCTTTTGTGGTCTCGGCATCAAAAGGAATGGCCGAAGCAAGAATTCCCAATATGAGAGGTATCATGGCTGCAAGGACTAAACCGCTCCAGGTAGTCGATCCCTTTGAATCGGAAGAACTTACTGAATATGTGAAATTTGAAGTGCCCGAAAAGAAAAAAGAATGTAAATATATTGATCCGGAAAATCCGGGACAACTCTGGGATTTGTTACACAACGAAGCAAAAGTTATTTAAATTTAATGTTTAATTTTAAAATTCATTAGTTATGTCAGCGATATTGGTATATTTAGGTACTCATGACAATAAACTTGACAAAAGTGCATATGAGATAGCAAGTTATGCTGTGGCATTAGGGGAAAAAACCGGATTGCCCGTTATGGGTCTTGTGCTTGGGAATGCCGAAAATATTGACCAAATAGGGCAATACGGGTTGAGTAAGGTTATGCAGCACAATGCCGGATTTTACAAGGATTTTGATGCAACATTGTATGCCAAAGCAGTTCATGAAGCTGCAAAACAAGTTTCTGCAGAATATGTTTTGTTATCGCACGATTATACGGGAAAGTCCATAGCTCCTTTTTTGTCAGTATATATGAAAGCGGGATTGGTTACCACCGCGGTTGCATTGCCTGAAATCAACGGAGAAGAATGTATTGTCAAAAGAAATGTATTTTCAGGTAAAGCATTGGCCTATGTAAAAATTAAAACACCTGTTAAAATAATCGCATTGTTGCCCAATGCATATGGAAAAACAAAAAAAGAAGCCACTGTGCAGGTAGAACAGGTGTCTCTTTCTGTGGACGAATCTGTGAGAAAAGTAAAAGTTAAAGAGGTTAAAAAAGTTAGCGGAAAGGTATCTTTAACCGAGGCGGATATTGTAGTGTCTGCAGGAAGAGGGTTAAAAGGACCCGAAAATTGGAAAATGATAGAAGAATTGGCCGAATTGTTGGGTGCAGCCACAGCATGTTCACGTCCGGTTGCCGATGCAGGCTGGAGGCCTCATCATGAGCATGTCGGTCAAACAGGAACCGCCATAAGACCAAACCTTTATATTGCAATCGGTATTTCGGGAGCTATACAACATTTGGCTGGAGTCAACGGCAGTAAGGTCATTGTGGTGATCAATACCGATCCTGAAGCACCATTTTTCAAAGCAGCCGATTATGGAATTGTTGGGGATGCTTTTCAGGTGGTGCCTAAATTGATCGAATCTTATAAACAATGGAAATCTCAACACGCTTAATGTCTTAATGAAAAGATGAAAAAGGTAGAACTGGAAATTACCGGTATATCCTACAGCAGATCGCAAAACAGCGCTTATGCATTGATATTAAGCGAAAAAGGCGGTATCAAAAAATTGCCCATAATCATTGGTGCCAACGAAGCTCAGGCAATTGCCTTACATCTTGAAAAAATCAAACCCGGAAGACCATTGACCCATGACCTTTTTAAAATCGTTTGCATTGAATTTGGCATTCAGTTAAAAGAAGTTATTATCCATAATTTGCACGAAGGGATATTTTATGCCAAGTTGATTATGGAACAAAACGGCGAAGCAAAAGAAATCGATTCCCGCACTTCTGATGCCGTGGCATTGGCTATACGATTTGAAGTCCCTATTTACACTTATGACATAATTCTGGATATGGCCGGCATAATAGTGCAGGAGTCCAACGAACCGGAACCAATTCAAGAAGAAACTAAAGAAAAAAAAACGGATGAACCACTTGATTATTCCAAACTGTCTATAGAAGAACTGAATATATTGCTACAAAAGGCCATTGAAGCCGAAAATTTTGAAGAAGCGGCAATAATCAAAACAGAAATAGACAACCGCAAAAATAAATAGAATAATCAAAATGCCTTGCCATTATCTTAATAGCATTTCATTTGAATCAATAGGAAGAGGGACAATTGGGCTGGCATTTTTAGTAGGAATCCTTTGGTTGTTTAGTGAAAATAAACGTGCAGTTGATTGGAAACTGATTTTAAAAGGACTTCTGCTTCAGTTTATTTTGGCTTTGTTGATTTTTAAAGTGCCGGTTGTTCAACATCTTTTTGAACAAGCCGGCAAGTTTTTTTTGAAAGTAATATCTTTTGCCAATTTCGGGATAGAATTTCTGATCAAGAGTTTTGATTCGGGGTTGGTAGAATCTCCGTTGAAAAATTTCCTTTTCATTATTTTACCTACATTGATTTATTTTTCAGCTCTAACTAGCTTATTGTATTTTTTAGGCATCTTACAAAAAATCGTTCAAGCATTTGCTTGGCTGATGAGGTTTTTTATGCGAATCAGTGGAGCTGAGGCCTTGTCGGCAGCCGGTAATATTTTTCTTGGGCAAACAGAAGCACCATTATTGGTCAAGCCATATTTGCACAGCATGAACCGTTCGGAAATTATGTGCTTGATGACCGGCGGCATGGCAACCATAGCAGGTGGGGTGCTTGCATCTTACGTAAAGTTTCTTGGAGGCAATGACCCGGCAGATCAATTGTTTTATGCCAAACATTTATTGGCTGCATCCGTTATGAATGCACCGGCAGCCATTATAGCTGCAAAACTTTTGGTGCCACAGACAGCCGATGTGTCAGATAAACTGATAATAAGCGAAGAAAAAATCGGACGGAATGCACTTGAAGCCATCGCCAACGGCACAACAGACGGAATTAAACTGGCTGTGAATGTTGCCGGGATGTTATTGGTATTTATTGCATTAATCTATCTGGGCAATTTTTTATTGGGCGATATTGTCGGAAAATATACCGGATTGAATGGCCTCATCAAAGAGTATACATCATACGATAAATTGAGTTTTCAAATGATTTTGGGTGTCATAGGAGCACCAATTGTTTGGTTGATAGGGGTGCCTTCCGAGGACATTTTATTGGTTGGACAACTATTGGGAGAGAAAACCATTTTGAATGAGTTTTATGCATACGTATCATTAGGATCGATGAAGGCTCAAAACATATTTGTCCATAAAAAATCTTTAGTCATGGCAACGTATGTTTTATGTGGTTTTGCAAATTTTGCTTCAATAGGCATTCAAATCGGAGGCATTGGAAGTTTAGCGCCAAATCAACGCACACTATTGTCGCAATTGGGATTTAAAGCACTCTTGGGAGGAACAGTTGCATCATTATTAACGGCTGTTATTGCCGGGATGTTGATATGATAAATCTTTGATTTATTTGGATATATCCATAATTTTAAGGATTCCGTATGAAAAATTTAAATGTTTTTAACAAACCTTTATACATTTTTCTAAATTTGCCCGGTAAAAAAAATTGCTATGTCAAAAAATATAAAGATAACCAGGGGGTATGATATCCGCCTGGTTGGTGAGCCGGAAAAAATTATCAATAACTCCGGACAATCTAAGACCTACGCATTGAAGCCAACCGATTTTTTTGGCGTTGTTCCGAAGTTGATGGTGAAGCAAGGAGATGAAGTTAAAGCAGGGTCTCCGATCTTTTATGACAAAAAAAGACCTAACATAATTTTCACTTCTCCGGTGAGTGGAATTGTGTCGGAAATAGTCAGAGGGGAAAAAAGAAAGTTGTTGGAGATAAGAATCACGGCAGATAGTGAGATACATTATGAAAAATTTGAAATACCACAAAAATTAGAAAGACAACAAATAGTAGAACTATTATTGAAAAGCGGATTATGGGCATTTATACGTCAACGCCCGTATGGCATCATTGCCGATCCTGACGATGTGCCAAGAGATATATTTATTTCCGCATTTGACACCAATCCCTTGGGGCCTGACAATGATTTAATTGTGCATGGTCAGGGAGAATTGTTTCAATTTGGTCTGGATCTAATCAAACAACTTACTCCCGGAAAACTTCACTTAAGCATCAGAGGCGATGAAAAGCCCAGTGGGGTATTTAGAAATGCGAAGAATGTAGAAATACACACTTTCAGTGGCCCACATCCTGCCGGAAACGTAGGGGTGCAAATACATCATATTGCACCAATTTGTAAAGGTGAGGTAGTGTGGACACTTACACCACAAGATGTGCTGACTATAGCAAAATTCTTTAAAACCGGCACAGTTGATTATACACGTGTAGTGGCTGTGGGAGGTTCGGGGATACAATCTCCGAAACATTTTAGAACAATTGCAGGGGTATCCATGGCTGCATTGTTGGAAAACAATCTTAAAAACGATAGAGAATACCGCATTATTAGTGGAAGTGTGCTTACAGGAACCAAAGTGGATAAAAACGGATATTTGGGATTTTATGATTATCAGGTATCGGTGATTCCGGAAGGTGGTCAGCCTGAGTTTTTGGGATGGTTGTTGCCCGGATTTAACAAATTCAGCTTGTCGGGATTGTTTCTGTCAAAATTATTGCCTTCACGCAAGTATGATCTCGATACATCCATGCACGGTGAGGAACGTCCATTTGTAGTAAGTGGTCAGTATGAAAAGGTGTTTCCGTTTGATATATATCCGGTTCAATTATTAAAAGCAATTTTGGTAGAAGATTTGGAATTGATGGAGAAGTTAGGTATTTACGAAGTTGTTCCGGAAGATTTTGCTCTGTGTGAAGTTATTTGCACAAGTAAAATCAATTCGCAAGAAATTGTAAAAAAAGGTATAGAATTGGCAATTAAAGAATTATAATTGTATGAAAGCACTTGAAAAATTTATGCAAAAAATCAAGCCCGATCCTAATGCCAAGTTTCCATTGGCATATTGGATGTGGGATGGGTTTTATACTTTTTTGTTTGTCCCCGGTCATACGACTCATAGCGGGGCTCACATACGTGATGCCGTTGATCTCAAAAGAACAATGTTCTCGGTTATCATTGCTTTAATACCATGCTTACTTTTCGGTATTTACAATACAGGTTATCAGCATTATATCGCACAGGGTATTACCAATGCTTCTTTTGGAGATATTGTTTTGGTAGGATTAGGTAAGGTATTGCCTTTGATTGTTGTGTCTTATGCTGTCGGATTAGGAATTGAGTTTATTTTTTGTGCCATCAATCGCCATCCTATCCAGGAAGGCTTTTTGGTTTCGGGGCTTTTGATACCTTTGATTATGCCTGCCGATGTGCCTTTATGGATGGTGGCTGTATCCACGGCATTTGCCGTGATTTTTGCCAAAGAGGTTTTTGGAGGTACGGGAATGAATTTTGTCAATGTGGCATTGGTAGCACGTGCATTTTTGTTTTTTGCTTATCCCACTATGATATCCGGAACGGCTGTATGGTATGCCGATGCTCCTTTCAGCGGAACCGTAGATGCGGTGACAGGAGCCACAGCTCTGGGAGACGCTGCGGCCAACATGCCCATACAAGATTTCACGGCTAAATATTCGTTGATGGATTCTTTCATAGGCTTTATTCCCGGATCCATTGGCGAAACAAGTGCTCTTGCCTGTTTGCTGGGCGGTTTGTTTTTATTGATTACCGGAGTAGCAAGTTGGAGGGTCATGTTGAGTGTGTTTTTGGGAGGCTGGGTGATGGCTTCCATTTTTAATGCTTTTGGAGCCAACACATTGATGCAGATACCCGCCTTACATCATTTAATGATCGGAGGATTTGCTTTTGGGGCCGTATTCATGGCAACTGATCCCGTAACGGCAGCTCAAACCAATACGGGAAAATATATTTATGGTTTCTTGATAGGTGTTTTTGCCATTTTAATAAGGGTTTTCAACCCCGCTTATCCGGAAGGGATGATGCTGGCAATTTTGTTTATGAATGTGATGGCTCCATTGATAGATCACTATGTTATTCAAGCCAATATCAAACGCCGTTTGGCCAGAAAACCGGTGATTTATCCAAAATTAAAAGAAAATACAAGTGTAACAACTCATTAAAATTAAAAGGTATGAGTGTAGATGTAAATAGCAATAAATATACGTTTGTTTTTGCAATAGTTATGACATTGATAGTTTCCGTTATACTTGCTTTTACTTCGGAAACATTAAAACCCTTGCAAAAGAAAAATATCGAGCATGAAAAAATGCAAAACATACTTTCGAGTGTGGGGATGAATGTAAACAGGGACGAAGCAGAGGATGCATTCAAAAAATACATAGTGGAATCATATGTTTTTGATGCAAATGGGAACAAAAAAGCGGGTGTAGAAGCTTTTCAAGTGGATATTTTGACAGAATTTAAATCGGGAGGTCAAAAAAATTTCCCCGTATTTGTTTATAAAGGAGATGATGGAAAGGTCAAATATATTATTCCCATGGTGGGCAAAGGTCTATGGGGACCTATTTGGGGATATTTGGCATTGGACGAAGATAAAAATACAA
>FWWM01014128.1_pt1 | contig 12646 bp, 8 predicted proteins | sample 2228351 | NCBI WGS metagenome assembly FWWM01 (sample SAMEA103939774, study PRJEB20133) | metagenome | reverse complement strand
CTCACCCCGCTCTTGCGGGCACCCCTCTCCTTGAGAAGGAGAGGGGCAAGGGGAGAGGTCTTAATATCTCAATGGATAAAATTCATGCCTACGGCATTTTGCGTTTCTATAATTTGTAATTGAGCCAAAATCTGTATTTTTTGTGATATGAAAACCTCACCCCGCCCTTATGGGCGCCCCTCTCCTTGTGAAGGAGAGGGGCAAGGGGAGAGGTCTTTTTCACTTCCCAATTCTTTAAATCATAGTTTTTACGTCGTTTTGCGTTTTCATTGACACATATTAGAATTGTGAATTTGTAGTAGACAAAGTGAATAGAAAAGCGAAACAGAAATCAAGACACTGTAAACATTTGGAATAAAAGATAGAGAGAAATGGATTAGAAATGAAAAATTATCATGTAAAATGAAATGAAGTCCATTAAAAAAATTCATATTTTAGATTAACAATAATTTGACCTTAATCAAAGTCACGAGACACGAAGATTTTACACGGAGATTTTTTATTTTCTCCTAGTTCTACGTTGTAAAAATTTCTGTTATCGTTTAATTTTTAAATGAATTTGGTTTTAAAAAAGAGAGCTAAAATGTATTTAAAACTTTTATTTTCTTTCAATTTGATTTGAATTCATATTTAAATCACTAAAGTTTATCTGGCATAAACTGTGTCGATGTAAACGCCATAGCCGCACCAAACGCCCAATCCGCCTCCTTTGATGTTGGTTTTGATGGTAGTTGGAGAGGCAAAAGGATTGCCGGCAGTGTATATTTCGTTTTCATACGAAGCCCAGAAATCATAAGAATCATTATCAATAGTGCAAAATTTTACATAAATTGTATCCCCTTTTTTGAAATAAAAAGCTTCCTCGCCTTGATCGTCAGGTTTTTGTGAGTTGAATTCTTGTCCTCTAACAAAGTAAAAATCAATGGTTTTGCCATTGATAAATCTGTCGTCATATACAGAGCCTGTAAGGGGAATAAACCTGCTGTCTTTATTTTTGCGTTGTGTGAAAATTCTATAGAAATTGGTTTGGTTGGCCGGATCGGTAAAATGCAGCCAAAGATAACCTAAGCTGTCATATCCGGGTTGAGTTTTAAAATAAAAGCTGTCAGGAATCACGATGGGGGGAATCGTAGTGATGGAGGAATAAAATTTTCCTTCGGCATTAATTTCCAATGTATATGTTTTTCCAACCTGTCCGATAAGCGAAGGTGTTGTATAAACACAATAATTAATGGCAAACATTTGTTCAACCGGAACACCGGCAGCTTGAGCAAGGGCTATTTTTACACTGTCCGGCAAATTGTCTGTGCAGAATTCCTGAAGTTTAACTTTACTGTTACCGTCACTGACATACACATCGGCATTATGCACAAAAAGACCTTCAAGCGTATTGACATCGGCGGGCTCAAAATATCCAATAGTTTTGGTAAGAATCACAACCGGTGGCTTTCCATTTTCGATAGTGCCTTCTACCACCAGTTTTTGTTCGCCTTTAGGCAAATCTACCGTAATGTCTTTTTCGCATGATATTAAGGCTGTCAATAAACCGATGCTGAAAATTATTCTTTTCATAATCTTAAAATTTAAAATTCCAGGTAATAGAAGGAATGATTCCAAACAAAGAAACTTGTTTGGCTCTTATTTTCAACGTGCCGTCCAAAAGATTTCCTTCATTGGAAAAATATATAAAATAAGGGTTATACCGGTTATATACATTATAAATGGCAAAAACCCAGCTGCTTTGAAACTTCTTGTTTTCTTTTCCCTGCCATACAATCGACAGGTCTAACCGATGATAGTCGGCCATTCTGAATGCATTGCGGGCTGAATATTCGTTCACCAAATAACCTCCCAAAATATAGCGGCTTACGGGAAGGGTAATGGCATTGCCCGTTCCGTAAACAAAAACCAGTGAGGCCGACAATCGCTTATTGATTTCGTATGTTGCTGCCAATGAAACATCATGACGCCGGTCATATTTAGCAGGAAAAGTTTTGCCTTGGTTGATTTTTGGGAAAGTCCGGTCTGTTTTCGAAAGTGTATATCCGATCCATCCATTTATTTTTCCGATAGTTTTTTTGACGTAAAATTCCACACCATAGGCACGACCTGTTCCAAAAGTCAATAAATTGTCGATGTTGTCGCCTACATTGCTTTGTGGCAAGGCACCTTCTTTATATTCCACAAGATTTTTCATATCCTTATAAAATGCTTCGACAGACGTTTCCCATTGATTGTCTTTAAAATTTCGGAAATAACCAATGGCATATTGCGTGGACAATTGTGGTTTTACTATTTCAGTGGAAGGCATCCAAACATCTGTGGGCAATGAAACACCCGATAAGGAAGCCAGGTGGATATACTGATAATTTTGGGTGAAAGATCCTTTGATAGATGACTTTTTGTTGATTTCGTATCGAATGTTAAATCTGGGTTCTAAGCGGTGGTAATCGGCAATATGGTCCCCCTTTTTGTAAAATATTGTGTCGACCGTGCGGTCAAATTCATTCTTTACATAGCGTGTGAATGGGCCTATGTGTTCGAAATAACTGTATCGTAGACCAGCATGAATGCGTATTTTTTCGTTCAAGTCAAAATCATCGCTTGCATAAATACTCAAATCGTGGGCAAATAATTCGATGATTCCTCCTGTGTCAAATTCTAAATCGCCACTTCTTGCCGTGGCGCTGCTTGGAATAAATTTATGATAGATATAATGTGAGCCAAATTTTATATGATGGGAAATCGACGGATAATATGAAAAATCAACTTTTGCAGAATAATCGCGAATCCCACTCAATAATTTGAATTCATAATTATTTTGTTCGATTCCTACTTCAAATTGATAATCAGTAAACAAAAGCATGGCATTCATAAACAACTTATCGTTGAATATGTGATTCCAGCGTAGGGTGGCAGTGGCATTCCCCCAGGGCGACCGCATCGTAAAGTCATCGCTTTTATTATTAAAAACAAAAACATCCCTGCCAAAATAACCGCTCAGATACAAACGGTCTTTATCTCCAATGGTATAATTTATTTTGGCATTGAAATCATAAAAGTAATAATTGCTGCCTTTAAACAGCGAAGTGCTTTTAATGAATGGCTGCGCCAATTCTCCTGCGTAAGTGCGTCGACCGGACAAAATAAAACTCGATTTGTTTTTGACAATAGGCCCCTCTAATGTCAGACGTGAAGCAATCAGACCGATTCCACCTTCACCGTGAAATTTTTGATTGTTTCCTTCTTTCATTTGAATATCAAGAACAGAAGCCAACCTGCCTCCATATTCAGCCGGCATGCCTCCTTTATATAGTTCTACATTTTTAATCGCATCGCCGTTAAAAACAGAGAAAAAACCAAATAAGTGGGAAGCATTGTACACGGGGGCACCATCCAATAAAATTAAATTTTGATCGGGACCACCTCCTCTTACATAAAAACCTGTATTTCCTTCTCCTCCGGATTGAACTCCCGGCAATAATTGAATGGTTTTGAGTATGTCGACTTCACCAAAGAGCACAGGTAAGTTTTTCACTTGCTTCATTTCCAGATCAAGTTTGCTCATTTCACTACTTTTAATATTTTCCTCAGGAGCTTTGTCGGTAACTACAAATGTTTCCGTTACAATTGCATCGGGAATCAATTTGATATCGATACGTTTATTTTCATTTAAGCGGATTTTTATTGATTGAGTTTTGTAACCGATGTATGAAATTACCAACGTATACTCACCTTCAGGCAATGTAAGTGAATAACGTCCATAGACATCAGTTGCAGTGCCTTTCATCAGTTCTTTTACATAAACATTGGCGCCAATGGCTGTCTCTCCCGAAGTAGAATCTGTCACTATTCCGCTGATGCTGAATTTCTTTTGAGCTTTCAAGGAAGACCCCAGCAAAAAAATACTCAGAATTAAAAAAAAATACTTTGACATTTCCTAAAAAATTTGTGACAAAAATATAACAATCAGACGTAAAACATTTTAAAATTTTGTAAAAGGTAAATTTAAAGTACTTCTTGGCATATAACAGATTTTTTTAATAATTTCACCGCCGTAAAAACAATAGATTATGAAAAAAGTATATATTTTGTCTGCAGTGAGAACGCCGATTGGCAGTTTTTTGGGAGGATTATCGACATTAAGTGCAACAAAACTTGGTTCTGTGGCCATAGAAGGCGCTATAGCAAAAGCAGGAATTGACAAAAGTATGGTCGATGAAGTGATCATGGGAAATGTATTGTCTGCCGGATTGGGGCAAGCGCCTGCACGCCAGGCTGCAAAATTTGCCGGATTGCCCGATAAGGTGGTTTGTACTACGGTAAATAAAGTATGTGCATCAGGAATGAAAGCGGTAGCATTGGCTGCACAAAGTATTATGCTGGGAGATGCCGATATTATTGTTGCCGGAGGGATGGAGAGTATGAGCAATGTGCCGCATTATTTGAGAAATTCCCGCACAGGACAAAAATTGGGCGACATGAGTCTGATTGACGGAATGGTTTTCGACGGATTGACCGATGTTTACAATGGCGTACACATGGGAAATTGTGCCGAATTGTGTGCCAAAGAAGAAAAAATATCACGTGAAGAACAAGATGCCTTTGCCATCGAATCATATAAACGATCGGCCAAAGCATGGCAGGAAGGGAAATTTGCCAATGAAGTTGTTCCCGTCAGTGTGCCTCAACGTAAGGGTGACCCTGTGATAGTGAATGAAGACGAAGAATATAAAAATGTGAAATTCGAAAAAATTCCCACCTTATCACCGGTGTTTCAAAAAGATGGTACAGTGACTGCTGCCAATGCTTCTACGTTGAATGATGGTGCAGCGGCATTGGTATTGATTAGCGAAGATAAGATGAAAGAGTTGGGATTGAAACCAATAGCTACAATTGTCAGTTATGCCGATGCAGAGCAAGCACCCGAATGGTTTACCACGGCTCCATCATTGGCTATACCCAAAGCATTAAAGAAAGCCGGTTTGGACAAATCTCAAATAGATTATTGGGAAATCAATGAAGCATTTTCTGTTGTGAGTTTGGCCAATATACGTAAATTAGGTTTGGATCCCTCCCGTGTTGATGTTTTTGGAGGTGCGGTTTCATTGGGCCATCCATTGGGAGCATCGGGAGCAAGAATTTTGGTAACTTTAATCAATGTGTTAAAACAACATAATGGCCGTTTTGGAGCTGCCGGCATATGCAATGGCGGGGGAGGAGCTTCGGCAATGGTGATTGAAAATATAAATTGATTTAAAGAAATATTTTCAAGTTTTGTCTAATGATTTTATTTCCGTTTAACAATTATTATATTTTTGCTGCGCTTTAAAAAATAAAACATGAAAAAATTGTCTGTCGTATTTTCTGCTTTGATTTTATTGGCATGTGGGGGTAACGATGAAGGAACTTCAGGGAAAATTGATTTTTCTGCCGGGCCGGATGTGAGAGTGCACGAACTGAGTGATGCACAAATGCTTAATCCGGTGAATTATTCGGATGCTACAGCCGGATATATTCTAAGCAATATTTTTCAACAATTGTTGTCGATAGATTTTAAAACATTGGATTTGGTGCCTGTATTGGCAAAAAGCAGACCCGACATTGTGACTACGCCCGAGGGAAAATTGCATATTACTTATGTACTGCGTGATGAAGCAACATGGGATGACGGAACACCCATTACCGCCAAAGATGTTGAGTTTTCTTTAAAAGTAATCAAATGTCCCAAGGTTGACAACATGAACAATAAACCCTATTTTGAGTTTATTGAAGATATGATTTTTTATCCTGAAAACCCGAAAAAATTTACTTTTGTTTGTAAAGAAGTTTATATTCTTTCTGAAGCCATGAGTGGAGATATACCCGTACTTCCTTCGAAAGTTTATGACCCCGAAAATATACTTTCTAAATATACTGTAAAAGATTTTGCCACAAGATTTGAAGAACTTTCCTCAAATCCCGATATAATGCGCTTTGCATCCAATTTTAATTCGGAAAAATATCAGCGTGAAAAAGATTTCATAAAGGGTTCCGGTGCTTATGAACTTGAAGAGTGGATTACCGGACAGAAAATTGTGTTGAAAAGAAAACAAAATTGGTGGGGAGATAAAGTGAAGGAAAACAGAAATATTTATTTTGAAGCCAATCCTCCAAAACTCATTTATCAAACCATCAATGACCAGACAACAGCTCTGGTAGCACTGAAAAAAGGAGATATTGACGTTATGCAAGGCATTAAACCGAAAGATTTTTCGGAATTACCAAATTCCTCGAAATTTACGGAAAATTTCAATGCTTACACTCCTTCACAATTGGCTTATGTATACGTGGGAATCAACATGCGCAATCCAAAATTTTCAGATGTCAAAACACGTCAGGCCCTGGCACACTTGTTTGACATTGACCGTATCATAAAAGTAATCAATTACGGATATGCCGAACCGGCCGTCGGACCTATTCATCCATCAAAAAAAGATGAATTTAACCCCAATATCAAGCCCTATCCATTTGATGTGGCTAAAGCCAAACAATTATTGCAAGAATCCGGGTGGACCGATACCGACAATGATGGTATATTAGACAAAACAATTGACGGAAAAAAAGTGCCTTTTGAAACAACTATAATTTATAACTCGGGTAACGATACCCGTAAGGCCATATGTTTGATGTTCCAAGAAGTGGCCCGTCAAGTTGGAATCAAAGTAAATGTACAAACTTTGGAATGGAGCATTTTCCTGGATAAAACAAAAAATCACGATTTTGACATGTATGTTGGGGCGTGGATTAGCACACCCATTCCGACAGACCATAAACAAATTTTCCATACAGAATCATACAATGGAGGGTCTAATTATGTCGGATTCGGAAATGATTATACCGATTCTTTAATCAACCAAATCAGGGTTACGTTGGATGTTGAAAAACGCAAGCAATTACAATGGAAGTTTCAAGAAATTTTGCATGATCAAGTGCCATACATTTTCCTTTACTATCCTAAAGAAAGATTGGCCATACACAAGCGATTCGACAATGCCGAACCGTCTGTGATGAGGCCCGGATACCGCGAAGCAGCATTTAAATTGAAACAATTGCAATAAAATTAAAAAGCCGGTTATGTGGCAATATGTTCTTAAAAGAATCTTGATTTTTGTGCCCACATTGGTAGCCATTGCCATCGTAACCTTTGCCATATCCATCAATGCGCCGGGTGATCCTGTAGATTTGATGTTAAATAAAAACGTCGGGGGCGAAGGCCAATCTGCCGAAAAACTTGCTACGGAAAAGGCATATATCGAAATGCGAAAAAAATTGGGATTAGATAAACCTCTTTTTTATTTTTATATTACAAACCAAACTTACTGTGATACATTATACAAAATACCACAAAAACAACACAGGGAAACACTCGAGAAACTTTCGTTCCAATATGGAAATTGGGATAAAATTGCCAATTATTACCACAATATCAAGTATTTGGAAAATGAAATTTATGCTATACCCATAAATGACAGTTATTCTGAAGAATTAAGAAAACTCAAAGAACTAATCAATACCCTTTATGGATTAAGCGAAGAAGAAAAAATCCAAAAATTGATTGCCGATCTGGATTTTACTATTAGTAGCAAAAAAGAGTTGAAAGCCAGATTATATCCCCCGTTTCTTGCACTTAAAAATTCTATTTTTAGGGCAATATACGACCAATCTCCGTTAAAACGTTATATCCCCAAATTTATTTGGTATGGCACCAACAATCAGTTCCATCATTGGTTTGTCAATTTCTTTAAAGGAGATTTCGGAATATCATATCAAGACAAACGGCCGGTATCGTCTGTTTTGTGGGATTCGCTCCGTTGGACTTTGATTTTAAGCACATTATCCATTATTCTTGCTTACATTGTGGCTATTCCACTTGGTGTTGTTTCGGCAGTGAAAAAAGGCAAACCCATTGAAATGTTTATCACTACGACATTGTTAATGCTTTATTCTTTTCCAAATTTCTGGATAGCCACCATGCTAATAGTGTTTTTCTGTGGAGGTGATTATTTTGATTGGTTTCCTGCTTTCGGAGTTACATCATTACCTGAAAATGCACCATTTTGGGCAAGATTTTGGGATACGGCCTATCATTTTGTCTTACCTTTGTTTTGCGTCACATATGCGTCGTTCGCCTTTATTTCTCGTCAGATGAGGGGAGGAATGTTGAATGTAATAAATCAAGATTTTATTCGTACGGCAAGGGCCAAGGGGTTAGACGAAAAAACCGTTATTTGGAAACATGCATTCAGGAACTCGCTCCTGCCTATCATCACTCTTTTTGCCAGCGTTTTCCCTGCCGCCATCTCAGGTTCGTTTGTTATTGAAGTGATATTCTCTATCCCCGGCATGGGCAAATTGACGCTCGATGCTATCATTGCCAGAAATTATCCGGTTGTGTTTACCGTTTTGATGTTCACATCCATTCTGACTTTGATAGGTACATTGGTCGCCGATATTTTATATGCTACTGTTGACCCAAGAATATCTTTCAGTTCAAAAAAATGAAAATGAAAAAAAATAAAGTGGATGAAAATAAACTGTCCGGCCAGTCCTACAGGGAATATGTCATAAAACAATTTAAGAAAAATAGGTTGGCCGTAATTTCGCTATACATAATTATAGTACTTGCATTTGTGGCTTTATTTGCCGATTTTTTAGCCAATGAGAAACCTATTGTATGTAGTTATAAGGGGAAAATTTATTTTCCTGTTTTAAAACAATATGCTGTTGACTTGAATATAGGGCAATGGGACGAAGAATTTCAGAATATCCCGTCATGGAAAGATTTACCTTATGATTGGGCAGTTTTTCCTCCTGTGCCATATCTGCCTAAAAATATTGATTTTGACAATGCCCAATCGGTCGGGCCGTTTGATAAGCAGTTTGTCAAGAGCTGGAGGTGGAGGCATTGGTTGGGAACCGATGAACTTGGAAGAGATGTTTTGGCCGGTATGATACACGGCACAAGGATTGCATTGCTGGTTGGTTTTGTGTCTATGGGAATTGCTGCTGTAATAGGTATTCTTATTGGTTCTTTGGCCGGATTTTTAGGTGACCAAAAATTGAAAATGACCATCGCAGGGATTATTTTTAATTTGTTGGCATTGTTTTTTGGCATTTTCTATGGCTTTGGATCACGTTCATATATTTTGAAAGAAGCATTGGGAAACTCAATGTTTCATTTCATTGGAGAGTTGATGATATCATTGTTTATAATAGCAGGCATTTTTCTGGTTTTTAATTTGATGGCCAGAGGTTTGCAAAATGCGGGATTCTTTGGGAAAAAAGTTAGCGTTCCTGTGGATATTATAATCAGCCGTTTGATTGAATTGATGTTGTCGATCCCTACATTGTTTTTGATCATTTCCATTGCGGCAATTTCAAAACCCTCAATTTTTACAGTAATGGCTATTATTGGATTTACATCCTGGACAGGTATTGCAAGGTTTATCAGGGCTGAATTGCTCAGAATCAGGAGCCTTGAGTTTATAGAAGCTGCTTATGCATTGGGTTTTAAAGAAAGAAGAATTCTGCTAAAACATGCTATTCCGAATGCATTGTCACCGGTTTTTGTGGCGATTGCTTTTGGTATTGCCTCTGCCATATTGATTGAAGCAACTTTGTCTTTTATTGGTATTGGAGTGCCTGCCGAAACAGTTACCTGGGGTTCTTTGCTGTCGGCAGCACGTCAGTCAAGTGGAGCATGGTGGCTTGCGATTATTCCGGGTTTTGCCATTTTCTTGACGGTTACTATTTATAATCTTGTTGGAGAAGGGCTTACCGACGCTCTTGACCCGAGACAAAAACGCTAATTTTATACGCCGTTTCAGAAAAATATCCCTTTCTATCTCAAATCAAAAATCATGATTTTATTATCAGGTTTTTATAGCTCTTAACATCTCTCTTTTACCTTTGGGTCCGGGCAGTTTCTCTACTTTAAAACCTGCTGCTGCCATGTTTTTTCTAATTATACTCCGGCAGGCATATGTTACCAAAAAAGATGGTGTGTGCATATGTTGGAAAAACTTTTCAAAAATTTCTTTTGTCCAAAGTTCAGGTTGGGTTCTAAATGAAAATGCATCATAAAAAACTATATCTGCATGTTCGGGGATATCAAAAGTCAAAATGTCTTCATAAAACATTGTAAAGAAAAAATTTTCTGCAAGTGTTATGGTTTCACCGTTTTTAACTGCGTGCAATTGCAAAAAAGTATCGCGCCATTTTTTGTTTCCCTTGAAATATGGCAGTTGATGTGAGATTTCTGAAGGAAGCGGAAATTTTTCAATGGCAAGATAATCTATGATAAGCCCCGGCAATCGGTTTATAAAAGCATTCATGGCATTGAGCCCGGTGCCAAATCCCATTTCAATGATTGTTACTTTTTTTGGAGAAAACTGATGGTAAAAATCCAAGAGTCCTTTATGGATAAATACATGTAAACTTTCTTGTTGTGAACCGTGAATAGAGTGATATGTCTCTCCGTTGGAAATCATAAGTGTGGGAAATTCAGGTTCTTTTGTCGATACCATATTTATATGACCGGAAAATACGTTAACTTTGCTTTGTGCGTTATCATTTATCATGACCGGATATTTTAGATTTTTTTTGACTTTATTGTTGATAATACTTTTAGGATGTATAAAGGATCAATGGGTAGATGATCCATCGGCAAAGTTAAATTTTTCTGCCGATACCGTTATTTTTGATACGGTTTTTACTACTGTTAGCACCGTGACAAAGCGCTTGAAAGTTTTTAACCCATACAATCAACCTTTTAAAATTGACAAAATCATGCTAGCCGGCGGAAAAAATTCACCTTTTCGAATCAATGTGGATGGAATGCCCGGCGATGCCACCGGTGTAGTGATCGACGCTAAAGACAGTATTTACATTTTTATTGAAGCCACTATTGATCCTGTTGGAAGTAATTATCCTTTGATTGTGGAAGATTCCATCTTATTTTTTCATCATAATTCTGTTCAACAAGTTAAGTTGGTTGCCTGGGGACAGGATGCCATCTACTACACACCCAATCAATACATACCGGGTTTGCCGCCATTTAGAATTTTACCTTGCAATACTACATGGTCGCCCATGAAACCCATTGTTGTGTATGGTTATGTGGTGGTTGATTCGAATTGTGTATTGAACATATTACCGGGCACCAAGGTTTATTTTCATTCCAATAGTGGGTTGTGGGTATACAAAGGCGGAACAATCAATGCCGTAGGAACCAAGGACGATCCGATTGTCTTTCGTAATGACCGCCTCGAACATCAATATGATGATATTCCCGGACAATGGGATCGTATATGGATCAATGAATCGTCCAACGATCAGATATTTGAAAATGTACAGATAGTCAATTCGTTTATTGGAATTCAGGCAGAACCTTTGCCTTTTGGCAATGATGCAGACATTGTGCCGTCAAATACACTAATTTTAAAGAATGTAAAAATTTTGCATACGACTATTGCCGGATTGTATGTTAGAAATTACAATGTAACGGCTGGCAATTTGCTTATTGCCGATAATGGACAGCATTCTATTGTCTGGACCGGTGGCGGGACAGGTAATTTTACACATACGACTATAGCGAATTATTGGAATATTTCTACCCGGAATACGGTTTCTTGTTATGTTTCCAATGAATATACCGATATTTATGGTGTGAAAAAAAACAATTTCAATCCGATTTTTAATGTTTACAATTCCATCATTTGGGGAAATCTCAACAACGAATTGTTGTTGGAAAATAAAGGACAAGGCAGTGTCAATGCCACAATAAATAATAATGTGTTGAAAACAACCATAGATTTAAATGCCTATAATTCGCAAGGAAATTTGAAAAATCCTTCCGGGGAGTTGTTTAAGGATTATACAAAATATGATTTTCATTTACAGACAAATTCACCCGCAATCAATCTTGGAAATATAATTTATACTTTGCCCGATTGGCAAAAAGATATGGATGATAACGACCGCACTACGGACGGACAACCCGATGCGGGTTGTTATGAATATCAACCTTAAATTTTTAGCGTTATGTTTGACAGTATCATGGTATTAGAAAACTATTGGGAAAAGGATATTTTGGAAGATACATCCAATGAAACTTCCGTGAAAAAATTTTTTGAAGGATTTGCAGAATTATATAATTTAAAATTTTACTTTAAATATTTCAGTGATGAAAAAGACATTAGACATTGGATAAATCTTTATGAAAAAATTAACACAAAACCCAAACTACTCTATATTGCAACACATGGTGCAAAAGGAAGAATAGACGGTACTCACAAGTCGATAAATTTAAGTACATTCATAAAATTATTGAAAAGAAAAAAATACATCAATTATTTGATGTTAGGTTCTTGTTTTGTTGGCAATGACTCGAATCTGATAAAGATTTTGAAATCAAATAAAAATCTTTTATGGGTGGCAGGTTATGAAAACTCTATTCCCTGGATCGATTCCACCGTATTCGATGTGCTTTTTTTATCACGAATATTGAACAAACCATGGCGAAAAAAATACAATACGATTGTTCGCAATATAATTCAGAAAGAATTTGTCGATTTTGCCGGATCAATGGGTTTTTTATTTGCTT
>FWWM01014117.1_pt1 | contig 12650 bp, 9 predicted proteins | sample 2228351 | NCBI WGS metagenome assembly FWWM01 (sample SAMEA103939774, study PRJEB20133) | metagenome | reverse complement strand
CTATTGCAGTTAGAAATTTATCTTCCTCCCAGCTCAAACTCAATGGTCATTAAAAATTATCGTCAGGGGGGAAAAGAGCAAACTTCTGCTGGCAAACAATTGTGTTGCTTGAGAATATTCGCGGAAAAGGTTGAAAAACTATCAAACAGATAGCACACATCTGAATCAAGAGCAAGCGGTGTAAGCAAAGGTTGGGTTTTAGAAGCAAAGCTTGGATTTTAGAGACAAAAGCTGTGTTCAGAACCCTGCTTGAGATATGCGCTCTTGCCCTTATAAAACATTTTAGAGACAAAAGTTGTGTTCAGAAGCTCGGGTTTCAGAGGGCAAAGGTTGGGATTTAGGTTTATTCAAATTAAAAATTATCGTCAGGGGGGAAAGGAGCAAACTTCTGCTGGCAAACAATTATGTTGCTTGAGAATATTCTCTGACTTGTATAAGATAAAAAATTTAGGAGATTATGTTGAATGATTCAGATTTCATTTATATAAAAACATCAAGTGCGAGGGATTTAAATTCGAGAGGTTGTTTGTATGTATTTAAACTCTTTTAGTGCATTGCTGAGAATCAGCGATGGCATTAAGATTATTATTAGGGCATTAAGATTACTATTTAAGATTACCATTTAAGATTAATTGACTATTGATGTATTGTCTTGGGGCATTTTGTGTATTACTGTTTTTGAAATTTTGTTTTCTGAATTGTTTTCTACTAAATAAAAATAGGTTTATGCGAATCTGGTTGCTTGAGTAGTTTTTGAGCCCCCATCGTCTAGCCAGGTCTAGGACACCGGTCTTTCAAGCCGGGAACGCGGGTTCAAATCCCGCTGGGGGCGCCCCATCAAATAAATGAACGAAATGCAAAAGAGCAAAGAGAAAACAGAAGAAAACGAACAGATAAAAACAGAGAACAAAGAAAAAGAAGCCAAAATGAAAGAAAAAAAAGAAAACAAAGGGAAAATAGAGCCACATCAGGAAATTGAGAGGATAGCACGCAACGTTGAGAAGAAAACAGGGGTAAAAACTTCTCCAAAGAACATAGAAGATATAATGGCAGGTATAAAGACAACGGGAAATTTTTGGCAGATAGTGAGTTTTTCACAGCGCCCCATACCTGTTGTTGCTCAAACCCTAAAAGAACTCAAAAGCTTGGGATATATAGATCTTGGGGAAGAAGAGGTGAGATTACTTCCAAAATTCAACGAGGTCTTTGAAAATATTCTACCATTCTTACCCGATGCCATATGTCAAGAATGTGAGGGGAGAGGGATAAACATAAAGAGTCTCGGTATATATGATGATTTTGTGAGCATACAGAGGGATAGGCCAAAACCTCTCCAAGAGTATGACCAGGGCAATGTGGATCCTGCGAGCACAATCGGTCGGGTGACGCTAATGCGACTGCGTGGGGATATATCAAAAAAGAAAATAATCGTTCTCGGAGATGATGACCTTGTTGGTATAGCTATTGGATTGACACGCATCCCAAAAGAAGTGGTAGTGCTTGACATAGACAAAAGGCTAATCGACTTCACTAATAAGGTAGCTCAGGAGAGAGGATTAGCGGTTAGAGCTGAAGTTTTTGACCTCAGAGAACCTCTCCCCAACTCATTCAAAAACAAATTTGATGTGTTCGTAACAGACCCGCCAGAAGCTAAAAAGTCATTCAGGGTATTTTTAGAAAAGGCTATTTGGTGTCTTACCGGAAATGGCGGAGTTGGATATATAGGCATGACGCTCATAGATTCGTCTGTATCAAAATGGAGAGAACTTCAAAAGATTATACTTGAAGCCGGTGCAGCAATAACAGATATAATAAGAAATTTCAACAGATATGAGATATGGGATTATCATGAAAAAACACTCGCTTGGAAGCTTGCCCCTGTGAAAAGCCCCCTACAAGGAATATGGTACACCTCAGCTCTCGTGAGAATAGAACTCGTTCAAAAACCATCCGCAAGAAATATCAAACTCAAATTAAAAGATATGTATATTGATTCAGAGAGCACAACAACTTAAAAACAATTAAATTTATAACTGATGAGTCTTGGCAGAGCAATTTTTTTAATAGCTCCCCTGACCCTTCAACTCATTGTGTATGCAGAAACTGACCAGCACCCAAACACAAATAATGAATCCCAAGCAACCAAGACCAATCCGAAAATATTCATAGGTGAAGAATTTCTCAATGTATCTGCACTCACTCCTCAATTCGGTCCTGACCGCATAGCGAGAAAAAAACTTTTTAGCACGGAAACACAAAGTTTCCATATAGTCTGGATAAAAGATGGAGAGAAACCACATATACATAAAAAACATGACCTTACAGTTTTTTTGGTGAGCGGAGAGGGAACTTTTTACATAGGAAATAAAAAATTCAGCATGAAGGCCGGAGATAGTGCCTTTGTTCCGAAAGGTACCCCCCACCACTTCGTCAATGAAGCAGATTTATCCATTGCTCTTGTCATATTTACACCACCGTTCGACGGTGAGGATAATATCCCCGTCGGAGAGAAATAAAGAAAGAAAAAAAGTAGAAGAGAAAAATATACTTTGCAAACCGCTTATCGTGTAGTCCCGAAATTTAGTTAATAAAATTCAACACCTAACCCCCCCTTAGCATTCCCAAACCTCCTGCTCGACCTCCTTAACCCTCTTGCTTGGCACACCCAAACCTCCTGCTCGGCATACCCAAACCTCCTGCTCAACCTCCCTAAACCCCTACCCGCCCCCCACTTGATTAAAACCAGATATACACTCCTGGCCTTCTTCAATCCTTACAAGTGCCATTGTAGTCAATATGTAGTGAGAAAATCCAGCTAAAATTTAGGTGAGCAGGTTTGAAGCAATGTGACAGGTAATGAACAAAGTTAAAATAGCAGACAAATTGAGGTAGAAAACGTTTTAGAAGGATTTTATAGAAAAGGGAAGTATTTTATATTTTCAAAAGGGAAGTATCTCATATTTTCAATTAAGTTTTTTATCTGTTGCCAAAAACAGTTCCATCGTTGATAAAATAGCTCACATGATAGGGATAATCGGTGGAACTGGGCTTTACAGCATAGAAGGGCTCAAAATAAAACAAGAGGTTGATATTGATACTCCTTTTGGGAAACCTTCTGACAAGATAATCATAGGAGAACTTGAAGGGAAAGAAGTTGCCTTTTTACCAAGGCATGGGGGGAAACACGCTATCCCTCCACATATGATAAACTTTAGGGCGAACATTTTTGCCATGAAAAAGATCGGTGTTCAGAGGATAGTAAGCGTCTCTGCAGTGGGGAGCATGAAAGAACATATAAGACCGGGAGACGCTGTTGTTGTATCGCAGTTCATAGATATGACCGTATCAAGAAAAAGAACTTTTTTTGAGGATGGAATAGTAGCACATGTTGGATTTGCTGACCCGGTATGCCCTGAAGTCTTTAATTCTCTTGTTCAGTCCGCAAAGGAGGTAGGCGTTGTTGTTCATAGGGGTGGTACATATATATGTATAGAAGGTCCTCAGTTCTCATCAAGAGCCATGAGCTTCCTTTGGAGGCAGTTCAATGTTGATGTTATAGGCATGACAAACCTTCCGGAGGCATATCTTGCCCGTGAAGCGGAGTTATGTTATGGTACCCTTGCATTCCCAACAGATTACGATTGCTGGTATGAAGGTGAAGAGGTTGTTACAGCTCAGATGGTTGTTGAGAACCTCAAAAAAAATGTGGAAAAAGCAAAAAAGATTATAAGAAACTTTCTTAGAATAATTCCGGAAAAAAGGGAGTGTCCTTGCAAAAATGCCCTTGAAAACGCAATAGTCACTTCACCAGAAAATATCCCAGATGAGGTGAAGGAAAAATTGAGTCCAATCATAGGAAAATACATAAAAATCAAAAGCAAAAAGTAATGAAATCAAAAGCAAAAAGTCAGAAGCAAAAAGTAAAATAAGCTTTATAAAAACTCTATTTATAACGAAATATATACAGGAACTATAAGGAACTATATACAAAAAACAAACAATATACAAAAAACAAACAAACTTGTAACAATACCCCGAAATCGTAAGAATTATCGAGCTTGCTTAACTGATGTCAGGATCAGTGCATATTTGACAAAAGCATCTTTCTTAATCTTTTGACAACCTCATCCCCAAACTCCTGTGTTGATACGATCTTATCATTCGCATCTCCACGTGCAATATCTTTTGTTCTGAATCCATCTTTAAGTGTTCTTTCTACTGCAAGCTCAACGCACATCGCTTCATATTCCATCCCTGCTGAATATCTGAGGAGCAAAGCCGCGGAAAGAATTGCTGCTATAGGATTTGCTATTCCTTTTCCTGCTATATCAGGTGCTGAGCCGTGAACGGGTTCATAGAGTGCAGGTCCATCCCCAAGGCTTGCGGAGGGACACAAACCGAGCGACCCTATAATTCCCCCAGCCTCATCAGAGAGAATATCACCAAACAGATTGGATGTCAAAATCACATCAAACCTTGCTGGATCTATAACGATGTAATACGCTGCCGCATCAACATATATGTGCTCAAGTTTTATATCCGGAAAATTTAGTGCTACATTGCTTACGACACGCCGCCAGAATTCAGAATATTCAAGAACATTCGCTTTATCAACAGATGATACTTTCCTCTTCCTCCTTGCCGCAAGCTCAAACGCAAGACGAGCTATCCTCTCAACCTCGTGCCTCCTGTACAATGCTGTGTTCAATCCTATATCCTCCCCACACACACGCGGCTCACCAAAATATATATCAGATGAAAGCTCCCTTACTACGACAAAATCAACATCTGCCAGCTTTTCTTCTTTCAAAGGTGATATGTGACCTATCGCTCTGAAAACTTTTATTGGGCGTATATTTGCCCATAAACCAAGTTCTTTGCGTATTCTCAGAAGCCCACTTTCCGGTCTTCGATCAACCGGTAAATCATCCCATTTCGGACCCCCAACCGCACCAAGCAAAACCGCATCCGCTGATTTTGCCTTATCTATAACACCATCAGTTATAGGGTATCCATAACGGTCTATTGATGCACCTCCTATAAGCTCATCAATAAACTCAACTTTTATACCCCTCTCACTGAAAACAACATCAAGAACCTTCAAAGCCTCACGCGTTACCTCAGGACCTATGCCATCCCCCCCAAGGACAACTATCCTCACATCCTTTTTTATTGAGAAATTAACAACTTTTTTGAAAAAAACAGAATGTTATGTTCTATCCTAAAAATATCCGCAAAGATAAAGGAAAGCGGGAGAGAAAATGATGAAAAAGATAGAAGCAGAAAAAACAACAAAAAAGATAGAAGCAAAAGAGACTCTGCAAATTGAGAAGGACGGGAAGAAAATCAAGAAAATAGTAAGGGGAAGGTTCTTTGAAGACTTTGAGGTAGGAGATAAGTATTACCACCACTGGGGAAGAACCCTCACACAAGCGGATAACATACTCTTTTCAACACTTACGATGAACTACAACCCTATATATTTCAACGATGTTTGGGCAAGAAAAATGGGATATCAAGGGATAATAATAAATCATCTCCTTGTTTTCAATACTGTCTTAGGTATGAGTGTTGAGGATCTGAGCGAGCAAGCACTCGCTCTCCTTGGATACACAGATATAAAATTTTTCAAACCTGTATATCCAGGTGATACCATCTTCGCTTTCTCTGAGGTTATAGAGAAAAGAGAATCTCGGTCAAGGCCCGAGGCAGGCATAGTCTCATTCAAAACAACCGGAGTGAACCAAGACGGAGTAATTGTCATAGAATACAAAAGGTCGGTTCTTGTCAAAAAAAGGCAGTTTCTCAAGGCTGATTGAACCCGGAGGGATTAAACACAACGAAATTTACTTTCCTCTACGAACGATTTTAAGATTTAACTGAAATGCTAAAATCATTTTCCATTTTTTAAATTTTTCATTATGATTGGGTTGATAATATCAGGACCCATTGCAATTGTTTCTTTCATTCTGGCAGTTGTTATAAGTGGTTTTTCAGCTGGGGTTGTGATCGCAGGAGTAGGTGGATTAGTTGCTGTTATCCTCTTTTTTGTCATCACAAATATATTTCGGAGTTCTGAGTTTGAAAAAATCCTTGAGGATTCAAAACTACCTAAACCTGAGACAAAATTTGGGATGAAACTGAAGGATTTCATCGCACAGATGATAGAGCCTGAGAGGCAAAGAATTTCAGGCGAAGTAAGAGATGTAGAGCAGAGCTTTGAGGAGTTCAGGAATGCGTTTGAGAAAATAGTAAAGGATAATGATATGCAGATCAGCAAGATAAACGTTATAGTTACCGCATCCGAACAACTTTCTGCATCCGCCGCTGAGGCAGCCTCAAGAGTTGTGTCGGTAGTCTCAAAGGTAGAGGAAACATCAAAAATAGCTACGGAGGGACTCACGGATATGGATAGTGTTGTGAAAGTCATGGATGAGATAGTATCAACCATGGAAGGTGTCAGGGACCTTGCCGGAAAGCTTGAGCAAGAAACAAAAGAGATAAGCGAGATAATCTCAATAATAGAAGATATTACAGACCAAACAAACCTTCTTGCTCTCAATGCGGCTATTGAGGCAGCACGAGCAGGTGAGCAGGGAAAGGGGTTTGCAGTAGTTGCAGGAGAGGTGAGAAAGTTAGCTGAAAGAACTTATGGTGCAGCAAGGGAAATATCAGAAAAGATAAACTCAATAATAGAAAGGGTTGGGCAAACCTATGAGGCAATAGAGAAAGAGTTTGAAGTGGTAAAAAGGGGAGTAGAAATAATACAGAAAGGGAAGGCAAGCTTTGAAAATGTGACAAAAAACACAAATGTGGTGAGCGGTGAGGTAGCCGCAATATCATCAGCAACAGAGGAACAGTCAAAGGTCACAGATGAGATATCAAGAAACCTCATCTCCCTCCTTGAGAGCGCAAAAGGGATCGAAGCATCCTACAAACAAGTATATGAAATGCTCAAAAAAATAAAAGAAGGACTCGCAAGACTCAAACAGTAGAAAAAAAGGAGCAACTCGGAGTAAAGCAGAAGGTCAGCATATTTTAAAATCTTGTAAGACTCAAACAATAAAAAATAGATAAAAAGAAAGAAAAAGAGAAGAAGAGAAAAAAGTATACCAATAGAAAAAGACTCTGCACAAAAACAATAAAAATAATCCTAAATATACAAATCAAAATATACAAATCAAAAAAATAAATAAATTAAAAAAAATATCGATATGCAGGAAAAATATCCAGTTATATGGGAACCTTATGGAGACTACCTCAAAAGCCGGGTCGCTGAGTTCATGAGAGCATGGGGGATCGAAAACCCAGATGAACTGAGAAGAAGGTCCACCGAGAATATAGAGAAGTTCTGGGCTGATGTTGAAAAATTCCTTGGGTTAAGATGGAAAAGAAGATACACACGCGTCCTTGACGTGTCAGAAGGTATACAGTGGGCGAAGTGGTTCCCAGACGGTAGCATAAACCTTGCAGAAAACTGCTTGAGATGGGATGAAAACCTCCCTGCAGTGATATGGGAGGGAGAAGAAGGTAATGTCAGAAAACTCACATACGGAGAACTGAAAAATCTCACAGAACATATAGCATCAGGGCTCCGCAAGATAGGAGTAAAAAGGGGAGATAGAGTTGGAATATTTATGCCAATGGTTCCTGAGACAGTAGCATCATTTCTTGCAGTTTCATATATCGGAGCAATTTGTATCCCCATATTCTCCGGATATGGTCCTGATGCTGTCTCGGTAAGACTCGAGGATGCTCAGGCAAAAGCACTCATAACAGCAGATGGATTTTTCAGAAGGGGAAAAAAGATCAACATGATAGAGGTTGCGGATGAGGCGGTGAAAAAATCTTCATCCGTTGAGAGAATCATTGTATTTGAAAGATTGGGAGATAGAAACATAGGTAGCTCAGGAAAAATCATCGGATTTGAAGAACTGATAGATACTGGAAAACTCAATCCCATTGAACCTGAACAGACCATGTCCGAAGAACCATTTATGATAATATATACATCTGGGACGACGGGAAAACCAAAGGGAGCTGTTCATGTTAACGGTGGTTTTCTCGTCAAGATAGCAGAGGAAGGAGCATTTCAGACAGACCTCAGACCAGGTGCTATTATGTTCTGGATAACTGATATAGGCTGGATAATGGGTCCATGGGAGTTTGTGGCATCGCTGGCAAATGGGGCAACGCTCTTTCTCTATGACGGAGCCCCAGACTGCCCTACCCCATCACGCATATTTGATATGGTTGCAAAACATAAAATAACAGCCCTTGGAATATCTCCAACGCTGATAAGAGCTCTTATGAAATATCCAGAGGAAGAAGTTATAAAATATAAAGAAACTCCACTCAAATACATAGGTTCAACGGGAGAACCATGGAACTATGATCCTTATATGTGGACATTTGAGAAGATTGGTAGAGGACGGGTTCCCATAATAAACCTCTCGGGTGGGACCGAGGTTGGAGCTTGCTTTCTTTCCCCGCATCCGGTAGATAAGATAAAACCTATGTCGCTCGTTGGAGCTTCTTTGGGCATGGATGTAGATATATTTGATGAAGATGGGAGACCTGTGGGAACTGGGAAGGTGGGAGAGCTTGTTTGCAAAAAGCCATGGCCTGGCATGACGCGTGGACTTTGGAATGACCCTGAAAGATATATCGATACATATTGGTCAAGATGGAAAGAAGTTTGGTATCATGGAGATTTTGCCTCCCGCGATGAAGACGGTTTTTGGTTTCTCCATGGAAGGAGTGACGACACGTTGAAAATAGCGGGGAAAAGGGTTGGACCAGCAGAAATAGAGACAGCAGTTGTTGGGACAGGTAAAGTTCTTGAGTGCGCTGCGATAGGCGTTCCTGATGAACTGAAGGGCGAGAGCGCAGTTGTTTTTGCGGTGCTGAAAGAAGGTGTGCTCCCATCGGTAGAGTTAAAGGAAGATATCAAAATGGCAGTCGCTCAGAAACTTGGTAAAGCAATAGCACCAAAAGATGTGAAGTTTGTCAAAGCTTTGCCGAAAACAAGGAATGCAAAAATAATGAGAAGACTTATAAGGGCAAAATTCTTAGGGAAACCCCTCGGAGATATATCTTCACTTGAAAATCCAGAAGCCCTCGAAGAGATAGAGAAAGCGATCTGATTTTTACTGACCTGAAAAAAAATCCGAAGAAAAAATTCTGACCGAAAAACACGAAAAAAGTAAATTTTGAGTCCCGCAAGCAAAAATAAATTTCTATGAACTGGGAAAGTTGGGATGATAGAAAACTCGAGGAAGACGGAAGATTAAAACTCCTTTTTATAAAAAGATTCGGTGAAAAAGACAGTGAGTTCATGGAAAAGGGTGTTTTCGGAAGAAAAGGTGTAGAGACGCTCACAAATATGTATATGCCGGTTATGTCCGATGCTGATGAAAGACCGGACATATACTTGAAATACTCAATAGGAAGCACACCAACAGTTGTTATATTATCCCGGGATGGCAAAACGCTCGCGGGAGGCGGTTTATGTGATTATGAGACTTTTATAAAGTTTATGATAGAACTCGGAACAATAATAAACAGAGAAAGAGAGATAATAGAAAATTATGGAAAAGAAGACATACCAGAAGATATAGAATACAATCTTCCAGAGGAGAACATAAAGAAATTTGAATTAGTTGTATCTAAGATCGCCGAGAAAATTCTTGAAACAAAAATTAAGTCACTCCCCATTTTCATAAATCTTATTGAATTTTCTCTCTTGAGAAAAGATGAGAGGATGGGAAGAAGCGTATTAAATGTTATAAAGGATATTGAAGATAAGGTTGAAGGTGGATTTTTTGTTGGTTCTTTTCCGTCCGATCACACACGCTTTTACACACGAAAAGATGCCCGATTAAATCTGAAGCTTACCGCAGTTTTGAAAAATTTTGCCAAAGAATTCAAAGATGACGATGTCATGAAAAAAGCTGAAAGAACTTTTGATTTCTTCAAAAAAAACTTTCTTGGCGAATACGTGTTCTCATCTCTTGCTGAGGACGAAGAATATTACAAGTCAACCGAAAGCATAAGACAGATAAGAGAAAAACCACACGCAGATGAACGTCTATTTTTTGACGTGAATATGGAGTGTGCACAGTATCTTGCGGAAATCGGAGAAATTGAGCTTGCGGAGAAAATTATAGAAGAAACATCAAAAAAACTAATAGATGAAAAATGCGTATACCACAGCGAAAAAAAGGATGTATCAAACCTTCTGTGCGATATATCACAGGCTCTCCTTACATTTTCTGTTATGTTTAAAAAAACTGGAGACAAAAAATGGAAAGATAAGTTTGATAAATTAACAAACTTTCTCGAGGGTAAAAAAGGTAACCTGCTTTTTTTTGAGTTCAAACAAGATGGATTTGGTTTTCTCAGAAAAAAGAAAGTAGACCCATTGAGCAACCTCAAGATAGCAAAAGCTCTTATGAACATGGGAGAGGTAGAGAGAGCATCAAAAATGAAAGGAGAACTTATACCATTTGTCGAAAAGAACCCATTACTTATGCTTACTTGGAATAACATCCAAGTAGAAAAATAAAAAGAAAAAATAGCTTCTAATTTTTAAAATTAAAGTCTGCCATGGGAGATATAAAGGATTTTGTGGAAAGTGATAAGGTTTTAAGGAATAAAGGTAAAATCAGGGAAAAAGAACCTGATATCCTTTCATACATCCTTGGAATTTTTCTCACATTCCTCCCACTCTTTATCACAGTTTATATAAAGGCTGGTGTTATAAATCAGGGATATAAAATAACCAAGCTAATAAATGAAATTAACGAGCTTGAAAGCAAAAAAGCTACACTCTCTGCAAAATTACTCGCACTTGAGAACCCAAAATACCTTTACGAAATAGCAAAGCAGATGGGCTTTGAAACACCATCCATAGAATATATACACTTTGAGAAATAGTTTTTCACCAATAATGCCATAGACCTTCTATCAGCGAAGCTCTCCGGGTGTGAGTAAAATGAAAAAATACAACTCTGGTATCTCTCCTACCCCAAAACCACCACGGAAAGATATCGGATATGAAAAAATATTTGTTTGAACATCAAGCTCACCCCCATAAGATAATATCTTATGAGATACTCCTTCCCTGTCAATAAAACCAAACCTAAAATATGGTATAACATTAATGTATCTTGGTGAAAAAAGAAAGGTGCTCTGCAATGAAAAAATATTGATATGTGGAGATAATCCAAATACCAACCACCATTTACTTCTCCTCAATCTATATCCCCTGAGCACCCCTATATCACCTTTCAAATAAGATAATCTAAAAGGCATGACCCCAAATGAGAAAGAAGGTGTCATATCAAAAGGTGGGTCTATGAAAAAATCAGTAGGTTTGGAACCGATCTCCTCTCTGAACCTCGGTATATTCCCAAACGAGACGAAACCTTCGGACGAGAGCTCAAAGACTAACCTACCCATCACATGAGGAGAAAAATATCTCGCATAACCTTCAATATTAGGTTCTATCCTCCTTCCTATTACCTCCTGTTTATCAAGACCTCCTAATCCTATCGCTGAACTTCCAATGATCTTCACCTCAAAACCATCGGTAAATGTAAAAGTTTTTTGCGCACTACGAGATATAAATCCGAACTGCGATAAAATAAAATTTCCAGCCCCAAAATCAATGTATTCTTCATACACCATATTCCAGAACAAAGATTCACCCTTCAAAAGTCTTATATCTGAAACTATTCTTATAAATCCTATGCTGAAAAGAAGCCATAACCTTTCAATACGAAATATATTCCCCAAAGATAAAGAGAACTCACTTTCTGGGAAAAATTCCCACAAGTCAAGCTTCCTCACAAAAACTCTCCGAAAAGGATTGAAGCTCACCTCAGGAAGGAAATATATATCCCCTCTTCTTATGATTGACGCAAAAGATACTCCTATTTTCACATCCCATAATTTCCCTCCCTCTATTAATTCCCTTCCCTCTATATCTTCTGCTTTCCTCCCTAATCTCCTTCCTAATTCTGTCGGGTTAAATGTGCTGATATTGAATTCAAGAAAGATGGGATTTCTGAAAAGTATATCTGATGTGTAAAAACCACTACCCAATACAAAAAATCCTGCGGAAGACATGAAAAATTTTGGTGAAATGAAACCAAAAAGATCAATGGAAAAATCTGTATCTTTTGAGTATGGAACATCAGGTCTTACAAAAACTGCGGATTTCCTATCCGCAACGGTCTCAGAGAACTCCTCAACATCAAAAACCCTAATAAAGGGAGTGTAATCAGAAAGAACAACAGAATAAATCTTGCGGTCATAATAAAAAGATTCAAACACCCCCTCTGATTCGGCGGTAATCCTTATAAGTTTTTCCTCCCTATCATCATACATGTAGATGTTAAAAGCCCCTTCCCTGTTTGATGAGAATGCAACATAGGTAATACCATCACGCTCAATCCAAAATGGGAAAATATCATGGAACGCATCCTGAGTTATGTATTTTAAACTACCACGCGATATATCAAAAGTTAGTATATCAGTGCTCCCATCCCACCTCAAAAGTGTAAATGCTACAATATCACCTCTTACATCTTGTGTCAGTATCTCCTCAGGAGGCAATACCTCATAGAAACACGATATACTCTCTG
>FWWM01014116.1_pt1 | contig 12650 bp, 10 predicted proteins | sample 2228351 | NCBI WGS metagenome assembly FWWM01 (sample SAMEA103939774, study PRJEB20133) | metagenome | reverse complement strand
CCTGCGGCTACGTTCAGATGAATCCCGATGTATCGGGACTTCGCTCCGCTCAGAATGACAAGCCTTTTGGGGAGAGGCTCTAAGGGAGACAGATACTCCCGGCGGGGCTATCGCCTTCTTCCGAACTGGATATAGACGGGACAAAGTTGCGCCTAAATCCAGTTTGGAATCCGTGAACAGCCCACAATATGAACATCTCCTCTGCCACTCGCACAACTCTCCCGAACGGCATGACCGTTCTCTTCCTGCGCACCGACTCCATCCCTGCCGTCACGGTCTACACGGCGGTGAAAGCGGGCGCGGTCTACGACCCTGAAGACAAGGCAGGGCTGTCCAGCGTGGTGGGCACGCTGCTGCTGACGGGCACGACGCGCCGCACCGAAGATGAGATTGCGGAAGCCATTGAGCGCGTGGGCGGGCGGCTGTCGGTGGAGCGTGGGATGGAAAGCGTCGTAGTCATCGCGACGGCGTTATCGAAGGATTTGAGTCTGTGTCTCGAACTCACCGCCGACGTCTTGCGCCATCCCACGTTCGCGGAGGACAAAGTGGAGCGCGTGCGCGCCGAGCGCATCTCCGAACGCCGCTCCTCACGCGCTGACCCTGGCACGCTCGCAGCGGAGCATTTCATGGAGGAGGTTTTTCAAGGGCATCCGTATCATCGTCCGCTCAACGGCTACGAAACCACGCTGAATCAGATTCAGCGGGATGACGTGGCGCAGTTTTATCAAACCTATTACAGCCCCGACAATGTCCTCATCGCCGTCGTCGGCGACGCCTCGGAAGAAGAAACGCTGCGGTTGCTTCAGGAGCGCTTCGGCGGCTGGGCGCCGCGCGGCGTGCAACTTCCTGAAGTTAGCGAAGCGAACGACATTGACCGCACCCGCGCGGTTATCGTGAACAAGCCCGACCAAACTCAATCCAACCTCCGCGTCGGGCATGTGGGCATCACGCGGGCGCATCCCGATTACGAAGTGGTCGCGCTGATGAATTACATGCTGGGCGGCGGTGGATTGTCCACGCGCTTGCCGTCCAACATCCGCACGCGGCAAGGGCTGGCTTACTCGGTCTACAGCGCGTTCGACTACCGCAAGCGGCGCGGTGCGTTTTACGTCAACATGGAGACCAGCAACGACAAGACCGCGCAGGCATTGCGGTCAATTCTCGCGGAGATAAAGCGTCTGCAGGACGAACCCGTGAGCGACGAAGAGTTAGCCGACGCGAAATCTCGATTTATCGGCTCGCTGCCGTTTCAGATTCAGACCAACGGGCAGAAAGCCTTTGCTCTCATTGAATCAGAATTTTACGGGTTGGGCTTAGATTACTTGCAGCGGCGCAACGAGCGCATGAAGCACATTACCAAAGAGGAAATCCAGCGCGCCGCGCAAACGTATTTGCATCCCGACCGAGTCATCATCACCGCCGTCAGCAAGGCAGAAGAGGTGCGGGAGCAGTTGGAGGGGTTTGGGGCGGTGGAAGTGTGCGGTGTCCAGTAAAGCAGATTATGGGTTCTAACGCGAACTGGAAGGCTTGTCGTTTCGTGGGGCTTGTGATAAGATGGACAACGTGAGGTGAGAACTATGGCAGAAAGTGTTATCACTGAACCGGAAGCATCGCATAGGAGCCAGCATGAATCCGTCGCGCCGACCTCACCGAATGGCGAGGAGGTCCCGCTGAACCAACTCAATGCTGCATTAGACAGACTTTGGGAGAGTCTGCGCGGGCTTGACGAAGCGTTGGAGCGTGTGGAGGCGCGGATGGATAAGATTCTGTTAATCTTTGAGAAAGCAGGATAGCCGATGGCCTCGTGGGCAGAGACGTTAGAGAAAATCTTTGGCATGACCGCCACAGTGGATGCCGTGAAGGAGCGCGTCAACCGCATTGAGGGGCGACTGGGGCAATTGGAGGAACGTCTGAGCACGCTGGAGTCTCGCGTTGCGCGGGTCGAAGAGATGCGTTCGACATTGCAAGCCGAAATGCGGGCGGAGATGACCAAAGTGGTCACAGACCTTCTCCTTGATTACGCCCGTCGTCATCCGATGTCTCCTGAACAGCCATCCCTTCCTGAATCCTCATCCTCTTAATCTCGCTTCCCACTGCTCATGAAACTCATCTTCGATGCAGGCACACTGGTTCTCCGAGATGTGGAGCCTTATGAGCCGATTCCGCCGCAGTTCCATTGGGACGACCGCGTGAACGTGTGGCGGACATTGGCTTATCAGTATCGCGCGGTGCGGGAGTTTTTGCGCCGCGAGGGGGTGGCGGTTGAGAATCGCGCGCCAGCGTATCGCGCGCTGAAGTTGCCGCCGAAGGTCGACCTGCGGCATCGCCCGTATCAGGAGGAATCACTCGCCGCATGGGAGAAGGCGGGGCGGCGCGGCGTCATCGTGATTCCGACGGGCACGGGCAAAACGTTCGTTGCTCTGCACGCCATCGCTCGCACCGAGCGCAGCGCGCTGGTCATCGCGCCCACGATTGATTTGATGAATCAGTGGTATGACGAACTGACGAACTTCTTCGACGCAACCATCGGCATCCTCGGCGGCGGCTACCGCGAAGTTCATGACCTGACCGTGACGACTTATCACAGCGCGTACGACAACATGGATCAATTGGGCAACCGCTTCGGTCTGCTGGTGTTCGACGAAGCCCACCACCTGCCCGGCGAGATGTGGAGTCACATCGCGGAGATGTCGCTTGCCCCCTACCGCCTCGGCTTGACCGCCACGCCCGAACGCGAGGACGGACGACACGAACGCCTCGACGACCTCATCGGTCCCATTGTGTATCGCAAGGGCGTCAGCGAGATGTCAGGCTCCTATTTAGCGGACTACGAGGTCAAGCGCATGAGGGCGCAGATGGTGGCGGAGGAACGCGCCGCCTATCAAACCGCCCGCGAGGAACTGAGCGGTTTCCTCAACAAGCACAACCTCAGCCTCGGTTCGCAGGACGGTTGGAAACTTTTTCTTCAACTCAGCAGCCAGTCGCAAGAAGGACGACGGGCGATGCTTGCCTACCGCCGCGCGCGGCAGATTGCCTTGGGCACGGCGCAGAAACTTCGCCTGCTGGAAGACATCCTCCGCCAGCATCCCCGCGACCGCGTGCTCATCTTCACCAGCGACAACGACACCGTCTACACGATTTCGCAGGAGTTCCTGATTCCCGCCCTCACGCATCAGACGAAAACCAAAGAGCGCAAGGAGATTCTGGAGAAGTTCAATCGCGGCGAGTATCTGGCGGTGGTCACGTCGAAGGTTCTCAATGAAGGCGTCAACGTTCCCGACGCCAACGTCGCCGTCGTTCTCAGCGGCAGCGGCAGCGTGCGCGAGCACGTCCAGCGACTCGGGCGCATCCTGCGGCGCAAGGAGGGCAAGCAGGCGATTCTTTATGAGATTGTCACGCAGGATACGGTGGAGGACAAAATCAGCGAGCGGCGGCGGCGACATGAGGCGTACGAGCGAAAGAAGAAGTAAGTTTCCGCGCTGTTGACAACCTCTCCCGCTTGCGATAAGATAAACTCAACACCTAATCAGAGCCATACATCGAAGCGAGGTGAATGGAGTATGTTCAGAAATGTGTTAGCCACGTTTGGCTTTCTCCTCATTTTGGGAGTCATCACGTTTGCTTCTTACTGCGTGGGGAAGTATTTCATCGCCGGGAAGATGCTGCGCCCGTTGAGTGAGACAGCAGCGCGTTCGGAGGACGAGACGCCTGACTCAACCAACGCCGCCCCGAAAGTGTCCCCAACGAAGTTTGGGCAGACGACCTCCCCCCTCGGTCCGCCGCGTCTGGCGCGAACGACAGAGCCAAAACGCCCCGACATCACGATTGAGATCAAGCCGAAATCGCAGCCCTCCGAGCGCGCGGGAGAAGAACCGTCAGGGGACGTCTCGCCTTCGTCGGAGGGGAGTCAGCCGCCGACCTCCGAATCAGTCGTCGCCCCCCCTAACGACACAACGGCGCATGGAAACTCCTCTCCGCCGTCACCGCCGCAGCCCAAACCCCCGACGGTGGAAACCCCGACGCGCCACGAATCAACCGTTGCCGCTGTGCCCGCCCCCAAAACGCGGCACGACAGACCTCCCACCACGAACGGGCGCGAGCAGCCTGCCGTCCGCCCGACCCCGCCCGGCTCGCCCGCGGCTTCGCCCCCATCGGAGCGCAAACTCCCCCCCGCGCCTCCCCCATCGAAACCGTCCCCCCCGAAACGCGAAACCCGAAACCCGAAACCCGATTACCACGTTCAGGTCGGCGCGTTTGACTCAGAAGAAAACGCCCGCCACCTCGCGGCGGAACTGCAAGGCAAAGGCTATCACGCCTTCATGGTGACGGAGAACAAAGGCGGGAAGGTTTCGCACAAAGTGTTCGCGGGCGCGTTCAAGGACAGAGAAGGCGCGGAACGGCTCAAGGGCGAGCTGGAGCAGCAGGGGTATCCGGTGCTGGTGCGATAAATCGCGGGGACTCATTCCAGCAGCGCGGACCCGCTCGAGCCGCCCAAGCCGTAGGTGCTATTGAAGGTCACGCGGGCGTTGTTGCCATCTATTTCTGTCTCCCCAGTTCCAATGAGAGCGCCCTCCAGCGTGAAATCGTTCCCTTCGATGTCCACATCGCCTTTCGTTGAGTAAAGCGTCCCCTTAAAATTGGCGTTGTTCCCATTGACCTCGATCTCTGGGTCATCGTCCCCATATCCCGTCGGATTGCCAGCGTATGCCAGAAGTTTATCCACATAGGCGGTAAAGTTCAGGTTGTTTCCATTGAATTCTATTCTGCCCGTGTTGGTCACGAACGTCACCGTGCCCGATATGTTGTTGCCTTTGATCTTGAGGTTGCCACCGTCCACGAAGATAACGCCACTGAGGACCGCGCCGTTCGTGCTAAACGTTTTGTTGCCTACGTAATATGTCCCGTTGGCTTGCGCAAGCGACTTGTAATAGTCGAGGGTGTTGGGAACGGATGGCTTGGTTTTTGTCGTCGTTTGTTGAGCGATGACGCTGTTGTTGTGGCCTTCGATTTCTGCGGACGTCACGTAGAAAGCGGTGCCGGTGATAGAGTTATTGTTGCCCTCCACTTCCAGGTTTCGGTTGGCGTGCGTGTTGCCAGTGATGATGTTGTTATTCCCCTCGATTTCTACCTCTCTGTCCGCCCACATCGCAAAACCACCGCCGCTGCCGCTGCTCAGGATAGCCACCGACCGCACGCAATACTGACTTGATGGAAGCCCAAACAGGTTGCCGAAGTGATGTCGGACGTTGCGACAGGCGTATACCCGGATTACGTTGCTGGCAGCGATCCCTTTGGCTTGTGTGGTGGAGTCCGAATAGGGGGAGGTAATGTCAACGGTGTCTCCGCCGATGCTATATTGTGTGGTATTGCCGTTGGTGCCCAAGACGGTGACATTCGCGGAGGTCAGCCCCATATTCGAGGCGTAGTAGTTCGCGGCAGCGGTCTTGGCGGCTGCCGCATTGGTGAGCGACTGCGCGCCGGCGAGGGCGGCAGCGTCCGTGTTATTGCGCATCTTTTGTCGCGCCGAGTAGTCGACACCGAAATCTACAGCGAAGGCGACAAACCCCAACAACACAACAATCCCCAGAGCGATGAGGACAAGTGATTGTCCTCTACGTTGTTTGAGCCGCATGATAACACCTCTTATGGAATGGCTTCAATCCGCATCACGCACTGACTGAGCATCCTGCGGGGGTTGGTGAATACTCCCACAATCGGGACGGCAATGTAGTCGGAGTAACGGACGGTGACGGTCAGCGAGTTGCCGACCGCGCGCCCGGCGGAGCCTTGTTTGGGGGAAATGACGACGTTCAGATGCCCGCTCGCGTTCTTGTAGGTCACCGCGGTGGACGATGACGAGGCAACCGTCATCGGTCCCGTCGTGTTGTTCAGCAACTTCATGCGGTCGCGCACGGTGTCGGCGATGGTCTGGTCGGTCGCGCCCGTCACCCCGACGCGGCAGGCGTCGCGGGCGGCGTTGTCCATCGTCAACTTGTGACTGAACATCGCCCCCAACGCCATGATGCCCAACACGATGAGCATGATGACGGGCAGAACGAGGGCGAACTCTAAAGCCGATTGTCCACGGCGTTTCCTGAATGACTTGTGACGTCTCATCGGCGCATCCCCCGGAGGCGTTATACCTTAGTAGGAGGGATTTGCGAACAGCCTTCCCCACCTCCTTCATCGGTCAGGCGGGGAGTTTTTTTGAGAGGGTCCCGGCTCCGGGAAGTCTCGCACCTATCTCAGCGACTCCAAGGTGGACTTTGATCCCGTCGTTGGACACCGGTGTCACTCGATGGACTCGACAACGCAGCCGCCATCGGAGGCGTCAACCGGCAGCGGTGATTCGGCGATGTTCAAGGGGGGGCAACGGGCGGCGCGTCCCTCATGCGTTTGCGCTGCGGCGTGTCTTTGTAGAAGTCCATCGTATCCGACGGCGCGTGGACGATGAACACGCCTTTGGCGCGAGCGCGCGATACATGGTCAGACGTCTATGGCCACGGAAAAAACGGCGCGGGTTTGCGCGTGAGGCTGGAAAACGTCGCCCAGAACACCGCCATCGTGAACTCGCCCAAAATCATGCCCAGAAAAAACGGACGCCAGCGTTGATACACCTTCACGCCGCCGTAGCGCAGAATAACACTTTTGATGACCCACGCCATCGTGATGGGAAACCAGAACACAATCATCGTCCACGATGCCGACAGCGCGTAGCCAATCGGGTGCAGCGTCCACCAGACGAAGCGCGTGCGCATGAACAGCAGAAAACCCGTCACCGCCGCGCCCGCCAGAAAGTAGCCGAGCCACTGCGCCTGATAGCCGGCGGGCTGTTGCAGGGCAGCGACATGGTCGCGAAAACCAATGAGGTTGTTGCCCCGGTAAACGTAACTATACATGGTGATACCGCCGAAGCGGTGCGGCAACCACAGTTGCACGATGGCGGAGGTGAACGAGCCAACAACCATCGCTATCACAATCGCTGTGAGCAACGCGCGCGGGCGCAGGCGCACGCTGCTGGACATCTTCAGCCCGTCCAGCACGGGCGTCAGCAGCATCCCGCGCAGGTCGCGGATGAACACCGCGTCCATGAACGCTAAAATCGTGAGGTTCTGCGCGCCCAAGGTGTGCTTGGGTGTGAAGAGACGCACGAGGTCAATCGGGCGGAACGAGGTCTCCGTCATCATCAGCCCCGCCTCCGCCACGCTGCGCCCCAGCACGGGCACGACGACGAACAGATAGACGACCATCTCTAACACGGCGAGCCACCAACTCATCCCCGCCAGCCAGCACCAGCCCACCGACACGGCGAGTGCTATCGTCAGCCCCCACACTGCCACGCGGTAGGGCATCAACTCGTTGGTGTCGTCCACTTCGGGCGCGCGCCCGAACGCTTTGCGGAACACCTGCTTGAAGTGCGGCAGCCCGGCGCGGAGGAGGAAGGTGGTCATCACGACGTAAGCCCCTGCCATCTGAAAGCCGATGAACTGCTGCGTCGGATACAGCGGCATGGCTTCCACAGGTTGCCCCAACCACGACGCGGTGACCTCCATCCCCCGCGTCAACCAGTAGAAAAACGTGAGGCTGAACAGAAGTTCCGTCGGCAGCAGATAAGAAAAGCCAATCGCGGCGAACGAGCAGAAAATCGTGGTGTAAGAGATGTCGCGCCACGGGCGTTCGACAAGATACTGGTTGAGGTTGTTTTGCAGGTTGACCATCGGCACGGATGGGTAGAGGTTATGCAAGCCGTTGAGGGTGAAGATGAACACCGGCACGGCGAACCCCATCCACACCAGGCGGTTGGCGAAAAAGGCGTCGGCAGCTTTGCCCACTAATTGCAGCGGCGGCTGCGCGAGAGGAAAGGTCAACTTTTCATGGTCCACCCACTGTCGCCGCCATAGTGTCGCTAAACACAGGAACACAAAGAACACCGCCGCGACGATGACCGACCAGCACAGCAGCGGCGTGACCCACGCGCCCCACGGAATCCGCTCACCGGCGCGCAAGCCCTCGTAGAACATGCGAGCGACGGGTTGCGCTTCTTTGCCATGCGGATTGAACGGAACAAGCCACGACGGGAGGTGCGGGTAAAACGTCTCCGCCCACTTGTTCTCCGGCTTGGCGTAGTAGTTGACGCCGACGAGGGCGGGGAGAAGTTTTTCCATCAGCCCCCGCGAGGTGATGAGCGCGCCGATGAGCACCATGCAGTAAATCGTAATGATTTCCGCGGGCGTGAGCAGCCAGCGGCGAAACACCCGTCGCAGGGCGCGGTGCCCCAGCGTCAGCAGCATCAGAAACCCAATCGCGGCGGGCGCGAACTGGCAGATGGCAATCTGAATCTGCGTGATGACCAGTTCCGCGTAGGAGACCATTACGCTGACCGCGATGATGCCGATGACGCCGATGAGGAGCGCTTTGAGCGAGACGCCTTGAGAACTCATCATCATTACCTTCGATTCTACTGGATCGCGCGTTTTCACGCAACATTCAGTCACAATCGTCCAGACATTTCGGCAAAGGTAATGAATCTGTCCATGTGATGCGCACGGTAGGGAACGGACTCAGTGCCGTTCCTCAGAACATAAGAGCACCTAACAAAACCCAGAGCTGAAACTCTGGGCTACTCTTACGAAGTCCTGATGAATCGGGACTGTATGGTGCGACCGGCTTACCCCTTTTTCAGCCCCGATTCATCGGGGCTTTGTGAAAGTAGCCCACGATTTCAATCGTGGGACAAAAGGGAGCGAAACAGGTTTTGTTAGGCATTCTAAGTCCCGATGCATCGGGACTTATGTTCTGCAACGACGGTGGAGACGACTTCGGACATGGAGTCCTCGTCGTCTCAGGAGGTCTCCCCACCATTTTGGAGACCTTCGGTCAGCCTCTGGGCGGGGTCAGAGACCCTCGCCCATCGTGGTCAAGCCGAAGTGACAAAGTAGGATTAAGAAAGGGCGCTCTTACCGCGTCCGCTTCGTCCGTTTCGTCGGCTTGGCTGGGGGACGCTGAATCACCCGCGCTGCCTTCGCTACCTTCCCCGATACCATCACGTTGTTCTCCTCATCGCTCTCTTCCACTGCGTTGTTGGCGTCCACGACGGCGATGACGAACTTATTCACCGCGCTGACGCCATGCGGGAGGGTCAGGTTCAGGTTAATCCGCTTCGTGCCCTCGGCGGTCACGTCGCCGGTGGCGACCTCCGTGAGCAATAGGTCTTGCTGCAAAGGTGATTGGAGCAGTTGCCGATTGCGCCGGCTGATAACTCTCGATTCCTGAGCGCCGCCCCCGTTCAAGGTTCTGTCATTAGACAGGAAAAACCGCACGATGGAGGACGGAGCGTCCACGTCCCCCTCGTTCCGCACAGTGAACGTGCCGGTGAGGGTGTTGGTCGCGTCGAACCGCCCGCCGTAGAAGATGATGGGTTCGCTGGTCTGCGTCAGGTTGCCCCACGTGCCCGTGAGGTCGGGAGCCGCCGCGCTCGTCACTTGAACGCACTGGCAGAACTCCGAGGTCTCGACAGGTGACAATCCCCCTCCTTGCCGCTTGGTCGCTGGGGCGGTGAGGACTCGACTCGCTGGCACCATCTCAACTTCAAGTCTGGTCGCTGTGGCGGTGATGAATTGACCTGCTGGCACGGCGGTCGGGAGGGCGACGTTGATGCCCGCGTTGCCGCCGCCGTCGGTGGTAACGCTGGTGAATCCGAGGAAGGTCTGCCCCTCACCAAAACCCGAAGGGTCACAGGCGGTGTTGGCGAAGAATTCAATGCGGAAGGTGGTATCGGCGGTGCTGTTGAGCGTGCCCTGAATGTTGGTGCTGCCGCCGCCGGAGGTTGCTGAAGTCAGGACCGGGAAGTTTTGCAGGTTGTTTGCTTCTTCGTCGCCATCGCCGGCATCATTCTCCGTCACGCCATTGGCGTCTTCCGTGCCGCCGCGCAGGTCAATTCCCAAGCCCTCGTTGGAGAAGATGGAGTTAGACAAAATGGCGTTCCCTGTGCCGGAGAGAACGTTGACTCCGGTATCGAAGGTGCCCGCCGCGTTAAAGGCAATCGTGTTGCCCTGAATCAAGTTGTCGTTGCTGGAAAGAATTTCCACGCCCGATGCCAGATTGCCGAGGTTCGCGCCGTTCTGGTTGGTGCCGATGAAGTTGCCTTGCACCACGTTGCTCCCAAGAGCGCCTTCTCCTCCCGCAATAAGAACGCCGACACTCCCGTTGCCGGAGATGACGTTGCCCGCTCCCGCCGCCGTCCCGCCTACCGTATTGCTGCCTGTGGCATTGAAGAGCACGCCGACACTGGAATTGCCGAGGTTGGCGCCGTTCTGATTGGTGCCAATGAAGTTGCCCTGTATCACGTTGCCCGTGGTCGTCGGGTCGGCAATGTCAACGCCGTCATCATCGTTTCCTGCAATGACGTTGCCTGCCCCCGGCATCGTCCCGCCGATTGTATTGTTCATCGAAGCGCTGTCTATGTCTATCCCGTCGTCCACGTTGCCCAGGTCCTGGCTTCCCGTGACATCGGTGCCGATGAGGTTGCCCTCTATCAAGTTCCCGGTGGCGTTGCCGTCCATATCAACCCCTTCACCGTCGTTGCCCGAGATGACGTTGCCGGCTCCCGCCGTCGCTCCTCCGACCGTGTTGTTAGCGCCCCCATCGAAGTTCACGCCGTCATCCAGGTTGGGCAGGGCAGCCGTGCCGGTGACGTCGGTGCCGATGAGGTTGCCCTGCACCACGTTGCCCGTCGCGTTGCCCGCGCCGGGGATGTCAAACCCGCCGTCGAACTCCACGCCGTCGTCGTCGTTACCTGAGATGAGGTTGCCCGGCGGAGCGCCAGGTGTTGCCGTTACCCCGCCGATGATGATGTTGTTGGCGCTGTCCATGTCTACCCCATCGTCTTCGTTGGGGATGGCAGCCGTCCCTGCGGCGTTGGTGCCGATGAAGTTTCCCTCCACTCGGTTGCCGGTTGCCTGCTGTTCTGCGATGTTCACGCCGTCTTCGTCGTTGCCGGAGATGACGTTCCGCGCCTGGGTTGTGACGCCACCGATGACGTTGTTCGGGGAGCGCAGAATCTCAATGCCATGGAAACCGTTGCCCAGGTCGGCAGTGCCGGCGGCATCGGTGCCGATGCGGTTGCCGACAATCTGGTTGCCCCCGTTCGTCTGCAGCGAGATGCCACTCAGACCGAAGCGGTTGATGACCAGTCCCTGCACTGTGCTGTTTCCCGCCGTGATGGTCAACCCATTGACAATGCCGGCGTTGGCTCCGTTCAACTCAATGAGGGGCGTGCCCGCGAACCCCGGCTGCGTGGTGCCGTCAATGACCACCGGGTCTGTAATGGTCGGCAGAGCCGATGTGGGAGAAATCGTCTGCGCCCCACCCCCGCCGATGTTGAACCGAATCTCGTCCGCGCCCGGCGTGTTATTGGCAGCGATAATCGCCTCGCGCAAGGTGCAATCTCCCCCGACGCCCTGCGCGCACGACCCGTCATCGTGGTCGGCGGTCGTGTTGACGACGAAAGTCACCGCCGCCTTTGTCAACTGTGGCTCAATTATAACAAATAGACCGACCATGACCAACAACAGAACGTCGAACCATCCCACGCGATTCTTCTTCAAAAGTTACACCCCCTATTAGGAATCTGAAAGTTTGGTTTACTTTATCAGGATTTGCAAAGAAAGTCAAATTTTTTTGACTATAGTTGATAAATTATGGCGGAAAAGAGTATAATAGGAGGAACGCAAAAATGAGGAGGCAGAATGATGAAACTTAGCACGATTGTCGTCACCGTCATTGTCGGTTACATTGCAACATGCCGCAGCGCGTTTGCACACTCGACCATCTTCGGCAGCACGGGCTTGATTTACAACCCCACGGCGCAGGTCATGCCGATGGGGCGGTTCAGCCTGCATGGGAGTTATCTGCGGGAGGAACCCAGTGGACAAAGCCAGCGCGGTATCAACCTCAGCGGCGCGGTGGGGATTGCGCCGCGTCTGGAGTTCTCCTACGGCTTGGTGGACGCGCAGATTCGCGGCGGCGGCGCCAGGATTGACACGAGCGGGGGGAGCGCGGGCTTGAAGTATGTGTGGCGCGAGGAGACGGAAATATCTCCCGCCGTGGCGGTGGGCGTCCAGCACGTCAACATTCTCAAGGACAGCACGGTCTACGTGGTCGTCAGCAAAAACCTGACACCGAAACCGACGGAAGGCTTGGGAGTGCGCGGACACTTCGGGGTGCGCTTGGACCGCATTGACGCGACGCGCTCCGTGACGGGCGATGATGAGTCGCAGATAACGTTTTACGGGGGCGTGGAGGTGAACCTGTCGTCCCGCGTGAAGTTCATGGGCGAAGCGAACACGCGGCACGACGGTTTTCTCCGAAAACGTCAACGTGTTTGGCGGCTATGCCCGCCTCAGCCCCGGCAGCGGATGGATTGTAGGGATTAACTACGGGTTCGGCAAAGCGCGGTGACGGCGGTATGGGAGCGGGGAGGTGGGAGTAGGAGGGGCGTAAGTATGGGAGGGAAGAGACCTCCACCTCCATACATACACTGAACGGCGCAGGTCTCTGACCGCGCCGTAACGCTTGACCGTAGGTCTCCCCACCATTTTGGAGACCTTCGGTCAGCCTCTGGGCGGGGTCAGAGACCCTCGCCCATCGTG
>FWWM01014115.1_pt1 | contig 12651 bp, 8 predicted proteins | sample 2228351 | NCBI WGS metagenome assembly FWWM01 (sample SAMEA103939774, study PRJEB20133) | metagenome | reverse complement strand
ATGGTGCACGTCCGTCAATCGACCAACCGCATCAGAAAGCGGCCTAGCAAAAAACCCTACACCTGAGAGGGGGGGAAGGGGGGGGTGGGCTTCCCGTCCTGAAGGGTAAACAACCGTGAACACAGCCGAACCGGCTTTCCTTGACACGACAACCACACCTGCTAGAATACGTCTCATCTGGGTACGCAACAACCCTGTCCCCGGCGGGGAGAGACGGTGCACTGCATCGTCTCCGCAGCGATATTGCATCGTCTCCGCATCTCCGCGGCAACAGTGATCTCAGAGACCGGTATCCGGTGAGCCAGGGGCAGGAACAGAGCAAGCGGACCATCGTGCACGTTCTGGATAGCAGAGGACAACTATGACCGGCGCCGAAGCCACCCCGAACAAAGATGTAGAAGCGCGCATTGCATCACTGTTGCAGCAGATGACACTGGCAGAAAAGGTTGCGCTTCTGGCAGGATCGAGTATGTGGACGACCACGCCGATTGAGCGGCTGGGCATTCCCGCGATCAAGGTGACCGACGGACCGAATGGCGCGCGTGGCGCCGGCGGGTTTGTCGGCGGAACGGTTACTGCGGCGTGCTTCCCTGCCGGCATTGCACTGGCAGCGACGTGGAATACTGACCTGCTGGAAAAGGTCGGTGAGGCGCTGGCAGAAGAAGCGCAGTCCAAGGGAGCGCATCTCCTGCTGGCGCCGACCGTCAACATCCATCGTTCGCCGCTCAACGGGCGCAACTTCGAGTGCTATTCCGAAGACCCGCACCTCTCAGCGCGCATTGCTGTTGCGTATATCACCGGCCTGCAGCGACGCGGCATAGGCGCGACTGTCAAGCATTACGTCTGTAATGACTCTGAATTCGAGCGCAATACGATCAGTTCTGAGGTCGATGAGCGCACTTTGCGCGAGATCTACCTGCCTCCCTTCCGCGCAGCCGTTCAGGAAGCGAAAACCTGGGCAGTGATGGCGGCATACAATCGTGTCAACGGCACGTATGCCAGCGAACATCCCGTGTTGTTAATCGATATTCTCAAACGGGAATGGGGATTCGACGGCATCGTCATGTCCGACTGGTTTGGCACGAAGAGTGTTGTTGACGCTGCCGCCAATGGACTGGACCTTGAGATGCCCGGACCGACGCGCTGGCGTGGTGAACGGCTGATTGCCGCCGTGGAAGGCGGTCAGGTAAGTCTGGCGTCGATTGACGAATCGGCCCGCAGGATGTTGCGCACTATTGCGCGGACCGGAGCATTCGAGAACCCGGAGATTCGCCCTGAGCAGGCGATTGATCGACCCGAGCACCGTGCACTTATTCGCCGCGCCGCTGCTGAAGGAATGGTGCTGCTCAAGAATGAGGGCGGCATTCTACCCCTCAATCGAGCAAACCTGTCATCGATTGCCATTATCGGACCTAACGCGAAGACGGCACAGATTATGGGGGGCGGCAGCGCTCAGGTCAATGCCCACTACGCTGTGTCTCCCTACGAAGGAATGGTTGCGCGACTCGGCAACGAGACGCTGGTCAACTATGAAATCGGATGCACGAACCATCGCAACCTTCCACGGCTCGACAGCGCATATGTCACCTCAGACAGCAGCGGAGAACGTGGGTTTACGATCGCCTACTACAACAATGACGACCTGGCTGGTGAGCCGACGTATCAAACGACAACCACGAGCAGCGAGCATGTCTGGCTTGGCGATGTGGCGCCAGGCATCGATCCGCGCCAGTTTTCTGCACGCCTCACTGCACGGTTCATCCCTGCTGAAAGTGGTACACATACGTTCAGCCTGATCAGTGCCGGCTTGAGTCGCCTCTTCATTAATGACGTGCCGCTTATTGACAACTGGACAAACCAGACACGCGGCGATGCCTTCTTCGGCGCAGGCAGCTCCGAAGTCACGGCGTCAGTGGCGCTGGAGGCCGGACAGTCATACGCACTACGCCTGGAGTACAGCAACCGGGGCGCAACCATGCTCGCTGCCGTGCGTCTCGGGTATCTTCCACCAGTTGCGGAAGATGCCATTGAGCGCGCAGCCAACGCTGCAGCTCGCTCTGATGTCGCGCTGGTGTTCGCCGGGTTGAACGCTGACTGGGAAAGTGAAGGACGCGATCGCCCTCACATGGACCTGGTTGGCAGGCAAAATGAACTGATCGAGCGGGTGGCAGCCGCCAACCCGCGCACCATCGTCGTCCTGCAAACCGGTTCACCGGTCGCAATGCCCTGGCTGGGAAAGGTAGCAGCCGTCGTACAGGCGTGGTATCCCGGTCAGGAGTGCGGACATGCGATTGCTGATGTGTTGTTTGGCGATGTTAACCCATCAGGGAAACTTCCACAAACCTTTCCGGTGCGACTGGAAGACAATCCGGTGTACATCAACTATCCAGGCGAGAATGGGCGAGTACGCTATGGAGAGGGCATTTTTGTCGGTTATCGCTACTACGAGAAGAAAAAGATCGAACCGCTCTTTCCCTTCGGCTTCGGTCTGTCGTATACCACATTTCGCTACGACAACCTGCGCCTGAGCGCCGATGTTATCGGACCTGATGACCAGATCACGGTTCAGGTTGACATTACCAATACCGGTCAGATCGCCGGGCAGGAAGTGGTGCAACTGTACGTGCGCGATACTGCTGCGCGTCTCACCCGACCAGAGAAAGAACTGAAGGGGTTCGCCAAAGTCGCGCTGCAACCGGGTGAGACAACCACGGTCACCTTCGTTCTTGATCGCGATGCGCTGGCATACTGGGATGACTCACAGCACGCCTGGGTTGCTGAAGCAGGTGCGTTTGAAGTCCAGGTAGGCAGCTCATCACAGGATATTCGGGTGTGTGCAGCATTCCGTCTCAGTGAGACGACGACATTCGGCGGACCGGCAAAACCGCCGGTGAAACTGAGTGTTGATTCGCCGGTCAAACTCCTGATCGAACACGACGCTGCCCGCAGCATCCTGGAGCGGCATTTGCCCGGCTTCGTCGAACAGGCCGGCGTTGGTGTGATGATGGGACTGACACTGGCGCAGATGGCAGGGTTTGCACCAGACAGGATAACACCTGATCGACTGGCGGCAATCGCTGCCGATCTGGCGCACATAGAGGGTTGAGTGCATCGGTCACACGTCAAGGCGGGGAAGATCCGAGATCAAGGATCGGCGGCAGTATGGCTGTCGCAAGCGCCATAATACCAGGTATCGTTGACAATGCCGCACTGCCATATGCGATTTCAGGTTTTGTGATGCCAGGCGTAGTACTCCAAAATCTAAAATCAAAAATGGTATGAGCTGCCGCCCCGCCGACGCAAAAACACCGTTTTACGATAAGTGTTCGTGCTTACCTGAGCGCGCTCTTCGCGCCACTGCACCGATTGCCATCCCCAGCAGCGCATAAGCGACCAGAGAGAGCGGCGCAAGTGGAAGAGCCGCTGCCAGGTCATTGGTGAGAAGATTGACCGGAAACGCGAGATAGCCGATGGCGCCATAGACCGGATCGGTGCAATACCAGGGTCCGGGAGCGACAGGCGGAGCGATGCGCAACGGAAGGCACTGCAGAACGACCGCCAGAACGCCTCCCAGCGCAAGCACGCCGGTGATCAGACCGGCAATCGCCCCTCGTTTTGCTGCATTGCTCATCATAGTCTGCCACGAGCGGGCACAGGCCCATCACGAACGATGTCCCGCTGTCCGCACATCAGTGACTTCGAGCGTTCATCGCGCCCCATGGGCGACAAAGGCAGACTGCCCTTCCATACACCCCTTTCGACAGCAAACTGGCCATGCGCCGAACGGTCGGGATCTGCCGCGCACGAACATTCATCATCCCTGTAGCATTCGCTCACTACCTCGACGGCTTCTGTGCCGGCGCGTTGAGGGCAGCGCAGATCCGATCAACCTCTTGCCGGGTAAGACGGCCGACATCTGGTCGCGCCATACCAAGCCGATGACCCTGAACGTATCGTATATGTGCGTCGAAGAGTGCACGAAGCGAAAACAGGCTCTCGTGATCGACCCCCTCAACGATAACCTGGACATGACCCGGTACAGCGCGCGCGAACTCAGTCACATAGTTGATTGTTGAGTCCCCAAATCGATGGAGCAGTGCATTACGATCGATCTTGACCACTGCAACTCCAAGGCGAGCCAGGCGTTCGGGTGAAGCAAGACCTACACCAAAGTCATCGATGGCAAAACGCACGTCGAATTGTTCGAGGCGTTGTAATCGATCGCGAAACCAGTCATATGGTTCACGATATGCATCACTGCCCTCTGGTTTAGGCAAATCCGATTTTTCAGAAATCTCGATAATAAGTTTGTTCAACGGCATCGGTCCATGAAGATAGAGTTCTCGAAGAAGCTCAAAGTACCGAGTTCGCACAAGGGAAACCGCATACGCATTCACTGTAAGCGGCTGTAACTCTTCCTTGCGAGTACGGAGAGGAAGTTTGCCAAAGCCCACGTTTTCTGATGCCTCAGAGGCGCGCACACGACGTTGATCGCTCATTTTCGACGTATCGCAGGTATATGAATGAATTGCCTTCTTAAGAAAATGCATGTCGAGCTCGAGCTGGAATCGTGTTCCCCAAAGGTCAGCTATCTGGAATAAATCCACAGGTGCACGTTGCGTTGCGGGGTCGCGAGCCAACGCTTCCCATCCCCAGATATACGGCTGAGTTGGATGTAAATAGATGATCGGCTCAAAATACACTGCCATTTGACGCAAGCGCCGGGAGAAAATATCAAATTGCCGGTTGTACATCGCTTCCGATACACGCCCGATACGACGGTGCAGCGCATCATAGACACGAAGCTCAAGCGACTCAGATTCAACAGGCACTGTCAGGTTCCTGGTCGTTTCCAGGATCGTTTCGAGCACCACCTCGATGGTCTCATCAAGCACCAATGAGGTACGCAATCGGGTGAACACCAACAGAGCGGGAGGGTTTGAGTTGATAAGCGGTGCAAAAAGTAACGGTTCGATGTCACCTATCGGTCCAGTGCAGGAGGCGGTTTGATGTCGGAACGCCTGGTGCAGCAATTCGCGAACGCTACTGCTGTCTGTCATCTGGCGCACTTCGTGAGCAGCGCGATCATCAAGCGTAATTGTCGGCTCCCAGGTTCCCCCCCGATTGACAAGAACAAAGCCGAGTTCAGCCTGGAGCGCTGCTGCCAGTCCGGCAATAACCGATCGAGCAAAATTGTGCGGTGAGTGGTCAAGCCGTGTAAGCTCGCGCACCCATTGCTCGAAGAACACATCATATTTCTGTAGCGATCGCGGCAGGCGTTGAATTTTGATCGGCGCATCTTCCTCTGGCATATCATTCCCGGGCGTATCAATGCTCCTGAGCAACTGGGGTCGAAACGCGGAATACTGATATGGATTCTCTTTCTCGATCCACTGCAGGAGTTCTTCTACCTGGTTGTGCGCCACTGCATATTCGAGCAGCATATGTACGCGCTGTCCTTTTGTCTGCCCAACGACAAACTGCTTGTGGACGGGTCGTGCATGAGCGAAACAATACGTATTGAGCGTTTCATCATCCAGCGCCGCAATCAGGAGCTGGCGAATTGTGGCAGTGTTGTATGCCATATGGTGATCCCCTCCCTGTAACAGCCCAGCGTCCTTCGGACACACAAGCATCAATGGGCAGGTCTTCTGTCCGTGTCTGGCAACAATCTGCTGCACAGCGTCATCTGCCAAGCCCGACGATCAGCGCACGCTGAGGCGGAATGTCAGGCAGCGCATACGCGCTGATCGATCCATCGCTGCCAATGGTCAGTGGCGGAAGGTTCCCGCTGCCAAATAACAGGTCAGGAGTGTAGACGCCGGGATCGAGCCCGCTCTGCCGGGTTGAGACGGTCACGCCGGAGAGTGGGCTGGCGCTGAAGTTGATCACTACCAGCACTGTGTCGTCGCCGCTGCGCCGCAGGAACGCCGCCGCGCCGCCGGTTGCGTTCAGTGCGGTGAAATCGCCTTTGCCGAGCGCCGGACGGGTGGTGTGCAGGCGAATGAGGGTTCGATAGACATTAAGCAGCGACTCGGGATCAGCGTCCTGCGCGGCAACGTTGACCGTTTGGAAGTCGCTCTGCGGCGCCTGCCAGGGTGAACCGGTCGTAAATCCCGCACCAGGTTCGCCAGTCCACTGCATTGGCGTGCGAATGAGTTCATCGGGCTTCGTGCCCTGCATACCGATTTCTTCGCCGTAGTAGATGAACGGGAGCCCCGGCGATGTCAGCAGCGCGATTGCCGCGACGCGCGCCTTGCCGGTATCGCCGCCGAGAACTGTCATCACGCGCTCCTGGTCGTGGTTGGTGAGAAATGGCGCCCAACGCTGGTATGGCAGGCGGGTCAGCGCTTCTTCCACCGCCGTCAGGTACGGTCCCGGCGCGCCGGTGTTTGCAGAGCGCAGGATTCCTTCGGCAACGCCAAACTCGAAGTAGGTGTCGAGCTGGTCGGGGTAGTAGGGCGCAAGCGAACCGGCGCGTCCGCCAAAGACCTCGCCAACCGTAAATGTTCCCGGTTTGATGCGCTCAATAGCCGCTTCAAATGAACGCATCCAGGCGTGCGTTTCGCGCGTGCCTTCCTGCTCGGGACCGTTTTCGACCACGTGCTTGATCGCATCGAGACGGAACCCATCGACCCCCATCTCGTTCAGCCAGAATGCCGCGATCTTCTCCGCTTCGGCGATGACTTCCGGGTTGCGGTAGTTCAGGTCGGGCATCTCGGCGACGAAGACACCGTAGTAGTACTCATTCCGCGCCGGCGAACGGTGCCATACCTGTTGTCCCCACGGTCCGCGGTAGCCGGGATTGACCGGGGACCAGATGTACCAGTCGCGGTATGGGGACGATGGGTCATTCAGTGCTGAGATGAACCACGGGTGTGCACTGGAGGTGTGATTCAATACCAGATCAACAATCACCCGGATGCCGCGACGGTTCGCTTCTTCGATCAGCCGCTTGAAGTCTTCGTTTGTGCCGTAGTCTTTGTCGATCGTGTAGTAGTCAATGACATCATACCGGTGGTAGCTTGCCGCCTCGGCAACCGGCATCAGCCAGATGCAGTCGACGCCAAGATCGGAACCGCTGGTTGGGTCGCCGTCGTTGATGTAGTCGAGTTTTGCAATCAACCCGTTGATGTCGCCAATGCCGTCACTGTCACTGTCGTAGAACGAGCGGACGAAGATTTCATAGCAGACAGCAGTGTCCCACCATCCTTCCGGTAGTGGTCGCGGTTCTGCCGTCGGTCCGAGGGTGATGGTTGGGAACGGGGTCGGCAGCGGGACGGTGGGGGTCGCCTCTGCGGGGGATGGCGCATTCGCCGCCATGGTGGCGAGGAGCGCCGCTTCCTCGCTCAACGGTGTGGCTGACGGCGCGGCAGGCGGTTCGGTCGTTGCGGGTGCAGCTGCGGGAGACGCGCCACAACCGGCGAGGATGATCAGCACGCTGAGAAAGAGGGTAAGAACAGGCGCTTTCATTGGTCGTCGAACAGGGGCTTTTGCCCAAAGGCATACTTTTCCGCCGTCGCCCAGTAGCGCGAAAAGCGGCGTAGGTCCAGGCGTCCAGTATACGCCAGAAATGGCTCAACCGGCAAGACAGCGACGGGCGCTTCGTGACGCAGGCGATCACAGATCGCACGAAAACGCGGGCTGGGGCTGAAAGCAGTGACGATGCCGTCAGCGGCATGCTCACGGACAAACGTCAGCACTTCAGATGCCACATCCCCGCGCCGGATGACAACCGGCAATTCGAGCAGGCACTCGTAGATAAAGACGATCCGTTTCAGCGAAATGCGCCACTCCTCGAGCAGGGCATCGTCCCACACCCAGATCGCCGGTGCGCCCGGATACGCCTGGAGCGCCGGTCCATGCGGACTCAGACAGTCGCCGTGGACCCAGACGATGGGACGGATGAACGATTGGGATGTCATCCGGGTCTCCTTTGCATTGCTACAGTGCACGCCACGATACGGCGCTATCTTCCGGTTGAACGATGCATTCTTCATCTGGCGTGTGCAGGTACGCGCGACCGTCAGAGCGGTCCGGTTCCTGCATCAAACGCATTGCATCGGCAACTCGCGTGGTGATTGCTCGCATAATGGCGGGCGGATCGCCGGGTTCTGCGAGGCTGGCCGCCTGGAACGGCTCGGCAAACACAACACGCACAACTGGTGGACGGTAGGCAGGGATCAGCACCTGTAATGTCGCCGCTGCCCATTCGCGGTCGCGTCGTTTCCGGTACAGGCGAGGGATTGGATTGCGCAGCGCAGCCGCCGAAATCGTCCCACCAACCGCGACCGGCAACACGAGCGCCTCCGGCGCCAGCCGTGCGAACAGGGTGACGCTCTCCGACCAGTTCGCCAGTGCATCGATGGCATCGGGCATCACCAGCGGGTCTGGTTCGATCTTACCGGCGGGATAGATCAGCGCGGCGCCGCCACGCCGAAGATGTGCCGCAATTGCGCGCATACCACTCATACGCCCGCGGCTCTCGCCCTCCCCTTCTGGAATGAAGACCAGGCGCCTGCTGATATTCGGCAACAGGCGCAGCAACCTGCGTTCCGCTGCAATCACCTTCAGATCGGGACGTGAGAGCGCAACGAACAGCGCCATTGCGTCGGACATGCCGGGATGATTCGAGAGCACAAGCAATGGTCCGCGTTTTGGAACGTATTCTGCACCATAGATTTCGAGCCTGCGCGCAAAGGTGTGCACGATCCACGATGCGCCAAGGTGCAAACCGCATGACCCGACCATCTGTTCGTATGCCAGGATTTGATGGGCGAAGCGGCGCGCAGGGAGCCAGCAGATCAACTCAAGCAGGCGGCGTCCGAATCGGATGCGGTCGAGTTTGAACGACGCAATGAGGTCGTCGATATTCAGGCGGGTCAGCGCGTCGAGTTGTTCAGGATCGCGCTCCTGGCGCAACGTGTAAAAGCCCATGGCACATTCATCCCGCAGCGTCGGCTGCGTTCGGAAAGAGTCGACGGTTTAACTCCTCGTAGGTCCCTTCAAAATCGCAGCGCCCGTACAGCGGGCATGTCTGGCAGTAGATGCCATTGGTAAAACGCTCCAGGTTCTCGCGATTGAAGATGTACGGCTTATGGCTGAAGGCGCTTGCCACCCACTGCCACGAAAGATTGTTGCTCGCCGGGTCGCCGTCGAGCAGGTGTTCGAGAAACCAGCGCGCTCCCGCCTGCCATGCGATGCGTCGCCAGTGTACCACATAGGACGCCATCCACATGCGCGCATGGTTGTGCAGATAACCGGTGGTGCGCAGGTCGCGGCTGAACGCATCGATACACGCCAGCCCGGTGCGTCCCTCGATGATGTCGTCTGGCATCTCGGATGCGTAATCAGCGGTGCGGAACCCGGTCTTGTACGGCTCCTGGTCGCGCCAGATGTCATCGCCGAGGCGTTCGTAGAGTCGTTGCCAGTAATCGCGCCATCCGAGTTCACTCACCAGTTTGGCTGCATCGGCGTACCGTCGAACTCTGCTGAGCGCAGCATCGCGTACTTCTGCCAGGCTCAGAACACCGTGGCGGATGTAGGGTGACAGATGTGTCACTGCCCCATCCAGGTAATTCCGTGTGGCGGCGTAGCGTCGCGGATCGATACGACGCAGACGCGCCTCTGCCTCCTGCCATCCGCCGCGCGTTGCGCTCACTTCATCGCTGCGCGCGGCTGCCTGGGGGAACTCCCGGCGCAGATAGTCGATCAGGTCGTCACGGCTGTCAAACTCACGGCGCATATCTGCAGACATAGGCGAATCTCCACATGTTCTGTTTCGGCGGCGTCAGATCACCGGTGAACACGTTTGTTATGTCGCCGATACTTGCGACAGGCATCGCTGCAGTACTTTACTTCGTTCCAGTTCTTTGCCAGGCTTTTGCGCCACGTGAAAGGACGACCACACGTCGCACAGACTTTTTCGGGCAGATGCTGTTTCTTGACTCCTCGCATGGGTTTATGCCATTTTAGATTTGAGATTTTAGATTTTAGATTGTCTTGTAATGCACTCGGATTTTCTGTAATAGGGTGATTTGGAGCGAGCGATCACACGAATGGTTTTTTGATTTGTTGATTTTTCCTCACTTCGCAGCTATCAGTATTCTATGTTATTTCTTGATTTTTGAACCTGAACTATCATTTCTTATCCCGGTTCCCAGTTCTTGATTGCTGGTTACTGGTTTTCAGTTCCTGGTTTTCAATCTCCCCAAGCACCATCTCCGCCTGCTGTGTAATCGCTTCGCGTTCAGCGTCATCGAGCCGCGCCAGACCCAGCACCGCCGGACCGAGTCGTGGATTGGCGCGCAGTGTCGTTTCGTGCCGGATGAGAAAGTTCCAGTAGAGAACATTGAACGGGCAGGCATCCGGTCCAGTGCGCTGCTTTGGATCGTAACGACACCCCTTGCAGTAGTCGCTCATCTTGTTGATGTACGCCGCCGAGGCGATGTACGGTTTGGTCGCGGTCAATCCGCCATCGGCGTTCAACCCCATGCCGATCACATTTGGCTGCATCACCCAGTCGTAGGCGTCGATATAGTGCGCCAGAAACCAGTCGTTGACCTCTGCGGGGCGGATTCCAGCCAGCAGACAGAAATTGCAGACCACCATCAGACGTTCGATATGATGGGTATAGCCAGTCGCAATCGCGCGCTCGATAACATGGCGCAGGCAGCGCATGTCGGTTTCACCGTTCCAGAAGAAGCGCGGCAGCGGGCGCGTGGCATGCCAGGCGTTTGCATCGCGCAATCCGGGCATCAACCGCCAGTACTGCCAGTAGATATACTCACGCCAGCCGATAATCTGGCGCACGAACCCTTCGACCGACTGGATCGGCGCAGCGCCGGTGCGGTATGCTTCCCCGGCAGCCTGCACCATCTGCAGCGGTTCGAGCAGTCCAATGTTGATGTAGGGTGAGAGCATCGAGTGGAACAGCACATCGTGCGCCGCGCTCATTGCGTCTTCGTACGGTCCGAACGCCGCCAGACGGTGCGTGATAAAATCGGCGAGCGCTGCTTCTGCCTGCGCATGGGTGACGGCGAGCGTAAACCCGGTCGCTGTGCCGACCCCGCCTCCACGCGCTTCAACTTCGTCCATGACCTGGCGCGTAATGGCGTCCGGCTCAAAGCGCAGCGGCGGCGGCGGCGCAACCGAACGCGGCAGCGGACGACGGTTCAGCCGGTCGAAGTTCCATTCTCCGCCGGTCGGTGAACCGTCCGGCTCGATCAACACCCTGAAGCGGCGACGCATTGCGCGGTAGAAACGTTCCATTACCACACGTTGCAATGGTTCGGCATCAGGGAATGGATTGTGCTGCCCGGTGAGAAACTGCGTGTTGGGGAGCACCTCGACCGGAATACCAAGCGCCTGACTCAGATGGTTCTGCTGCAGGCAGCGCGTCTCATATTCGGCGGATGCCATTGTCACCAGGCGTTGCGACCGGTGCTGTTCAACGTGGCGTCGGAGACCCTCGATAAACGACGGCGCATGCACCTCATCGACCAGGTACCCTTGCGCGCGCAGCGCCGCCGCGTAGTGGCGCATGGCGCTGAGGATCAGGACGATCTTCTTGCGCTGGTAGGGCATCTGCGCAATACGTGCGTCACTCTCGACCAGCACAACGCGCGTGTTCTGTCGTCCCGCCTGTGCCTCGACTGCTGCAATCGCCGGATGAGTGCGGAGCAACTGGTCGCCGAGAATCCAGACAGTCACCGGTGTGTGTTCCATCTCGACGCTTCGTTCCGTAGATTGACCATTGAAAAAGGATACGTCAGGAACGGAACGATGGATGGTTCCGCTCTTACTCGATAGTCGCTGCGACGTGACTAATTCAGGTATACCCTGGCAGGCGGGTTTTGCCCGGTTGGGGCACGGCGCCGGAGCGCGCCCGCGCGCTCCCCCAGGTTCGACGGGTGCGTCCCGAGACGTTACCCTGCCAACGCAAAAGCGCCACGGTTACGGTACGTGTCAACGTTTCCAAGACAGACGAGTCTTTGAAGTGTTGTCGAATCGTGGTATAGTACTATAGAATACACATACTTGAGGATAAACGTGTGACAACATTGCTCCTGATTCGTCACGGCGCAAACGACATGGTGCATGGCCGGCTTGCCGGTCGTCTCCCCGGGGTACGGCTGAACGAGGAAGGGCGGCGTCAGGCGGCCAATCTGGCAGCGCGTCTGGCAGACCTGCCGATCGAGGCAATATACTCCAGCCCGCTCGATCGGACGGTTGAAACGGCAGAAGCGATAGCAGCGCCGCGTAATCTGCCAATCCGGTTAGTTGAAGCGCTGCAAGAGGTCGATTACGGCGAGTGGCAGGGCGCTGAATTGAAGGAACTGTACAAACACGAATTGTGGCCCGGCGTCCAGCACTATCCCAGCGGCACGCGCTTTCCGAACGGCGAAACCCTGGGCGAGACACAAATACGCATCGTCTCCGCGCTCGACGCGCTGCGCGCCCGCCATCCGAAAGGAATAATCGCCGTCGTTTCGCATGCCGATGCGATCCGCCTGGCAACGGCGTATTACATTGGCATTCACATCGACCTGTTTCAGCGGCTTGAAGTCGCTACCTGCTCGGTGACGGCAATCGGGTTCACCCGGATGGGGCCGCGGTTGCTGGCGTACAACGATACCGGTTCGCTGGCGC